>Ga0228698_1000636_pt1 | contig 23136 bp, 20 predicted proteins | sample McNCre117_Aug_MG_FD_178015 | JGI IMG/M metagenome (GOLD analysis project Ga0228698, IMG submission 178015) | Freshwater microbial communities from McNutts Creek, Athens, Georgia, United States - 1-17_Aug_MG | ecosystem: Environmental > Aquatic > Freshwater > Creek | place: USA: Georgia...
CGTCACGCTGGTGGGCGAGCTGAGCCAGACCAACTCCAAATCGGTGGCCGGTGGCAACGCCAAGATGGGCGGCGTGGCCCTGGGCGGCATCCTGTTCTTCTGAGGATCAGCCGGGCCGGCCGGCGTGCTCCACCGCGTACTTGATCAGCTCGGCCTGGCCTGCCAGGTTGAGCTTGCGGCGGATGCTTTGCCGGTGTGATTCAACGGTGCGCACGCTCAAGTCCAGCGCGTTCGCAATGTGCTTGCTGGACTGGCCCTGCCCCAGGTACTGCAGGATCTGCTGTTCACGATCGGACAGCACCGGGCGGGCCACCGGCGCCTGAAACAGCAGGCGGGCGATGGCGGGGCTCAGGTACGTGCCCCCGCCATGCACCATGCGGATGGCGCCCATGATCTCGGACGAGGGCGCGTCCTTCAGCACATAGCCGCGTGCGCCGGCCTTGAGCGCACGCTGGGCATGCTCGACGCCGTCGTGCATGGTCAGCATCAGGACGGCGCGGGCCGGGTCTTCGTCCAGCAGGCGCTGGGTGACTTCGATGCCGTTTTCGCCCTTCATGCCGATGTCCATCAGGATCACGTCGGGCGCACAGGCCTGGGCCTTGAGCATGGCCTCGGCGCCGTTGCCGGCCTCGGCCACCACGGCCAGGTCGTCCATCAGGCTGATCACCGCTTTCAGGCCATCACGCACCACGGCATGGTCGTCGACGATCATGATGCGGATGACAGGGCCGGTGGGTTCAGACATCTTGGTGACCTCAGAGACAAGCCGCTTCAGGCCTGCGCAAAACGCTGGATGGCCGATGGCGGCACTTCGGCGGTGACCACGGTCATGCCGGGCTCGGATTGCACATCCAGCGTGCCGCCGATCGAGGCCAGGCGCTCACGCATGTTGCGCAGGCCGATGCCCCGGTTGGGGTCGCGCGACAGCGCATTGGGCTCAAAGCCGTGGCCATTGTCCTGCACCGCCAGGCGCACGCCGCCTGCGGCAAAAACCAGCCGCAGCGCCACGCGTGAGGCCGATGAGTGCTGCTGGATGTTGGTCAGCGCCTCTTGCGTCGCCCGAAACAGCACGGTCTTGATGTCGTCGGGCAGATCAAAGGGCTCACCCTCGACGGTCATCTCAAAACGGGTGTCCGACAGGCCCCACATCTCGTCGGCCATCTGGTTCAGGGCCGCGGGCAGGCCCAGCGTGTCCAGCATCACCGGCCGCAGGCGGTGCGAGATGCCGCGCACCTCCACCAGCGCGGCCTTCAGGCGCTCCAGCGCACGCTCCAGCGCGGTACGCGCGGGCGCGCTGCCTTCGGGCAGGCGATCCAGCGCGGCCTCGGTCAGCAGCTTCACCGACACCAGGGTCTGGCTGGTGCCATCGTGCAGCTCGCGTGACAGCCGCGCCCGCTCGGCCTCTTGCGAATCGACCACCTGGCGGGCCAGCACGGTGAGCTTGGCATCGGCCAGGCGCAACTCGTGCACGCTCAGCCACAAACCGCCGCCCAGGATCAGCAGCAGGCCGCCGCCCATGATGGTGGCGATCCAGCGCATGGTGGCGCGGGCATTGGCCGCCAGCTCACGGTCGAGCTGGGCCACGATCTGGTCGATGTCGTCGGCATACAGGCCGGTGCCAAACCACCAGCCCCAGCGCTCCAGCGGCGTCACGTAGGCGATCTTGGGCGCCGGGTTCTGGGTGGAAGGCTTGCTCCAGCTGTATTCGACAAAACCGCCGCCGGTGCGGGCCTTGTCGCGCATCAGCTCGATGGGGTATTGGCCAAAGGCGTCGCGCAGCTTCAGCAGGTTGCGCCCCACCTGCTCGGGCTGGCGCGGGTGCATCAGGTTGACGCCGTTGAAGTCGTACAGAAAGAAGTAGCCGTCGGGCCCGTAATCCAGCGCGGCCAGCTGGCGCATCACCTGCTGCTTGATCTCGTCGTCATCGCGCCCGGTGTTGTACAGCGGGCTGATGGTGGACAGCGCCAGCGCCACAAAGTGCCGCAGCTCGTTGCGCGCGGCATCCAGGTAGGCATCACGCACCAGCGCCGCCTGCCGCTGGGCCAGCAGTTTTTCCTGCTCACGCTGCGCCACCACCACCATCACGGTAGAGGCCAGCAGCGGCAACATGGCCAGCAGGATGATCTTGGACTTCAGGCGCATGGGCTGGGCAGTCTACGGCCTGACCGGCCAGCGGCGTATTCCGGGCGGCCACCCCGTAACAGGTGGATACACCCAAGGGTATTCCCGTGGTCGGCATGATATTGATCAAGCCCGCACACCCCCCAGGGCCCGGTGGGGAATGCTCAACTGATGTGAATCCTCACCTTTTGGAGGGGTATTGGTACCTTGTCGGCATGCTGCAACCGCACAGACAATCGTGACCGAATCAACACATTTACCAAAGAAGCAGGGGTCGGATCATGGTTTCAAAGCAGTTTGTCTGCCGGTTGGGCGCTGTGGCTGCCGCCGTGATGTTGGCGGCGTCGGCCCAGGCCGGGGCCTTGTTGTCGATGCCGACCGACCCGTCGGTCACCGGCCTGCCGCCAGTGGTGGTCAACGCCAATGGCACGGCGACGGTGCCGTTTTACACCCCCAAGCCGGATGTGGGTGGTGGCACACAGCCTTTGCCTGTGCCCATGCCGGCACCGGGCCATGTGCGCAAGAACATTTTGAGCTTGTCACAGGGGGATGATGCTTCGTACACGGTTTCTGCGGGCCGCGGCCCCATCAAATTCCCGGAGATGCTGACGGCGCTGACCGAATCGACCAGCGGCCTGTCGGGCATCAACGGCCGGGTTGACTTTCTGGAAATTGGCGGCAGTGGCGGCTCATCCAGCATGGGCAGCGACATGTTCTCGTTCATGCACCAAACTGTGTCGGATGCGCACTACTGCCATGTGGCGCAAGAGATCCCGAACAACGCAGCCAATGTGACCGCACTGTCCGCCTATGGCTGCAGTGCACTGGGCGGCACCAGCACCGTGCTCAGCGCGCCCAGCTACCTGGTGGTGCTCGTCGATGCCTTCGACTGGACTGCCGGCGGCCCCAACACCAATCCGCTGCTCAACCTGCTGTCGATGCTCAATGACAGCGTGCCCACCTTGCTGATGCTGGACAACAACGGCGTGCCCAGTGATCGCTTTATCGTTGATCCCAGCCAGGACCCGCGCATGAACCTGGCCTGGCAGGTGGGCCAGTTTGACCCCGGCGCTGGCGAGGCTGCTTTTGGCCGGGCGCAGGCTCTGAGCTTCCAGACGGCGCCGCCGCCCAACAATGTGCCTGAGCCGGGCACTGCCAGCCTGATTGCCGCTGCAGGGATGGCCGTATATCTGGCCAGCCGTCGCCGTCGTGCGTCAAGTTCAACAGTTGCATCTTCCAAGCTGGGCTGAGCATTGCTATGCGAAGGCCGAGGAAGCCGCCTGTGGTGCCACAGGGGCTTGTCGGCTTTGGCTACTTGCTTGCGCTGTTGATTTGGCTAGCAGTTAATCCTGCGACGGCCCAAGTCAAAGCGCCAACCCCTCCGGTCGAATTCCGCTGCAAGATCAATTCACCTGATTCCTTGCAGACGATGTCTGCTCATCTATGGGCGCGGATGGATGTGGGAGACAACCTTGAAGTCTCAGCCTGTGTGGCTGTACTGCGAGTTCTCTCAGACCAAGCTGACCTGCACATCGATCAGCGACTCATGGCTGCCAGGCTAGTCGCCCGCGCCTATCTAGCCGCCCCGCAATCCGAAGCCATTGCATGGTTAAGTGACCTGATCGCCATGGCAGCGACTAGGCAAGCGACGGCCGCAGTGTTGGCTCGCGCCCGCGTCGAACTCGGTGCACTCAATGCCTATCTAGGTCGCGAGGTTGAAGCCGAACAACAACTCAAGCTTGCCATCGCCCAATTGCAACTCAACGAAGAAGATGCCCACAGCATTTTGCGGGCCCGGCACTTCTTAGCGTCGGTGCAGTACGACACTGCCTCACCGGCCAAGAGCATCGCCGATCTGGAGACTGTCCTTCAGGAACGGATACGTCTGCTCGGAGACGATCAAGTACAAACGAATCTGACAAGGCTTAATTTGGCGGAAATGATTTTCCGAACTGGAGACTTTAAATCCGCCCAGCAATTGTTCCAACGAGCCACGGATGCCCTCGCCACCACATTACCCCCTGATCACGAGTATCTCATCACTACTCGCATGGGGATCGCACGTGCAATGGCTGAAAGGGGGCAACTACATGAATCTGTGGAGTTACTGCGTGCGCTAATTCTCCAATTGACTGGGTTGCAACCTGGTGATCCGCAAATCGGACTATTGAAAAGTGAGTTGGCGCTATCAATGATTCGCAGCGGCGAACTAAAAAAGGCGACGCAGCTCTTGGAGGAACTGATTCCGTCGCTCACTGCCGCACTTGGGCCGGAGCACGACATGACCTTGCAGGCGATTGAGCGTCTTTCAATGGCTCAGAGTTGGCTGGGAGACGCCACCTTGGCACTTGAGAATTCACGGCGACTATGGATAACTCGGCAGCGTCTGATTCCTGACAGTGACCCTCGCATGTTGGAAGCCGTGAAGGGATATGCAACGGCCCTTGTCATGTTCGGCAAGATAGACGAGGCCATCGCCATGCGGTCAGCTGCGGCGGCACGATTCGAACCAATCCTTGGGCTTGACAATCGCGATTTACAGTTGCTGCTGGTGGATCTTGCTAATGCATATATTCAACAGGATCAGCCGCACCAAGCACGGCCGATGCTCGAGAGAGTTATCTTTGCCCTTCGCAAAGCCGAACCCAACGACGCCTCGATCAACCGCATCCTGACCACCCGCGACCTGGTCCAGGCCCTGATCCAGACCGGCGAGCTCACCGAGCCAGGCCCCTTGCTGGACGAATTGCTGCCCATCGTGCGGGCCAGCAAGGGTGAGCAGTCGATGTTTGTGGGCATGCTGCTGACCCAGCGGGCGCGGCTGCATTTGGCACTCAACAAGCCCGACGCCGCGCTGGCCGATGCGCGGGCGGCGGTGGCTATTTTTGAGGCGCTGCCGCAGGCCAATTGGCGCGAGGCCTTTGCAGCCCGGGCCATGCTGGCGCAGGCCTTGTCTGCAGCCGGCCAGCAAGCCCAGGCCATCGCCCAGCGCCAACGCCTGCTGGCCGATGTGGAACGTATTCGCGGCACGCTGCCTAACACACAAACCGTGCGGCAAAGTTACCTGCGTGAATGGGTGCCCGAGTACAAGCGCCTGGCGCTGGATCTGGCCCAGGCCGGGCAGCATGCCGAGGCGTTTCGCGTCACCGAGCTGGCCCGCTCGCGCACCCTGGTTGAAAGCCTGACCAGCGCCCGGGCTGATCTGAACGGCCCGCGCTCAGCGGCCGCGCGCGCGCAGCTGGCCGATCTGACCGGGCGCCTGGCGGTGATCGACGAAGCCTTGCTCGACGCCGGGCCCGAGGCGCGCATCACGCTCGAAGGCGAGCAGATCAAGGTGGCCGATGCGCTGCGCGCCCTGCGTGATCGCCTGGCCAAGGCCGACCCGCGCTACGCCGCCCTGCTGCAGCCGCCGCAGGCCACGCCGGCCCAGGCGCACAGGCTGTTGCAGCGCGGTGATGTGTTCGTGGGCTACACCGTGCTGGGCGAGCGCCTTTTGACGGTGAGCGTGGACCCGCGCGGGCGCGTGCTCAGCCACACGCAGGTGGTGGGCGCGGCCTGGCGCGATGTGATCGAGGCCTGGCGCGCGCTGCTGGTGGCCGAATCGGGCCAGGGCGCGGCGCCGCCGGTGTGGATCGACGGTGATCGCATCACGCTGGGGCCGATCCGGCCCAGTGCCCAGGCGCAGCGTGTCACCTCGTCAGCCGTGCTGGGCCAGCGCCTGTCGCAATGGCTGCTGGCGCCGCTGCAGGGCCGGCTGGCAGGTGCGCGCCGCCTGATCCTGGCGCCCGACCCGGCTCTGGCCATGCTGCCCTTTGATGCCCTGCCCTGGGCCGGCCAGCCGCTCATCAACACGCTGGAGCTGGCCCAGGTGCAAAGCTTTGGTGTGCTGGCCCTGCTGGATGTGCGGCGCAAGCAGTTGCCCGCCGGCCTGCCCACGCGCGGCCTGGTGGTGGGTGATCCGGCCTACCGCCAGCATGAGGGCGCCAACCCGGCCGGCCAGCGTGGTGATGAAGCCGACGCCGCCAGCCTGCGCGGCGATGCCGACGCTGACCTGGCCCGCGGCAACAAGACCTGGAAGCGCCTGCCCGGCACCCGGGTGGAGGCGCAACGTGTGGCGCAGCTGTTTCCCCAATCACAACTGCTGCTGGGTGATGAGGCCAGCGAAGCGGCGGTGGACCGCCTGGCGCAATCGGGTGCGCTGCAGCGCTTTGATGTGCTGCACTTTGCCACCCACGGCATGATCTCGCCGCAAAGCCCCTGGGCCAGTGCCCTGGTGCTGGCCGCGCCCGATGCCGCCGCCCCGCGTGATGGCTACCTGACCGCAGCGCGCATGGCGCAGTACCAGCTGGGCAGCCGCCTGGTGGTGCTGTCGGCCTGCGACACGGCATCGGCCGGCGCGGTGGATGGCGAAGGGCTGCTGGGCTTCCCCTACGTGCTGCTGGCCGCCGGCAATGCGGCCACGCTGCTCACCATCTGGCCCGTCAACGACAGCTCGATGTCGCAGCTGATGCCCGAGGTGATGGCCGGTGTGCGCCGGGGCCTGCCCCCCAGCACCGCGCTGGCCCAGGCCAAGCGCCGCTGGATCGCCCAGCATGGTGCGGCGTCGGCCCACGATTGGGCGGGGCTGGTGGTGTATGGTTTGTAGCCCATGACTGCGCTGGCCCGGCTTCAACACTGGTTTCGCACCGCGTGGCGAGTGACCGGGCCGCAAGCGCCGCTAACCTGGTTGGTGAGCGGCTTTGTGCTGCTGCTGCTGATGGCCCTGATGCGCACCAGCGTGCCCCTGGTGCAGCGGCTTGAGCTCATCTTGCTGGATGCCCAGTGGCAGGCACTGCGCCAGTACCGGGGCCCGGTGCCGGTACCGGCCGAGGCCGAGCCGGTGGTCATCACCATCGACGAACACGCCCTGACCCAGGTGGCCGAGCCCCTGGCCCTGTGGCACCGGCCGCTGGGCCGCCTGCTGGGCCGCCTGGCCGATGCCGGCGTGCGGGCAGTGGTGCTGGATGTGGCCTTGCCCGAGCGCAGCTTTGAAGCCGTGGTGCCCGGCCTGGACCGCGCGCTGCTGGAAGGCCTGGCCAGGCTGGCGCGCAGCACACCGGTCACACTGGCCGTGATGGCCGACCCCGACGGCCAGCCCCGCCCGGTGTGGCCCGAGGCCGTGGCCCTGGCCGGCCCGCAGTCGTTTGCGCTGGCGCTGTTGCCGGTGGATGTGGACGGCCAGATGCGCCGCCTGACACACCGCAGTGCCGCCGTGCCCGACGCCACACCCACGCTGGCCGAGGCCATGCTGCAGCGCCTGCAGCCGCAGGCCGCGGCATTGCCGCCGGGCGCGATGATCGATTACAGCCTGGGCCAACCCATGGTGCCGGTGCCGGTCACCGCCCTGCTGGCCGATGAGCCCGATGCGGCGCTGATGGCCCGACTGAAAGGCCGCACCGTGCTGGTGGGCAGTGCGCTGGCGTTCAGCGACCGGCTGCTCACCCCCGTGCCGCTGGCCCCCGGTGCCGCCAATGCCAACGACACCCCTGGCGTGCTGGTGCATGCCCAGGCCTTGCGCACGCTGCTGGCCCACCGCGCGGTGCAGGCCGTGCCCGCCTGGGCACCGCTGCTGCTGGCGCTGGCCGCCACCTTGCTGTGGTGGGTGCCGGCGCGGGGCTGGCGCGGGCCGGTCACCACCGGCTCGGCGGTGCTGGGGCTGCTGGCGGTGTCGACCTGGGCGCTGGCGCATGGCCAGCATCTGCCGGTGGCATCGGCGGTGGCATCGGCCGTGGTGGCCATGAGCAGCCGCAAGGCGCTGGATGCCTCGCTGGCGCTGCGCGAGCGTGGCCGCCTGCGCGCCGCCTTTGGCGGCTATGTCAGCCCGCAGGTGCTGCAGCAGATGCTCGATGGCCAGCTGGATGCCAGCCGCCCGGATGGCCCCCGGCCCATGGCCTTTTTGTTTGCCGACCTGCGTGGCTTCACCGCCCGCAGCCAGACCGAAGCGGCGCAAGAAACCATCGCCATGCTCAACCGCTATTACGACGCCATCATCGCGCCCATCCATGCGCATGGCGGCACGGTGGACAACTTCCGGGGCGACGGCATCATGGTGGTGTTTGGTGCACCGGCACCGCTGGCCAACCCGGCGCGCTCGGCGGTGCTGGCTGCGGCCGGCATGGCGCAGGCCCTGGATGACCTGAATGTCCAGTTGGCTGCCGAAGGCGGGCCGCAACTGGAAATGGGCATCGGCATTGCCCATGGTGACGCAGTGGCCGGCAACGTGGGTAGCCGATCACGACACGACTACACCGCCATTGGCGATGACGTGAACGTGGCCGCCCGGCTGCAAGACCAGTGCAAGCCCCATGGTGCGCGGGCCGTGTGCAGCCGGGTGGTGCAAGGCTTTTTGGCGGCGGGCGATGCGCACTGCCGCGATCTGGGTGAACTGCCCTTGAAGGGCCACACACCCGTGGCTGCGGTGGCGCTGTCCTGGCCCCGAACAGGAGAACAAGATGACGAGCATGAGCAGGCCCAGGCCGCTTGATCTGCGGCACCTGATGGCCGGTGGCCTGGCCGCGCTGTTGGCCACCGCAGCCCTGGCCGATGGCCGGGTGCTGGATGTCAACGGCCCCGTCACGCGCCAGGGCAGCCGGGGTGCCGAGCCCCTGCACATGCTCGATCGCCTGCAGACGCAGGACATCGTGGTGACCGGCCCGCAGGGCACGGCCACGCTGATCATCGATGGCAGCGGTGCCCAGTTTGCGCTGCAGGGCCCGGGCCGCTGGCAGCTCACGGCCACCGGCCTGCAAACCCTGGAAGGCAGCGCGCCGCGCGCACTGGGTGTGGCCGCGCCCAACTTGCGCCCGTTGCCCGCGGGCACACGCGCGATGGCCGGGGCCACCGCCATGCGCAACGGCGAGGCCGCCAACCTGGCCCTGCAGCCTGACGCCGCACGCCTGCTGGCCGTGCCGGCTGCGCTGCAGTGGCGCGACGCCGGCACCGGGGCCCGCTACAAGGTGCAACTGGCCACTGCCGCTGGCGACCAGGTGCTGGACACCACGGTGGATGCACCCCGCGCCGCGCTGTCTGCCCTGCCCTTGCTGGTGCCCGGCGGCAGCTACGCCTGGGCCGTTGAGGTGCTGTCGGGCCCGCGCCGGGGCACGCGCGCCCATGCCGCGTTCAGCGTGGCCGATGCGGCCACCCAGCAGCAGTGGGCCGCGCTGAAGCCCGGCGCCGATGACCCGGTGTCGCAATGGGTGCTGTATGCCCATGCGCTGGAAGGCGCTGGTTTTGCCGATGCCGCCGCGCAGGCCTGGGCCACGGTGCAGGCCAGGCGACCCGATCTGCTGCCCGCTGCCAGATAGCCGTTCAACCCAGGTAAACACCAGGGCTTGCCGCCAGCTTACTGAAAGCGTTGCCGCCCAGAATGGGGCCGCCGCAGTATCAGGGCACGCTTATTCACACGAGGCGGTTATGCAAGACCTAGATGAGAGCGGGACCACACAACCTGCACTGCGCGACATCGGGCGCTTCACGCGCAGCTACCAGGCTGGCGAGCGCATTTTTTCAGCGGGCGATGTGGGCCACTGCATGCATGTGCTGGTGGCCGGCGAGGTGGCCATCGTGCGCGACGATGCAGGCCAGACGCAACAGATCAACCGCCTGGGCGTGGGCGATTGTTTTGGCGAGATTGCCTTGCTCGAAGATGGCGTGCGCACCGCCAGCGCCGTGGCCCTGGTCAGCCCCACCCGCGTGGTCGAGATCGACAAGGCGCGCTTTGTCTACCTGGTGGGCCAGCAGCCGGCCTTTGCCCTGACCGTGATGCGCAGCCTCACGCGCCGCATGTCGGGCCGCGACACCACCGCCCTGAGCCCTGCCGTGAGCCCCTCTGCATGAACCCGACCGACGAAGTCGCCAAGGTGCGCGAACTGGCCCCCGGCGTGTACCAGTTTGTGGGGGTGCGCCGCTCGGCCCACACCTACCTGCTGCGCGGCAGGCGCCGCGTCGCGCTGATCGATTCGGGCCTGCCCACCACCACCGGCTACCAGGCCGCCTGCCTGGCCACATTGGGGCTGGCGCCCAGCGACATCGACATCGTGGTGCTCACGCACGAGCACATCGACCACGCCGGCGGCGCCGCCTACTTTGCGCCGCATTGCCTGATCGCCGCGCACGCCCAGGCTGCCAACAAGCTGCACCTGGCCGACGAGTTTTCGCTGATGAGCAAGGCCTTCTCGCAAAGCCTGGCGTCGTTCGAGGTGGACCTGATCGTCAACGAAGGCTCGGCCCTCGACCTGGGTGGCCTGACGCTGGAGGTGATCCACACACCGGGCCATTGCTCGGGCTCGATCTGCCTGTATGAGCCCAACCGGCGCATGCTGTTCTCGGCCGACACCATCATGGCCAAGGGCGTGGTGGGCGGTGTGCTGGCCTCGGGCAATACCAGCGACTACATCAGCTCGCTGCGCCGACTGCAGCGCCTGAGGGTGGACCTGATGCTGCCCGGCCACGGCATCAGCTCGACCACCGCCGACGACGACATGGCCCTGGGCCTGCAGCGCCTGCATGGCCTGCTCGAAGACTCGCACACCTTGTTTGCCGCCATGCGCGAAACCGGACAGGGCTTTGATGACGTGATGCGCTCGCTGCGCGACCTCAATGCCTTCTGATCAGGCCAGCACCCGCATGAGCCGCGCCGTGGTGGTGGGGCTGGACGCCGCGCTGGTGTCGGCCTCGCTGGGTTTCATGTACGCGCTTGTCACCAGCTCGCCGGTGGGCAAGCAGGCCCTGCCCATGGCCATGTGGGGCACGCTGGTGGGCTTCATCGTGGGCGTGGCGGCCATGGCCGGCTTCTGGCGCGGGCCGCGCCTGATGACCACGCCCAACGCCACTGGCGTGCTGGTGCTGGCCGCCATGCTTTTTGAGCTGCAAACCTTGCCGGGTATGCAAGGCAGCGTGGCCGCTGCAGTGCTGGCGGTGTCGGGCACCTGCCTGGTGTATGGCCTGCTGCAGGTGCTGTATGGCCATGCCGGCGTGGGCGCGGCGATGAAGTTCCTGCCGTTTCCAGTGATCTCGGGCTTCACCAACACGGTGGCCCTCTCGCTGGTGGTCAGCATGCTGCCCAGCGCCCTGGGCCACGATTACCTGGGCCGCCTGCTGAAAGCGCCCACCTGGTTCACCGATGTGCGACCCGGTGCCCTGGTGGTGGCGGCGGCAGGCCTGCTGGCAGGTCTGGCGGTGCGCCGGCGATGGCCGCTGGCCCCGGCAGCCATCGTGGCGCTGGGGGCGGGCACCGGCCTGCACCACGCCTGGCTGGCCCTGGCCGGCCCCTCAGCCCTGGGCCCCACGCTGGCCCTGGGTCAGTCGGTGCTGCCCGACTGGCCCAGCGCGCACGATCTGCTGGCCAACGCTGCCAACCTGCGGTTTTGGGGACTGGTGCTGAAGACGGCACTGGTGATGTCGGTGCTCAACTCGCTGTTCTCGCTGCTCACTGCGGTGGGCCTGATGCGCCCCGATGACCCCCCGCTCGATGCCAATGCGCTGCTGCGGGTGCTGGGCTGGGGCAACATGGCTTCGGCTTTGAGCATGGGCCTTCCGCTGGCGGTGGTGGCGCCCACATCCATTGTGATGCGTCGCGAGCCGGTGCGTTGGCGGCCCACGCTGGCGGTGTACATGCTGGCGGTGCTGGCCGTGTTCCTGGGTCTGCACGATGCGCTCAAGCTACTGCCGTTGGCGGCGGTGGCGGCTGCCGTGTTCACCGCAGCGGCCACCATGTTTGATGTGTGGAGCGTGGGCACGCTGCGCCGCCTGGGGCGCCAGCGCCAATGGGAAGCCCGCGCCGGTGCCAACCTGCTGGTGTCGGTGAGCGTGACCACGGTGGGCCTGCTGTTTGGCCTGGCCTCGGCCCTGTTTGTGGGCACGCTGGCGGCGGTGCTGCTGCTGGCCATCGAGATGCGGCGCAGCGTGGTGATGGCGTCGTCCGACGGGCACCAGCGCCGGTCACGCCATGTGCGCGGCCCGGCCGAAGCCGCCGTGCTGGACGCCCATGGCACACAGGTTCGCATCATGGAGCTGGGCCACTGGCTGTACTTTGGCACCGTCGACGAACTGACCAACGCGCTCGACAAGCTGGGCACCGATGTGCGTTGGCTGATCCTGGACCTGCACCGCGTGGCCGGCGTGGACGCCACCGCCGCCCGCGCCATGTGGATGGCCTCGCAGCGCCTGGCCAATCGCGGCGTGCGCCTGGTGATCGCCGGGCTGCCCGCGGGTGATGCCCGACGGGCTTCATTCGACCTGTTCAGCCAGGGCGGTGCGCCGCTGCACCTGATGCCCGACCTGGACCAGGCGCTGGAGCAGGCCGAAGACGCGCTGCTGGCCGCCCACCCGCTGCCCGCCACGGCAGGCCAGGCCAGCGGCCTGAACCTGCCCGGCCTGAGCGACAGCGAACGTCAGGCGCTGCAGGCCCGCATGCAGCGCCTGCCCACGGCCGTGGGCCAGACGCTGTTTCGCCAGGGTGAGCCCGGCCAGGCCTTGTATGTGGTGCTGCAGGGCCGCGTGACCTTGCGCGTGCGGCAGGGCCCGCAAGCCAGCCTGCGACTGCTGACCTTCGGGCCCGGCCTGATGTTTGGCGAGATGGCCATGCTTGATGGCCGCGACCGATCCACCGACGCGGTGGTGGATGTGGCCGGCGAGGTGGCGGTGTTCACCCAGGCCGACCTGCAACAACTGGCCCTGGATGCCCCCGACCTGCATGCAGCCGTGCTGCGCGGCATCGCGCTGCACCTGGCCGCGCGTCTGCGCGAGACCACGCGCCTGCTGCAAGAGCGCGGCTGAACCGGCGGCCGCGCTCAGCGCCGCGCTGGCAGCTTGCGCTCGATGTGGATGCGGCGGTCTTCGATTCGCACGTAGCCGCCATCGGTCAGGTCTTTCATGATGCGGCTGATCATCTCGCGCGAGCAGGCCACGCGGTCGGCCAGCTGCTGCTGCGTCATGGGCTCGGGCACCACCAGGTGGCCGTCCTGCTCCACCGCCATGTCCAGCAGCAGGCGGCTGACGCGACCGTAGGCGTCCATCATGGCCAGGCCCGCCAGGCTGTCGGTGGTGGCGCGCACGCGCCCGATCAGGCGCAGCACCAGGTCAAACACCGCCTCGGGGTCCTTGGTGAGGAAATCGCGGAAGGCCTGGTGCGACACATAGGACAGCACGCTGTCTTGCAGCGTCATCACCGAGGCCGAGCGGTCGCGGCGATCCAGCGACAGTTCGCCGATGTAATCGCCCGGGCCGTGCACGGCCAGCACCACTTCGCGGCCGTCGTCGTCGCTGACATACACCTTGACCTTGCCGCTGACGATCACGTAGATGGCGTCGGACGGGTCACCCTGCGTGATGATGATGGCGCCCTTGGGGTATTTGCGCTGGTGGCCGTGGGCGGCCAGCAGCTGGGCCGGCTCGGTGGCGTGCGGGGTGGGGTCGGTCATGGGCGATCGGGCAAGGGGTGCGTGGGCCTGGGCTGATCATCGATGATCGCCGCTGCCACGCACCGCTGCAAGCCCGATGCGCCCGGGGCGCATCAATACAGGGCGAAGGTGGGCTGCACCTCTTCATCGGGAGCGGCCTGCTGGGCCGCCGTGGCAGCGCTGCTGGCCGCGTGGGCGGCGGCCACCTCGTGCTGGCGCCCGGGCTGGGCGGCCAGGTCGGCCAGCACGATCACACCCACGGCCATGACCATCACGCAGGCCAGCACCATGCGGGCGACGGCGGTCTTGGATTGGGCTTCGGTGGCGTTGTTCAGGGTGGTGTCGAGGTTCATGATGGGCTCCTGTTGCTGGGTTGACAGCCCTGCTGGGCTGGTGAATCCAGTGTCAGAAAACCCGCTTTTCGCCGCGACGAACCATGCACGCGCCATGTGTGACGCGTTCACACACCGGCCGTGAACCCGCACGGCCGGCCGCCCACCGGGCGATCAGTAGGTGGCGCGTCCGCCCGAGATGTCGAACACCGCACCAGTGCTGAAGGCGCAATCGGCGCTGGCCAGCCAGGCGATCATGGCCGAGACTTCGTCGACCTCCAGAAAGCGGCCCATCGGGATCTTGGACAGCATGAAATCGATGTGCTCGGGCTTCATGCTGTCGAAGATGGGCGTGCGCGCCGCCGCTGGCGTGACGCAGTTGACCAGCACGCCGGTCTTGGCCAGCTCCTTGCCCAGTGACTTGGTCAGGCCCATCACGCCGGCCTTGGAGGCGCTGTAGTGCGAGGCGTTGGGGTTGCCCTCCTTGCCGGCCACCGACGCGATGTTGACGATGCGCCCGTAACCGGCTGCCACCATGTGCGGCACCACCGCGCGGCAGGTGAGGAAACTGCCCACCAGGTTGACCTCGATCACGCGGCGCCACACCTCGGGCGACAGCTCCCAGGTGGGCGCATTGCCACCGGTGATGCCGGCGCTGTTGACCAGGATGTCCAGGCGCCCGCGCTGGGCCAGCACGGCCTGCGTGGCGGCGGCCACGGCGGCTTCGTCGGTGATCTCGACCACGGCGGTGTCGATGCGGCCGGGCGCATCCAGGGCCTGCGCGGCGCGGGCCAGTTGCTCGGGGTTGATGTCCCAGAGCACCACCGAGGCACCCGATTGCAGGAAGCGCTGGGCCACCGCCAGGCCGATGCCCTGGGCCCCGCCGGTGATCACGGCCACGCGGTCATTCAAGTCGATCTGGTTCATGGCGGCTCAAAGGTACGATGATTGAAAGGGTCGCAGTATCGGTGCTTTGCGCGCCGCTGGCATGACGCGTGCGTGTCATCGGGGCCACCCCTGGGGAATCCCCCTGCACCCGGGCGTGCCGCATGGGGGTTTGCCTGCCAGAATCACCATGCCCGTGGTGGCGGGGTGCCAGCCTGCCCCGCCAGGAGTCAGTCCCGGTCCCACTCACCACCTTGATTCAGGAGCAGATGACAAATGGGAAAACTTCGCACCAGCATTGAGACGGTCACCAAGACCGCCACCGTGCTTGAGAAAGCCGTTGAGACGCTGTTGGACACCCGCGAGAAGGAAACCAACAACTTCATGCACATGACCGACCTGTGCCGGGGCGGCGCTGAAGTGATGTACATGTACCTGATGGAGAAGTACAAGAAAGAGGGCAAGAAGATTGAAGCCCAGCACAAGGACACCATCAAGGACGTGCTCGACCCCAAGCTGGCCACCTTGATCAAAGGCATGGCCGACAGCCAGGCCAAGGTGGTCAAGCTCATGGAGGAGCGCGACAAGACCCAGCGGGTGGGCACCGAGATCAAGACCAAGGCGCAAGCCCTGCGCAAAGACCTGACGGACATCCAGAAGGTCATCGACAAGAAGCGCAAGGGTTGGTTGCTGAGCAGCAAGTACAAATCCAAGCTCAAGGGCTACGAAGACTCGCTGGCTGCGCTGGACAAGGCGCTGGAAGGTGTTGAGAAAGCCATGCCCGGCCGCAACTACGGCAAGAGCATCGATCCCAGTCAGTGGAAGTTCACCGCCGCCACCACGGTGGGTCACATCAAGGAAGTCAGCTCTCGCTACCTGGACATGGACATCAAGATGACCAAGACCGAGGACGAGGAGCAGGCCAAGAAGTTCCGCGGCCGCGGCTTTGGCAACTCACTCGAAGGCCTGAAGAAGTGGGCCGCTGAAGCCGACGAGATGGAGAAGGTCGACTGATCGGGCCCCACCCCCGTAGCACCTGCGGCGTCCGCTTGATGGGTCTGCTGCGGATGAAACGGGGGTGTCATGACCTCATGGCCGCTGGCAAGGCGGTCTCCAGACAAATAGGCGGCTATGCGCTTGTTGAGTTCGGCCCTGGCGGTTGCCCGCCTGGAAGGCAGCCTGTTCAGGCGCTATCCCAAGCTGCGGGTATCGGTGATGGGCATTGTGCTGATCCCGGCCCTGTATGCCTTCATCTACCTCAGCTCGGTCTGGGATCCGGCCAGCCGCACCGCGCAGCTGCCGGCACTGATCGTCAACCAGGATGCCGGCGCCGAGGTGCAGGGCAAACCGGTGAACCTGGGCCGCGACCTGACAGCCAGCCTGCAGGCCCGGCAGGCCTTTGGCTTTGCCACGATGAACGATGCCGAGTTGGCCCGCCGCGCGGTGCGCGAGGGTACGGTGCTGTTTGCGCTGATCATCCCGCCGCAGTTCAGCGCCCAGGCCATGGGTGCGGCAACCGCCGGTGCGGGCAAGCTGCTGGTGGTGGCCTCTGAGGGCAACAACTACGCTGGCGCCGGGTTTGCACGACGCTTTGCCGCCGAGCTGGGCCACCAGCTCAACGAAACCCTGAACGAAAAACGCTGGGAAGCCGTGCTGGGCGCCACCAGCAGCTCGGCCGACAGCCTGGCTCGCCTGCGCGAAGGCGTGGGCCGCCTGCAGGCGGGCGCGCTGGCGCTGAACACCGGCCTGGGCCAGGCGCACGATGGCTCGCTGCAACTGGCCGGCGGCCTGGGCAAGCTGTCGGATAACGTTTCATTGTTGGGTGATGGTGTCAAGCAACTGGGCGCCGGTGCCCGCACGCTGGATGCCCGCAAGCCTACGGTGGCTGATCTGCAGGCCCTCAAGGCCGGTGCCTCGCAACTGGCTGCCGGCCACGCCGATCTGCAAAAAGGCCTGGGCCAACTGGAAACCGGTGCCGGCAAGCTGGCCGAAGGTGCGGGCCAACTGCGTGATCAGACCAAGGGCATTCCCATCGTGGGCGGCAAGGTGTCGGCCGGGGCCGGGCAACTGGCCGATGGCGCGGTGCAGTTGCAAGGGGGCATCAAGGCCGCCGGGCAGGGCCAGGCCAAATTGATGGGTGGCGCGCAGGCGCTGTCCAAGGGCGTGGATCAGCTGGCCGATGGCTTTGCGGCTTATGCGGGCGGCGTGAGCCAGCTGGCCTCGAAGTTTCCGGCCGATGCGCAGCTGGATGAGCTGAGCGCCGGTGGGCGCACGGCCGCGCAGGCTGGCCAGCAACTGGCCGGTGGCCTGGGCAAGTTGCAGGCAGGCAGCGGCCAGTTGAGCGCCGGCCTGGCCACGCTGGCCGCCGCGCTGCCTGCCAGCGTGCCGGGCCTGGCTGGCACCGCCAAGGGCCTGGCCGCATCGGTCGAGCCCACGCTGGAGATCGACGCACCGGTGGCCAACCAGGGCCAGGGCATGGCGCCCAATTTCATTCCCGTGTCTTTGTGGTTGGGCGCGGTGATGACGGCGTTCATCTTTCACCTGCGGCGCCTGCCCGAAGCGGCTGCGGTGCATGCGCGCCCCGCCCTGCTGCTGGGCAAGATGGGCATCCTGGGCTCGATCAACCTGGCCCAGGCCACCATGGTGTTTCTGATGTCGGCCCTGCTGCTGCACCTGCAACCGGCGCATGCGGCCGGCCTGGCCCTGACCATGGTGGTGGCCTCGCTCACCTTCATGCTGATCATCCTGCTGCTGGTGCGCCTGTTTGGCGACGCGGGCAAGGCGGTGGCGCTGATCCTCTTGATCCTGCAACTGTCGTCAGCGGGCGGTGTGATGCCGGTTGAGCTGACCAACGGCTTCTTTCGGGCCATCAGCCCCTGGCTGCCGTTTACCTGGGCCGTGCGCGCCGTGCGTGCCAGCGCCTTTGGCGCCTTCGGCAACGAATGGGCCGCCGCGCTGGGCACCCTGGCCTGCTTTGGCCTGGGTGCTTTCGTGCTGGGCGCCTTGATCGGCCGCTGGAAGTTCGTGGGGCCGGATGAGCACCGGCCGGCGATGGATATCTGAGGCTGGCGCCACGGGAAAGAAACGGCCGAGGGATTGCTGACACCGTGGCCAGATCCTGCCGGCTGCGCTGCGGTCGGCAAGACGTCCAGCGTCTTGGGTGAACCGGAGGACTTCGGCCCAGCATGACCAGCTGAAGCCCTGCTGAAGACAAGGTGTTTGCTGACATTTAGAAACACTTGAAACGCTTTCAGCCCATGAACGCGGGATAGCCGCTGGACATCGCGTGCCTTGATGATTGTCAACAGCGCGCATTCACATCAGTTTGGGTGGTCTGCAGTGAGGCGCCGCCACCATTTCATTCATCAGGCCATTCATCATGCATTTCAAACAAATTCGCTCTCTGTCCGGTGCCAAGCGCGCCATCGTCGCCACCGCCATGCTGGCCATGGCTGGCTTGTCTCAAGCCGCGCCCCTGGTCGGCCTCTACACCTTCGAAGGCGCCAACGGCAACTTCGCCAATGTGGTGGACGCCAGCGGCGCAGGCAACAACCCCAATTTCTTCGAATCTGCCACGGTGTCGGTGACGACCGGCGGCAAGGGCTACCAGGGCGAGGCGGCTCTCTTCAAGCCCAACAACTACTACATGACCGGCAACATGGCCACCTCGAGCGGCGGCGGCTTCACGGTGCCCATCGACATCTCGCCCAGCAAGGGTGACCTGACCATTGGCGGCTGGCTGTATCTGTCGCCGACCCAGGCCACGTCCCCGTACCCGCTGAACACCTTCTTCAGCCATGACGATGGCTGCTGGGATCGGGGTCTGTGGCTGCAGTACGGCACCTGGAACACCACGGGTGGCACGAACTGCGGTGGCCCGCAATCGACCGGCGCCAGCAACTTCAGCACCGACACCTGGCACTTTGTTGCGCTGAGCATGAGCGGCATCAACGCCACGCTGTACATCGATGGCAACATGATGTCCACCACGGTGGCCAATGACACCGGCACCACGGCACCCAACCTGCGCTTCGGTGCCTTTGACCGCAGCGGCACCACCGAGCCCTGGGAAGGCATGATGGACAACCTGTTCGTCTTCCAAAGCGCCTTGACCGCCGACGACATCGGCGTGATCAACAAGGCTGGTGTGGACGGTATCCTGGCCGTTGCCGGGCAGAGCGGCACCAACAACAAGGTGCCGGAGCCCGCTGGCCTGGCTCTGGTGGCCGTGGCCCTGGCTGGCCTGGCTGCAGCCCGTCGCCGTACCTGAGACCGGGCGCCTGATCGGGCCGGGACCGCACAGCGGTCGGCCCGTCAGGCTCTGTGATCAGGCCCAGCCCACCTGCTGGGCCGCCATCACCACCACACGCGGCCCGAAGCTGCACACATTGGCCAGCGTGGCGTTGTGGTGCGCGATGACCTGGGGCGCGGTGAGCACGCCGTTGTCCAGGGTGCTGTGGCCATCGGCCACCAGCGTGACCGGATAACCGTGGGCCAGTGCACCGCGCACCGTTGAGTCGACGCAGAACTCGGTTTGCAGGCCGCACACCACCAGCCGATCAATGCGCAGGGCCTGCAAGGCAGCGTGCAGCGGCGTCTTGTGAAAGCTGTCGCAAGCGGTCTTGCGCACGCGCACATCCTGCGGCTGCGTGTGCAGGCCGGCGTGCAGTTGCCAGCCTGGGCTGTCGGCCAGCATCGGGCCTTCGGCTTCTTCATGCTGGATGAACACCACCGGCGCACCGGTGGCCCGCGCCGCCTGCGCCAGCGTGTTGACCCGCGCCACCACGCCGGCGATGTCGTGCGCGGCCCAGCGGCCACTGCACAGGGCCTCTTGCATGTCGATGATGAGCAGGGCGGGTTTCATGGCGGGCTGGGCTGGCCGATGCTGAGGCTGCGCAGCCAGCGTGCCTGCTCGGGCATCTCGCTGCGCAGGGCCGGTCGATAGGGCGGGGTGTTGAGATCGGCTGGCGGCGAGGCGATCAGGTTCAGATCGATGGCCTGCGGCGTGCCCTGCAGGCCGGTGTCAGTGGCCCGCAACTCAAAGTAGATGCCGTTCCAGAGCTTGGCGCCAAAGTCGGTGGGCCGCTTGAAGAAGAACAGCAGGCTGTGCTCAAGCCAGGCGTAACGCCCGGGGCTGACCAGGCCGGCCTGCCGGTACGGGTAGGGCACATGGCAGGTCAGCTCGGGCGGGCCGGCCAGGCACTTGAACTCGCGCATCGACAGGAAGTGATCACTGAAGGGCCCGTGGGCCATGGTCAGCTCGAAGCGGGTCTGGCCATCGGCGGCGGGGGTGAACTGCACGCTGCCGATCTGCACGCTGCTGCCATCAGCCAGATGGGCCACCACGGCCTTGCTGCCCACCATGTCCCAGGCGGCGCGGGCGGGCACGGCGGCGGCCACGGCCAGGCCCAGCCACAGCACGGCCGTGCGCGCCCCGGCAGACAGGCCGCGCATGGTCAGGCCTTGGGGATGCGGTAGAGGCCGCAGATCTTGTTGCCGTCGGGGTCGCGCAGGTAGGCCAGGTACAGCTTGCCGGCGGCGCCTTCACGCACGCCAGGCGGGTCTTCGCAGGTGCTGCCGCCGTTCGCCAGGCCGGCCGCGTGCCAGGCGTCGGCCTGCTCGGGCGATGTGCACGCAAAACCAAAGGTGCTGCCATTGCCCACGGAGGCGGGCTCGCCGTTGATGGGCAGGCTGACCGAGAACACGCCGGTGGGTGTGCGCCAGAAGATGCGGTGGCGATCAACCACGCCCGGGGCCACGCCCAGGGTGCCCAGCACCGCGTCGTAGAACGTCTTGGCACGTTCAAGGTTGTTGGTGCCGATCATGATGTGCGAAAACATGGGGGCTGGTCCTGGTTGGGGCGGTGTCGCCCGGTGAAGGGACGGCGCCAGGGCTGGCGCCGCAAGGGCAAGCCCATTGTGGCGTCTGGCCAGCCGCTTCGCCAGCGCAGGCGCCGCATGGGGCCTCACCACTTACCCGAATGGGCCCGCTCATTTCATGCCTTACGATGGGGCGCATCCCCGCTGTCGCCACAAAGTCGGCAGTACCGTGCAGGCGGGTTATCAACCCATTCTTTGAAACGGTATCGCGACATGGCAGACAACCAGAAGGACACCCTCACCACCAATCACGTGATGTCATTGGGGGCCCTGGCCAAACAGGCCAAGGAGATGATCGACAAGGCCAAGAAGATCGACGCTGATGACGCCGAAGATCTGATCAAGGAAGCCGCGGCTGTTGATCTTCGCCTGAAGAACCTGGTGCCACTGGTGGCCAAGGCGCCACTGGATCACAAGGACTACCTGGGCACCAAGCTGGCCGTGGCCAAGCTGGCCACCGACGCCAAGAAGTTGTTGGCCGAGGTGCAGGCGCGCGGGGCCCGGCCGGCGGTGCTGTTCAAGTGGAAGGGCGGCCCCGACAACGCGGGCGAGAAAGAAGTGGTGGCGTTCATCAAGAAGCACCTGCCCTCCAGCGGCCACGGCAACATCAACCAGTCCCTGAACGACGTGGTGCTGGGCCGGGGCAAGGCCACCACGGGTGCGGCCGGCGTCAAGCACGCATCAGCCGGCCCCCAGCAAAAGGGCAAGGGCTGCACGCTGTTTTTCAAGCGTGAGCCCGACCATGTCGACCTGATCGCCATTGGCCAACACGAGGCCGTCGAAAAGGGCAAGCCGCCCCAGTACTTCATTCACTGGAGCTCGTCGAGCTCGATCCCGCAGAACAAGGTCTTGTCACTGTGAGCTGAACCGGGGGCCGTGCCCGACGGCACCGGCCCGTCGGCCATCAATTGCGGTTGGTGACGATGGTCACGCGGCGGTTTTCGGGCGCGGCCGGATCCTTGCTGAGCGGCTGGCTGGAGCCCTTGCCTTCGGGTGCCAGGCGCTCGGGCAGGATGCCGTGCTTGCTGACCAGGTAGGCCACCACCGACTCGGCCCGCTGCTGCGACAGCTTGCGGTTGTTGTCGGCTTCACCGCGGGCGTCGGCATGGCCTTCGACCTTGAAGGTCAGGCCAGCCAGGGTGTCTGATTGCAGCGCGCGGGCCACGGTGTCCAGCAGGTTCTGGGATTCGGCGGTCAGCACGGCCGAGCCGGTGTTGAAGGTGATCAGCAGATTGGCCTTGCCCGGGCCGGCCGGCTTGGCCTGGGCCACGGTTTCGGCGGCGCGGGAGGTGCCGGGCTTGAAACCCCGCGTGGCGCCCGAGCCCTGCGGGCCTTCCACGGCCAGCGCGTCGATCAGGCTGTCTTCGGTGACCTGCTTGCCCTTGAGCACGACTTCATCGGCCTGGGCAGCCAGCAGGCCCAGGCACAGGGCCAGGCCGGTGAACCCCCGGGCCAGGGCCTGACGGGTGTGCATGCGGTGGTGGGTCATGGTGGTTCCTTGGTATCCGTGGGGCCCGGCCGCCCGGGGCCGGGCCGATTGTCGAGTGATCAGTTGGCGGTGTCGAGTTGGCGGCGCTCAAACAGGTAATCACCACCGGCCTGGTGCCCGGCGCTGCGCGAAGCACTGTATTGCGGGCGCTGGGGCAACTCGCGCGCCACCGCAAAGCGCACCCGCTCGAACACATTGCCGCCGGGCTGCCAGGTGGCCACGTTGTTGAGGGTGGCCATCAGGTTCCAGGCAAAGGGTGAGTGGCCCTGCTTGCCTTCGTCAAAGACCGGCTCGTTGCCACCCGAGGACATCACCACCACCGATTTGCGCTGCAGCAGCTGGGCCGGATCAGGCATGCCGGGCGAAGCCCGCAGGCGTTCTTCAGAGGCCAGCGAGCCCGAGTAGCAGCTGTCGCTGATCAGGGCCACCTGGCGGGCATCAAACTGCGCCACCAGGCGGCTGATGTCGCTGTTGGACAACCAGCTGGCCGGCTGCTGGGCGCTGCTGTCGGCCAGCAGCCAGTAACCCTGCTTGGTGGCCTCGACCAGTTCGCCGTGGCCGGCGTAGTAGATGACCAGCGAGTCGCTGGGCTTGAGCTCCAGGGCCAGCTGGTTCAGCGCGGCCACCACGCTGGCCTTGCTGGCATCCTGCAGCATCACGGTTTCGTAGCCCAGCTTGCGCTCGAACACCTCGCTGACGGCCTTGGCGTCTTTCACGGCATTGCCCAGTGAGGGGATGGCGGTGTCACGGTACTGGCTGACGCCAATGACCAGGGCCACCTTGCGCTCGATCTGCGGCAGCGCGGCCGTGCGCACCTTGCGACGCACCAGGTTCAGCTCGAGCACCGATGCCGGCAGGCCCGACATGGTTTGCGCGGCGGCCGACAGCACCTCGGCAGGCACGGCCTTGCCGGCGGCGGGCGCGGCCGGTGCAGTGGCCACCACGGGGGCAAGCGGCGCCTGCGGCGAGACCGGCACGGCAGCCGGCACAGC
>Ga0228698_1000637_pt1 | contig 23127 bp, 22 predicted proteins | sample McNCre117_Aug_MG_FD_178015 | JGI IMG/M metagenome (GOLD analysis project Ga0228698, IMG submission 178015) | Freshwater microbial communities from McNutts Creek, Athens, Georgia, United States - 1-17_Aug_MG | ecosystem: Environmental > Aquatic > Freshwater > Creek | place: USA: Georgia...
CCGTGAGCCCCTTGACCCATTCGCCCCGCGTCGACTACCAGACCGACCCCTCGCGCTACCGGCACTGGTCGCTGAAGGTGGAAGGCACCATCGCCACGCTGGCCATGGGCGTGGACGAGAACGGCGGTCTGCGCGAGGGCTACAAGCTCAAGCTCAACAGCTACGACCTGGGCGTGGACATCGAGCTGAACGACGCCATCAACCGCATCCGCTTCGAGCACCCCGAAGTGCGCACCGTGGTGGTCACCAGCGCTCGCGACAAGGTGTTCTGCTCGGGTGCCAACATCTTCATGTTGGGCGTGTCCAGCCACGCCTGGAAAGTCAACTTCTGCAAGTTCACCAACGAAACCCGCAATGGCTTTGAAGATTCATCGGCCCACAGCGGCCTGAAGTTTCTGGCCGCCGTCAACGGCGCCTGCGCCGGCGGTGGCTATGAGCTGGCCCTGGCCTGCGACGAGATCATCCTGGTGGACGACCGCAGCAGCGCCGTCAGCCTGCCCGAAGTGCCGCTGCTGGGCGTGCTGCCCGGCACCGGCGGCCTGACCCGCGTGACCGACAAGCGCAAGGTTCGCCATGACCTCGCCGACATCTTCTGCACCACCACCGAAGGTGTGCGGGGCCAGAAGGCCAAGGCCTGGCGCCTGGTGGACGACATTGCCAAGCCGGCCCAGTTTGCCGCCAAGGTGCAAGAGCGCGCCATCGAGCTGGCCAAGCAAAGTGATCGCCCGGCCGACGCCAAGGGCGTGGCCCTGACCCCGCTGGCCCGAACCATCGAGGCCGACGCCATCCACTACGGCCTGGTGTCGGTGCAGATCGACCGCGCCAAGCGCACGGCCACCTGGACGGTCAAGGCCCCGCAAGGCGCGCAGCCGCAAACGGTGGCCGAGATCGAAGCCGCCGGGGTGGCCTGGTGGCCGCTGCAACTGGCCCGCGAGCTGGACGACGCCATCCTGCAGATGCGCACCAACGAAACCGAGATCGGCACCTGGCTGATCAAGACCCAGGGCGACAGCGCTGCGGTGCTGGCCAGCGACGCGGTGATGCAGGCCCACGCCGGCCACTGGCTGGTGCGCGAAACCACCGGCGCGCTGCGCCGCGCCTTCAGCCGCCTGGATGTCTCGTCGCGCAGCCTGTTTGCGCTGATCGAGCAGGGCTCGTGCTTTGCCGGCACCCTGCTGGAGCTGGCGCTGGCCTGCGACCGCAGCTACCACCTGGCCCTGCCCGACGACGAAGCCGCCACGCCGCGCATCAGCGTGAACGAGCGCAACTTTGGCAGCTACCCCATGGCCACCGGCCAAAGCCGCCTGGCCCGCCGCTTTTATGACAACGCCGACGAGCTGGCAGCGGTGCGCGCCACCATCGGCCAGGGCCTGGATGCCGACGCGGCCTTTGCCCTGGGCCTGGTCACCAGCAACCCCGACGACATCGACTGGGCCGACGAAACCCGCATCGCCATCGAAGAGCGCGTGGCCATGAGCCCCGACGCCCTGACCGGCATGGAAGCCAACCTGCGCTTCAACGGCCCCGAGAACATGTTCACCCGCGTCTTCGGCCGCCTGACCGCCTGGCAGAACTGGATCTTCCAGCGCCCCAACGCGGTGGGTGAGAAGGGCGCGCTGAAGGTTTACGGAAGCGGCACGAAATCCAGTTTCGACTGGAATAGAGTTTGACCCACCCCCGAAGCGGCTGCGCCGCTCCCCCTCAAGGGGGCAACGCCGGTGGCCCGGCAAAGCCGGTTCCACGGCGTTCACTTGACGGGCCGCTGCTGCACCTGGAAAACATGCCGGTACGCGACTGCTACCCACTGAACTGAATCCAACTGCCCAGGAGGCAAACATGTCCAGCATCGATTACAGCGAGAAGATCCCCAACAACGTCAACCTCAGCGAAGACCGCACCTTGCAGCGGGCGCTGGAGCAATGGCAGCCCAACTACCTGCAGTGGTGGGGCGACATGGGCCCCGATGGCTCGCAGAACTTTGATGTCTACCTGCGCACGGCCGTCAGCGTCGATCCGCAGGGCTGGGCGCAGTTTGGCCACGTCAAGATGCCCGATTACCGCTGGGGCATCTTCCTGAACCCGGCCGAAGCCGACCGCAAGATCCACTTTGGTGACCACAAGGGCGAAGCCGCCTGGCAGGACGTGCCTGGCGAATACCGCGCCAACCTGCGCCGCATCATCGTCACCCAGGGCGACACCGAGCCCGCATCGGTCGAGCAGCAGCGCCACCTGGGCCTGACCTGCCCCAGCCAGTACGACCTGCGCAACCTGTTCCAGGTCAACGTCGAAGAAGGCCGCCACCTGTGGGCCATGGTGTACCTGCTGCACAAGTACTTCGGGCGTGATGGCCGCGAAGAGGGCGAAGCCCTGCTCGAGCGCCGCAGCGGCCAGGAGGACAACCCCCGCATCCTGCAGGCCTTCAATGAAGAAACGCCCGACTGGCTGAGCTTCTTCATGTTCACCTATTTCACCGACCGCGACGGCAAGTTCCAGCTGTGCGCACTGGCCGAATCCAGCTTTGATCCGCTGGCCCGCACCACCAAGTTCATGCTGACCGAAGAAGCCCACCACATGTTCGTGGGCGAGAGCGGCATCAGTCGTGTCATCAGCCGCACCTGCGCCGCGATGAACGAGCTCAAGACCGACGACCCCGCCAAGCTGCGCGCCGCTGGCGTCATCGATCTGCCCACCATCCAGCGTTACCTGAACTTCCACTTCAGCGTCACCATCGACCTGTTCGGTGCCGACGAGTCCAGCAACGCCGCCACCTTCTACTCCACCGGTCTGAAGGGCCGCTACGAAGAAGGCAAGCGTGTTGACGACCACCAGCTCAAGGGCCAGAGCTACCGCGTGCTGAAGGTTCAGGGCGGCCAGCTCAACGAGGTGGAAGTGCCCATGCTCAATGCGCTGAACGAAGTGCTGCGCGACGACTACATCACCGACAGCGTGGGTGGCGTGAACCGCTGGAACAAGGTCATCGAAAAGGCCGGCATCCCCTTCAAGCTGACCGTGCCGCACAAGGCCTTCCACCGCAACATCGGCTCGCTGGCCGGCGTGAAGGTGTCGCCCGATGGCCGCGTGATCAGCGAAGCCGAATGGGCCGCCAAGGTGGACAGCTGGCTGCCCAGCGGCGCCGACCGCGCCTACGTGGCCAGCCTGATGGGCCGCGTGGTCGAGCCCGGCAAGTTCGCCAACTGGATCGCCCCGCCGGTCATGGGCATCAACCGCCAGCCGATTGATTTCGACTATGTGCGCTTCAATTGACCCACCCCCGCAGCGGCTTTGCCGCTCCCCCTCGAGGGGGCAACGCCAGCGGCCCGGCAAAGCCGGTTCCGCGGCGTTCACTTGACAATGCAGCGTCGCAGAACCAAGAGTCGCCATGAATGCATCAGCCGCCGTGATCAAGCAACATCTCATCGACCCCGAGATCTGCATCCGCTGCAACACCTGCGAGACCATGTGCCCGCAGGGCGCGATCACGCATGACTCGCGCAACTACGTGGTCGATGCCAGCAAGTGCAACTGGTGCAACGACTGCATCTCACCGTGCCCCACCGGCAGCATCGACAACTACCGCAGCATGCCCAGCGTGCGCGTGTACAGCCTGGAAGAGCAACTGGGCTGGGACAGCCTGCCGGCCGAGCTGAGCGCCGAAGAACGCGCCGCACTGGGTGGTGATGCCGCCAACGATGCCCCGGTGGTGCCCGAAGCCGCCCCCGCTGCCGACCCCACCGGCGAGCAGGCCTTTGTGGCGGCCTCGTTTGGTGCCACGCTGCCGCCCTGGTCGGCCGCCCACGCCTACACCAACCTGTACGGCCCCAAGGCCGCCGAGAAGACCATCACTGCCACGGTGGTGGGCAATGTGCGCGTCACGCAGGTGGGCACCGATTACGACACCCACCACCTGATGCTCGACTTCGGCAACATGCCCTTCCCGGTGCTCGAAGGCCAGTCGATCGGCATCATCCCGCCGGGCGTGGATGCGCAGGGTCGCGCGCACCATGCGCGCCAGTACTCGATCGCCAGCCCGCGCAACGGCGAGCGACCGGGCTACAACAACCTGTCGCTCACCATCAAGCGCGTGCTCGAAGACCACCAGGGCAAGCCGGTGCGCGGCGTGGCCAGCAATTACCTGTGTGACCTGAACGTGGGCGACAAGGTGCAGGTGATCGGCCCGTTTGGCACCAGCTTCCTGATGCCCAACCACCCGCGCTCGAACATCGTGATGATCTGCACCGGCACGGGCAGTGCGCCGATGCGCGCGATGACCGAATGGCGTCGCCGCCTGCGGCAATCGGGCAAGTTTGAAGGCGGCAAGCTGATGCTGTTCTTCGGCGCCCGCACGAAGGAAGAGCTGCCTTACTTCGGCCCGCTGCAAAGCCTGCCCAAGGATTTCATCGACATCCACTTCACCTTCTCGCGCACGCCGGGCCAGCCCAAGCGTTATGTGCAAGACGCCATCCGCGAACGCGCCGCTGACGTGGCGGCCCTGCTGCAAGACCCCAACACCTGCGTCTACGTCTGCGGCCTCAAGGCCATGGAAGAAGGCGTGGTGCTGGCCTTGCGTGATGTGGCTGCCGGTGCCGGCCTGGATTGGTCTCAGGTGGGTGCCGCGCTGAAGCGGGAAGGGCGTTTGCACTTGGAGACTTATTGAGTCTTCCTTCTTGCTGCTTGAGAGCCGGTCGCCGGGCCGTGCAGTGTTGGAAAAGCATTGTCAGCAGCGGCCCTGGCTTGGGCGGGCCGCCGGCCGGCCCCCAGCCCGGCTGGTGATGTGCCCGCACCGCTGCTGCAAGAGCAAGCAACACAGGCTGGCGATGCGCCCGCGCCCAAACCTCCACCGCAAAGCAGCACAGCAACTCAGTCACCCAGCAACGACAATCCCGGAACAGACGCAAGCACCCAGCCGCCATGGCCGACACGCCGCCCGACAGCGATCAACATGCCAAGCCCTTCGTGGTCAAGAGCCGGGGGGCCAAGACGTTGCATTTTTCGATGGCCACCATCCAGAGCCGCATGCGCCTGGATGACCCTTTTGCGCTGGACCTGGATTACACCCGCACGATGATGGGCTTTCTGCTGTTTGTGCCTGCCCCGCAGCACATCGGCATGATCGGCTTGGGGGGTGGCTCGCTGGCCAAGTTTTGCCATCGGCACCTGCCCGGCGCGCACATCGAGGTGGTTGAAATCAACCCCCATGTCATCGCCTTGCGCGACGAGTTTTGCGTGCCGCCCGATGACCACCGCTTCAGCGTGAGCCAGGGTGATGGGGCGCGCTATGTGCGCCAGGCCGATCTGGCTCTGGATGTGCTCATCATCGACGGCTTTGATCCTTCGGGCCTGCCCGAAGCCCTGGGCTCGCAACGCTTTGATGATGATTGTTTTGATGCGCTGCGCCCGGGCGGCGTGCTGGTGATGAACCTGCACCTGGGTGATCCGCGCTACGACATCCTGATCGACCGCTTGCGCCGCAGCTTTGATGATGCGCTGTTCACCGTGGACGACAGCGACCGCAGCAACAGCATCGTGTTTGCCACCAAGGGCAGCGCCTTTGCCCAGTATCGGCCGGGCATGGCCAGCCCACCCATGGGCCTGGATGCCGGGCCCGCCGACGAGTTGCTGCGGGCCTATGCGCAGGTGGTGGGTGCGCTCAAGCGCCACCGTGCCCCGATCCCTCAGGCGACAGACCTGCTGCATGCGCGGCACTAGCATTCGTTCATCCCCCCATTCCTCACACGCCCTGGAGACACCATGACCCACGCCTACATCGTTGACGCCATCCGCACGCCCATTGGCCGTTATGGTGGCGCGCTGTCCTCGGTGCGCACCGATGACCTGGGCGCCATCCCGCTCAAGGCGCTGATGGCCCGCAACCCCAATGTGGATTGGGCCCAGGTGGCCGATGTGCTGTATGGCTGCGCCAACCAGGCCGGTGAAGACAACCGCAACGTCGCCCGCATGGCTGCGCTGCTGGCTGGCCTGCCCATGGAGGTGCCCGGCGCCACCATCAACCGCCTGTGCGGCTCGGGGTTGGACGCCGTGGGCTCGGCGGCACGCGCCATCCGTGCCGGTGAAGCTGGGTTGATGATTGCCGGCGGTGTGGAGAGCATGAGCCGCGCGCCGTTCGTCATGCCCAAGGCCGAGAGCGCCTTCAGCCGGGCCAATGCGGTGTACGACACCACCATCGGCTGGCGCTTCATCAACAAGCGCATGAAAGAGCTGTACGGCGTGGACAGCATGCCCGAGACCGCCGAGAACGTGGCCACCGATTTCAAGATCGAGCGCGAGGCGCAGGACCGCATGGCCCTGGCCAGCCAGCTCAAGGCCGTGGCCGCGCAGAAGGCGGGCTACTTCGATGCCGAGATCACCCCGGTGACCATCCCGCAAAAGAAGGGTGATGCCATCGTGGTCAGCAAGGACGAGCACCCCCGCGAGACCAGCCTGGAGGCGCTGGCCAAGCTCAAGGGTGTGGTGCGCCCCGATGGCACCGTGACCGCCGGCAACGCCAGCGGCGTGAACGATGGCGCTTGTGCCCTGCTGCTGGCCAGCGAAGCCGCTGCCGCCAGGAACGGCCTCACCCCCCGGGCCCGCGTGGTGGGCATGGCCACCGCTGGCGTGGCGCCGCGCATCATGGGTTTTGGCCCGGCGCCCGCCACCCGCAAGGTGCTTGAGCTCACCGGCCTGTCGCTGGCTCAGATGGACGTGATCGAGCTGAACGAAGCCTTTGCCGCCCAAGGCCTGGCCGTGCTGCGTGACCTGGGCCTGGCCGACGACGACGCCCGCGTCAACCCCAACGGCGGCGCCATCGCCCTGGGCCACCCGCTGGGCGCCAGCGGCGCCCGCCTGGCCACCACGGCCGTCAACCAGCTGCACAAGAGCGGCGGCCGTTACGCCTTGTGCACCATGTGCATCGGCGTGGGCCAGGGCATCGCGCTCGTGCTCGAGCGGGTTTGAGGCCTGTTGGCGTGCGGCTCAGGCGGCTGGCCAGCGCACGCTGACCTGCAAGCCACCCAGGCGGCTTGAACGCCCTGCGCGGATCTGGGCATCGTGGGCTGCGGCAATGCGTTGAACGATGGACCAGCCCAGGCCGCTGCCAGGCTGGCCACTGCCCAGCACCCTGAAAAAGCGCTGGCCCAGACGGCCCAATTCATCGTCACTCAGACCGGGCCCGCTGTCTTCGACCGTCAGCTGCACCTGGTCGCCGGCGGGTGCCAGCGTCACGGCCACTTCAGCGCCATCCGGGCTGTAGCGCATCGCGTTGTCCAGCAGGTTGCGCAGCAGGGCTGACACCAGCGCCGGATTGCCCATGATCCAGCTGGCCTGGTCGGCATCCAGGCTCCAGTTCTGACGCCTGGCAAGGGCCATGGGCACCACGCTGGCTGCCACCTGTCTGGTGAGCGCTGACAAGTCCAGGCGCTGCATCGGTGGGGCGTTGCCGGCCTCCAGGCGAGACAGGGTCAGCAACTGCTCGACAAGGTGACTGGCCCGGTCGCATCCGGCCAGCGTGGCCAGCAAGGCATGGCGCCGTTCTTCGGCATCGGTCTCGGCCAGGGCCACTTGCGCCTGGGCGCGTATGCCTGCGATTGGGGTGCGCAGTTCGTGGGCGGCATCGGCCGTGAAGCGGCGTTCGCTGGCCACCATGTCCTTGATGCGATCGAGCAGACCATTGAGTGCATCAACCAGGGGGGCCATCTCGGCTGGCGGCTGCGCGCCGGGCATCGTCACGGCGGTGGTGTCGTGCGGCGGGCGAACGGCCAGTTGCTGGCTCAGGGTTCGCAGCGGCGCCAGGCCGCGGTGGACGGCCCACCACACCAGCGCTGCCAGCAGTGGCAGGCTCAGCGCCAGGGGCCACAGCATGCCCCGCAGCATGGCCAGGCCGATGGCTTGACGCGAGGCGAGTTGTTCGCCCACGATCACCTGCACATCACTCTCCGCACCCAAGGCCGTGAACACACGCCAGGCCGTGCCTGCGATGTCAACGGTGCTCAAAGCGGTATCCAGGGCGCCGGTGTGTCTCGGTGACACGGGTGCAGCCTGCCCGGCAGCACTGCGCACCAGTGGCACCATGGGCTCGGTGGGCGCATTGGATGAACGCAGCGCCAGTTGACCTTCGTGCCAGACCTGAAAGGCCACCCGTGGTGCATAACGGTGAAGGGTTGGGGCATCCATCGACGAGTCATCGTGCTCCAGGCCATGGGCCTGTTGGGCGACCAGCAAGGCGGCTGCCTGGGCCAGGTGGCTGTCCAGCAGTTCCTCGAGTTCGTGGCTGGCATCGCGCCAGGTGACAGCTGTGGCCACTGACCACACCAGCACCACCGCCGCCAGCAGGCTGGCCAGCAGCTGTGCCTGCACCGAGCTGGGTCGCCTCAGCATGGTGTTCCGGCCGCCGGGCGCGAGACCATGTAGCCGATGCCGCGCACGGTCTGGATGAACGGCGCGCCCAGCTTCTTGCGCAGGTTGTGGACATGGAACTCGACGGCGTTGCTGTCCACCTCCTGGCCCCAGCTGTAGAGCTGCTGCTCCAGTTGTTCGCGGGACAGCACCCGGTCGGCATTGAGCATCAGCGCCTGCAACAGGTCAAATTCCCTGGGAGACAGGCCAATGGGCTGGCCTTGTCGATGCACGCTGCGTGAGGCCGGATCCAGCACCACCTCACCCACATGCAGGCGCTCGTCGGCTTGCCCGTGGGCGCGGCGCACCAGTGCACGCAATCGCGCGGCCAGTTCATCCAGGTCGATGGGCTTGACGATGTAGTCGTCGGCGCCGGCGTCCAGGCCCTTGATGCGGTCGGGGATCGCGTCGCGCGCGGTCAGGATCAGCACCGGCAGGCGCACGCCGGCATGCCTGACCTGACTCAGTACCTGCATGCCATCGAGCCTTGGCAGGCCCAGATCGAGCACCGCTGCCGCGTAGGGATGGGCGCGCATCTCACGCTCGGCGGCCTGGCCGTCGCGCACCCAATCCACCTGAAAGCCGGCCTGGCGCAGGCCGGCGCGCAGGCCATCGCCCAGCAATGGGTCGTCCTCAGCCAGCAGGATGCGCATGTTGCAGTGGCTTCAGTTGGTCAGTCATCGTCATCGTGTCGGTGATGGGTGTGCGCAGTGCTGGCTGGCGGGTTCAGGCCAGCCTGTTGTGGCGACGGCGCATGCAGCCATTGCCAGGTCCAGAAGCCCAGCACGGCCACCAGCAACAGCATGCCCAGCACAGGATGGCTTGTCGGTATGCCCTGGCCAGGCGGCCCCAGCTTCCGGCCCGTGACCATGGCCCTTGCCAGATTCTCGCCGTGCAACCGACCGGACAGCCACACGCCGGCGATGTGCACGCCGACCACCCCCAGCATGGTGCTGGCCAGGGCCTCGTGCATTTCATTCAACCATTCGCCTGCCATGTCCTGGTAGCTGAACCAGCCGCTGGCAGTGATGGCCACGCCCAGACCCAGCATGGCCAGGATGGCCCAAGCCCCAGCCGGGTTGTGTCCTGCATGGTGGCCTGGTCGCGATCCGAGAAGGCTCAGCAGGTAGGTTTTCAGCGCGGTGGGTCCTCGCACAAAGTCAACAAATCTGGCGTGGCGTGTGCCCACCACGCCCCACAGCAGCCTGAAAGCCAAGAGGCCGCCAAAGGTGTAGCCCAAGGTCACATGAACCAGGCGCCACGCTTCATGTTCGGCGGTCAGCCAGGCGCCGGCAAAGCACAGCGCCAGCAGTGCGTGAAATACCCGCACGGGCCAGTCCCAGACCAGGATGGGGCCAAGGGCTGGCCGGGTTTCGGGGGGCATGGTGGTCATGATGGCACGCGCACCTGGTGTTCGCTGAATTGGCCGGTCTCGGCACCGGCGTGGCAGGCCGTGCACTGGGCGGCGCTCCTGATGCTGGGGCGCACCCAGACTCCGGCGGGCAGGCCGCGGTGTTCCCGCTCGAACCACGCGGATCGGGTGATGCGGTCTTGTGGTGGGGGTGCTGGCTGGCGGGTCACTTTCTTGAAGGTTCCGGCCTGGGTTTCGAACCAGGCCTGGAGCGCACGCAGGGTCTGGGCATCGACCGACGCATCGGTGCCAAAGTGACGCGGCAGGTTGGACAGCAGCCGTTGCCACGATGTGGCCGGTAGCAGGCCCGGCTGGTAGGCCATGTGGCAACTGCCGCACTCCTGCATGTGCGGCTTGAATTGGGGGCTGGGCACGCTGTCCGCTTGGGAGGCGCCGGCCAGCAACAGGCCGGCCATCGCCAGGGCCTTGCGCTGCCAGCTTGAGGAGGGTGAAGTCATGGTGGGTGGAATCCGGGTTCAGGGTTGCAGGGATCGCAGCCAGGCCAGAACATCGGCCTTTTCCAGGGCGCTGCACTCGCGGCCCAGGACGTCGTTGCAATTGCGACGGAACCACTTTTCGGTCTTGGCCGGGTCGGTGAAACGTTCGGCATTGGCTGCGGGCGCCAGGGGCCCAATGGGCTTGCCGGTGGCCGCGTGTCGGCCCGGCTGGGTGGGCACCGCACCGTGGCAACTGCTGCATTGCCAGTCATGGCCGTGGCGTGCAGTGAACAAGACCTGTCCGCGGGCCGCCGATGGCGGACTGCCTGCTTGCGCGGCATAGCCGCTCTGCAGGCTGTCGGGTGTGGCGCACCAGGCGCCCGACCCGGCCAGCGCCGCCAGACAGGCCAGGGCCCATCGGTGCGCAGGGCGGTGGGGGTGCTTCAAGGCGCGGTGTGTGGATGCAGGGTGTGACATGGCGTGGGCTCCTTCAACCGAAGTCTGCCCAGGCAATCTGAGGGTTTGCTGAGGGCCGCACTGACCTGCTCGAGGCGGCTGTACCCGCCGGTCTTCGCGCGGGCCGATCAAGACCTAGGGTTTTCACTATTAAGAATTCGAACCAGTTCGTACCTTATTCGAGCCCTGGGCCCAAGCGGCCGTTGGAAGGGATCTGATGAACAAGCTGATCGAAGGCTTCTGCAGCCTGCTGGAATGGGCCATCGTGGTCATGTTGGGCCTGATGGTGGTCCTGGTGTTTGGCAATGTGCTGCTGCGCTATGCCGCCAACTCGGGCATCACCGTGAGCGAAGAGCTCAGCCGCTGGTTGTTCGTCTGGATGACCTTCCTGGGCGCCATCATTGCCGTCAAAGAGCAGGCCCATCTGGGCAGCGACATGCTGCTGTCGCGCCTGGGCCCCAAGGGCCAGCGCCTGTGCCTGGTACTGGGCCACGGCCTGATGCTGTGGGCATCGTGGCTGCTGTTCTCGGGCAGCCTGGCGCAAACGCGCATCAACCTCGACGTCGAGGCACCGGTCACCACGATGTCCATGGGATTCTTCTACGCCTCGGGTGTGGTGTTTGCCGTGTTCAGTGGCCTGCTGCTGGCCTTGCGCTTGTGGGGCCTGGTCAGCGGTGGCATCCGCGACGAAGACCTGGTGCAGATCGCCGAATCCGAAGACCTGGCCCAGATGGATGACCTGCATCTGGATCGCAGCGGCACCTACAAGAGCTGAGCCCCGGCCCCCGCAACCCGAACGAGACAACCGCCATGACCGTCTTCATTTTCCTGGGATCGCTGCTGGCCGTGATGGCCCTGGGCGTGCCCATCGCTTATTCGTTGCTGCTGTCGGGCGTGGCCCTGATGTGGCACCTGGACATGTTCGACGCGCAGATCCTGGCGCAGAACACCATCAACGGCGCCGACAGCTTCCCCTTGCTGGCTGTGCCCTTCTTCATGCTGGCCGGCGAAATCATGAACGTCGGTGGCCTGTCGCGCCGCATCGTGAACCTGGCCCTCACGCTGGTGGGCCATCGCCGTGGTGGCCTGGGCTTTGTGGCCATCGTCGCGGCCTGCATGCTGGCGGCGCTGTCGGGCTCGGCCGTGGCCGACACGGCCGCACTGGCCTCTCTGCTGCTGCCCATGATGGTGGCGGCCGGTCACAACAAGGCCCGCGCCGGTGGCCTGATCGCCTCGGCCGGCATCATCGCGCCGGTGATTCCCCCGTCGATCGGCTTTGTCGTGTTCGGCGTGGCCGCCAATGTCTCGATCAGCAAGCTGTTCCTGGCTGGTATCGTGCCGGGCCTGATGATGGGCATCAGCATCGCCGTGGCCTGGTGGTGGGTGGCCAAGCAAGAGAACATCACGCCCCCGCCCAAGGCCAGCCTGGAAGTGCGCCTGAAGGCCTTGCGTGAGTCGACCTGGGCCATGGTGCTGCCGGTCATCGTGATCGTGGGCCTGAAGTTCGGTGTGTTCACGCCCACCGAGGCCGCAGTGGTGGCCGCCGTGTACGCCCTGCTGGTGTCCACGCTGGTTTACCGCGAACTGCCGCTGCACAAGGTCAAGGAGGTGTTTGTCAGCGCCGCCAAGACCACCGCCGTGATCATGTTCCTGGTGGCTGCCGCCATGGTCAGTGCCTGGCTGATCACCGTGGCCGACATCCCCGCCAAGACCATCGAGCTGCTCAAGCCCTTCATGGGCAACCAGACTGTGCTGCTGATCGCCATCATGGTGCTGGTGATGGCCGTGGGCACCGCCATGGACATGACGCCCACCATCTTGATCATGACCCCGGTGCTGATGCCGGTGATCAAGGCGGCCGGCATCGACCCGATCTACTTTGGTGTGCTGTTCATCATCAACAACGCCATCGGCCTGATCACCCCGCCCGTGGGCACCGTGCTGAACGTGGTGGCCGGCGTGGGCAAGATGCGCATGGACGAAGTGACCAAGGGCGTGATCCCCTTCATGGTGGCCCAGTTCATCGTGATGTTCCTGATGGTGTTCTTCCCGTGGCTGGTGACCGGCCCGGCCAAATGGTTTGCCAGCTGATCGGGCTTGCTTGCCAGTTTCTCTGTTCTGACCCCACAACCTCTTCGAGGAGACATTGATGACCCGTTTCACCCGTCGTACCCTGGTGGCCGTGGCCACCGTTGCCACCCTGGCTGCCAGCGGCCTGGCCCAGGCTCAAGAGCGCGCCTTCAAGTTCGCGCTGCAAAACCCGAAGGGCCACCCCCTGGCCACCGGCGCTGAAAAGTTTGCCGAACTGGTTGCCGCCAAGAGCAAGGGCCACCTGAAGATCAACGTCTTTGCTGGCGGCACGCTGGGCGGCGACGCTGCCACCGTGTCGGCCCTGCAAGGCGGCACCGTCGAAATCGTCATGCTCAACTCGGGCATCCTGGCTTCGCAGGTCAAGGACTTCGAGGTCTTCGACTTCCCCTTCATGTTCGCCAACGCCAAGGAAGCCGACGCGGTGGTCGATGCCCCTTCGGCCAGAAGCTGCACGCCAAGCTGGCCGACAAGGGCATCGTTGGTCTGGCCTACACGGAGCTGGGCTTTCGCAACCTCACCAACGGCAAGCGCGCCATCAACAAGGTCGATGACATCGCCGGCCTGAAGCTGCGCGTCATCCCCAATGCCATCAACGTCGACTGGGTCAAGGCCCTGGGCGCCAACCCCACGCCGCTGGCCTTCCCCGAGGTGTATGCCGCGCTGGAGCAAGGCGCCATCGACGGCCAGGAAAACCCCCTGTCCGTGATCCTGGCCAACAAGTTCTTCGAAGTGCAGAAGCACCTGGCCCTGACCAACCACCAGTACAACCCGCAATCGATCATCTTCAGCAAGAAGGTGTGGGACACCCTGACCCCGGCCGACCAGAAGGTGCTGCAGGAAGTCGCAGCCGAAACCAGCAAGTTCCAGCGTCAGGTGTCGCGTGATGCGGCCGCTGCCACGCTGGATTCGCTGAAGAAGCCGGGCATGCAGGTCACCGAGCTGTCGGCCGCCGAGCAAGCCAAGCTGCGTGACAAGCTCAAGCCCGTGATCGACAAGCACGGCGCCGCCATCGCTGGCACCGTGGCCGAATTGCAGGCCGAGCTGGCCAAGCTGCGCAAGTAAGCCCAGCCCTTGCGCATGCGGGGCCGCCGCCCAGTCGGGATGCGGCCCCGTTTCTCTTTTTGCCAGGAAACGCCCCATGAACGCCCCCCTCACGTCGACCCCTACCGCCAGCAAGGTGCTGCTGGGCCTGACTGGCGCCGGCATCCAGCAGTCCTTGACGCCCGCCATGCAAGAGCAGGAAGCCGCCGCGCACGGCCTGCGCCTGCACTACCAGCTGATTGATCTGGACAAGGCCGGGGTTGGCGTCGAAGCATTGCCGCAGCTGATCGAGTCGGCGCGTGTCATGGGCTACGCCGGCCTGAACATCACCTACCCCTGCAAGCAGGCGGTGATCCCGCAGCTCGATGGCTTGTCCGACGAGGCGCGGGCCATGGGTGCGGTCAACACCGTGGTGTTCCGCGATGGCCAGGCCATCGGCCACAACACCGACGGCTCGGGTTGGGCCTGGGGATTTGTGCGGGCCTTGCCCCAGGCTGACCTGTCACGCGTGGTGCTGCTGGGCACGGGGGGCGCCGGCTCGGCCATTGCCCATGCCGCCTTGCGCCTGGGGGTGGGCCACCTTTGGCTGGTGGACACCGACATCAGCCGCTCTCAGGCCCTGGCCGACAGCCTCAATGCGCTGTATGGCGCGGGCCGTGTCAGTGCTGCCACGTCAGCGCGGGAGGTGGTGCCCGGCGCCACCGGCCTGATCCATGCCACCCCGACCGGCATGGCCAAGCTCCCCGGCTTGCCCCTGGATGCTGACCTGCTGCGTGCTGACCTGTGGGTGGCCGAGGTGGTGTACCTCCCGATGGAAACCGCGCTGCTGAAGGCCGCGCGCGCCCTGGGGGCGCCGGTGTCCGATGGTGGTGGCATGGCCGTGGGGGCGATTGAGCTGTTCACCGGCTGCAAGGCCGATGAGCAGCGCATGCGCCAGCACTTCCTGGCCATGGTGGCGGCCCGCAGCGCCTGATGCGCAGCCCGGGTGGCCCCTGGGGCTAACCCTGGTTATGCGCGATGATCGCGCACGCTGCGCGGTGTGCGCGCAAGACTGATCGATCGGCCTTGTGGCGCCCCTTCCGGCCCTCTATCGTTCGGCCCCATGCCCACCGCCCCTGCCCCGACACCCGCCGCGCCCGTGCCGCCCATCCAGGGCAACACCCGCGTGTTCATGATCCTGGGTGATCCGGTGGCCCAGGTGCGTGCACCCGAGCTCTTCAACAGCCTCTTTGCCGAGCATGGCATCAACGCCGTGCTGGTACCGGCCGAGGTGGCACCTGCTGACCTGGCCGGCTTCACCCAGCACACCCTGAAGGCCCGCAACATCGACGGCCTGTGGCTCACCATTCCGCACAAGGCGGCCATGGTGCCGCTGCTGGACCACTGCGACGACGTGGGCCGCAGCGCCGGTGCCGTCAATGCCGCCCGCCGCAATGCCGATGGCAGCCTCGAAGGCGCGCTGTTCGACGGTCTGGGCTTTGCCAAGTCGCTGGATCACTTTGGCATCAACTGCGCCGGCCGGCGCGTGCTGATCCTGGGTGCAGGCGGTGCAGGCCTGGCCATCGCGGCCACGCTGGCCCAGCGTGCCCCGGCCGAGCTGGCTCTGTTCGACCCCCAGGCCGGCCGCGCCACCGAGGTGGTCGAGCGCCTGCAGCCGGCCACGTCCACGCCGCTGGTGGTGGCCACCGGTTCGGATCCGGCCGGCTTTGATGTGGTCATCAATGCCTCGCCCCTGGGCCTGAAACCGACAGACCCGCTGCCTTGCGACGTCAACCGCCTGGCACCCGATGCGGCCGTGGTCGACATCCTGATGAAGAACCAGCCCACGCCGCTGCTGCAGGCCTGCCATGCGCGCGGCATCGTGGCCCACCCTGGATTTGAGATGCTGGTTCAGCAAGTGCCCGAATACCTTGAGTTTTTTGGCTACCCTGCGCTCGCTGCGGCGGTGCAGGCCAATCCGGCACGGGTGCGTGCCTTGTTTCAAGCTGAGTGACACTCGGCACCCCGCTTGTTTTAGTGCAACGTTCTCAAACCTAGAGACCCCTGGAGACCCACCATGAAAATGTTCCGCCGCTCGCTGCTGGCCACCGTCGTCGCTTCCATGGCCTGCATGGCCGGCATGAGCCAGGCTCAAGCCCAGAACATCAAGATCGCCGGCTTGTATGAGCTGTCGGGTGCGGGCGCCAGCGCCGGCACCATGTTCAAGAACGGCGTCGACATGGCCGTCAAGGAAATCAACGCCGCCGGCGGCATCATGGGCCGCAAGCTGGAGCACAACGCCGCCGACACGCAATCGAACCCCGGCGTGGCCAAGGGTCTGGCATCCAAGGCGGTGGACGACGGCGCCTTCGCCGTGTTCGGCCCGGTGTTCTCGGGCTCGATCATGGTGAGCATGGCTGAAACCCGCAAGGCCGAGATCCCCAACTTCACCGGCGGCGAGGCCGCAGCCATCACCAAGCAGGGCAACCCCTACATCTTCCGCACCAGCTTCACGCAAGACACCGCCATGCCCAAGGTGGCGCGTTACATCGCCAAGGGCCTGAAGGCGCAGACCGTGGCCGTGATGTTCGTGAACAACGACTTCGGCAAGGGCGGTCGCGACGCCATCACCAAGGCGCTGGCCGATGTGGGCGTCAAGGTCGTGGCCGACATCTCCACCGATTCGGGCCAGGTTGACTTCTCGGCACCGGCCCTGAAGGCCAAGCAGTCGAACGCCGACGTGATCTTTGTGTACACCAACGAAGAAGAGTCGGCCCGCGCCCTGCGCGAGCTGCGCAAGCAAGGCGTGACCAAGCCGCTGGTGGGTGAAACCACGCTCACGGGCCAGAAGGTGATCGATCTGGCCGGCGACGCTGCCAACGGCGCACTGGCCCACGTGGGCCTGACGGTGGACGCGCCCAATCCGCTGATGCTCAAGTTCAAGGCCAAGTTCTACCAGGCCACCGGCACCATCTCTGACCACAACGGCATCAAGGGCTACACCGGCGTGTACCTGCTCAAGGCCGCCATCGAGAAGGCCGGCAAGGTTGACCGCAAGGCGGTGGCCCAGGCCCTGCACGGCCTGAGCGTCAAGGCAGCCAAGGAACCCGGCGTGCTGATGGATGTCAGCGTCGACGACAAGGGTGACCTGGACCGCGAAAGCTTCATCGTTGAAGTGAAGAACGGCAAGCAGGAAGTCAAGGAAATCCTGCCCGCGCTGAGCAAGAAGTAAGCGGCTGGCGCGCGGCCGCCCCGGCTGGGGTGGCGGCGCCGGGATCACTTGGGGGCCCTGTTTGCCAGGCCCCACATTCAACACGTTGCAGCCTCGGCTGGCACCGTGCTGGGTAGCGTTTTTTCGCGCAAACCGTCAACACCAGGAGGGTCAGCCCATGACCGACTTTTTCCAATTGCTGTTCTCGGGCGTGGCCACGGGCAGCATTTACGCCCTGGCTGCGCTGGGCTTCACCCTGCTGTGGCAGGCCTCGGGCACCATCAACTTCGCGCAGGGCGAGTTCGTCATGCTGCCGGCTTTCATGATGCTGGGTTTTGCGGCCATGGGTGCCCCCCTGCCGCTGGCCTTCGTGCTCACCTGCTTCGTGGCCGTGCTGGTGCTGGGTTGGGCCTTCAAGCGCGGCATCGTTGATCCGCTGCTGAAGTTCGGCATGATGCCCATCGTCGTGGCCACCATCGGCCTGGCCATCGCCACCCGCAACGGCGTGCGCGCCGGCTACAGCGCCGAAGCCCATCCCTTCAACGGGCTGTTCGCCGACAAGCTGTTCAACATCTGGGGCGTGACCATCACGCTGGCCGATGTGGGCACGCTGGTGCTGGCACTGGGCCTGGTGCTGGTCACGCAGGCCTTCCTGCAAAAGACGGTGACCGGCCGCGCCATGCAGGCTGTGGCGCAAAACACCGAAAGCGCCACCGTGCTGGGCATCAACGTGCCCCGCATGGTGTTCTACACCTTCGCCATCAATGCGCTGCTGGCCTGCGCGGCTGCGCTGCTGGTCACGCCCACCTACCTGGCCAAGTTCGACATGGGCGAGTCGCTGGGCAACAAGGCCTTCTTCGCGGCCATCATCGGCGGCTTCAACAACAGCCGTGGTGCCCTGCTGGGCGGTGTGATCGTGGGCGTGGCCGAGAACCTGGCTGCCGCCTACATCTCGCCGGCCTACAAGGACGCCGTCGCGCTGGTGCTGTTCATGCTGGTGATCCTGTTCAAGCCGCAAGGCCTGCTGGGCAAGAAGGTGGAGCGCAAGGTATGACCGCCCGCTCCGTTTGCCACCCCACGCACACCCCGCATCACGCCCACACCGGGAGCCACTGACATGCGCAAATCACACCTGGTCATCACGCTGGTCATCCTGGCAGCCCTGCTGCTGGTGCCGACGATGCTCAAGAACTACGGCATCTACCTGTTCAGCTACTGGTTGATCTTCGTGATCGCCACCATGGGCCTGAACCTCACCGTCGGCTACGCCGGCCAGAAGTCACTGGGCCATGCGGCCTTCTTCGGCATCGGTGCCTACACCGTGGCCATCCTGATGAAGGCCGGCATCAGCTTCTGGATCGGCCTGCCCGTGGCCATGCTGGGCTGCTTTGCCATCGGCCTGGGCCTGGGCTTTCCGGCCCTGCGGGTGCAGACCATCTACCTGGCCTTTGCCACGCTGGGCTTCAACACGGCCGTTTGGCTGGTGATGCGCAACGAAGAATGGCTGACCGGCGGCACCTTCGGCATCAACGACATCAAGCGCCCGCAGCTGTTCGGCATCAGCCTGGATGACTCGCTGCCTTACTACTACTTTGTGCTGGCGGTGGCCATCATCATGGGCGGCCTGCTGTTCGGCCTGCTGCGCTCGCCCTGGGGCAAGGCCTTCACGGCCCTGCGCGACAACCCCATCCGCGCCGAATCGCTGGGCATCCACATCCAGGCCTACACGCTGCTGAGCTTTGCCATCGGCGCGGTGTATGCCGGCGTGGCCGGTGCCCTGTTTGCCTGCCTGGTGCAGTTCATCGAGCCGGCGCCCTTCGCGGTGGGCTCGTCCATCATGATGTACCTGATGGTGGTGGTGGGTGGCCCGGGCTACTTCTTTGGCCCGCTGCTGGGTGCCGCCGTGGGCGTGCTGCTGCCCGAGTGGCTGCGTTTTGCGCAAGCCTGGTACCTGTTCATCTTCGGTGCGGCCGTGGTGCTGCTGATGTTGCGGCTGCCCGATGGGCTGCTGTCCATCCCCGATCGCATCAAGGCGCGTCGTCTGTCGCGTGAAGCCTCGGCAGCCCGCGCAGCGGCTGCCCGCAACCTGGGAGCCCAATCATGAGCCAGCCCCTGCTCAAGGTCAGCAACCTCAAGAAGGCCTACGGCGCCATCCAGGCGGTGGGCGGCGTGAGTTTTGAAGTGATGCCGGGCGAGATCTTCGGCGTCATCGGGCCCAACGGCTCGGGCAAGACCACCATGTTCAACAGCGTGCTGGGCCAGATCACGCCCGACCAGGGCAGCATCGAGCTCAACGGATGCGACATCACCGGCCTGTCGCCGATGCAGCTGAACCAGCGTGGCGTGGGCCGCACCTTCCAGACCCTGCAGGTCTTCGGCAAGATGACGGTGCGCGACAACCTGATCGTGGCCGCGCAAGAGCACCAGGGCAGCATGTTCAGCCGCATGTTCGCACCGGGTGATTCCGGCCTGGGTGCCAAGGCCGACGCGCTGATCGACCAGTTCCGCATCCGCCACGTGGCCGACAAGAAGGCCGGCGAGCTGAGCTATGGCCAGCAAAAGCTGGTCGACATCGCCATGGCCTTCATGAGCGAACCCGACCTGGTGCTGCTTGATGAGCCGTGTGCCGGTGTCAATCCCAGCCTGGTGGGCGGCATCAGCAGCCTGCTCAAGGAACTGAACAAGACCCGCAAGGGCAGCTTCGTGGTCATCGAGCACAACATGGATTTCGTGATGGACCTGTGCCACCGCATCCTGGTGATGGTTGAAGGCCAGGTCATGGCCATCGGCACGCCGGCCGAGATCCGCGCCAACAAGCAGGTGCTCGACGCCTACCTGGGCAACTGATGTGCCCAACATCCCGGAGCGACAAACCATGACAGCAGACAGCAACGACGTGGCCATCGAGTTCGACGACGTGGTCGCGGGCTATGGCGATTTCATGATCCTCAACAACCTGAGCCTGAAGGCCAAGCGCGGCAAGATCACCTTGCTGCTGGGCCCCAATGGCGCAGGCAAGTCCACCGTGCTCAAGACCCTGTTCGGCCTGCTCAAGGTGCGTCAGGGCAAGATCCGCCTGAACGGCGAAGACATCACCGGTGCCAGCGCCAAGGACCTGCTGGTCAAGCACGGCATCGCCTTTGTGCCGCAGGGCCGCAACCTGTTCGGCCAGTTGTCGGTGTACGAGAACCTGGAGCTGGGCGGCATCACGCTGGGCATGAAGACCACGCACGAGCGCATCCCCGAGGTGCTTGAGCGCTTCCCGCGTGTGAAAGAGCGCCTGCACAGCGCGGCCTCGTCGCTGTCGGGCGGCGAGCAAAAGCAGCTGGAAGTGGGCCGCGCCCTGCTGCTGCGCCCCAAGGTCATCCTGATCGACGAGCCCTCCATCGGCCTGTCGCCCCTGGTGGTGGCCGACGTGTTCAAGCTGCTGCGCCAACTGGCCAACCAGGGCACCACGGTGCTGATGGTCGAGCAGAACGTCAAGAGCGCCCTGAAGATGGCCGACGAAGCCATCGCGCTCGAATCGGGCCGTCTGGTGCTGCACAAGGACGCCGACGAACTGCTGAACGACCCCCACATCGAGCGCCTGTTTTTGGGTGGTGCGCACGCCGCCGCGCCCGCTGCCGGCACCCCGGCATGAGCGTGGCCCTGCGCCTGGCGGTGGCCGGTGCCGGCGTGATTGGCCGTGCCCACCTGCAGCGCATCGTGGCCAGCCCCGACTGCGCGGTGCACTCGGTGGTCGATCCCACGCCGGCGGCCAAGAGTCTGGCCGCCGACCTGGGCGTGCCCTGGTATGCCGATCTGGCTGCCATGCTGTCTGAAGAACGGCCGCTGGCCGATGGTGTGATCCTGGCCACGCCCAATGCCCTGCACGTGCCTGGTGCGTTGCAATGCATCGACGCCGGTGTGCCGGTGCTGGTTGAAAAGCCCATCGCCGACACCGTGGCCGATGCCCAGCGCCTGGCCGACACCGCACGCCGCACCGGTGTGCCGGTGCTGGTGGGCCACCATCGGCGCCATGGCGCCCTGATGGACGCCGCCTGCCGCGCGGTGCGAAGCGGGCGCCTGGGCCGGCTGGTGTCGGTCACCGGCAGCGCCACCTTCGTCAAGCCCGACAGCTACTTCACCGATGCGCCCTGGCGCACGCAACTGGGCGGTGGCCCCATCCTGATCAACCTGATCCACGAGATCGACAACCTGCGTGCACTGGTGGGCAACATCACGGCGGTGCAGGCCATGGCCAGCTCGGCCACGCGGGGTTTTGAGGTGGAAGACACCGTGGCCATCAGCCTGCGTTTTGCAAACGGTGTGCTGGGCAGCTTCTTGTTGTCCGATTGCGCGGCCAGCCCGCGCAGCTGGGAGCAGACCAGCGCCGAAAACACCGCCTACGACCACCATGCCGACCAGGATTGCTACGTGCTGGCCGGCACCCACGGCAGCCTGCAGGTGCCCACGCTCAGCCTGTACGAGTTTGAAGGCGAGCGCTCGTGGTTTGCGCCCATGCGCCGGCAATCGCTGCCGGTGGATACCGTGGACCCGCTGGTGCGCCAGCTGGCCCATTTTTGCGCCGTGATCCGCGGCCAGGCTGAACCGCTGGTGTCGGCCGATGAAGGTCTGGCCACCCTGCGTGCTGCCCTGGCCGTGGCCGAGGCGGCGCGCACCGGCCAACTGGTGAGCCTGGCCTGACGGCCTCAAAATACCCCTGCACAGGAGCCCCAAGACATGACCCCAACCCTTGACCGCGAGCAACTTGGCAGCGTACCCAACCCGTTAGGCATGGCCGGCATCGAGTTCATCGAATACGCCACCAGCCGCCCCCAGGCCCTGGGCCAGGTGCTGGAGATGATGGGCTTTCGCCCGGTGGCGCGCCACCGCTCGCGTGAGGTGCTGCTGTACCGCCAGGGCGACATGAACGTCGTCATCAATGCCCACACCTCGGGCCGCCCCAATGGGCAGCAACTGACTGAAACCCCGGTGATCAGTGCCGTGGCCCTGCGTGTGCGCGATGCCGCCGCCGCCTACAAGCGCGCGCTCGATCGCGGTGCCTGGGCCGTGCCCACGCAGGTCGAGGTGATGGAGCTGAACATCCCCGCCATCCACGGCGTGGGTGCCAGCCGCATCTATTTTGTGGACCGCTACGACGCCTTCTCGATCTGGGATGTCGACTTCGTGCCCATCCCCACCGTGGACAGCAAGCCACCTGCGCTGGCCGGCCTGCACTGGTTTGGCATCGTTCAGTACATCGGCACCGACCGCCTGGACGATTGGTGCGAGTTCTACCGCGAGCTGTTCGGCTTTGACGAGCTGCCCGACGAAGAGCGCTTTGGCATCCTGCCCAAGGGCCGCATCCTGCGCAGCCCCTGCCGCACCTTCTACCTGCAGCTCATCGAGCCCGAACCCGGCATCATCGAGATCGAGGGCGAAGAAACCCTGCAGCGCATGGGTCTGGGTTGCTCGGATGTGCCCACGGCAGTGGCTGCGCTGCGCCAGCGCGGTGTGGACTTTGTCGAATCATCCGACCTGCACACCGAAGACCGCGGCGCCCTGACCACCACCTGGCTGGGCGGCGTGATGTTTGAACTGGTGCACGACGAGGCAGGTGCGTGATGAGCCGCATCACAGGCAACTTCGATGACTTCGGCATGGACACCATCACCCTGGCCGGTGGCCTGGTGGCCAAGCTGCAGGCCATGCGCGATGCCGGCTTCAGCCAGGTGATGCTCAAGGCCAATGACCTGGTGGGCCATGAAGGCGGTGTGCAGGCGGCCGTGCAGGCCGTCAAGGACAGCGGCCTGCGGGTCACCGGCTTTCAGGTGCTGCGCGACTTTGAAGGCCTCAGCGGCCACCTGCACGACTACAAGGTCGACATCGCCAAGACCATGCTCGAGATGGCCCATGCCGTGGGCGCGCCCTTGCTGCTGGTGTGCTCGTCCACCAGCGTGCATGCCAGCCAGGATGTGAACGACATTGCCCGCGACCTGCGCAAGCTGGCCATGCTGGCCGTGCCGCTGGGCCTGAAGGTGGCCTACGAGGGCCTGAGCTGGGGCCGCAGCATCAACGAGTTCACCACGGCCTGGGACGCCATCTGCCGCGCCGATGCGCCCAATCTGGGC
>Ga0228698_1000638_pt1 | contig 23117 bp, 23 predicted proteins | sample McNCre117_Aug_MG_FD_178015 | JGI IMG/M metagenome (GOLD analysis project Ga0228698, IMG submission 178015) | Freshwater microbial communities from McNutts Creek, Athens, Georgia, United States - 1-17_Aug_MG | ecosystem: Environmental > Aquatic > Freshwater > Creek | place: USA: Georgia...
CGGGCAGATCGGGGTCATCGCGATGACACCCGCGGCCGGATGGATGATGGGCCCGCCCGCCGCGAGATTGTAGGCCGTCGAGCCCGTCGGCGTGGAGAAGATCAGGCCGTCGCAGGTGTAGTCGGTGACCAGCTGGCCGTTGGCGAAGACCTCGAGGCGGACGATGCGCGACGGCTTGGCATCCTTGATCAACACGTCGTTGAGGGCGATGTCGCTCCGGCGCGGGCCGGTCTTGCAGTCGAGCAGTTCGCGGCGGGCGATCCGGTAGTCGCCCCCGAGCAGGGCGGCGAACTGGGCGCGGGCCTCGTCGGCGGAAAAGGTGGTGAGGAATCCCAGGCTGCCCTGGTTGACGCCGATGACCGGGAGGTTGGCGGCCGCGGCGCCGCGCACGGTGCCGAGCAGCGTGCCGTCGCCGCCGATGACGCAGCAGGCGTCGCAGTCCTTGAAGAAGCCGCGGGGCAGCTTGCGGTCGCCGGACAGCTTGATTTTCTTCGCGCCGGCCTGCCGGGCGATTTCCATCAGTTCCTGCGCGAGTTCGGCGGCCCCCGGTTTTTCCGAGTTGTAGACGAAGGCCAGTCTGTGGAACGGCGGCATGGGGTTAAAAAATTGCGCGGCGGGGCGCAGGGCGAGCCTATTCCATGCGCTGCAGCCCCAGCAGGAACTCGCGGTTGCCGTCCGCGCCGTGGACCGGGCTCTCCATTTCGCCGATCAACCGGGCCCCGGCGAGCTCGCCCAGGGCGAAGGTGCGCACCTCGGCCAGCACGCGGGCCCGCACCGCGTCATCGCGGATGATGCCCGAGCCCTTGTCGACCTCGGCCTTGCCGGCCTCGAACTGGGGTTTCACGAGGGCGATGAGGGTGCCGCCGGGCCGCAGGAACGGCCACACGGCGGGCAGCACGCTTTTCAGCGAGATGAAGGACAGGTCCATGACCATGGCGTCGTAGCTGGCGCGGGGCAGGGCGCCGGGCGCGAGGTGGCGGGCGTTGGTCTTTTCCAGGTTCGTGACGCGCGGGTCGCGGCGGATCTTCTCATGCAGCTGCCCGTGGCCCACATCGACGCACGTGGCGGACGCGGCCCCGGCCTGCAGCGCGCAGTCGGTGAACCCGCCGGTCGAGGCGCCGACGTCGAGGATGTGGGCGCCGGTGAGGTCGAGGGGAAAATTCTCGAGGAAGGCGGCGAGCTTTTCGCCCCCGCGGCTGACAAAGCGGGGCGGCTGGTCGACGCTCAGCGCAAAATCGGCGGCGTATTCCTTGCCGGGCTTGTCGAGCCGCTCGGTGCCGTGCCGGACGCGGCCGGACATGATGAGCGCCTTGGCCTGGGCGCGGGTGGGGGCGAGGCCGCGGGCCACCAGCAGTTCGTCGAGTCGGGTCTTGGCGGCCATGGCGTCAGCGTAGCTTCTGCCGCGCGGGCGACCAGCACGTTGTGCGGCCGCCGACCTCGGCGCGAAGCAGCGGCTTGTTCGTGCGCGGGCAGCGGCCCCCGTCTTCCCAGCGGTGCCAGAACAGCCAGGACTCCGGGATGTGGTGGTTGAGACTGGGCGGCAGGTAGCGGCCCTTGCCCGCGATGGTATCGAGAGCCAGGCGGCAGACGCGCCGGCACTCGCGGTGCAGCGCGCGCACCTCGGCGGGCGTGAGCGATCCGGCCAACCGTTTGGGGTGGATCGCCGCGCGCCACAGCACCTCGTCGGCCATCCAGTTGCCGATGCCCGGGAACCGCTCCTGCATCAGCAGCACAGCCTTGATCGGGGCGCGGCCGCGGCGTTGCAGGAAACGGGCGACCGCCTCGACCGTGAAATCCCGGGACAGGATCGCCGGTGCGATCCGGCTCCACCAGGGGGGCGGCTTCGGTCCGGTGGCAAACAGGACTCCGCCGAACATGCGCGGATCATTGAAGACCAGCTGACGGCCCTTTTGCACGAGGATGAAATGGTCGTGCCTGGCCGGCGCGTAGCCCGGCGCCTCGACGCGGAGTTCGCCGCTCATGCCGAGATGGATGCCGAGCCAGCCGCCGCCGCTGAAGCGGAAGAGCATCTGCTTCGCGGCCGTTTCCGACCCGAGCAAGGTGGCGCCGGTGAGCCTTCTCTTCAGTTGCGCGATGCTCGTGGCGCGAAAGACCCGCTTGCCCGCATGCAGGTGCACGGCAAGCACGCGGGCGCCGTGTCCGGCGCTCCAGCGTTTGCGGAAGAACTCAACTTCGGCGAGCTCGGGCATCGCGCCTCAGCGGATCTCCCACTGGTAGGGATGCCTTGAGAGCGGTTGGGAGCCGGTGGCGGTGACCCACACGACATCCTCCCAGCGGCAGCCGCCGAGGCCGGGGTAATAGAGACCGGGCTCGACGGTCATCACCGAGCCCTTGGCCAGCGGGTAGCTCACGGTGGGCGACATGCGGCCCGGGTCGTGCACGGCGAGGCCGAGGCCATGGCCGGTGCCGTGGATGAAGCCAACGGCGCCGTCCTTGGTGCGCTTGGTCTCATAGCCCGCCTCGGCAAAACAGTCGGTGCAAGCGGCATGGACCAGCCGGCCGTCGATCCCGGCGCGGATGGCCCGGGTGGCGCGCTTTTGCGCCTCGCGCACCGTGGCCACGAGCCGGCGCTGCACCTCGCGAGGCCGGCCCTTGAGGTAGGTGCGGGTCATGTCCCCATGGTAGCCGGTCTTCAGGACGCGCGGAAAAATGTCGATGATGATGAGCTCGTGCGGCCGGAGCGGGCCGGAGCCGCGTTCGTGCGGGTCACAGGCCTGGTTGCCCCCGGCGACAATGGTGTCGCGCGGATCGCCGCCCTGTTCCCGGATGGCGGTTTCCAATGCGAAACGCAGCGTCTCCGAGGTGAGGACCTTCCCGCGGTGCACGAGGGTGCGGCCCTTGACCCTGGCGGAGCGCAGGATGCCCTCGGCCACGGTGAAGCCCACGGCGCAGAGCCGGTTGCCCTCGCGGATGCAGTCCGCCTCCCAGCGGGACTTGATCTCGCGCTCGGGGAAAAGCAGGCCGGCGGGAAACACGAGCCGCAGCCCCAGCTTGGTCAGCTGCTGGTGGAGCCGGGCCGGGAAAGTGGGCGGCACCCGGAAGGTGCGGACGCCGTGGTGGCGGGCCGCGCAGGCGATGATCTCCGGCACGCCGGCCTTCGGGCCGTAACGCCGGCGCGCGCGGGCCAGCCAGTCCTCGTAAGGCAGCACCAGGTCGAAGTCGCCGGTCCGCTTGACGCGGCCGAACTCCAGCGAGCCCTGCAGGGTTATCTTCCGGCGGCCGGCGCCGAACGCGATGAAGGGGTCGTGCACCTCGACCCGGCCGAAATAGAGCAGGTCGGTGCTGCTGTGGGTGTCGGCGTAGAGGAGCGGGGGCGGGATGGAGCGGGGCACGTGAGAGTTGGGTTGAGTTGTGGCTGGCCGGCATTAGCTAGGGAATCACACCAAAACGCAAAAATGTTTTCCCGCCCGCGGCTGCTGCCATTCATCGCCCTGTTCGCCCTGCTTTCCGCCTGTGGCGGTTCCGATGCCGCCCGGGATGCCCGGCCCAGGACGGTCGACGACCGTTTCGCCATCCCGGTGGGCGGGCGCACGGTGCAGATGCAGGTCGCGGCGCTGCCGGCGGAACTGCAGAAGGGCCTCATGTTCCGGCAAACGATGGGTGAATCCGAGGGCATGTTGTTCGTGTTCACGACCCCGCAGCCGCAGGGCTTCTGGATGCGCAACACGATCCTGCCGCTCGATATCGGCTACTTCGACCCGGCGGGCGAGTTGAAGGAGATCTACCCGATGTACCCGCACGACGAACGCCCGGTGAACTCGCGCAGCCGCAGCATCCAGTTCTGCCTCGAGATGAACCAGGGCTGGTTTGCCCGCAACGGCGTGAAACCCGGGGCCAGGCTCGACCTGAAGGCCGTGGCGGAGGCGCTGAAGGCCCGCGGGCTCAAGCCCGAGGCGGCGGGGCTGCGCTAGTGTTCGCCTTCACGCCCGAGGGGCACCCGCTGCGGCTCACCCCTGCGCTCCGCCTCGGGACTACACATCTTCGCGCGGCCGCGCTCAGCCGTCCTTCCGGCGGCGGTCCACTTTTTCCATCTTAAATTCGTCCTTCGGGAGCACGTTGTCGGTGATGACGACGGCGACCGGCAGCTTGGTCTTCACCCAGAGTTCGGACTCCCGGAAATACTTGGCCGCGGCGCTCTCGAGGGCCTCGCCGACGGACTTGACGGGCAGCAGGCGGCCGCGCTTGGAGGCGTTGAAATCGTAGGCGCCCTTGAAGATGCGGTCGGTGGTCGAGTAGGGGCTGGCGTCCTCGGGGATCTGCACGACCCAGCCGGTGAGGTCCTTGGCCGGCAGTTTGCCCGCGGGATCGGAAAGCAGCACGACGAACTGCTTCTTCGGTGCGGGCGGCTTGAGGTCCTCGTCGGCGGCGGGCGAGGTGATCTCGTTCATCTCCTCGACGATCTCGCGGAGGATGGAGGGGTCGAGCTTGTGCTTCTTGAGGATCTCGGCGACCTGACTGACTTCGATTTTGGCCATGGGAAAATTGGAAAACCACGAATGGACACGAATGAACCCGAATGACAAAGCTTATTCGTGGGCCAGAATCTCGACGAACTTTTCGACGTGGTGGACGAGCAGGACCGGGTGACCGGCCAGCTGCCCCGGCGCGAGGTGCACCGGCGCCTGCTCCGGCACCGGGCCGTGCACCTGCTGGTCGCCAACCGGGCCGGCCGGGTGTTCCTGCAGAAGCGTTCGATGCAAAAGGACCTGTTTCCCGGCGCGTGGGATTCCTCGGCGGCGGGGCACGTCGGCGCCGGGGAGGACTACGACGACACCGCGGTGCGCGAGCTCGCGGAGGAGATTGGCTGCCGGCCGGCGAGGCCGCCGCAGCGGCTGTTCAAGGTCGAGGCGCGGGAGGAGACCGGCCAGGAGTTCGTGTGGGTCTACCGGGTGGAGGCCGAGGGCCCGTTTGTCCTGCAGCCGGCCGAGGTTGATGGCGGCGACTGGTTCACGGTCGCGGAGATCGACCGCTGGCTGGTGGAACGGCCGCACGAACTGGCCCCGGCCTTTGCGTTCATCTGGCCGCCGGCACGGCCGTGGTTCACCGTTGCGGCCTGCTAGCCGCCCGGTGTTTCGCCTTCGCGCTGTCCTCCGGCAGCGCACAGAGTCGGCGAAACCGAGGCAAATCACGTCGGTCGCTGGCCCTTGAGCAGGAGAAATTCCTTCTGGCTCATGAGGCGGCGGGGCAGGCGGCGTTCGGCCTCGCTGATCAGCCGGTCCCATTGCCCGTCGGTGGGGGCAAAGTCCTCCCACGAGGAGTTGTGGCCGGTCTTGCGGCTGAACACGACGTGACCGCCGTGAAAGCGCGCGTTGATCTGCCATTTCACGCCGTCGTCGTCCTTGTCCCACCAGCCGAATTCCATGCCCATGGTCAGTCCTTGGAGAGTTCCCCCGCGCGGCGTGTGCCGGCAAGAATGGTTTCCTTGAGCGTCTCACGGAACGAGCGCGCGGCCATGACCTGCAGCCCGGCGGCGGTGGTGCCGTTCGGCGAGGTGACCCTGTCGCGCAGCGCCTCGGGGGTCTCCGTGCTGCCGGCCAGCAGCCGCGCTGATCCCAGGACGGATTCCAAGGCGAGCTTCTGCGCCGTGTCACGTGGCAGGCCGGCGGCGACACCGCCCTCGCGCAACGCGGCGACGAACTCAAAGAGGAAGGCCGGCGTGCTGCCGACCAAGGCGGTCACCGTGTCCATATGCTCCTCGCCGAGTTCGAGGAACTGGCCGAGGGCGCCGAGGAGCTTCTCGACGGTGGCACGGTCGGCCGGGGCGAGCGGGGTGAGCGCGCAGAACGGCGTCATCCCGGCCCCGATGGCCGCCGGGGTGTTGGGCATGGTGCGGACGATGTTGCGGGCGCGGGGGAAAGCCTGGGCCAGCCGGGCCAGCTTTTTCCCAGCCAGCACGGAGAGCACGAGCTTGCCGGCGGTCAGCTCGGCGAGGCGCGGGTCGGCACCGGCCAGCGACTGCGGCTTGAAGGCGACGATGACGGTGTCGGCGCCGGCGAGGAGCCCGGGCAGGTCGGGCTCAAACCAAATGCCGGTTGCGGCGGCGAGCTTTTGGGCGGTTGCGCCCGTCTTGCTGGTGCAGGCGAGGTCGCCCGGGGCACAGGCCTTTTTCGCGAGCAGGCCGCGGACGATGGCGGAGGCGAGGTTGCCCGCGCCCAGAAGAACTATGCGGGAGGAAGGCATGAGCACGGGCCGCGCCGGGGCCGGCCTCAGGCCTTGTCTTTGTTCTTCCGCTCGAGCGGGTGGCGGATCGTGCTGATGGCGCCGCCGCCGGGGCGATCCGTCAGCGTGACCTCGCCGCCGAGGTTGCGCATCGAGTGGCGCGCGACGGTCAGGCCCATGCCGACACCGACGGTGTGCTTGGTACTGGTGAAGGGCTCGAAGGCGTGGTCCTTGATCTCGGGGTCGACGCCGCGGCCGCGGTCCTCGATGTGCACGAGGGCGAACCGGCCCTCCTCGGGGCGCTCGACGACTTCCGTGCGGATGTGGATCGGGCGCTTGTCATCGGGCTCGTCGTGGTAGCTTTCCCACGCGTTGATCAGCAGCTTGGCCAGCGTGTCCTCGAACACCTCGACGTTGGTGTCGATGAGCACCTCGGGGTTGGTGTGCTCGACGGTGATCGGCTGGTCGATCTTGTATTCGATCTGATACCGGCGGATGCCGCTGTCGATCATGCGGCCGAGGCTGGCGCGGATCAGCGGGGGGCGGTTCTTCACCACGAGGCCGGTGAGCTGCTTGATGATGGCCACGATGCGATTGACCGCATCCTCGAGGTGCTGGGCGTTCTTCTTCACCAGCTCGGGTTTCTCGTGGTAGGCCTTGATGAGGTCGACGTAGCCGATGACGACGCCGAGAAGATTGTTCAGGTTGTGGGCGATGCCCTGGGTCACGGCGCCGATCGTGGCGGAGCGGCGGGACTCGCCGAGGCGGGTCTGGAGATCGATGAGCTCGCGGTTGATCGCCACGAAGCGGAGCTGCGTCTGCACGCGGGCGAGGGTCTCGTCGAGGTCGATGGGCTTGGTGATGTAATCCACGGCGCCGACGCCGAGGCCCTCGATCTTGCCCTCCTTGGAGGTGCGGGCGGTGATGAAGATGACCGGGATGGCCTTGGTCTCCTTGTCGGCCTGCAGGCGCTGGCAGACCTCGATGCCGTCCATCTCGGGCATCATGACGTCGAGCAGGATGAGGTCGGGCTTGTCGGCCTTCACCATGTCGAGGGCCTCGCGGCCGGAGTAGGAGGTGGCCACGATCATGCCCTCACGCTCCAGCTTGCGCTTCAGCAGCTGGACGTTGATCGGCTGGTCATCGACGACAAGAATCTTGGGGGTGGCCATGCTGGTTGAAGCGCGAGCGAAAGGGGTTTGCCCCCGACTGGCAAGGTTCAGTTAAGGAGAAAGACCCTATTTTTAACGCAGGGAGGCGGGGTCGTTTTGGCGCCGGGCCTTGACCGTGTTCTGCATGAGCATGGCAACCGTCATGGGCCCGACGCCTCCCGGCACCGGGGTGATCCTGCTGCAAAGCGGCGCCACGGTGGGGAAATGGACGTCGCCGGTGAGCCGGTAGCCGGTCTTCTTGGTGGCATCCGCGACGCGATTGACCCCGACGTCGATAACCACAGCGCCGGGCTTGACCATGTCGGCGGTGACGAACTCGGCCCTGCCGATGGCGGCGATCAGGACATCGGCCTGCCGGGTGAGGGCGGGAAGGTTGGCGGTCTGGGAATGGCAGACGGTGACGGTGGCGTTGGCCCAGGCCTTGCGCTGCATGGCCAGCAATGCGGCGGGTTTGCCGACGATCAGGCTCCGACCGAGGACGACCACGTGTTTCCCCGAAAGCGAGATGCCAGAGCGTTGCAGGAGCTGCATGATGCCGGCGGGCGTGCAGGCGACGAAGCCCGTGTCGTCCTCCTGTGCGAGCTTGCCGAGGTTCATGGTGTGAAAGCCGTCGACGTCCTTGTGCGCGGCGATGCGGCGGAAGACCGCGACCTCGTTGATGTGCTTCGGCAGCGGCGACTGGACGAGGATGCCGTCGACTTCAGGGTCGGCGTTCAGGCCGTCGATGAGCGCGAAGAGCTCGTCCTGCGTGATCGTGACCGGGGGAAAGATAAGCCGGCTGGTGATGCCGATGGTGGCGGAGGCCGTCTCTTTTTTCCTAACGTAGGAGACCGAGGCCGGATCCTCGCCGACGCGCACGAGGGCGAGGCAGGGCGGCCGGCCCGGCAGGGTGGCGACCTGGGTTTTGAGTTCGGCGATGATGTCCGCCGCGATCTTGTTGCCGTCAATCAGCTCCATGGGAAAAGAAAAAGCCGGCCCGTGGCCGGCTGGAAATGTGGCGGGTGGCTATTTCTTCAGCGACAGGGACTCGGCGGCGATCACGAGGTCCTTGCCGTCCACGGTATTGCGCACCGTGCCGGTGAGGGTGATCTCACGGTCGAGGAAGGATTCGATTTTGTCGGTGAGGAGCAGGCGCCGGGTATCGACGTAGGCGAAGCGGCGGCCGTTGCTGTCGGTGACCTGATAGTCGTAGGGCGGGTTGGGGTTCAGGATGGGGCGGCGCGCGAGGACCAGGGTGCCGGCGAAGAGGCGCGGCGTGTCGGCGTTGTTGCCTGAGACCGGCACCGCGTGGCCGAGGGTGGTCACGGGCCCGGTCGGGGCGGGCGGCGCCGTCACGGCGAACATGGGCTTGGTGGTCTCGGGCGCCACGTTGGCGGCCTCGCCGATGGCGATGAACCCCTGGAGTTTCTTCTCGAGCCGGATCTGGCACCAGTCGCCGCCGGCCAGGCCGATGACCTCGGACTTGTCGCCCGCGGCGGCCACGGCGAGGAGCTGGGCGTCCTTGCGCGGGGCGGCGTAGATGTTGCCCCCCTCGCGGACCTCGAGGCCCTTGGTGATGTCACGGCTCTGCGCATAGGCCTCGAATGGGCCGCTGACCTCGATGCGGCGCCAGCCCGCCGGGGCCTCGCCCACGACGGTGATGGTGCTGCCGGCCTTGAGGCGGGTGAGCACGGGCGACTTCGGGTCGGTCTGCACGAAGACGGCGGTGTCGGTCTTGAGCGTGTCCGCCGCGAGGACGGCGGTGCAGGCGAGGGCGAGGAGGATGAGTCTAGTTTTCATCGTGGGTGGAGGGTGTCATCTCGCGGTAATGCGCGGGAGGGACGGCGAAGAGGGATTCGATTTCCTTGGTAGAAAGTTGTTTCACGCCGCGCAAAGGAATTCCTTTCAGGCGCAGGGCCCCGATCTGGTAGCGGCGGAGCCGGCGGACCTCGAACCCCAGGGCGGTGAAGAGCTGGCGGATCTCGCGCTTCTTGCCGTGGTGCATGTGGACGTCGAGCTCGGGCGAGCTGCGGTCGGCCTTGGGGTTGACCAGGCTGGCCTTCTCGACCTTGAGGTGCTCGCCCTCGATGACCACGCCGCGGAGCAACTGGCGGAGGCGGCCGGCGGGGAAGGGTTCCTCCAGCGAAACGTAGTAGCGCTTCACGACCAGATTAGACGGGTGCATGAGCTTGTGGGCGAGGTCGCCGTCGGAAGTGAGGATGACGAGGCCCTCGCTGTCCTTGTCGAGGCGGCCGGCGCAGAAGAGCCGCAGGCGGGCCCACTCGCGCGGCAGGAGGTCGAAGATGGTGTGGTCGGCATGCGGGTCGCTATTGCTGCAAACGACGCCGCGGGGCTTGTGCATGACGAGGGCCAACTTGGGCTGGGCGTGGGACTTGAGGGACTTGCCGCGCACGGTGACCTTGTCGGTGCCGGGTTCGACTTTCTGGCCCAACACGGCCTTTTCCCCATTCACATAAACCTCGCCCGCGACGATCAGCGCCTCCGCGGCCCGGCGGGAGCAGACGCCGGCTTCGGCGATGAGTTTCTGGATGCGGACGGGTTCCATGCGAGTGAAGCCGCTGAATGGCAGGCGCCGGAGGGCGGCGCAACGAGATTCCCATGACGTAGACGAGGCTTGCCATGCCATCCCGCCGCGGGAGTAAAATTTGCGAGCGATGCATCTCTCCACTCCGCCTTTCAGTCCCTACACGAAGGACAACCCGCTTGCCGCCAAACTGCTCGAAAACCGCGTGCTGAACAAAGACGGTTCGAGCAAGGACACGCGGCACCTGGTGGTGGACATCGCCGGCAGCGGCCTGGCCTACAAGGTGGGCGACTCGCTCGGGATCTACCCCGCGAACCGCTCGCAGTTGGTGGAGGAGGTCATCGACCTGCTGGGCGCCACGGGCAACGAGCCCGTGCTGCCCGCGCGGCTGACCGCCGCCATCAGCCTGCGCGACGCCCTGACGACGAAGGTTTCCCTGTCCAGCCCGACCAAGAAGATCCTCGAGACCCTGGCGGCGAAGACCACCGATCCGAAGGAGAAGGAGCAACTGGCCGGGCTGCTCGCCCCGGAGGCCAAGGAGGCGCTGGAACTCTTCCTCGGGCAGCGCGAATATCTCGACCTGCTTGAGGAATTTCCCGGCGCAAAACTGACGCCCCAGGAGTTCATCGACCACCTCCGCCGGCTGATGCCGCGGCTCTATTCCATCGCCTCCTCGCCCAAGATGTATCCGGGTCAGGTGCACCTGACGGTCGCCCCGGTGCGCTACGAGTCGAACGGCCGCCGGCGTTACGGCGTGTGCTCCACCTTCCTGGCGGACCGGGTGACGCGCCGGAAGACGCCGGTCCCGGTTTTTGTGGCGGAGTCGCACTTTGGCCTCCCGACCGACCTGACCAAGGATGTCATCATGATCGGGCCGGGCACCGGCATCGCGCCGTTCCGGGCGTTTGTGCAGGAGCGGATCGCCACCAATGCGCCGGGCCGCAACTGGTTGTTTTTTGGCGACCAGCACGCCGCCACCGACTATCTCTACGGTGACGAGTGGAAAAAATTCCTGGCCGAGGGCCGGGTGGCGCGGGTCGACCTCGCCTTCTCCCGGGACCAGGCAAAGAAAGTCTATGTCCAGGACCGCATGCGCGAGGCGGCCACGGAACTCTGGACCTGGATCAAGGGCGGCGCCTATTTCTACGTGTGTGGCGACGCCCATCGCATGGCCAAGGACGTTGACCTGGCGTTGCACGAGGTCATCGCGCAGCAGGGCGGCATGGATGCCGCGGCCGCCGCCGACTACGTGAAGCAAATGAAGAAGGACAAGCGCTACCAGCGCGACGTGTATTGACAAACGTCCGGGGTGCGGCGAGCTATGGCGCCCTTACCCTATGAGCCTGACCTTTAACAATCGAGTGGCCCTCGTCACCGGCGCCGGCCGGGGCATCGGCAAAGCCATCGCGGAACTGCTGGCCAAGGGCGGCGTCACCGTGATCTGCGTGAGCAAGTCGGCCGACAGCTGCGGCGCGACCGCGGCGGCCATCACCGCCGCGGGCGGCAAGGCCAAGGCACTCGCCGTGGACGTGGCGGACGGTGCGGCGGTCGCGAAGGCGAGCGCCGACCTGCTCGCCGAGTTCGGCCAGATCGACATTCTCATCAACAACGCGGGCATCACGAAGGACGGCCTCCTCTTCCGCATGTCCGAAGAGGACTGGAATGCCGTCATCGCCACCAATCTCACCAGCTGTTACCACTGGACGAAGCACATCGGCCGCTCGATGACCCAGAAACGCTGGGGCCGCATCGTGAACATCACCTCGGTGGTGGGCATCATGGGCAACGCCGGGCAGGCCAACTATTGCGCGGCCAAGGCGGGGTTGATCGGCTTCACCAAGGCCATCGCCAAGGAGTTTGCCGCGCGCGGAGTCACCTCGAACGCGGTTGCCCCGGGCTTTATCAAAACGGACATGACCGCGGCGCTACCCGCTGAGGCCGCCGAAAAGATTACCGCGGTCATCCCCCTGAAACGCCTTGGGGAAGCGGCCGACATCGCCCACATGACCGCCTTTCTTTGTTCGGAGGAAGCGGGTTACATCACCGGCCAAGTTTTTACCGTTGACGGCGGCATGGTGATGTGATGCCTCTTCACAAACGTTTTAGACCCATTTTTCAATCTCATGGCTGACCAGAAAACCATCGAACAGCGCGTCAAAGAAATCATCGTTAACCAACTGAATGTTAACGAAGAGCAAATCACCCCGCAGGCGTCCTTCCTTGACGACCTTGGCGCCGACTCGCTCGACACGGTCGAGCTGATCATGGCTTTCGAAGAGGAGTTCAAGGACGAGATCAAGGGCGAGATTCCCGAGTCCGACGCCGAGAAGCTCCAGACCGTCGGCGATGTCACCGCCTACATCCAAAACAAGGCCGGGAAGAAATAAATTTTGGCATTTGACCGAAGCGTTCTACCGTCTGGCCTAGCGCTGGTCTGGTAGGGCGCTTTTTTTTTACCCCACGAATTTTACGATGGAAACTGTAGCTTCACACAAACGCGTCGTTGTCACCGGCATGGGCGTGATTGCCGCCCTGGGGCACAACGTGAATGATTTCTGGGCCAACCTCATTGCCGGCAAATGCGGCATCGACAAGGTGACCCTGTTCGACGCCAAGGACTACAGTTGCCAGATCGGTGCCGAGGTGAAGGGCTGGGACCCGACGCAGCACATGGATCCCAAGGAGGTCCGGCGCAACGATCGCTACACGCACTTCGGCTTCTGTGCGGCCAAGCAGGCCATTGCCGACGCCAAGCTCGACATGACGAAGGAGGATGCCGACCGCGTGGGCGTCATCATTGGCTCGGGCATCGGCGGCATGTGGACCATCGAGAACCAGCACAAGGTGCTCCTCGAGCGCGGTCCGCGCAAGGTGTCGCCCTTCATGATTCCCGCCCTCATCAGCAACATGTGCGGCGGTCTCGTTGCCATCGAGCTGGGTGCGCGCGGGCCGAATTTCGGCGTGGTCAGTGCCTGCTCCACCGCCACGCACGCCATCGGCGAGTCACTGCGGATGATCCGCCGCGGCGAGGCCGATGTGATGGTCTGCGGTGGCGCCGAGGCCGCGATCACCCCGCTCGCCTACGCCGGGTTCTGCTCGATGAAGGCGATGAGCACCAACAACGACAACCCCCAGAAGTCGAGCCGCCCCTTTGATCTCAACCGCGACGGGTTCATCATGGGCGAGGGTTCGGCCATCCTCGTGATCGAGAGCCTGGAGCACGCCCTGGCCCGCGGCGCCCACATCTATTGCGAACTGGCCGGTTATGCCGCCACGTGCGATGCGTACCACATCACCTCCCCGGATCCGGACGGCAAGGGTCTCTCGCAGTCCATGATCAAGTCGCTGCACGATGCGAACCTCGCGCCGCATCAGGTCGACTACATCAACGCCCACGGCACCTCGACGCCCTACAACGACAAGTTCGAGACCATCGCCATCAAGAAGGTCTTCGGGGATCACGCCCGCAAGGTCCACATCAGCTCCACCAAGTCGATGACCGGGCACCTGCTCGGCGCGGCCGGCAGCATCGAGGCGGTCATCAGCGTCAAGGCCATCGAGACCGGTATCGTGCCCCCGACGATCAATTACGAGACCCCGGATCCCGATTGCGATCTCGACTACACTCCGAACGTGAAGCGAGAGGCGAAGATCAACACGGTTCTGACCGACAACCTCGGCTTCGGCGGCCACAACGCCGCGCTGGTCTTCCGCCGGCACTGAGCCCGCCGGCCAGGACTCGCGGTGTGACACGACTGGCGCTGTTGCTCTTGGGTTTGATGCTGACGGCCGGGTGTGGCCGGAAAGCGGCCGCGGATCCGGCGACCCCGGAGACCGTGTGGGCCGCCATCCAGCCTCTCGCGGAGCGTTACCGGATCGATCCGGCGTTCCTCTTGGCGCTGGTCGCAGCCGAATCGAACTTTGACCCGACGGCCCGGAACGGCGAAGCGCGGGGCCTGATGCAGATCAAGCCCGGGGCTTGGCGCACCGTCAGCCGCGAGACATACGAGCCGGCCGTGTGGAGGTGGCGGCAGAACCTCGCCGTCGGCGTGGATTACCTTGTGTGGTGCCGGAGTGAACTGCACCGGCGGCAGAAATTCTCCTATCCGCTGCTGCTGGCGTCGTTTCACCATGGCCTCGATTACGTCGAGGCCCGGGATTTCAACCTGCGGCGGCTCGATCCTCCGGACAACCCGATCTACCGGGAACTCTGGCGCGGGAACCTCGCGCCGGTGGCGCCGCCGAAATAGCGTTGCGGCGGCCGGGCGGCCACGGCTGCATCGCCGCGTGCATTCCTGGTCGGGCAGCATCCGGTTGCTCTTTGCCGCGCGCGTAGTGCGGATGTTCGCCTACGGCATCCTGGGCGTGATCCTGGTGCTCTATCTTGCCTCCGTCGGACTGGGGGAGGCCCGTATCGGCCTGCTGCTGACCATGACCTTCCTGGGCGATGCGGCGATTTCACTCTGGCTGAGCACGCACGCCGACCGCTGGGGGCGCCGCCGGGTGCTCGTCGCCGGCGCGGCGCTGATGGCGCTGGGTGGAGTCGTGATGGCGCTCACGGGCGACTTCACGCTCCTGGTGCTGGGTGCAACGGTGGGCGTCATCAGCCCGACTGGCGGTGAGGTTGGCCCGTTTCTCGCCGTGGAGCAGGCCTGCCTGGCCCAGCTGACCGATGCCCGCGACCGGACGCGCGTTTTTGCCTGGTATAATGTCGTGGGCTACGGTGCGACGGCCTTGGGCGCGCTGGGCTGCGGACTGGCGGCCGAGGCCCTGCAGCACGCGGGCTGGACGCCCCTGGCCAGTTATCGTGCCCTGCTTGGTGCGTACGGTGCGCTGGGCGTTATCATCGGCGGCCTGAGCTGGCGGCTGGGGCCGGGCGTGGAGGTGGCGACCGCGCCGGCGGCCGCCAACCGGTTCCTCGGGTTGGGCGAGTCACGCCGCACGGTCTTCCGCCTCAGTGCGCTCTTCGCCCTGGATTCATTTGGCGGTGGTTTCATCGTGCAAAGTTTTCTCGCCTACTGGTTCCATCTGCGGTTCGGCGTGTCCGAGGCGGTGTTGGGGGAGATCTTCTTTGGCGCCAACCTGCTGTCGGGACTGTCGGCGTTGGCCGCCGTGCCCCTGGCCCGCCGCATCGGGCTGGTGAACACCATGGTGTGGACGCACCTGCCCTCCAATGTGCTGTTGATGGCCGTCCCCCTCATGCCGACGCTCGGCTGGGCCGTGGTGGTGCTGCTGGCCCGGCACATGATCTCGCAAATGGACGTGCCGACGCGGCAATCCTATGTGAACGCGGTGGTGCCGGCGGCGGAGCGTTCCGCCGCCAACGGTGTGACAGGCACGGCGCGACAACTGGGCACCGCCCTGGCCCCGCTCTGCGCCGGGCCGTTGCTCGCCACCGCCGCCCTGACCAGCGTACCCTTCTTCATCGCAGGCGGGCTCAAGATCGTCTACGATCTTGCCCTGTGGCGGAACTTTAGGACCGTGAAACCCCCGGAGGAAGAAGAGGCCCGCCGTAGGTGAGCCCCGGCAGGCCGGGCCGGGAAATATGCCAAATTCCCCGTTGACGCGTCCTTCCGGCGCCCTTTTAACTCGGCCCCTTTCGGTAATGGCAAGTTAGCTCAGTTGGTAGAGCAGAGGACTGAAAATCCTTGTGTCCTCGGTTCGATTCCGAGACTTGCCACCACTTTAAGCCGCTGCGGGCCAACCCCTCAGCGGTTTTTTGCTGTCCGGCCGACGTGGTCCTCAGCGGGCGCCGGCCAGCGCGGCTTCGGTGCTCTTGAGCAGTGCCCGGCTGATGACGATCCGTTGCACCTCCGACGAGCCCTCCCCGATCTCGCTCAGGCGCGCATCGCGCCAGAAACGCTCGATCGGGATGTCGCGAGTGTAACCGTAGCCGCCATGGACCTGCAGGGCACGGTTGCAGATGCGCGAGGCGGCCTCGGCCGCGTAGAGCTTGGCGACGGACGACTCCATGGTGTGTCGCTCGCCGCGCGAGGCGAGGGCGGTCGCCTGCAGCACGAGAGCCTCGGCCGCGCGCAGCTCCACCTCGCAGTCGGCCAGCATGAACTGCAATGCCTGGAAATCCGCGAGGCGTTTCCCGAACTGCCGGCGGCTGACCGCATGGCGCAGCGCGGCATCGAGGGCGGCCCGCGCGAGACCGAGCGAGACGGCGGCCACGCCGATGCGACCCTTGTCGAGGCAGGCGAGGGCGGTCACCTGGCCGGTCCCACGCTGGCCGATCAACTCGGCCTTGGCCCTGACCAGCCTGAATTCGGCCGTGTCGCTGGCCCGCAGCCCGCAGGTCGGCACCTTGCGAACCGGGATGATCTCCGCCCGATCGACGAGAAAGGCGCTGATTTCCTTGCGGCCTTCCGGGGTCTGGCCGGTGACCGCCATCACGATGACGACGTCCGCCGTGCGCCCGAGCGTGATGTAGCGCTTGAAGCCGTTGAGTTCCCATTTGCCCGGCGCGAGTTCCGTGGCCGTGGTCTGCACCCCGCCGCTGTCGCTGCCCGCCTCCGGCTCGGTGAGGGCCCAGGCGACCAGCCAGGTACCCTTGAGAAGCTTGGTCAGGACACGCTTGTGCTGCGCCGGGCTGCCGGCGGCGAGCAGGTGCCCGGAGCCGAGCGCGTTGTGCGCGGCGATATCGATGGCGAACGCCGCCTGGTGCCTGGCGAGCTCACGGATCGCGAGGGCGTAGGCCGCGTAGCCGAAGCCAAGGCCGCCAAGGGCACGCGGGGCTGTGATGCCCAGCAAGCCGAGCTTGCCCGCCTTCATGAAGGCGGCGCGCGGGATTTCCTCCTGTTTTTCCCAAAGGTTGGCCTGCGGGGCGATCTCGGCCTCGGCGAATGCCGTGACCTTGGCGAGGAAGGAAATTTCGGCGGGTGACAACTGTTCGCGCCAGGGCGCGGCGAAGGAAACGGAGCTCATGGAGGAGGGGATTGGCCGGCGAAAGCACGCGGCGGTTGATTTGCCGCCACCATAGCCCTTTCCCCGGCGAGCGACTAGGTTTCCCCATCCGGAAAACCCACAATCATCCTTATGGCGTAGCTAGGCTGGTCCGATTGCGGTTTGCCCGCGGGAGAATTTATGGGAGAGTGGCGTCCGGAAAACCCCGAGCCCCCTTCCTCCTGTGTCGAATCCGAAAACCCTGCTGGACTATTACCACGAATTCGCCCGGCAGGAAGCCGAGCTCCGCGAAGGCGGCGGCGCGGACGGCCAGGCCCGCCAGCACAAGCTCGGGCGACTGTTCGTGCGGGAGCGTCTCGCGGGACTGGTGGATGCATCGGGGGCGGATTTCCTTGAGCTGGGTCTCTGGGCCGCCCACGGCATGTACCAGGAGTGGGGCACCTTTCCGGGCGCCGGCGTGGTCACGGGTATCGCCGACATCGGCGGGCACCCATGCATGGTCGTGGCAAACGATGCCACGGTGAAGGCGGGGGCCTTTGTGCCGATGACGTGCAAAAAGGTGCTGCGCGCGCAGCGCATCGCCTTCGAGTGCAACCTGCCGCTCGTCTACCTCGTGGACTCCGCGGGCGTGTTCCTGCCGATGCAGGATGAGATTTTCCCCGATGAGGACGACTTCGGCCGCATTTTTCGGAACAATGCCGTGATCTCGGCGGCCGGCATCCCGCAATACGCGGCGATCATGGGCAATTGCGTCGCGGGCGGCGCCTACCTGCCGGTGCTGTGCGACAAGATCCTGATGACCGAGGGCAGCGGTCTCTACCTCGCCGGCCCGCAGTTGGTGAAGGCGGCGATCGGCCAGGAAACCGACCAGGAAACCCTGGGGGGCGCGGCCATGCACGCCGAGCTTTCCGGCACCGTTGATTTCAAGGAGAAGAACGACGAGGCCTGTCTGAAGCGCCTGCGCAGCCTGGTGGGCTTGCTGTCGGCGCCGGTCCCGGCGCCGCTGCCGCCCGCCGCCGACCCGGAGTTCCCCGCCACCAGGGTGCTGGACATCGTCTCGCTTGACGGCCGTCGCGAATACGACGTGCGCGACCTGCTGCGCTGCCTCGTCGATGGAGGCTCCATGGACGAATACAAGGCCGACTACGGCAAGTCGCTCGTGACCACTTTCGCCCGGCTTGGCGGCCGCCCCATTGGCATCGTGGCCAACCAACGGATGCGCGTGCAATCCAAGGCGAGCGGCCTGCAGATGCCCGGGGTCATCTACGCCGATTCCGCCGACAAGGCGGCGCGTTTCATCATGGATTGCAACCAGACGCGCCTGCCGCTGCTGTTCCTGCAGGACGTATCGGGCTTCATGGTGGGCAAGGACGCCGAGCAAAGCGGCATCATCCGTTCCGGTGCGAAGATGGTCAACGCGCTCAGCAATTCCACGGTGCCGAAAATCACGGTCATCACGGGAGGCTCCTATGGTGCCGGCAACTACGCGATGTGCGGCAAGGCCTTTGATCCCCGCTTCATCTTTGCCTGGCCGAATGCCAGGTATGCCGTGATGGGCGCGGCGCAGGCGAGCGACGTGGTCTACAATATCCTGGCCAGGGCGGCGAAGGACCGGCCCAAGGAGGAACTCGACCGGCTGCGCCAGCAGGTGAAGGACAATTATGTCGAGCAGGCGGACATCCGCTATGCGGCTGCCCGCGGCTGGGTTGATGCCGTCATCCAGCCGCATGAGACCCGCGCGACGCTGCTCCGGGCCTTCGCCCTGGCGACGCGGCCCGCGGCCAAGGCGGCCTTTCACACCGGCGTGATCCAGGTTTGAGCCGCGGACGCCGGGGGGGCCGGTTTTTCTTGGAATAAGCCCCGGGCCGGCAGACTCTTATCCCCGCATGGCCAGTGAGATTTTCAGCCAGTTGGTCGACGCGCATTACGCGCCGCTCTTCCGCTTCGCCCTCAGCCTGACGAGGAATTCGTCGGATGCGGGCGACCTGACCCAGCAGACATTCTTCATCTGGGCCAAGCAGGGCCACGCGTTGCGCGAGGCCGGCAAGGCCAAGTCGTGGCTTTTCACGACGTTGTATCGGGAGTTTCTGCGGGGCCGCCGCCGGGCCGAGCGGGTCACCGCCTTGGAGGATCTGGGGCCGGTCGAGGCGGATCCGCCCGCGCCCGAGGTCGATGTTGTCACGGGCATGGATGCGGGGCTGGTGGTCGAGGCGCTGCAGGAAGTGGACGAAGTCTACCGCGCCCCCCTGACCCTTTTCTACATGCAGGACTTCTCCTACAAGGAGATCGCCGAGATGCTCGAGGTGCCGATTGGCACCGTCATGTCCCGCCTGTCGCGCGGGAAAACGCAGCTCCGCTCCGCCCTGGCCCGCAAGGAGTCCGCCGGCCGGAGCAAGGTCGTGGCCTTCAACAATCTGTCCGCGAGGAAACTCCCATGAACAACGAAGAGGCAAAATTCATCCTGCAAGGCTACCGGCCCAATGGCACGGACGCCAATGATGCGGCCTTTCAGGCCGCCTTGGAGCAGGTCCGGCGCGATCCGTCGCTGCGTGAGTGGTTTGCCTGCCAGCAGGCGTTTGATTCCGCGGTCAGCGCGAAGCTCGGTCAAATGCCTGTCCCGGCCGGCCTGCGTGAGGCCATCCTCGCCGGCGGCCGCGTGACCGCGCCCGATGCCGCCCAGGGCCGCTGGTGGCGTTCCCCCGTATTGCTGGCGGCGGCGGCCGGCGTTGCGGTGGTTTTCACCACTGCGCTCGCCCTGTGGCCCAAGCCGGCGGCGGCCTCCACGGCGCTGGCCGATTACGTCATGTCCGATGCCGCCCACGGCGATCTGCACAGCGGCCATGGCGCGGAGTCGCTGGAAGCCATGCTAGGCGACCCGGCAACCCGGCTGGCGAACGGGTTGACGGTGAATTTTGCAGCCCTGCGCAAGGGCGGCTGCCGCACGGTGAACTACGAAGACCACGAGTTCCTCGAGGTGTGCTTCAACCGCGGGGGCGTTTGGTTTCATTGCTACATCGGCCAGCGGGCGGACTTTCCCGGGCTGGCCGCGGGTCCGACCTATCAGGACAAGGATGGCATGAGCGTGGCTGCGTGGGCCGATCAGACCCACGTCTACCTGGTGGCAGGCAAGGCGGGCCGGGCGGCGCTGCAGCAGCTGTTGTGAGGCCCGGGCGGTTTTTGCCGTGCCAAGCCCCCGGCGGCCTGTAGCATCGCGGCCAATGAAGCCGGCCCCGACCACTGCGGAACATATGCGCCTGGCCGAGGACGCCGGCCGGGGAAAAAACTGGAAGCGCTGGGGTCCCTATCTGGCCGAACGGCAGTGGGGCACCGTGCGGGAGGACTACTCGGCGGACGGCGAGGCCTGGAAATATTTCACCTTTGAGCAGGCGGAGAGCCGCGCCTACCGCTGGGGCGAGGACGGCCTGCTCGGCATCACCGACCGCGAATGCCGGCTTTGTTTCTCCCTCGCGCTGTGGAACGGGCGCGACCCGCGCTTGAAGGAACGCCTGTTCGGCCTCACCGGCCCCGAGGGCAACCACGGCGAGGATGTGAAGGAAGCGTATTTCTACACGGCCAGCACACCGACCCACAGCCACATGCGGGCGGTTTACCACTACCCGCACGCCGAGTTCCCCTACGCGCGGCTGCGCGAGGAGAACGGCCGGCGCAGCCGCCACGAGCCGGAGTTTGAGCTGGAGGACACGGGCGTGTTCGCCGAGAACCGCTACTTCGAGGTGGCGGTCGAATACGCCAAGGGCGGGCCGAACGACCTGCTGATCGAGATCTCGGCGAAAAACTGCGGCCCGGAACGCGCCCCGCTGCACCTGCTGCCGACCCTGTGGTTCCGCAACACCTGGTCGTGGGGCTGCAAGCACGAGGGTTGCGAGCTCAAGCCGCGGATGCAGCAGCTGGCCCCCGGTCATGTGCAGACCCACCATGAGTCGCTCGGCCGTTTTTTCTGGGAGATCGAGCCGGCCCCGGGCCGGCCCGACCCGCTGCTCTTCACGGAAAACGAGACCAATGCCGCCAGGCTCTTCGACGCGGAGAACGTCGGGCCGTTCGTGAAGGATGCCTTTCATGACTACGTGGTGCGCGGCCAGACCGGCGCGGTGAACGCCAAACGGATTGGCACCAAGGTTGCGGCCCACCGGGTGCTCGATCTCGCTCCCGGCGAGACCGCCGTCATGCGCTTGCGGCTCAGCGCCGAGGCCGAGGCGCCCGGCCGGCCATTTGGCGAGGGATTTGCGCAGGTCTTTGCGGCCCGGCGGACGGAAGCGGAGGAGTTCTATGCGGCCGTGCTGCCGGAGAACGTGGGGACCGAGGAGCGCAACGTGGCGCGGCAGGCCTTTGCCGGCCTGCTCTGGTCGAAACAATTCTATCATTTCGTCGTGGCGGACTGGCTTGAGGGCGACGCGAAGCAACCGCCCCCGCCGGCGGCGCGGCGCAAGGGCCGCAACAGCGACTGGCCGAACCTCTTCAACCGCGACATCATCTCGATGCCGGACAAGTGGGAGTATCCGTGGTTCGCGGCGTGGGACCTGGCCTTTCACATGATCCCGTTCGCGCGGATCGACCCGCACTTCGCCAAGGAGCAGCTGAACCTGTTCCTGCGCGAGTGGTATATGCACCCGAACGGGCAGATCCCGGCCTATGAGTGGAATTTCTCCGACGTCAACCCGCCGGTGCACGCCTGGGCCTGCTGGCGCGTCTACAAGATGACCGGGCCGCGCGGCGGCCGCGACCGGCCGTTCCCCGCGCGGGTGTTCCAGAAACTGGTGGTCAATTTCACCTGGTGGGTGAACCGGAAGGATCCCGGCGGCCGGCACCTGTTCTCGGGGGGCTTTCTCGGGCTCGACAACATCGGCGTGTTCGACCGTTCCAAGCCGCTGCCGACCGGCGGTCAGCTCGAGCAGGCGGATGGCACGGCGTGGATGGCGTTTTATTGCAGCACGATGCTCGCCATGGCATTGGAGCTGGCCGAGGGCGACCCGGAGTACGAGGACATCGCCTCAAAGTTTTTCGAGCACTTCGTGTCCATCGCGGACGCGATGAACAGTCTTGGCGGCACCGGCCTGTGGCACGAGGAGGACGGCTTTTATTACGACCAGCTGCTGATCGAGGGGAAGACCTTCCCGCTGCGGTTGCGTTCCGCCGTGGGCATCATTCCGCTTTTTGCAGTGGAGTTCATCGACGAGTCGCGCCTGGACCGCCTGCCCGGCTTCGCCAAGCGCACCCGGTGGTTCCTGAAGAACCGCAAGGACCTGTCCGCACACATTTCCTACCTGACCCATGGGAAGTCCGGCACGGGCCTGCGGCTGCTGGCGATACCGTCGAAGGAGCGGCTCCAGCGCATGCTGCGCTACGTTTTCGATGAGCGGGAGTTTCTGTCGCCCCACGGTGTTCGGTCGCTGTCACGGATTTACCACGAACAGCCGTTTGTGCTGCAGGCGGGCGGTCAGGAATACCGCGTGGATTACGTGCCGGGCGAGTCGGACTCAGGTCTTTTCGGGGGCAATTCCAATTGGCGAGGACCGGTGTGGTTTCCGACCAATTTTCTCCTGATCGAGTCGCTCGAACGCTATCATCACTTCTACGGGGACAGCTTTACGGTCGAGTCCCCCACCGGCAGCGGTCGGCAGGTCACCCTTAAGGTGGCGGCTCAGGAACTGTCCCGGCGGCTTGTAAAAATATTCCTGCCAAACCTGAAAGGAGGGCGGGCTTGTCACGGGGTTGGGGGCTCCAATGTGTGTGATGATCGCCTAAAAGGCATGGTGCTTTTCCATGAATATTTCCATGGCGAGACTGGCCAGGGGCTCGGGGCCAGTCATCAGACTGGATGGACTGCCCTGGTCGCACGGCTCATTGAGGACGTTTCGGCAAAAAATCACTAGTTTGGCCTAACTATTTTTGGGCAAGAACGGCGCGTAAAAATATGCTGTTCCAATGGGTTATAAAATCGTCTGGTAAAACTAGGGACAGCGCGTCTCATGTAAAATACTTGGGAGAAAATCGTGCTTGTAGGTGTCCTGATTATGGCCTTTTTCCCGGCCACTTAGGCTATGAAAAGACACCTCCTCAAGTTCCTCCTGCTGGTCAGTGCCCTCGGTTTTACAGCCGTAGCCGGGGCTTCCGACCGTTGGGAAACCTTGCGCGCCATCAACTGGGTGGAGAACCCGACCAACCAGACCCACGTGGGGCGGTTTGGCGAGCTGGGGCCCTATCAGTTCCGGCCGGCCACCTGGCGCATGCATACCGACAAGCCCTTCCGCCTCGCGATCGAGCGCTCGGTGGCGGACGAGATCGCCGTGAAGCACTATGAATGGATCAAGCGC
>Ga0228698_1000639_pt1 | contig 23106 bp, 21 predicted proteins | sample McNCre117_Aug_MG_FD_178015 | JGI IMG/M metagenome (GOLD analysis project Ga0228698, IMG submission 178015) | Freshwater microbial communities from McNutts Creek, Athens, Georgia, United States - 1-17_Aug_MG | ecosystem: Environmental > Aquatic > Freshwater > Creek | place: USA: Georgia...
GTCAATGTGGACAACGTGCTGGTCCCGGTTGCACCCGCCGCAGTGAATACCGGCGCCGCATCCATCCATCTGGCCATTGCGGACACCACCCAACTCTCGGCCTCGGATTACATGGTGAACATGACCGCTACCGGCGGCACCATCACCCGTATGTCGGACGGCCTGCAGGTCAGCAGCTTCACCACCCTGCCGGTGACTTTTGATGGCCTGACCATGACCAACACCGGTGGCGCAGCCAACGCCGGCGACCGCTTTTACCTGAAGCCCTACAGCGATTCCGCCAGCAATATCGCGCGCGAATTCTCCACCCCCCGCGCACTGGCCGTAGCCAGCCCGGTGGTAGGCCAAATGGGCAAGGGCAATACCGGCAGTCTGCAACTGGGCTCGCTGGTGGCCCGCAATGTGGCGCCTACCGGCCTGCCGGTCACCATCACCTTTACCGGCCCGAGCTCCTACACGCGCAGTGATGCCGCCGGCAGCTTTACCTACCTGTCCGGCCAGCCGATTGAGGGCACCGTGCCCACGGCCACACCGCTGGACAACTGGACGCTGACTTTGCAGGGCTCACCCAAGGCCGGCGACACGTTTACCATCAGCGCAATCACCGACCCGACACTGAAGCTGGACCCCCGGCTCAATGGTGGCAACGCCATTTCCATGATGAACCTGCGCGACGCTGCCATGTTTGACGGCGCCGCAATGAGCGACGGCTACGCCAGCTTGATTTCGCAAATCGGTATCCGCTCGCAAAGCGCCATCTATTCGGCGCAAGTGTCCACCAACATCGCCACCAATGCGGGCAAGGACGTGGCGGGCCTGTCCGGCGTCAATCTGGATGAAGAAGCAGGCAAACTGCTGCAATACCAACAGGCCTACCAGGCCTCTGCAAAAATGATCCAGATCGCACAGAGCATTTTTGACACGCTGTTCCAAACCATAGCGCGTTGAGTCTGACTGAGGAGATTTCATATGTCTGTCGCCACCTTTGCCCGTCTGGGCACCTCCAACGCCTACGACAACACCATTGCCAACCTGCAAACGCGGCAAAACAACCTGTCCACCCTGCAGGAGCAAATGACCTCGGGCAAGAAGATCACCACGCCCTCCGACGACCCCACCGGTGCCGCCCAGGCCGAACGCGCCCTCAACCGGCTGGCACGCATTGCCACTGACCAGCGGGCACTCGAAGCGCAGCGCAACTCCATCAGCCAGGCAGAAAGCACGCTGAGCGATGTCACCGACACACTGCAACAGATTCGCGACCTGGCCAACAGCGCTGGCAACGGTAGCTTCACCAACTCGGACCGCAAAACCGTGGCCCTGCAGATCATCGGTCTGCGCGACCGCCTGATCAGTCTGGCCAACACGCAGGATGCCAATGGGCAGCCGCTCTTTTCCGCCCTGGGCAGTGCGCTCAAGCCCTTTGAAGGGCCGGCCATATCGCCGGATTACAGCTTCAACGGCCTTGCCGGAACATCGGCCGGCAGCACGTACAGCATTCCCAGCACGCTGGACGGCGAAAGCGCATTCATGTTGCAGCCCGGCCGCGACGCCGCCTTCAACGCCCAGCCGGTCAGCGGCTCCAAGCTGCTGACCAGCGGCGTCACGCTGGTGAATTCATCGGCCGTCACCGGCAACAGCTACACCATCAGCAACATGGTGCTCTCCGGCAACACGGTGACCTACGACCTGCAAGAGAAGGACGCCAACGGCGCCCCGGTGGGTGCCCCCACCACCAATGGCCCGGTATCCTGGTCGGCCTCCGCCGGTTTCACCGTGACCGGCATGTCCGGCTTGTCCCTGACCGTCAAGGGCATTCCCGCCGGTACGGACAGCATCGATGTACAACCCAATTCAAGCGTGTTTGCCACGGTGGACAAGGCCATCAACGGCATCACCAATGCTGCCAACAGCACCGAAGCCAACCAGGCTGTATCGCAAGCCCTGCACAACATCGACATCAGCCTGGGGCGCATTTCGGCAATCCGCGGTCAGGCCGGTGACTTGCTCAACCGCGCAGACAGCATCACCGCCACCAATGACAAGCGCAACGTGGAGCAGGAAGCCAACCGCTCACGCGCCGAAGACATGGACATGATCAAGGGTGTTTCGCAGTTCCAGAACCAGCAAACCGGCTACCAGGCCGCGCTGCAGTCCTACGCACAAATCCAGAAGCTGTCGCTGTTTAACTTCATCAGCTGAGCTGGGGCTCATGTCCAAGCCGCTTGCCAGCTGCAGGCCTTTTCAGCGACTTCGGCCTTTGCCGGCGCTCGGGCGCTGGGATGGCAGCGCGCCTTGGGTGGGTGTGCTGGTTTGCGTCCATTTGCGCTGAGTCAAGAATTGGGCGGGTTTTGGGTCCGCCGGCCTTGAGCTTTGCCGGTTGCGGTGCGAACATGGGGGCACAAACCCTTACACAACAAGGTAAAGTCCGTGTCACACGACGCTGTCACCCCAGGCCTTAGAGGCCTACCCAAGGAGTCTCTTATTTTTCCGCCGCCTTATGAGGCCGTCCGGCCTTTCTTTGATCCACGCACCCAATGGGGCCATGGCGGGCGCCAGGAAATTCTGGCGTACCGCACCCTGAAAGACCACTTCCCGGAGTTGTCCGCGCAAGAAGTGTTTCTGGTGGTGGTCACCGCCAAGCGCCTGTTCAGCCACGGTACCGACAGCAACTAAGTGCGCATCTGCTCGGCGCAAAGCCGTTGCAGCGTGGCCCAGAAAACAGGTTCCTGGGTTGTCGCAAAGTTGATGCGCATCAGGCTGCTGGGCACGCGCTGCGCGTGAAACAGCGCCCCCGGCGCCAGCAGGTAGCCTTCGTCCAGCATGCGCTGAGACAGCGCATCGGTATCCACCCCCGTCTCCAGCCAGCCAAATAACCCGACCGGCTCCGCCGCAAAGCGGTAACCATGCGCTTGCGCCAATGCCACGCTGCGGCTGCGGGCCCCATCCAGACGCTGGCGGATGCGCTCGCCATGGCGGCGAATCTGCCCCTGCTCCAGACACCAGGCCAAGGCCTTCTCCAGCAGGGCGGGCGTGGTCAGGGTGGATAGCAGTTTGGTGTCGAGCAAGCGCTCCACCAGCGGCGCTGGCGCGGCCATGTAGCCGACCCGCCAGTTGGGCGCCAGGATCTTCGCAAAACCGCCCACATAAATGGTGCGTTGCAGGCCATCCAGCGCGCACAGTCGGGTCGCATGGGCCGGGGCAAAGTGGGCATAGGTGTCGTCTTCCACTACCAGGAAGTTGTGCTGGTTGGCCAGTTGCAAAACGCGGTGCGCGCTGGCCGGACTCAGGCTGAAACCGGTGGGGTTGTGCAGCACGCTGACACTCACAAACAGCTTGGGCGCGTGGGCCTCGGCGTAACGGGCCATGACCTCCAGATCGGGCCCGTCGGAGCGGCGCGGCACCGGCAGAATGCGCATGCCCAACGCGTCCAGCCGCGCAAACTCCACCGCCCAACCCGGCTCTTCCACCATCACGTAGTCGCCCGCGCGCAGCAGGGTGCGGCTCACGATGTCGAGCGCGTGGGTGGCGCCGATGGTGGTGATGATCTGGTCCGCAGGCGCCACCACCGCGATGCTCTGCAGCTTGTGCGACAGCGCTCGGCGCAGGCTGCTGTCGCCTGCCGGTTCGCCATATTGGAGCGACAGATCATTGAGCTCTTTGGTATTGCAATAGCGCCGCACCGCGCTGGCCAGAAAGCTGCTTTCCAGCCACTCGCGGGGCAACACGCCCATGCCCGGTTGGGGCTTGTCGCTGATGCCATGGAACATGCCGCGAATCAGCGCGGTGGCGTTCAGCGGCGCACGCTGCGACACGGCGCCAGAACCCGTGGCAACCGCAGTCGGTGCGCCCGCAACCAGCACGGCTTGGGCGGGCGCAGACGCATTTTCACGCACATAAAACCCCCGGTTGCGCCGCGCCTCCACCAGCCCCTGCGCCAGCAACTGGTCGTAAGCCCCAACCACAGTGGACGGGCTCACCGCCTGCTGCTGCGCACATTGCCGCACCGACGGCAGCCGGGCGCCGGGCGCCAGCAAACGGTCGCGAATGCGCTGGGCAAAGCGGGCTGCCAACTGCTCGGCCAGAGATTGGGCGCTGCTCTTCATCAACATCGGGGAATCCTTACAGGTTTGTGCCACCGGCATAGGCAATACAGTTTTAAAAATGTCTGGCAAAACTGTATTGCAAGTGTGCTGCTATTCATCGTACATTGAATGCCATGAAAAAAGAATCCCTCGGCATGTGGTTAGGCGTTCTGGGTGTGGCGATATTTGCCATCACCTTGCCCATGACGCGCCTGGCCACCGGCACCCCGCAGGACCCGCAACTATCCGCCTGGTTTATTACGTTTGGCCGGGCCGTCATTGCGGGCGTGCTGTCGCTGGCGTTTCTGGGACTGACCCGCTCGGCCTTGCCCACCGCGGCACAGCGCAAGCCGCTGTTTCTGGCCATGCTCGGTAACGCGCTGGGCTTTCCGCTGCTGCTGGGTTTTGCCCTGCGCCATGTCACTTCAGGCCACGCCGCGGTGTTCACCGCATTGCTGCCACTGGCAACCGCCGCCATGGCCGCCTGGATACTGCACCAGCGTGCCCGCCTGGGCTTTTGGTTGTGCGCCGGCTTGGGCGGTCTTTTGGTGATGGCGTTCTCGCTGATGCGGGCCTCACAACACGCCCAGGGCTTTGCCTTCGAGTGGGCTGACCTGTTGCTGCTTGGCGCCATCCTTTCGGCCGCCATGGGTTATGTGTATGGCGCCCAAGTCACTCCGGTGCTGGGTGCCGAACGGGTGATTTGCTGGGTCTGCGTGATGATGCTGCCATTGAGCGTGCCGGGCGCGTTGCTCAACTGGCCGGAGGGTGAAATCCACGCCGCGTCGTGGCTGGGCCTGGCGTATGTGGGCATGTTTTCGATGTGGGCCGGCTTCTTTGCCTGGTACCGTGGACTGGCCATTGGCGGCGCGCTGCGGGTGAGCCAGACCCAATTGCTGCAGCCGTTTTTCAGCATTCTGGCCGCCGTGCCGCTGCTGGGCGAAGCGCTGGACCCGGTGACGCTGGGCTTTGCACTGGCAGTGGTGGCGATCGTGTTCATCGGCAAACGTTTTGCCGCCAGCCCCGCACCCGCGAAAATAGAGCACCGCTAACTTCTCAGCACCCATGTACAGCGCCGCCTTTATCTTCGAACCCGGAACCTACGACGAACGCTTCCACGCACTGGACGCGCAAATCGAGGCCGCTGCCCAAAGCAACCCCGGTTTTCTGGGCCGCGAAACCTGGCAGTCCGAAGACGGCAAGCGCTTCAACGCCACCTACTACTGGACCGATCTGGATGCGCTCAAGGCCTTCTCGCAAAATCCGCAGCACCTGGAAGCCAAGCGCGACTACCAGCGCTGGTACAAGGGTTTCCACATCGTCGTCTCGGAAGTCATCCGCTCCTATGGCGATGGCGCGCTGAACCACTTCACCCCCAACAACCGGGCGCACCTGGCCTGATCGCCAAGCACCCATCGCCCACCCATTTTTTCTCTACAACAACAGAAAGACACACGATGAGCCCCGCCTCCACCACCGCCTGGACCCTTGCCAAACGCGCCGCCAAGATGAACCCATCGGTCATCCGCGAAATCCTCAAAGTCACCGAGCGCCCCGGCATCATCAGCTTTGCCGGCGGACTGCCTTCGCCCCAGACCTTTCCGGTGGCCGAGTTTGAAGCCGCTTGCGCCAAGGTACTGCGCGACGACCCGCACGGCGCCCTGCAATATGCGGCCAGCGAGGGCTACGCGCCGCTGCGCGAAATGGTGGCGGCCTCGCTGGGCGAACAGGCCAAAGCGCAAGGCCAGCGTTGGGACGTGAACCCCAACAACATCATGATCACCACCGGCTCGCAACAGGGTCTGGATCTGGTGGCCAAAATATTGCTCGACGAAGGCAGCCGCGTGCTGGTGGAGTCGCCTACCTACCTGGGCGCCGTGATGGCCTTTACGCCGATGGAGCCCGAAGTGGTGAGCGTGGAAAGCGACGGCGAAGGGCTGGACTTGTCCGACCTGCGCGCCAAGGCAAAAGACGCCCGCTTTTTGTATGTGCTGCCCAATTTCCAGAACCCCACCGGCCGCACCATGAGCGAAGCGCGCCGCGCCGGCCTGAGCGCCGCCGCCGCCGAACTGGGTCTGCCGATCATGGAAGACAACCCTTACGGCGACCTGTGGTTTGACACCCCGCCGCCCGCCCCGCTGACCGCGCGCAACCCCGAAGGCGGCATCTACCTGGGCTCGTTCTCCAAGGTGCTGGCGCCCGGCCTGCGCATGGGCTTTATCGTGGCGCCCAGCGCGGTCTACCCCAAGCTGCTGCAAGCCAAGCAGGCCGCCGATTTGCACAGCCCCAGCTTCAACCAGCGCATGATTGCCGAGGTCATGAAAGACGGTTTTCTGGACCGCCATGTGCCCACCATCCGCGCGCTCTACAAGGCCCAGCGTGACGCCATGCTGGAGGCGCTGGCGCACCACTTCCCCGACGCACAAACCAACCCCGAGCAGTCGCTGACCTGGAACACGCCGGCGGGCGGCATGTTCTTGTGGGCCCGCCTGCCGGCCGGCATGAATGCCGTCAACCTGCTGCCCCACGCGGTGGACAAGGGCGTGGCCTTTGTGCCGGGTGCGCCGTTCTTCGCGGCCCACGCCGATGAGCGCAGCATGCGCCTCTCATTTGTCACGCCCAGTGTGGAAGAAATCCACCGGGGCGTGGCAGCACTGGCTGCAGCCATCAAGGAATAGCAGGCCCGATGACACGGATCAACGAATGGTTGGGCACCGCGTTGCCCCTGATTCAGGCGCCCATGGCCGGAGTACAGGGCCACGCGGTGGCCGCAGCGGTGTGCGAGGCCGGGGGCCTGGGCTCCCTGCCCTGCGCCACGCTGGGCGTAGAGGCCATGGTGCAAGAGCTGCACGCCATGCGGGCCCGCACACAGCGCCCTTTCAACGTCAACTTCTTTTGCCACACCAACCCCGCGCCCGATGCGCAACAGGACCACACCTGGCGCCGCGCGCTGCAGCCGTATTTCGATGCGCTGGGCATCGACGACCCGGTCATCGCCAGCGGCCCGGCACGCCTGCCTTTCAGTCAGGCGGTTGCCGACGCGGTGGCGCCCTTTCGGCCGCGTGTGGTGAGTTTTCATTTCGGCTTGCCCGATGCGCAATTGCTGGCACAGGTGAAGTCGTGGGGCGCGGTGGTGTTGTCGTCGGCTACCACCGTGGACGAAGCACTGTGGCTGCAGGCGCACGGCGCGGACGCCATCATTGCGCAGGGCCTGGAGGCCGGCGGCCACCGGGGCATGTTTCTGTCCGACGATCTCACGCAGCAGCTTGGCACCTGGGCACTGCTGCCGCAAATCGTCGATGCCGTGCGGCTGCCGGTGATTGCGGCGGGTGGCATTGCCGATGCGCGCGGTGTGGCGGCCGCCATGGCCATGGGTGCTGCGGGCGTGCAAGTGGGCACCGCCTACTTGTTGTGCGACGAGGCCCAGACCTCGCCGCTGCACCGCGCCGCTTTGCAGTCGGCGGGTGCGGCCCACACCGCCCTCACCCGCTTGTTTACCGGCCGCCCGGCGCGCGGCATCATGAACCGCCTGATGCGCGAACTCGGCCCCCTCAACCCGGTGGCGCCCGCGTTCCCGCTGGCCGCCAACGCACTGGCCCCCTTGCGCGCCTTGGCGGAGTCCGGCGGATGCGACGACTTCACGCCGCTGTGGGCCGGCCAGAACGTGCGCGGCTGCCGCGCAACGTCCGCTGCGGATATCACGCAGTCGCTGGCAGCCGGTTTTTCACGCACCACTGTCTGTGCCCACTGAAAGCCCCGCCATGACGCAACGCCGGTTCAAACAAGTTGACGTGTTCACCGACAAGCCGTATCTCGGCAACGCGCTGGCTGTGGTGCTGGATGGCGCCGGCCTGTCGGATGCCGACATGCAGCGCTTTGCCGCCTGGACCAACCTCAGCGAAACCACCTTTGTGCTGCCGCCCACGCGCGAGGCCGCAGCGGCCGGCGCCGACTATCAGGTGCGCATCTTCACCACCGCCTACGAAATGCCCTTTGCCGGTCACCCGACGCTGGGCACCTGCCACGCGTGGCTGGAAAGCGGCGGCAAGCCCAAAGACCCGGCGCGCATCGTGCAGCAGTGCAAAGTGGGGCTGGTGCCACTGCAGCGCGTTGGTACGCGGCTGGCTTTTGCTGCGCCTGCCCTGCAACGCAAAGACGCTGCCGATGCGCTGTGTCAGGCGCTGCCCGACGCGCTGGGCATCGCGCCAGACCGGTTGCGTGCGGCCCAACACCTCACCAACGGCCCGCAACACTTTGGCGTGTTGCTGGACAGCGTTGAAACCGTGCTGGCGGTGCAACCCAATTGGTCCAAGGTGAAAGCCTTGATGGCGCTGCATGGCTTTAGCGGGCTGGGGGTGGCCGCGCGCTATGAAGGCGCAGCGCCGGCAGCGCTGATCTCCCGCTCCAACCGCGAGGCCCGTGCCTTTGGTGGACGCTCCGATGCGGTGCCCGCTGAACAAGAACCCGACCTGGAAGTGCGCTTCTTCTTTGACCGGGGCGACGGTGTTGGCGAAGACCCGATCACTGGCAGCTTCAACGCCAGCCTGGCGCAGTGGCTGATTGCCGAGGGCCACGCGCCCCAGCGTTACCTTGCCGCACAAGGCACCTGTATCGGGCGCGAAGGCCGCGTGCACATTGCGCAGGACGACAGCGGCCAGGTCTGGGTGGGCGGCAACACGGTGACCTGCATCCACGGCAGCGTGGGGTTGTAAATGCCCCTGCACATCGCCACCCCGCTGATTGAGTCAACCCCGTTGTCACAGGCCTCGGGCCGCACTGTCTGGCTCAAGCTCGAAGCGCTGCAACCCTGCGGCTCGTTCAAGCTGCGCGGTATGGGCCTTGCCTGTGAACACTACGCGCGGCAAGGTGCCAGGCGCTTTGTCTCCAGCAGCGGTGGCAACGCCGGTTTGGCGGTGGCCTATGCCGGGCGCCAAATCGGCATCCCGGTGGCCGTGGTGGTGCCGGCCACCACATCTGCGCGGGCCATCCAATTGTTGCAGCAGCAGGGCGCCGAAGTCACCGTGCACGGGGCCAGCTGGCAAGAGGCCAACGCGCTGGCGCAGTCCCTGTTGGGCGACACCGACGCCTTTCTGCACCCCTTTGACAACCCGCTCTTGTGGGCCGGCCATGCCAGCATGATCGACGAGGTGGCGGCCAGCGGTGTCAGGCCCGATGCGGTGGTGCTGTCGGTAGGCGGCGGGGGGTTGCTGGCCGGGGTGATGGAGGGGCTGGCGCGCAACGGCTGGGCCGATGTGCCGGTGGTGGCGGTGGAAACACATGGCGCGGCGTCGCTGCATGCCACCATGCAAACCGGCCAGCACCTCACGCTGGACGCCATCACCAGCATCGCCACCTCGCTGGGCGCGCGCCAGGTGTGCGCGCAGGCATTTGCATTGGGGCAGACCGGGCGGGTACACAGCGCGCTGGTGTCGGACAAAGAAGCCGTGGCCGCCTGCACGCGCTTTCTGGATGATCACCGCCTTCTGGTGGAGCCCGCGTGTGGCGCTGCACTGGCAGCGGTGTACGGCAATCTGCCGCAACTGGGCGCATTCAGGCGGGTGCTGGTGATCGTCTGCGGTGGTGCCACAGCCACCGCCGATGCGCTGCGCCAATGGACCCAACAACTCACCTGAAACCCGTTACAACAGGGGTGGCAAACAATGCACCCAAGTCAGCTTGCGCAGCTACATCTTCCACGGCATCGATCACAACAACGACAAGGACAACATGGCCCACTGTGAACTCGCCCAACTCAACATTGCGCAGATGCGCACGCCCATCGACGCCCCTGAGATGGCCGACTTTGTGGCCAACCTCGACCGCATCAACGCTCTGGCCGAGGCCGCGCCCGGCTTCGTGTGGCGCCTGCAAAGCGACGAAGGCAATGCCACCGCCTTGCGGCCCTTTGGCGACAGCACGCTGGTGAACCTTTCGGTGTGGGCCAGCGTGGACGCCTTGAACATCTACGTTTACAAGTCGGCGCATGTGGAGATCATGAAGCGGCGCAAAGAGTGGTTTGACCGCATGCAGGAGGCGTATATGGTGCTGTGGTGGGTGCCCGCGGGCCACCGCCCCGACGAGGCCGAAGCCATGCAGCGCCTGCAAACGCTGCGCGCTATGGGGCCCACCGACAAGGCCTTCACCTTCAAGCAAACCTTTCCCGCGCCGCTATGAAAACCATTGGCCTGATTGGTGGCATGAGCTGGGAATCCACCGCCCTGTATTACCGGCAAATCAACGAAACCGTGAAGGCGCGTTTGGGCGGCCTGCACTCCGCCAAGCTGGTTTTGCTGAGCGTGGACTTCGCCGAAATAGCCGCCCTGCAACGCGCCGGCGACTGGGCGGCAGCAGGCGCTTTTCTGGCCAGCGCGGCACGCACATTGGAGACTGCCGGCGCCGACTTTCTGGTGCTTTGTACCAACACCATGCACGTCGTTGCCCCGGCCATGGAAGCGGGCGTCCGCATCCCGCTCTTGCATGTGGCCGACCCTACCGCCGAGGCAATTAAAGCAGCGGGCTTGCGCAAAGTCGGCCTGATCGGCACGCGCTTCACCATGGAGCAAAGTTTCTACAAGAACCGCCTGAGCGAGCAACATGGTCTGCACGTGCTGGTGCCTGACGCTGCCGATCAGGACGCCGTGCACCGCATCATTTTTGAAGAACTGTGCCTGGGGAAAATCACTGAAACGTCGCGCGCAGAATACCGGCGCGTGATGGATGGACTGGTGGCGCAAGGTGCCGAGTGCATTATTTTGGGGTGCACGGAAATTACCTTGCTGGTGGGTGCGCAAGATGCCTCTGTGCCCTTGTTTGACACCACCGGCTTGCATGCGGCGGCAGCGGCGCACATGGCGTTGAGCGGATAGCCGCTTCAAGACCACTTGAGGGCATGGGCCTTCTTGCTGCGACTATTCTTGCCCCCATTCATTTCACAAGCGCACCATGACTCTCCTCCTCCCTGTCACAGCAACCACTGCTCTCCTGTTGGCCCTGCTCTTTATCCGCCTGGCCTTTGCCGTCATTGGCAAGCGACGCCAACACAAGGTGGCCCTGGGCACCGGTCAGTTCCCCGACCTTGAAGCGGCGATCCGCGCCCATGGAAACTTTGCCGAATACGTGCCGCTAGCGCTCGTTTTGCTGGCTTGCGCCGAACTGAATCGCGCCCCGTGGTGGCTTTTGGTGGCTACCGCTCTGGCGCTATTGGCTGGCCGCTATATCCACGCCCTGGCCATTTCGGGCAGCGACCTCAAAAAGCGTGTGCGTGGAATGAAGCTGACCTTTGCCGCCTTGGCACTGGGCATTGCGGCCAATGTCGTACCGCTGGCGATGGCCGTAGCAGCCACTGCAAAAGCCTGATGGGCCAGACACGCCCGAGCCCGTCCGCCCCACCGTTGGCCGCGCGCTTTCTGACTGGCTCACTGCTGCGCCATGTGGTGGTGATGGCGGGCACCGGTGCGGTGGGACTGGTGGCGGTGTTTGCGGTGGATTTGATCAACCTGTTTTACATCTCGCTGCTGGGCGAGCAGCAGATTGCGGCAGCGGTCGGGTTTGCCGGCGTGGTGGCGTTTTTTCATACCTCGGTTTGCATCGGGCTGATGATTGGTATCACCGCCAATGTGGCGCGGGCCATTGGTGCGGGTCAGATGGCGGACGCGCGCCGGCTGGCCACCCACAGCCTGCTGTTGATGGTGGCGATTACTTTTGCGCTGGGCGTGGGCACGGTGTTGTTGCTGCACCCCTTGCTGCTGATGTTGGGCGCGCGTGAAGATGTGGCGGTGCTGGCGCAGCGCTACCTGACCATCACCATGCCGTCGGTTCCGCTGGTGGGTCTGGGCATGGCGATGTCGGGCCTGCTGCGCTCGGTGGGGGATGCCAGGCGCTCGATGACGGTGACGCTGATAGCGGCCGCAGTCACCGCCGGGCTGGACCCGCTATTCATTTTTGTATTCGGTATGGGGCTGGACGGCGCGGCGGTGGTGTCGGTGCTGTCGCGCTGCGTGATGGTGGGGCTGGGTGTGCGCGGGGTCTGGCGGGTGCACAAGCTCTTGGGCCCGCCCGAGCGCGCGCGCTTTGGCGCAGACGTACGCGCGCTCACGGCCATTGCCGGGCCGGCGGTGCTGACCAACGTGGCCACGCCCGTGGGCGCTGCGTTTGTCACGCACAGCGTGGCGCAGTTTGGTGCCAGCGCGGTGGCTGGTCAGGCCACGATAGACCGGGTAACGCCGGTGGCGTTCGGGCTGATCTATGCGCTGAGCGGTGCGGTCGGGCCCATCCTGTCGCAAAACCTGGGTGCGCGGCAGTTTGACCGCGTGCGCGAGTGCATGCGCGCCTGCCTGTGGTTTATGTTGGTGGCGGTGGGCGGGGCCTGGCTTTTGCTGGCCTTGTTGCAGGGGCCTTTGATCCGGGCGTTTTCACTGGACGGTGTGGCCGCTGACATGGTGCACGCCTTTGCCACCTGGATTTGCGCCAGCTTTTTCTTTGCTGGCGCCCTGTTTGTGGCCAACGCGGCATTCAACAATCTGGGCCGGCCACTGTGGTCCACCGGCTTTAATTGGGCACGCGCCACGCTGGGCACCATTCCATTGGCGTGGTGGGGGGCGCAGTACGGGCCGGTGCAGGTGCTGGCAGGACAGGGCTTGGGGCTGGTGATCTTCGGCACGCTGGCCATGGCGGTGGCGGTGCGGCTGACGCGCCAGCTCGGTGCCAACACATAAGAGAAACCGTAGGCCCGCCGCATACCAACCCCTTTATTGTTGCAAATGCATCGCAATAGTGATGTAATTGCAACATAATGCACCTTTCCACTGGCGATTCGCCCCGCACCGTACCCCGTGCCGAGGCACGCGAGCAAATCTGGCGGTTCATTGCCGGCGAAGTCCCTGCGCCGGATGTGCCGGGCGTATCGGAACCCCAGCCGCGGGTGGTAGCCCACGGCAAACTGTTGGCGTTGAACAGCAGCAGCGCCTACCGGATTGTCAAAAACGGCATCTCCAGCAAAGCCATTGGCCCCTTGAGCGACTACCTGGGCGTGGGCAAGGGACAGGTGGTGGATTACCTGGATCTGGACCGCACCACCGTGAACCGCCGCGCTGCCAAAGACCAGTTACTGCCCATTCATTCGGCCGAAGGCGTGTTGCGCCTTTTGGAGCTGGACCAGATGGCCAGCGACACCTTTGAGTCCGATGACGAAGCCGCCGCCTGGCTGCGCCGCGCACACCCCATGCTGGACGGAGAAAGCCCGCTGGAAGCAGCCAAGACGTCCTTTGGCGCGCAGCGCGCCAAAGACATTCTGGTGGCGGTGAAATACGGCGGCGTGGTTTGACCGAGGTCTGGCGCATCGGCTTTTGCGAATACCCGGCGCCGCCGCTGCCCAACTTGCTGCATTCGCTGGGATTTGGCTCCACACTGGGCAATGGCCGCTGGCACACCAAAGGCACGCAGCAAGTGGTGTACGCCGGCTCCAGCCGCGCGCTGTGCCAGCTGGAAAAACGGGTGCATTGCAACGGCGCCACGCCCAAAAATCAGGCGCTGATGCGGCTTGAAATCGCTGCAGGTGCCGAGTTGCTGAACGCGGCCGACCGGGGCCTGCAAGCCCACTGGCGCAACGACGAAACGCACACCCAATCGCTGGGCATTGAGTGGCTTGGCAGCGGCGTGAGCCTGGGCCTGTGGGTGCCGTCTTATGTTGAACCGAATGAGCGCAACCTGCTGCTCAACCCGGCCCACCCGGACTACCGCGGCGTGACACTGGTACTGGAGCGCAACCCGTTTGGGTTTGACCCGCGACTGTTTGCCTGATCGCTTGCGTGACAGAAAACGGGCCCTTTGCGCCGTACAGTGCTGCCATGGCATCCATCTATCTCATCCGCCACGGGCAGGCCTCGCTGGGCGCCGCCGATTACGACAACCTGAGCCCGCTGGGACACCAGCAGGCGCAGCAACTCGGCCGCTACTTTGCCGACAAAGGCATGGCGCCTCAGGCGATTTTCATGGGCAGCTTGCGCCGCCACGCGCAAACCTGGGCTGGCATTGCAGAGGGCATGGCCCAAGCCGGCTTGCCTGCGCCTGAGGTGCGCCCCGGCCTCAACGAATACGACAGCGATGCGGTCATTCGGTGTATCGCACCCGATGCGTCGGTACAGCCCGACTCCCCAGATGCCGTGCGCGCGCACTTTCGCCGGCTGCGCAGCGGCTTGCAGCTCTGGGCCAGCGGCGCCACCACACCCGCAGGCATGCTGCCTTACCGCGACTTTGCGCAAGGCGTGGCCGATGTATTGGCCCACGTGCGCGCCCATTGCAGTGGCGATGTATTGGTGGTGAGCAGCGGCGGCCCCATCGCCACGGCGGTTGCCATGACGCTGGGCGCCAGCCCCGAGGCCTTTATCGAACTGAACATGCGCATCCGCAACACCGCAGTAACCGCGCTGCACTACACGCCCAAACGGCATGCGCTGCACACCTTCAACACGCTGCCACATCTGGACGCAGCGGAATTTGCAGATTGGGTGACCTACGCCTGATGGGTTTGGGCCGGCGTGACAACGGCCCGCTTTGCCAATCAGGTGGAATGCTTAACGCACATAAAAAGCGCGCAATGGGCGACTAGAGTTTGGGCCTGTCAACCAAGGTGTCGAGCGGCAACTGGTGCACCTCGGCCAGCAGTTGCGCCAGGGCGCGGCCGGCCGCATCCAGCACAGCGCGGCCTTTTTCTGGAGTGGCTGCGGCAGCATTGCCCACGGCACCGGCCGGGTTGTAGTCCTGCGTTTGCCACGCCAGCTTGGCGCTTTTTCCATTGCCCAGAATGGCGTATTGCTGCGCCCGCCCCTCCGAGCTGGAGGCAAAGTTTTGCGCCTGCGCCATGTCCACCAGTTCGGGGCTGAGTGCCAGTGTCATGGAGGTTTCCACCTCGCCGGCATGGATGCCAAACCGGTGTTCGTGGGCGCTGAACAGCGTGTTCACGTCCTCCCCTGCAGTGCCGGTGAGCGGCAGCCCGAACCAGTTCACGCTGTACACCAGCATGCCCAAGCGCGCCCGCAAATCGCGTGCGACCACGTCCATCAGACCCACCTGCCCGCCGTGCGCATTCAGCAGCACCAACTTGCGCACGCCGGCGGCGGCCACGCTTTCGCCGATGTCGGTCCACAGGCGAATCAGCGTCTCCGCCTTGAGCGTCAGCGTTCCGGCATAGGCCGCATGTTCGGGGCTGAAGCCCACCGCCTGCGTGGGCAAAAAGAGGGCCGGCACATCCGGTGCAATAAGCGGCAGGGCCGATGCGATCACACCATCCACCAATCCCGTATCCACGCAAAGCGGCAGATGCGGGCCGTGCTGCTCGGTGGCGGCGACGGGCAACACCGCAATGAGTTGCGCACTGCGGCCGTGGGCATGGGCCTGTGCAAAGTCGCGTGCGGTCCAGTCGGCCCAGAAACGTGATGTGGTTCTCATGCGCCTATCTTAGAGCTTCGCTATTCGCCCCTACCAGCCGGCGCATTGGCACCGTGCGCGGTCTGATGCCGCTCTTGCCGTGCGGCCAAGGCGCTGCGGACGCGGCTCGGTTTGTCACGGCGCGGCAACAGGCCTTGCAGGGCACGCGGACTGGACCTCGCGCCACTGGCCATGTAATCGGCCAACAGGGCTTGGCGCACCGCATCGGAAGACAGTCCGCGTTCCGTGGTGAGGTAGTCAAACAAGGCGTCCAGCAAGGCCTCGGGCGTGAGCGCATGGGTGCTGCCAGTGCGCTGCCACAGCCAGTCGGCAAAGTGACTTAGCGCCGCAAACGCGCTGCCACTGTCCAGCAACAAGCGGCTGCCCCGACTGAAACGCCCGGAGTTCACCAGCACATCCCAATACCGCGCCATGCGAACAAATGCTTGCACCTGCTGCGCGCGCACGGAGCCAGTTTGCACCACGGTGTACGGCGGCTCGGCCGCGTACACCATGCCATCCTGCGCGGCCACTTCGGGCTGGCTGCGCTGTGCCAGCGGCGTGCCACGCAAGCGCTTGAGCACACCCAGTTGAATCTCGTGGGGTCCCAGCGCATGCAGGCGGTCAAACCCTTGCGCAAAACTCTCCCACGTCTCGCCGGGCAAACCGAAGATCAGGTCGGTGTGCAAATGGGCCTGCGTGTGCTGCAGCAACCAGCGGATATTGGCCACCGTTTTGTCGTTGTCCTGTCGGCGGGAAATAGCGGTCTGCACTTGCGGGTTGAATGTCTGGATGCCGATCTCGAACTGCAACACACCGGCAGGAAACCGCACCACCATGTCCTTCAGGGCATCGGGCAAATGGTCGGGCACCAACTCGAAGTGAAGAAACAGGGCCTCCAGCGGCGCGGCCTGCAACTTGTCCAGAAAAAACTGAAGAATGCGCACCGAGGTTTCGACTTTGAGGTTGAAGGTGCGGTCCACAAACTTGAAATGGCGCGCACCACGCAGGTACAGCGTCTGCAGTTCAGCCAAGAAAGTTTCCAGCCCAAACGCCCACGCCGTTTTATCCAGCGCACTGAGGCAAAAAGCACACTTGAAAGGGCAGCCGCGTGAAGCCTCGACATAGAGCACGCGCTGCGCCAGATCGGAGTCGCTGTATTGCGCGTAGGGCATGGCTATTTCCGCAAGCGGCGGCTGCTCACCGGCAATCACTTTCATCAACGGCTGAGGTCCGTGCACCAACGCGCGGCAAAGCTTGGGAAAGCTCACATCGCCCCAGCCGGTAATCACATGGTCGGCCAGCTGCACGATGGCTTGTGTGTCCCATTCATGGCTGACCTCGGGCCCACCCAGCACCACCTTGGCCTCTGGACATTGGCGCTTGAGCAGGCGAATGACTTCCAGCGTCTGCACCACGTTCCAGATGTACACACCAAACCCCACCACGCGCAGCGTGGCGTCGCCCCATTCCGCCATCAACGCATCCACCACCTCTTGCGCAGGGCGTTGAATGGTGAACTCACGCAGCACGGCGCGGGCCGCCAAGTCGGCGCCGCCGTGCCGCTCCATGTTGGCCATCAGGTAGCGCAGGCCCAGCGACGCGTGGATGTATTTGGCGTTGAGCGTGGCAAGGACGATGCGGGCAGACATGGCCGTATTATCAAAGCATGGCCGCAAAGCACCGTTCCAAGTCCACCGCCAAACCGGCAACCGCCCCAGAACCCAAAGCACCCCGAAACACCACCGGCGACACGTTTTTTGGCTGGGATGGCGAGGTGCTGGTGGTCAACATTCTGGGCAAACCCGCCGCCAGCAAAGACGCCATCGGCAAGCCCAAGGGCACACAGCTCAAGGTCAGCGTGACCGCGGCCCCCAAAGATGGCAAAGCCACCGACCACATGGTGCGGTTTCTGGCGCCGCTCTTCGGCGTGGCGGTGGCCGACATTGAAGTGGTGTTCGGGCAAGAGAACGTGAACAAGCAGTTGCGCATCCGTGCCCCCAAGAAATTGCCGGATGTATTCACCCCCGGCACAGCGGACACGGCTTAGCGCGACAATGGAGGCTTGCGCGGCGGGCCTTCTGCGCCCCTGTTTGCCATTGTTTTGATACCCCCATTCATGTTGATTGATCGCATTTTTTCTACCCTGTGCAGCGCCTTGCCCAAGCGCCTGACTGGCTTCGCCGCACCGCTGGCGGCTTCGGTTCTGGCCATGCTGCTGGGCGCCAGTCCCGCGCTGGCGCAGTTTGCCAAGCCCGGCAACCCCGGTGCGACCCCCTCAGCTGTGGTGCAGACCGAACAGGTGCGCGCTGAACTGCTGGCCTTCGCGCCCGATGGCGTGGCGGCCGGAAAACCGGTGTGGGTCGGGCTGCAACTCGCGCACCAGCCTGAATGGCACACCTACTGGAAAAACGCCGGCGACTCCGGCCTGCCCACCCGTCTGGAGTGGAATTTGCCGGCGGGCGTGACGGCGGGCGACATTGCCTGGCCGGCACCCCAGAAGATCAACATCGGCTCGCTGTCCAACTACGGCTTTGAGGGCACGGTGCTGTTGCCGGTACCCCTCACGATCAGCCAAGCTTTTGCAGCAGGTGCAGCAGGCGCCCCTGGCACGGCGCTGGAAGTCAAACTTGCCGCATCGTGGCTGGTGTGCAAGCAGGAATGTGTGCCGCAGGAAGGCAACTTCGTGCTGCACATTCCGCTGCGCGGCTCTAGTGCACTGCATGCCGCCGCCTTTGACAAGGCGCGCGCAGCACAACCTCTGGCGCTGAACGGGAGGTCCACCGTGGCCTTGGGCAAAGACGGCCTGAGCCTGACCGTGGAAGGCCTGCCCGCCGACTGGCATGGCAAAAACATCAATGCCTTTATTGAGACGCCCGACATCATCGAAACCGCGCGCTCGCCATCCATGGGCGACAAGAAAGGACAGACATGGACCGGGAACGGCACCTGGTCTGCCACCCTGCCCTACTCGAGTCTGCGCATGGAGTCGCCCGCCACACTGGCGTTTGTGCTGTCTCTGGAAGATCAGGCGGTGCGCACCGAGGCCGCCGTGCAAGGCACCTGGCCGCCCCAGCCGTCCGGACCGGCTGCACTCGCAACACCCCAACTGCCTGCCAACACCAACCTGACGCCCCCCGCTGCGGCCGACACCAGCCTGGGCACATGGACGCTGGCGCTGGCGGCAGCCCTGCTGGGCGGCTTGATTCTCAACCTCATGCCCTGCGTTTTCCCGGTGCTGGCCATCAAGGTACTGGGCTTTACCCGTGCCGGACAAGACCACGCCAGCCACCGCGCGCAAGGACTGTCTTACACGGCGGGGGTGGTGCTTTCTTTCCTGGCGCTGGGTGGATTGATGCTGGCACTGCGCGCGGGGGGCGAGCAACTTGGTTGGGGCTTTCAGTTGCAGTCACCGGCGGTGATCACCGTCCTGGCCGTGCTTTTCACCCTGATCGGGCTGAACCTGATGGGGCTGCTGGAAGTGGGCAACCTGTTGCCCGGAAATCTGGCATCGGTGCACCTGCGCCACCCGCTGGGCGATGCCTTTTTGTCGGGTGTCCTCGCCGTGGCCATTGCCTCGCCCTGCACCGCGCCGTTCATGGGCGCGTCCCTGGGCTACGCCATTGCATTGCCGGCCGCGCAGGCCCTGGGCATATTTGCCGCGTTGGGGCTGGGGCTGGCACTGCCTTATCTGGCTTTGAGCTGGCTTCCCGGTCTGGCCACCAAACTGCCCAAGCCGGGCCTGTGGATGGACACACTGCGCCGCTTCATGGCGTTTCCGATGTGGGCCACCGTGGTGTGGCTGCTGTGGGTGCTGGGGCACTTGAGCGGGGTGGATGGTGCGGCCAGTTTGATGGCTTTGCTGCTGTGCGTGGCGCTGCTGGTGTGGTCGCTCAACCAAAGCGGGCGCAGCCGCACCCTGCTGACCGGGCTGTCGCTGCTGCTGGGCCTGTGGCTGGCCATGGGCATCGGCCCCAACGTGTTCAGGGAAGAGTCCAGTACGCCAGCCGCCACGGGCGCCGGCGGCTGGCAACCTTGGCAACCCGGTCGCGTCGAAGCGGAACTGGCCGCAGGCAAACCGGTGTTTGTAGACTTCACGGCCGCCTGGTGCATCACCTGCCAATACAACAAGAAAACCACGCTGGCGCAGGCCGATGTGCTGGCCGACTTTGCGGCCAAAAAGGTCAGCCTTCTGCGCGCCGACTGGACCCACCGCGACCCGGCCATCACCCAAGCGCTGGGCGCCTTGGGCCGCAGCGGCGTGCCGGTCTATGTGCTCTACACAACCGGCCGGCCGCCGGTGGTTTTGTCAGAAGTGCTGAGCGCAGGCGAGCTGCGCGCCGCACTGGCCAGGTTGTAACGGCCCCTGCTGCCTTTATTGCCCGAGCGCGCCAAGCCGTGCCCAAACCTTGCGTAGGGGCGCAGGCGCACCTACCTGCGACAATCGCACCATCGACATAAAGCATTCAAAGTACCGCCCCATGACCCCATTTACCCCGCTCCAGAACGACACCTTTTTGCGCGCCTGCATGCGCCAGTCCACCAGCCATACCCCGCTGTGGTTGATGCGCCAGGCCGGCCGCTATCTGCCCGAGTACTGCGCTACCCGCGCCAAAGCGGGCAGTTTCATGGGGCTGGCCACCAACACCGACTACGCCACCGAAGTCACGCTGCAGCCGCTGGAGCGCTACCCGCTGGACGCCGCCATTCTGTTCAGCGACATCCTGACCGTGCCCGACGCCATGGGCTTGGGCTTGTCGTTTGCGCAGGGCGAAGGCCCGCGCTTTGCCACCGCCGTGCGCGACGAGGCCGCTGTGGCCAAGCTCGAAGTGCCCGACATGGACAAGCTGCGCTACGTGTTTGACGCAGTCACCTCCATTCGCAAGGCATTGAACGGCCGCGTCCCGCTGATCGGCTTTTCCGGCAGCCCCTGGACGCTGGCGTGCTACATGGTCGAAGGCAAGGGCTCGGACGATTACCGCCTGGTCAAGTCCATGCTGTACTCCCGCCCTGACCTGATGCACCGCATGCTGGCGGTCAACGCCGATGCAGTGGCCACCTACCTGAACGCGCAAATTGACGCGGGCGCGCAGGCTGTGATGATTTTTGACAGCTGGGGCGGTGTACTGGCCGATGGCGCGTTTCAGGAATTTTCGCTGGCTTACACCAAGCGCGTGCTGGCCCAACTCAAGCGCAACGGCGTGGACGGCAAAGTGGTGCCCCGCATTGTGTTTACCAAGGGCGGCGGCCTGTGGCTCAAAGACATGGCGCCGCTGGATTGCGAAGTTCTGGGTCTGGACTGGACCGTCAATTTGGGAGCAGCCCGTGCGCTGGTGGGCGGCTCCGAGAATGGCCCCGGCAAGGCACTGCAAGGCAACATCGACCCCAATGTGTTGTTCGCACCACCGGCACAAATTGCTACCGAAGTGGCCCGCGTGCTCGATAGTTTCGGTGCGCCCTACCAAGGCAGCGGCACCGGCCCGACCCACATTTTCAATCTGGGTCACGGCATCAGCCAGTACACGCCGCCCGATAACGTGGCGGCGCTGGTGGAAGCGGTGCACAGCCACTCAAAAGCCCAGCGAGGCTGATTCCATACCACGTTTTTGGGACCAATCAAGCGCCGCCCACCGTTACTTATGCACAAAAATTGTGGTACGGCAGAGCAGCAAAATAAAAATGTCACAAAGACTGCTACAAACTCCGTAGCGCACGTAAGTTGTTGATTTATAAGGAATTGAAACTTTGCTTTTTTTCTGGGCATTCCAGCCAAAGCCTTGATTTTCAAGGCTTTGGCGGGGCTCACGACAAGATATAAACAAAGTTATCCACAGAAACCTTGGACTACCCTCAAAAGGTTTACAAATCAATAACTTAGCCGTGTTTTCTCAGATTCACATCAACAAAACTCCCCAAGCAAGGCCCTTGACATGTGCGAAATGACGGGTTCAAGCCCCGCCCCCTTTTGACCATGACCACCTGGCTTTGCGTTTTGGTGCAGACACCAGCGCATTCGGCACTGGGCCCGGTACTGACCTACCGCAGCCCCGGCCCCCTGCCCTCGGGCACGCTGGTGCGCGTGCCACTGGGCAAGCGCGAAACCCTGGGTCTGGTGTGGGAGCCCGGTGCCGCCGATGCCACCGGCGAAATAGACCCGGACAAGGTACGCGACATTGCCGGCACGCTCGAAGGCATCGCCCCGCTCAGCGCGTCCTGGCAGCAGCTCGTTACCTTTGTTGCCCAGTACTACCAGCGCTCGGTAGGCGAGGTGGCGCTGGCGGCACTGCCGCCGCAGTTGCGCGACCTGTCGCCCAAGCAAATGCAGCGCCGTCTCCATCGCAAGAAGCCAGCCGAATGCGCATCCGGCCCGTTGCAAGCGGCGCAAATTCTGAGCCCCGAACAGGCGCAGGTGGTGGAACACATCCGCACACAGGCCGGCCCATTCCTGCTGTTTGGTGCCACCGGCAGCGGCAAAACCGAGGTGTACCTGCACTGTGTAGAAGAAGCGCTTGCACGCGACCCACAGGCCCAGGCGCTGGTGATGGTGCCCGAAATCAACCTCACGCCGCAGCTTGAAGCGCGCTTTCTGGCCCGGTTTGCGGCGGTCTATGGTGAGCAGGCGGTGGTGTCGCTGCACAGCGGCATGACCAATCCCCAACGCCTGAAAAGCTGGTTGGCCGCCCACAACGGCAGCGCGCGCATTGTGCTGGGGACCCGCATGGCGGTGTTTGCGTCGCTGCCGGAGCTGCGCTTGATCGTGGTGGACGAGGAACATGACCCCAGCTACAAAAGCAGCGAAGGCGCGCGCTACTCGGCGCGCGATCTGGCGGTGTACCGGGGCCGGCTCGACGGGGCCAAGGTGATTCTGGGTTCGGCCACCCCGTCGCTGGAGAGTTGGTACCACAGCCGTCCGGCCAGCGAAGGCGGACGCTATGTGCGCCTGCACATGCCCAGCCGCATCGGCCAGGGCGCGGTGCCCGATACGCCCCAAAAGCTTCAAGATACCGCGCAGGAAAACGCCCAGCCCAGCATGGAAAGCCTCGCGCTCGCCGCGCGGCAAGCCATGCGCCGACAGTCCGGCACGCCTGAGGGGCTACCGCTGGTGCGACGTGTGGACATGAACCACCAGCCTCGCCGGGCGGTTTTTTCAACGCCGCTGCTGGACGCCATCAAAGACCGCGTGGCGCGTGGCGAACAGAGCATGGTATTTCTCAACCGCCGGGGCTATGCGCCGGTATTGCATTGCGCCGATTGCGGCTGGAAAAGCGAATGCCCGCATTGCTCGGCGTTTCGGGTGTTCCACAAAATCGACCGCACGCTGCGCTGCCACCATTGCGGCTTTACCGAGCGTGTTCCGCGCGCGTGCCCCGCCTGCGGCAATCCCGACATTGAGCCCATGGGGCGCGGCACCGAACAGCTCGAGGAGCAGTTGGCCGAATTGCTGGCCGATGTCCGCCGCCCCGGCTCGGGTACGGCCGAACGTCCCCAGGGCGAACCGCTGCGGATTGCCCGAATCGACGCCGACAGCACCCGCCTGAAGGGCGCGCTGGAAGAGCAACTGGCCGCTGTGCACGCCGGTGCAGTGGACGTACTGGTT
>Ga0228698_1000640_pt1 | contig 23094 bp, 17 predicted proteins | sample McNCre117_Aug_MG_FD_178015 | JGI IMG/M metagenome (GOLD analysis project Ga0228698, IMG submission 178015) | Freshwater microbial communities from McNutts Creek, Athens, Georgia, United States - 1-17_Aug_MG | ecosystem: Environmental > Aquatic > Freshwater > Creek | place: USA: Georgia...
GCCGCTCAACACCTCAATCTTTGGGCATTGCTCGGCCACCCACCCAATTGGTTGATGCGTGAGTTGCTGGCCGGACGCGGTGACCGCAACCACCGTTGGCCTTCGTACGTGTCGGATTTCATGGCTGCTGCACCCCTGTGGCAAGTGGTGGTGGATCACCTGCGTGATCAGGCGCCAACCCCGCAACGGCTGGATGAACTGGATCGTGTGGCCAGGTGGATCGGCCGCCCTGACGCGCAAACGCATTTGCACAAGAACCAGTTGCGCCTGGGTTGGCCCTACCTGGTCAGGCAGGCTGACCGTTGGCTGCAGGATGTGGAGCGGCAGTTGCGTGACAGCCAGGATGTTTTTGATGCACCCTTCGACGAAGCCCGGATCAACGGCTTGAGCCTGCGCGCCCTGCGCAGCGGATGGGCACTGTGGGAAGAAGGCCGACAGATGCGCCACTGCGCCGGCAGGCTGATCGACGATTGCAGGGCGGGGCGACTGCTGTTGTTGGCCGCTGCCGAAGGCGAGGGCCGGTTGGCCACGGTGTCGTACAAGCGCCAGGGCGAGCATTGGGTGCGCGATCAGGTTCAGGGCTTTGCCAACGCCAGGGTTGACGACAGGATCGTTCGGTTGCTGCCTGAGACCATGCCGGTGGTCGTGCCATGGCCGCTGGACGACGACGCCGTGCTGACAGGCTTTGATGTGGATGCCGGCATCTACTTCGATGCCGAGTCGGACATGGGCATCGAAGAGGCACAGGCCTTGGGCTTGCCTTGGCGCGGTTCAATGGACAGCCGGCCGGTGGATTTTGAGGTGGGTGAGTCCGGCACCTTGACGCTTGCAGGTGTGCCCGAGCCGCAGACACGCGGCGACGTGTTCTCCATCAGTACCAGTGCCCGCAACATGCAGGGCCTGATCCGGGCCATCCAGGATTGCGTGCCCCTGGTGGCGCACTTTGAGGAACTGGCGCTACAGGCCCTGGAGGACGCGCGAAGCGATCTGGACCAGGACGACATCGGCACAGCACGCCGACGCGAGTTGTCGCGCCTGATCGATGCGATGGAGAACGCCGGTGAAGGCAATACCTGGGAAGCCTGGCTATCGCATCAGCGGCAGGATCTGGCCCGTTTCAAGGAAGAAGTCGAAGCCTGGCTGGCATCACCAGTTAATTGGAACGAGGCCGAGTGGTTTGAAAGCAGCTGGTCTGGCCAGAGCATGGCGCTGGATTACTTTCGGGGCATGGATCGGGCGCTGCGCGACGCGCTTGGGGTGGTGGTCGTGGAAGGAGATTGCCCGGGCAGCAGCTACTTTGCGGCCGAGTTTCATGGCGACCTGGATGCGGCCAATGCATGTTGCCGGGCGCGTGAGCTGGCGATCCGGTTCAGGCAGGCCGACTGATGTGCGCCACCGTAAACTTTCAAGTGTGCTGCGCCGTTGGGCGCGGCACGATCAACCCCTGGGGCTGAAGGTGCGCGGAAACGTCACCACCCGTGCCCGGTCGCGTATGCGGTACGCCACCGCAGGCCGGTTGAACTCGCCATCTACCACGCCCACCTCGTCCAAAAAGTCTGCCGCCAGCGTGCGGGTGCGAAACCCGCTCTTGTCGACCGGCCGGCCAAGGATCACTTCGTAGGTGCGCTGCAGTTGCGGCAGCGTGAATGGCTCGGGCAACAGGTAGGCGGGCAGTGAGGTGTATTCAACCTTGCTGCGCAGGCGCGCCACGGCGGCTTCCAGGATGTCGCTGTGATCAAACGCCAGGCCGCGCTGCTGGATCTCATCGACCGGCACCCAGGCTGCGTCGGCCGCATTGCCGCCCTTGGTGGGCTTGATGTCGGCGCCAGGCACCAGCGCGAAGTACACATGCGTGGATGACCAGCCGCGAGGATCGCGGTCTTTGCTGCCCCAACTGCCCAGTTGCTCCAGATACGGGCTGGTCACGCCGGTCTTTTGCTTGAGCTTGCGTCGCGCGCAGGCCAGCAGGTCGGCATCACGCGCCACATCCACATAGCCGCCCGGCAAGGCCCACAGCCCCGGGAAGGGCTCGCCCGCATCGAGTGGGCGCTGCACCAGCAAGACCTGCAGCGCGCTGTCGATCACCGAGAAGATCACCACGTCCACCGTGGTCATGGGCCTGTCCATGTGCGCCGGGGTGTCTGGTGACAGGGCAGCAGGGTGGCGTTGGGATGGGGTGGCCATGGTGCGCTCGGTGCTTGACGAGCGCCATTGTAGGTTGTATTGTGCAACCCATACAAGTTGTACAGTACAACTCACTGACCAGGAGTACCCACCATGTTTGGCTTTCGGTTCATCAAGTCTCAACCCACGGTTCACCTCATGCAGTTTCGGGCGGGCAAGCTGGTGCGCCAGGGTGCGGGCCAGTCGTTCTACTACTACGCGCCCCGCAGCACCGTGGTGGCCGTGCCCATGGCCAGCCAGGACCGGCACTTCATGCTCACGCTGGTGACGGCAGACTTTCAGTCAGTGACGGTGCAGGGCCAGGCCACCTACCGCATCGCTGATCCCACGCGCCTGGCCGCGATGATGGATTTCTCGCTGGCACCTGACGGCAGCCATGTGTCGGAAGACCCCAAGCGCCTGGGCGAGCGTGTGGCCTTGCAGGTGGAGGTCATCATCCAGCAGGCCGTGCAGCGCCTGACCTTGAAAGACGCGCTGCGGGCCTCGGCCGCCATTGCGCGCACGGCAGCCCGCCTGCTGGCGGCCCAGCCCGAGATGGAATCCCTGGGCCTGGAAGTGCTGGGGGTGTCGATCATGGCCTTCAAGCCCACCCCCGACATAGCCCGCGCCCTGGAGGCCGAGGCCCGCGAATCCAACCTCAAGGCGGCCGACGACGCGGTGTACCTGCGCCGCATGTCAGCGGTGGAAAAAGAGCGCGCCATCCGTCAGAACGAGTTGGACACCGACATCGCCGTCGAGCAGAAGAAGCGCCAGATCCAGGAAGCCAGGATGGAGGCCAAGGCCGCCGCCCTGCGCAAGGACAACGAATTGCGTGTGGAGCAGATGACCGCCGACGTTGATCTGGAAACCCAACGCAAGGCCCTGGTGGACGAGCAGGCGCAAAACAGCCGCACCTTGTCAGAGGCTGAGGCGCATCGCGTCTCAGCCGTCATGAAAGCCCTGGGCGGTGCCGACCCCAAGATCATCCAGGCGCTGGCCGCCACGGGCATGGAGCCTGGCCAGTTGATCGCCCAGGCCTTTGGGGGCATTGCCGAGCGGGCGGGCAGCATTGGCCAGTTCAACATGTCACCCGAGCTGCTGCAAACGCTGATGGGTGCTACCCAGGGCAACGCGAGGGCATCATGAGCACCGAGCGCAAGGTGGTGCTGGTCACCCGACGCACCCGTCTGCAAGAGTTGGTGAACCGGCATCTGACACTGGCGCAGGCCCGGTTCTACATCGAGCACTTGGGTGCCGACTTCTCGGATTACCTCGCCGAAGACACGGCCTATGCTCACAGCCTGGGGGTCGTGGGCACCGCCTTGCAAGCTTGGGGCCGGTACCAGGTGATCGACCGGGGCGACCTGCCCACCTTCGTGTTTGGGGCCGACGACATCGTGGTGGCACTGGGTCAAGATGGGGTGGTGGCCAACACCATGAAGTATCTGTCGGGCCAGCCCCTGATCGGGCTCAACCCCGAGCCCACCCGATGGGACGGCCTGCTGCTGCCGTTTAAGCCCGCAGATCTGGCGGCTTTGCTGCCTGAGGTCGCAGCCGATCGGCGTGCCACGCGGGCCGTGTCGTTGGCGCAAGTGACCTTGTCAGACGGCCAGACCATGCGGGCCGCCAATGACCTGTTCATCGGCCCGCGCACCCATACCTCGGCGCTTTACGACATCGAAATCGGCGGCCGCCATGAGGTGCAATCCTCCTCGGGGATCATCGTGTCGACGGGCTTGGGCTCAACCGCCTGGATCAAGAGCGTGGTGACGGGTGCCGCATCCATCACGCAACGCCTGCATGCCGGCCAGCCAGTGCACTACGCGCCCCAGGCCTGGGACACACCCCAGCTCACCTTTGCCGTGCGAGAGCCCTTTCCCAGCCGCACCTCACAGGCTGAACTGGTGTTCGGCCACGTCAACGCGCAACACCCATTGACGCTGCGCTCACGCATGCCAGAGAACGGCGTCATCTTCTCAGACGGCATCGAAGCCGATTTCCTGCGATTCACCGCCGGGGTAGAGGCCGTCATCAGCCTGGCGCCAACCTGTGGACAGGTGGTCACATGACAACGCACGCCAACTGGTTTGAACGCCTCACCGGCTTTGCCGAGCAGACTGGCCCAGAGGGCTACGCTGCCAACCAGGCCCAGCTTGAAGTGGTGGGCGAGCAACTGCGATCCCGCGTGAACGGGCGCCAGTACGGTATCGGCCGGCTCGAGTTGGTGTCACTCAAGGCATTGCGTGAGCGCGCACTGGCCGGGCCACCGGTTCCGGGCCAACCCCTACGGCGAGTGGTGGTGGGCGAGGCCCGGGCACTGCATCAGCGGCCAGAGTTGGCCGGTGCGCTGTTTCAGGTGGCATCGCAATTCAATCTGCTGGAGATGATCGGCGAACAGATCACGCCCGAACACGGTGTGGCCCGATATGCAGAAGATCCCACGCAGGGCCCGGCCTGCGCCATGGCTGCCGGTGCGGCCACCATTTATCGCAACTACCTGGTGCCCGTTGGTGGACAACTGGGCCAGCGGACCAACCGGCAACTGGATGGCTTTGCCGATCTGGGCGCCTGCGTGGCGCACGCATTGGGTGCGACGCCCGATGAGTTGTGGACCATGCGCAATGGCTACGCCATGTTCAAGCCCGGCGCGGTGCAACGCATGTCGGCGCACGTGGCATCGCTGAGCCCCGCACAGTACGACGAGTTGATGCAAAGCCTGCGCATCGGGTTGCACTGGGATGTGGAGGTAACCGATTCGCCACAAAGCCCCGGCCCAAGGGTGTCGCAAGCCTTTTGCTCAGCCTTGCCGATCAGCTACAACCGGCATCTACAAGACAACTGGGCCCCGCTGGCTCGCCTGATCCTGCAGGGCTGCTACGAGGCTACCCTTTGGGCAGGGGTCATCAACGCGCAGCAGGGCAAGTCCAAGGTGGTGCTGCTGACGTCGGTGGGTGGCGGTGTGTTCGGAAATGACCGCGCCTGGATTGAGCAGGCCATGGATCGGGCCATCGAAGCGACGGCTGGATATGGCTTGGATGTGGTGCGGGTAGATCGCTACGGTGCAGTTCGCCGAAGATGACGGCCAGGAACGGCCACGAGTCAACAATGCAAGACAACGCTGGAGGAAAAACGGACCCCATGGACCACGACATCATCGGCGACATCCACGGATACGCAGACAAGCTGACGGCCCTCCTGCGATTGCTGGGTTATCGTGAAACCCAGGGTGCTTGGCGGCATCCTGATCGCACGGCGGGGTTTGTGGGGGACTTCATCGATCGAGGAGCGCAGGGTGTCGAGACAGTCAACATCGTTCGCAAGATGTGCGATGCCGGCTCGGCGCAGGCCGTCATGGGCAACCATGAACTCAACGCTGCCGCCTGGCACACGCCTGACCGCGCACGACCAGGAGAGTACCTTCGCCCCCGCCATACCCAGCCCTGGGGTGCCAAGAATCGGCATCAACATGCTGCCTACCTGGCGCAGGTCGAGCACGACCCGGCGCTGCATGCGGATCAGGTCGGCTGGTTCTTGACCTTGCCCCTGTGGTTGGACTTGCCCGGCATCCGGGTGGTGCACGCCTGTTGGCATCAGGGGCACATCGACTGGTTGACACCCAGGCTGCGCGATGGCCGGTATCTGTCCTTGGATCTGCTGCCGGCCGCGACCACCAGGCCCGAACAAGACGACACCGCCGCAGCGGGTGCCCTCAGCGTCTTCACAGCGGTGGAAGTGCTGACCAAGGGCATCGAGGTGGCACTGCCGCCACCCCATCATTTCCACGACAAGGACGGTATCCGCCGAGAAGCGGTTCGCACTCGATGGTGGGATCCACAGGCCACGACGTTCCGAAGCGCAGCCTTGCTGCCAAGTGGCGATGCTGAGCAATTGCCTGAAGTGACGCTACCGGGCCATGCCCAGCTGGAGCACGGGGCGCAGAAGCCCGTCTTCTTCGGCCACTACTGGATGAGCGGCACACCGCGCGTGCTGGGACCCGCAGCCGCCTGCGTGGACTACAGCGCGGGCAAGGGCGGTCCGTTGGTGGCTTACCGCTGGGAAGCAGGTGCGCCGCTGGCGGCCTCCAATTTCTGGTCTGCGGGCTCATGACAACTACGACAGCACGGCACCAATTGCCGGCGCAAGGAAGCATCCATGCTTGATTCCAACTTCATTGCCTCCGTGGCCGAACGCGATGTCGATTTGCTCGTGCTCGAAGAGCTCTCGGTGTGCGACGAGTTCAGAGAGTGGTTCTGCTCACGCGTCTACCAGCGCGCGGTGTACGCATCGCACGGCGGCGCCTGGCACTCGGTCAATGACGCGAATCTGGGAGAGTCAGACCTGGTGTACCTGTTCACTGCGACGTCGACCGCACAGGTAGCCATCCTCATCGAGAACAAGATCGATGCGCCGCCGCAGCCTGAACAGGCCAAGCGCTACCGCCTTCGCGGCGACAAGGGCAAGGAAAGCGATTGGTGGAATGAGTTCAAGACCTGCTTGCTCGCCCCCAACGCCTACCTTGGGTCGCCCAAGAATGCCGATGCCTACGACGCCGAGATCAGCTATGAGGAGCTGCTGTCGTACTTTTCGAGCCGACGTTTCCGGGATCCCAGGTTCAAGTACAAGGCCGATGTCATGCGCGAAGCCATCGAGAAGAATCGACGTGGCTATCAACCGGTGGTCAGCGACAGGATGACCGAGTACGTCAAGCGCTACTGCCAGTTCGCCAATGAGGCCTATCCCGGACTGGGGGTGGAGGCGGCAAAGCCCAGACCGGCAGGCAACACCTGGATCGCGTTCCATCCCGTCGGCTTGCCAGGCAGTTTGCAGGTGTACCACCAGCTGACGGCGGGTGCGGTCAAGGTGTTCTTCAAAGGGGCCGAGAACCCACTGGATGCTGTGGTGGCGACCTACGGGGAGAGCGCCAAGAAGTTGAACGCCGAGATTGCACAGGCGGGCAAGTCGGTGTCGGTGTCGATTCAGGTCGACAAGATCGATCCTCTGGCACAGCCGTTCGCGCCAGACCTTGTGCGCAAGGCTCTGGCGGCCATGAAATCGCTGGTCGAGATGGTTCAAGCACCCGGCAACCCCGTCTGAGGAGGTTTTGTGAGCACCGTTGGCAAACTCTTCAGACCGAAGCCCGATCAATGGGGATACCGCGGTGACCCTTACCTCTGGGAGGATCTGAGACGGGTGTTCAACGCCGTACCCGTTCCCGCAAATCCAGTCCTCTTGGAACAGATGCTGAGAGGAGTCATCGTGGCCTTGACCGGGGCAAGCTGGACCAGTGACCAAGACCATGTGTCGGTCGACCGCTACGCAGCTGGCGGGATGTCGTCAGGGATGGTATCGACCGAGTTTTGGCAAAGCACAACCATCCCGCTGCTGGTGTCGAGATACTTGGTCGGCACTAAAAAACCCCCAAGCCGTTGTTCTGAAAAGACTTTCGGGTGATGGCCGGTGGTCAGATCTCCCGAGAACCAATCCAATAGGAAACGGTTTCCCGGAGTTCAGGAGTCCCGACCGATGGCCACCGACGACTTGTTCCGTCCCCGACTCGATCAGTTGATCGACCTGCGCAACCCGCTGGCGGAGCCGGCCACGCGCGTACCCTGGGCGCAGATCGAGGCTTCTCTGGCGCGGGAGTATGCCCACCGTGATCGCCAGGGTCGGCCGATCGAGGGCGCTGACCTGTTCGGCCCAAGCCCAGCGGTGGCCGATGCCGGCGTCAGTAACGTCGGCCGGGCCGCGCCTTCCGATCCGCCTGATGGTGTGCCCGCCGTACCTCAAGCACGCCTACAACGATAGCGAAAATCCCAGGTCGAGCGCTGCGCATAGGACGTGTATTTCTTCAGCGGCAAGGTCTATTTTGCGCCCCGCCCGCCTGTCGACCCGGCACAGATCAGCCACTTCCGGCGTGTGTTGGGCGAGGCCGGTGTCGAGCAACCATCGAGGCCGCGGTGGCCATGGGTGCGGTCAGGAAGTCCGAGTTTGAGCGCGTGATCGTGGACTCCACGGTTCAGAGAGGAGGGCCATCGCCCACCCCGAAGACAGCCGGCTGGAGGATTGGGCGCGCGAGAAGATCGCCGAGCTGACAAAGCGCGCGGGCATCCAGTTCAAGCTGACCCACGACGACGAGCGGAAGACACTGCGCCGGCGTGCGGGCTGCTTTGCCCTTGCCAAGCAGTTCAAGCGGCGGCGCGCCGTGCTCAAGCGCCAGCGCACGATCCACGGTTGGCCGCTGCGCGAGGTGCGCCGCAAGATGGTCGGCCTGGGCGAGCAGACCCGCGCCAAACTCGACACCTGGGTGCTACGTGCCGGGGGCATCCACCGCCTGCGCCCGATGGACAAGAACAAGCTGTATGCCCTGCACGCCCCCGCGCCCGAACGCATTGGGAAGGGGAAGGCGCGCCTCCCCTACGAATTCGGCGTGAAGGTGAGCCTGGCCGTCACCCACCAGCACGGCATGATGGCGGGCGCGAGCAGTTTCCCCGGTAGCCCGCACGACGGCCGCACGCTGGCTGAGCAGATCGAGCAGACCACCAACCTGCTGTAGGGCATCGGCGCCAAGCTCACCACCGGCATCGTGGATCTGGGTTGCCGGGGATTGGACAGGGATGTGGCGCCGGTCGAGGTGATCGATCGCCGCAAGTTCAAATCTCGCAGCCCCAAGCAGCGAACCTGGCTGCAGCGGCGCCAGTCCATTGAGCCGCTGATCGGCCACACCAAGGCCGACCAACTCGTGGACCGGTGCTGGCTCAAGGGCTCAGACGGCGACCCGCTGCATGCGGTGCTGTGCGCTGCTGGCATGAACATCCGCTGGCTGATGCGGGCCATCACCCGCCTGAGCATGGGCGGCCTTTTGTTGGCATTGTCCGCGCTGGCTCTGAAGCTACACCTGAACCGTGACCACTGCTGCTCGGCGGATCCCATGGACCGTTTTGGCGGGTTGGAAATGGATTTCGCAGGGCTGATTAGTTACACTCGTTAGAGTTGAGTCTCAGACTGTGCGAGGTCCAATTTGACGGTTTGGGATGCAGCTAGTTGAAGCGTTCGCTGAGGTTGCATTCGCGAATGGTTCTGTTTTTGGCTTGATAATTGGGAGATTGAAGAATGAATAACAGAATCTTGGCTGGGGTATTTATTTTCGTAACTGCTATTTTGCTTGCTTCATGCGGAAAGAGCACATCTAGTTCCTCAAGTTCTCAAAGTGCACCTTCGGGGCTGTCGTCCGAGCAGCGTGACAAATACGACTCACTTTCACCCGAGGGCAAAGAGCATGTCCGACAGCAAATGGAAGCATACGATAAGGCTACAAAGAAATAATACGCTTAAGACTTAATGCGTATCCGTATATTATGAGGCCCCGAAGTGGGGCCTTCGACTTAGTCGATTTTGCGCGGGGGCTCTTATGGGGGGGATCTTATCCACAGCGTTTGTGCTATTGATATTTTATTTTATATTTAATTTGATTGCGCAATTCCTTCCCGGGCAACTAATTCTTGTTGCTGGATCTATAGCCTTTGGCGTTGGAGCACGCAACGTCTGCCTTGATTTCAAGGAGCGCCCAAACCGTAAATTCTTGCTCGCAGCCATCGCCGCCGCACCAATCCTTTTGATTTGCTATTATTTTGCCATAACAAGCAAAGCGGCATGTGATGGTTATTATTTGGGGAAGATATTCGGGGGCTCGGGTGGTGTCACTCAGAGTGGTGCAGATATATCATTTGAAAATTATTCAAGCGTCTGTCATTGGCCGGGCTTTAGATATGCTTGCAAGCAGTACGATGAATGTCGTCAAGGCATTGCCGCACTCAGGGCATTACCGCTTTTCTTGTTTGGGCTAATCTGCATTTCAATTGGTTCAGTGATCGGACTTCTTCAGGTTGCGCGAAAACCTTTACAGGCCATCCGACATAAAGAAGAATTTCGATCTGAACTGACGCAAGCACCGAAGATCTCCCAGGTTCAATTTGATCTCCTTTCCTACGCAAATGAAAATCCGGAGAAATTCTTGAATTCAACCGTTAAAGAGCTTTCTTTGCTATCAACCAAGTCCGAGCGGTCGATAAAATCCTTTATCACAAAGAATAGGCTTCGGTGCGCAGACTATGAGTCGAAGAGAGTCGGCTGAAATTACTGCGCTTGTGATAGCCTGAGCCACTCTCTTAAATGCCTCTAGATTTCGGAGGTTTCTGCTCTATTGGCCACTTAGTCGCGCTTTCAAAGCACCCGACCCGTTGTCCAGCAACGACTTCCGGGTGATTTCCAAGGTGGAATCTCCCGGGAACCGATGCAGTGGATTTCGGCTTCTGGGTGCTTAGGAGTTCCCGCCGATGGCTACCGACGATTTTTTCCGCGCCGGTCTGGGTCAGATGATCGACCTGCGCCATGCGCTGGCGGTGCTGGTCACGCGCATGCAGTGGTCACAAATGGAGGCAAACTGGAGCAATTCGCTGTTAGAGGCAATGCTCCCGCAGCATGCTCGATCCTGTCAACTTCCGAGTTCATAAGCAGCAGGTTGGGGTCGGGTTACTTAGTGGTTTGAGACGGCGACTACTCGCCCGGCCAACGAAGGCAAGCCACGGCGCAGCCGCGGAATGCAGAACCAGCTACTGGGCGACTCTCTCGCAGCGAAGCAAGTATCAGTCGGCGTGCGGCAATGGGTCACCGCAGCTCATGCTGGGTCAATCCATGCATGAGTGGCATGCCCTGCAATGTCTTGCCTGGTACGCGGCGACTCATTCAAACCGCCACTTGTGAAAGCCCGATCGCCGCAGCGGTGGCCAGGACGTTCGAGCACCCTTCACCTGACTGCATCACTGGCATGACGCCCATCCACTTGGCGTAGCTCGCCGCCTTGGCTGCCACCCGCACGCCAATGACCTTGACGGGGCACCCCGCGTAGGCACCGAGCGCGTCAGCCGTTGCGCAAGCAGGCAATGGCGCTGTTTGGCCAGCTTCTGGCGTCAAGGCGCGGACAACGAGCCTGGCCCGAGTTGGCGTCATGCCCATGCCTGACAGCAGCGTGAGCAGCCTCTTCAAATCGCCGGCATCTTTGACGTGGAAATCCCGGTCGCGCCGGTCGTAGCACTGCAAGACGAACTCAAGCTCAGACCGCAAACCCACGGGATCGGTCATGGCTCGACCGCGCATCCAGGACTCTGCACGCGAAAACAGCGCCGATCCCTCGGCACTCAGGTGCAGCACCACCAGACCCGATTGCGCCTCGCGCGTGGCGCGCTCACCTGGCTGCGCCACGCGAGGAAGATTGGCCTTCAAGCCGCGCATGACCTGTTCAAGATGCGCCGATGGCACGCCCGAGAGCTTGGCCATGGTGTCCAGGCTTCTTTGTCCCGAAGCAATGGCGCGAGTCAGGTCAATCAGCTTGACCAGAGCCAGCCAGTCTGCGCTGGCGGCACCCTCCAAAACAGGATGGCTCGCCTCCGGTCTGGCCGGCAGAGTGGATGTAGGGCTCGGCGCGTCCAAGTCCGTGACGGGCGTATTGATCGACCGACGCGTGCCGACGGCCTCTTGATCTTGTTCGAGCAGGCTGACCCCGCGCGTGGTCCATCCGGTGACTTCCCGTGCTCGGCGGATCAATGCCGCAAAACCGACGTCCCGGCTCAAGAGCGCGAAGGTCGCGCTGCGACCCAGCCCCAGCACCCGCATCCAGTCTTCCTTGGGTGTCTTGAGCAGTTCGCGTTCAACCACGGCTGCCCGAACCAGGTCGTCACCATGGATGTAGTGCATGTGGGTGACGGCTGGCCCGATATGCCCCACCAGCCGGGCCAATGCATAGGACGTGCGCCCCAGCGCCGCCTCTTGCGAGCCAAACAGCCCAACAGCAAGCGCTGGTCCGCGCTCCAGATATGCCCGCGTGCGTGGCAGGTGCGCAAAAAACCGCAGCAGTTGCGGGTGGTCGACCGAGCGAATTGCCAAATCGCACCAGGTGGCGAACGAATGGCGCGCGTGGTACAGCCGAAGCCGGGCATCCATAGAGACGGCGCGCATCACGCGGTGCAACCAGCGATCGAGGTGCGAACGATTGGCCGGCCCGATCTTGGGCTGGGCAACCAGGAGGTCCGGCGGTTGAGCGCCGCGCTCCAGGCGACTGCGCACGAAGGTCCGAAAACGCTGGAGTTCGTCCTCAGGCATGAGCAGCGCGTGCGGAACACGCCGGCGCGCGTTGCCTGATTTCAGGGTGTGCGCACCGTAGGGCAGCACGTAGAGATGGTCGGCCGCCACATCCGACATCCGCAGCCCGTACACCTCGCCCGGACGCAAGCCCAGGCGAAAGCAAAGCATCAAGACCAAGCGCCCCAGGGCACGCTCGCCAGCGGGAAATTGCGGATGCAGCGTCTCATCGATCGCTTTCATGACGGATTCGTATTCCTCGTGGCTGAGGACGCGGGCGTCGGCATGGCTCTCGTTCTCCGGCTCTGAGTCGAGGTCGGATTGATCTTCTGGATCGACGGCGGCCAGCACGTCGGCCTGCACTCCCAAGAACCTGGCCAGGCGGAGCATCCCGTGTTGAACACTGCGCGGCGTCGCACCTGGCCCTATTGGCAGGTCGTCGATGGTGTTGATGACCTGGGCGATGTACTGGGCATCCAGGACCTGGCCGTCATCGCCCGAGCCCAGGCTCAGGAGCACAGCCTGCGCCACGGCGCTGAAACTTCGCACCAGCGGCGGCCCCGTCAGCTGCGCACCACTGGGGGCCGCCAGCCATTTGGCAAAAGCCACCAGCGTCTTCGGGATCGGGCCCACATCGGCCGGCAAGGCGTTGTCCAGGGCCCGGCCGTCCAGGTCCTGTGGCTGGGCGCGGGCTGCGTACAAGGTGTCGGCCACAGCCTGAACCCAGGGATGGGCGGATCCCAATGCCGCCAGCAACTCCTCATCCGTACTGGGTGCCTGCCACTCGATGAGCCGATCACCGGGCCGATCCCCGTGAAACTCAACGAGGGCCAGCGCCTCGAAGCTGCTCGCCGGTTGCGCACGCCGCGAAGCCTTGGGGCTGGCCTGATCGGCCGAATCCGGCGGGGAGGATTCGCCATCCACGGTTTCAGGCAAGGGCTCTTGCGCCATTGGCTGGATGGGACTGGCCGAGCCCGACACGGCGTGAGGCGCCACCAACTGCCGCGCCCCGACCAACCGGCCCCAGCGGTTGGTGATCACCGAGCTTGCGTCCACTTGCCGGGTTTGGCTGGCCACCACCGACCTGCTCGCGCGGGCGAGCCACCAGATCTCGGCGCAGCGCACCAGGTCACTGAAGCCCTGAGGCTCAAACGGCATGGTGATCGAGCCGGGAAAAGCCTGCAATGCCAGCCGTCTTAACCACGGATGCAGGTCACCCAGGCGCAATTCGCTGGGCATGGGCGGTGCGTGCAGCCAGATGAGTTCGGTCACCGGATCAAACCACCAGCGGTGCGTTTGTCGATCCATGGAGCCGCTGGCCGGCACCTTGAAGTCAAGATGAGCCCGGTGCTCCGGGCCCGAGATCGGCAAATCCCTGAAGTTGCCCAGGCTGAAGCGGCGCAGCAGCATCGACAACTGCGTGACGTCCAGCAGCATGCCGTTGACCACGGCACTGACAACCATGGCTGTGGCCCAGCCTTCTGCTGAAAAAACCGACGGGGCAGTGGGTAGAGCCACGGCCCCGGCCACCGCCTGATCGGCCGGCGGTGAGCGGTCACGGGCCTCTCGCGTGAGCCAGCCCGTGCGAGCTTGTTCGAGCGCCTGGGTCGACCAGTTCATGACGGCTGAGCGCCAGCCATCGACGATGGGCATTGCCAGCACCGCCGTCTGGATGAATGGGCTGGAAGGGGGGCGCTGCACCTGAACCAGTGGTGTGTCGGGGGTGACGATGCCGGCGCGCGTCAGGCTGCCCCTGGCTCGCAGCAGCAGCCGGAACCAGCTGGCAGCCAGGTTGAAACGTGCACGGGTGCCGTTCTCTGCCAAGGCTTTGAGCCGCGTCACCAGGTCCTGAACACCTGAGGCCAGTTGCATGTCGCAGACCACAGGCTTGACCGGCGGACGGTTTTTGAGATCGCCGGTGTCGCCGGGCAGGGCTGCGAAATCGGCCACGCCCTTCTCAAAATCATTGATGAGGGCGGTCAGCCTCTCTTGGCCACATGCAATGGGGTCGTCCTGTGTCAGCAGGCTCGCCAAGGCATTGCCCTGCCGAGCCCAATGACGCAATAGCCGATGCAAAACGGGCACTTGCCGGCGGTCATCGTCCGTGGCACGACGATGAATGGCCTGCCAGAAGGCATTCAAGGACTTGTTGCGGCGCTGGTGGCGAGGCCGCCAAGAGCGGCCGCGGCCAACTGGGCCGGCATCGTGCATCGGTGCGAGCAGGATGTCAGGATCATCAGCCAGTGACGCGGCAGGCGGCGCGAGTGCGCTGGGGCAGGACTTCAGGCCCAGGTCGCGATGCAATTGGGCAAGCTGACTGGACAGCCGAGCATTGCTGGCTGGGAAATCGAAGGTCGAGTGCAGTGCAATGGGGCCTCCGCCCACGTCGCGATGACCCAGCATGGCATCCAGGTCGGCAGCCGCACAGCCCCTTGCGAGCAACTGCGACCTCAAGAAGGCACGTGCGAAATTGCCAGGCCAATTGAAACCCAGGTCTGCGAGCGCCTGTTCGAGCCAGGCCACACTGACCTCGGCAGGCTGATCCTGGTCATCCAGGCGGAACATGGCCCGCACACGACGCGGAGCCGACTGCCAGGCGGTGACCAGATCCAGTCGCAACACCAATTGCAGATTGTGTTGCTGCAAGCAGCGCAACTGCTGAACCAGCAGCGGCCCGAGCGCCACCAGCCGCGCCCTCTGGTTGTAGTAGGTTTCCTTGTCGGCCAAGCCGGCAAATATGTCGTCATCGGACGCGGCCAGGCCGGCCTTGTGGCGAACGCGATCCGCCTGCTCCAGCGCCAACAGCAGGGAAGTAGGGGAGCGCACGGCGCGCAGCGCGGTGCACAGGCCTTGAAGTACAAGGGTGTAGAGCAGCAGCCAGTGGTGGTGTTTTTTCAGCTCAGAGCGGCGGCTCAAGTTGATGGGGGCGGACAGGCTTTGCCGCAGCACCTGAATCAGCCGCTGCACGTCCTCCAATTTCGGCACAAATGGCGCACCCACGACGCGATGCGCCAGCTCTGGTGTCGTCCACGGCCAGTGCTGCCGCAGCCTTTCCCAGTAGGTTTGACTGGAGTCGTCACCGTCACCGTCTCGGGCCTCGTGCCCGGTCAAGTTCAGCAGGCGCGACAAGCCGCCCGCCTGCAGCGCCTGGCACCAGACCTGGGGCAGGCGCTCCAGGCCGTGCTGGGTGTAGTAAAGCCGTGCCTCCGATTGCGCATCGGTTTGATGTGTGAGGATCCAGGCGAGGGTGTGATCGCCGGTCAGGGCTTGTATGTGTGTGCCTACATGTGCCTGGAACAGGCGAGCAGGCCAACGGGTGTGCCCTGTTGGCGGCGGCAGGCGGTCGAGAAAGCGCGCCACGTGCCCTGCGCCGGAAAGAGTTTCATCCCTCGCGGGCTCGAATGCCTGCACGCCCAACGAAGGGCTTGGCCGATTGGGTGCCTCAGAAGTGCAGGGATTTGGCGTCGTCTCGCGCGTGGTCGGTGTTCTGGAAAACCGGTGTGGTTTGGGTTGTTGAAGATTGATCCACCAGTGGCGAAGCAACTGGCGCCCGAGCTCTGTAGCCGGCAGCAGGAAGTTGCGTGCCAGCAATGGGCCCGCAGGCGTGGGCAGCAGGTCCTTCGCCCCACTTGAACTCAGGTGAGGCCGGATTGCAGGAACCAAGAACGCGGCGGCCAGGAAAGGGGCGGTGCAGGTCGTCGCCTGGTCTGCCAGAGGTTGAGGCTCGTCATTCGTTTTGGGAACCCGGGAGATGAGAAGCGCAGGCGAATCGATGGGCGCTTGAAGCACTTTGTCCAGGTCGATGGCGGTTGCAAACAGTTCAGGCGGCAAACCGGAGTTGCCCCGCTGCGACCCTGGCTGTTGGTCGGGTTCGGTCAGCAGGGCAATTCGGGTGTCGAGCAGTCGATCCGGATCTTGTCCCAGGGCCAAGCTCATCAGCGTGAGCAGGGCATTCATGGGGGTAGCCGCCCCTTCGCCCTGCTGGCTCAACACCTTGTCGGCCTCGGTGACGATTCTTTCCGCATCTTTCGGTGCCAGGTACCGCAGGTCCCAAGGTAGAACCACCGCGGCCATCTCGGCCTGCATGGCGCGCCATTTGTGTCTGGACAGCGCGCCGTTCAAGCCCGACGCGTCAATCAGTGGCAGGACCGGGGAGGCCAGATCGTCCGGCGCGAGTGTGCCGGCTGCACCGGTGGTCGCATCTTCGTGCCCAGGGTTGTCTCCAAACTCTGGAGCGACTGCAGCTGGCGTATTGACATCAACTTCACCGGGGATGAACCCGTCCACCGTGAGCACAGCCTGCAACTCGCTGCCGCCCCTCTTACCACCCCGCCTCGTCCTGGGCTTGCGACCGGCCCCTTCCAGAACTTCCTGCCAATGCAGGAAATAGGTTGCTAACCCATGGACATACGTCGGCGGACGCCTGACCTGGATCGAAATGGACTTGTCCTGAAGGCCACTGCGGCCCATTGGGAAGAGTTGATTGGCCCAGTCTTGGACTTGGGAGCAGAAGTCGTGGGGATCAGATGTGAGAGGAAATCTGTCCAGTAACGCAGCCTGTGGCGCCTCACTGAGCCAACGACCTGCCCGGCATGCCAGGCTTGCGCTGGTCGGGAACGGGGCAAATTCCGTGTGCCCGGCGGGCGCGTAATCCATGTAGTCACTGGGAGTCGACCCGGATGATGATTTCAGTTGGATAAACGCTGCGGTGAGCAGCGTTTGCAAATGGTCGAATCGCCGCGCGACGGCTCGCCGATCAGCGGATGGGTGGTCTGACAACTCGTGTCGCGTGACCAACACCGAGACCAGTGGCGCATGGCTGATGCCGTGCCGGCGCAATGGATTGCTCGGCCGTGCCTGACCGCTCAACCGCAGTGGAGGGTCAAGCCAGTTGTCACTTGCCTTCGACGCGTTTCGGGCTATGGCCGATCTAACCTGCTCCCAGTGCTTGAGCAGCAATTGCCAGCTTGGTAGATTTTGGGGCCAGTCGCCCTCGGCCCAACCCACGGACTGGAAGACGGGAGCCTTGAAGATATCAGCGGTGCGTGCCAAGGCAGAGCCATGTGCTCGCAGGCTGGGCAAAAGTCCCAGGGAGAATGCCAAGCCGTCCCAGGTGCTCGGAGCATGCCCGAGACTCGTGAGCAAATCTCGAACTTGCAGGTAGTTGGGCGATTCATTGGGTGACAACTGGCCTTGTTCCAGGTCGTCATCAAGCTGGTCTGGATCGTCCATGCGCGGCGGTATGTCATCGACTCTCGGTCTTGGCCCGGCGCGGCGCGCGGCGGGGCTGAGCACTCTTGCGCAAGCCCGGATTCAGAACCGGGTACCCGGCTGCTTCTGCATCCTTGATAAGCAGATCGAGATCGGCTTCACTCATGCAACTGGCACTGGCATGTATAGCTAGAGCGTGGGTGGCAGCCATCTGCAAGAACCGGCCAGCTTGAAATTTGCTGTGCACAACCACGGCCGGGATTTCGGAATCTGCTGGCAGGAAGCGGCGTAGGGCAGGCAAGAATTGGCCGCCACAGATCACCACGTGGTGGGGGTCGGAAGCCCCGCCTCTGGGCAAAAGCCAAGGCGGGCTCGTCGCAAGGACGATGTCCAGGGACTGCTCATTCCAGTCCCCAAGATCCATGACGGCGTTGCCCACAATGTCCAGTCTTGCGTCCCGGTCAGAGATGGCCGAATGGACTTCTCGGATTGAGTCGAGCCTGACCATGATCAAGCCTATGCGTGCGCCAGGCTCCAGGGCGACTCTTCCGGTGGCGCGCGCCACTGGTGCAGTCGGCGCGCCAGCGGTGATCTCAATCATGGGTAGCTACATCCCAACTGTCAAAGTTGGCATAGACTACATCAAAATTGTGCTTTTTGCTAGTCCGGCTTATGAGGTGTAAAGTGTGGCCTAGAAGCGTCGCGAATGAGGCTGATGATCACCTCTAAAAGCCGCTTAATTGCGGTTTAAAAACGACCAAGAACAGTAGCTACGGTCAGGCTCATAACCAAGGTCGCAAGTTCAAATCTTGCCCCCGCAACCAAGAATTCACGAACAAAAACAACAACTAAACGAATTGGCGAACGCCGACCCTGTGGTCGGCGTTTTGCTTTGTGCCCATCCTGTGCCCACTTCGTGCCCGGGCGGTGCCAATGGATTGCCAAGCCGCTGCCAAGTTGACCTTTGGGCTCGGTGCCCGGCATCGATCGGTTGTGGGCGTCGGGATCGGGCCGAAGGGTTGAACCCAATTGGGGCGTGGGTCGGGCAATGTCCGTCTGTATGGACGTGATGCCATCCGATGGCTCGGGCGCTTGGCCGGCCGGGTCTTGACGTACCGGCACAGCAACAGCTGTCAGGCCCTTGCCCTTCGCCCATGTGGCAGTGAGACCCCGCGACGCGGGGTTGCGCAGGCGGGGCGGTGACGGTCGACCGTTCAATCACCAAGCCTGTGGGTTAAGGTGGATTCGCAATTGAACGTGCCCGGGCACTTGCCCACGGGCCTGGCCACCGCAAGACCCGGAAGGACCATCATGCTGACACTGCAGCTCTGCGATGCTGACCGCCGCGTCATCGCGGCGGCCTTGAAGACGCTGCCATTTCTGCCGACGGCCAAGCTTCCCAAGACGTCACCGGTCGACACCGGCAATCTGCAGGCCGACACGGCAGGTACAACGCCAGAGCCGGAAAAACCGCGGTCACCCCGAACCTGAGCAAATGTGCTTGGCCTGCGGGGCAAGCGTTGGGCCCATTGCATGCTGCCGGCTTCTCCCCGGCGGGCGTCAAACAACTCCGCTCAACCGGGCTCTTTGGCGGCTGTTCATGGCCGGGGCGAATCACTCCGCGAGTGAAGACATGACGATGGCCGATCTGTGCATGGACAGGCATGTCTGCAGCTGATATCGCCGTCCGCGCTGTGGCCATGCTCTGCGCGGACAGCGTGCGTGCGCCTGCAATTCGAGTCTCGCAGCGCTGCTACGCCAGCCCGGCCCGTCCTGCTTGCCAAGCTTGGCTTTGCCTGCGCACGCCCTCGAAGATGGCCATTGCCGTGCGCTCAGGAAAGCCGGCAGGTAGGCGCGCCTGAACCGCGGCGATGGCCGACTCGGCCCTGGCCACAAGTGCCTGCATCGCCTCCCAGGTGCCCTCCGCCCCGCTGCGCTGTGCCAGCCCATGCCAATGCCGCGTCTGGATGCGCGCGAGCACGTAGTGGGCGTTTTTGGAGCGCACCGCCATGGCGAGCTTGGCCTCCTGCCAAGCCACGAGGTTCGGGCCGTGGCCAATGAATGGCCAATATGAAATGACGTCGTACAAGGGCGTCATCCGCAAGCCGCCGCGAGGCAGCAAGAAGATGGAGAAGTTCTTCGCGTGCCCGTCGCAGGCCGCCAGTAGCCAGAACGCCAGCTGAGCACACAGGAAGTGGCGAATGTCGGCAGCCGCAGTCACGCTGCTTCTGAGAATCTGTACGCAGTTGGTCATGCCCGGCCCACCATGGGACTCGTACTTGAGATCGGACGGCACGCCCTGCACCTGGCAGAAGTCTTCCTGCGGGATACGGGCGATCCAGCGGCCCTCGGGATTGGCTTCGTCTATCCATTGCCGGTCAAAGCGCTCCACCGCCAGTACGGTCTCGTCTTCAAAGGTGGCGATGTCGGTGACCGCAACGGGCAGGCCCAACTCGCGAAGAAGCTGGGCGCACAACCACTCGTTGTAGACCGAGTGGCGGAGGTCCAGCCGACGCCCGCCCACCAATCCCAGTGGCAGCTTGAGGATGTGCGTGGTGGGGGTTGCTCCAAGCGGGCGACACCATTGGCCATCGACCCGCAACAGCGCCGTCTTTTCCTGCGCCCCGGCAATGGAGATACGCAGGTCGTCGGGCTCCAGGTCTACTCCCAAACCGGGCTCGGCGGCGACACCGCGCAAGTGCCGGGCAACCGCCTGATCGTCCATCGCCTGGTAGGCGACCCGGTCGAAGCCGGTCGGCGGTTGCTCGGGGGGCAACAACTGAACGGCACCGACGCAGTCGCGGCCGATGGCCTGCAGCAACTCGAACACATCGGTCGAGCCGACCTTGAAACGGGCGCTCACGCGGCGCCGGATGCGCTCGTCGTCGGGCAGGAGGTTGTCGAAGAAATGGGCCACCACCGGCCCGGTCACCGTCCTGTCTGGCGTGATGGGCAGCGACAGCGACAGCGGGCGCGTGCGGGCGGAGGTGAGCCAGGACGCTTCATAGACGAAGCGATGGCTGCCCGTCCGGTTGCGCAGCCAGGTGCCGACGCGCTCACCGTTCATCCAGACCCAAAGTTCGCGTGGGTCAGCCATGGCTGACGCCCTTGAGCCCCCAGGACTTGACCATGGCCCATTGCAAACGCCTCACCATTGCCCCCTTGGTTCGTCATCGGGGGCCGGGGCCGGCTGCTCACCAGGCTTTGTCGCGACCGGTTCGGCCCATGAGGTCAAGTCGGCCGTGGCGCTTGTTTTGGCTTGGACATGCGCTGCCAAATCGCCGTTCGGCTTCCCGGCCGACGCCTCGGGGGCGGTGTCGCGAATGACCAGCTGGGCATCGAGCATGGCCAGGACCTGCATCAATTGCTCCGCGCTCACCGCGCCGGGGTTGCGCTCGATGTCGGCGACGCGCGACTGCACAACGCCTAAGCGCTGGGCGAGATCGGCCTGCGTCATCTGGCGCAACTTGCGCAGAGACTTCAGCAGTTGCTGCAGCTGACTGGAGAGCTGGACGGGATAGTCCATGATGGCTATCGGCTATAGATGATTTTTGAATCATATCGCCTTAAAACGATGATTGCAAAAAATCATTTTTGGGCGATAAATAATTGAAATCGCCTCTGGGAGATATTGGACAAAGTCGGCGCGGAGAGGCCCACAGAAGAAAATTGGCACCATGCAGCGTGCCTGCGTCAGCCATTCGCGCATGATGAGTGGCTGACGGTGACTGCACGCTCGGAACCGCAAAGCCCCGCCACCAGACCTGGTGCGGCGACTTATTCAAACCGCCACTTGCGAAGACCTGATCGCCGCAGCGGTCGCCAGGACGTTCGAGCAACCTTCCCCTGATTGCGTCACTGCGATGACGCCCAGCCACTTGGCGTAGCCTGTGGCCTTGGCTACCACCCGCACGCCAATGCCCTGGACGGGGCACCCCGCGCAGGCACCAAGCGCGTCAGCCGTTGCGCAAGCAGGCAATGGCGCTGTCAGGCCAGCTTCTGGCATCCATGACTCCGCACGCGATAACAGCGCCGAACCCTTGGCACTCAGGTGCAGCACCACCAAGCCCGATTGCGTCTCGCCAGTGGCCCGCGTGAAGTGCTGGCGATGAAGGCGGTGGCAGCAGAACGTGCGACCGCCTTCACGGCCTACTCAGTTGAGCTGCCAGAAGCCGCGACCAAAGGTGGCGGCGCGCACCACTGTGGCGTCGGGCGAGATGTACAGGTCTTGGACGTTGACCAGGGGCATGCCGCTGCCAAAGCGCGACCAGTTGGCACCACCATCGGTCGACCGGTAAACGCCCAGGTGGGTGCCGGCATACAAGGCGCTGGAGTTGGTGGGGTCAACCTTGATCGTGTTCACGGGCACGCCGGCCGGGAAGCCGGCAGCGGTGTCAATGGCCACAAAATTGGCGCCACCGTCGGTCGACTTCCACAGGTGTGACTTGGTGGCATCGGCGGCGACGGAAGTCACGTAGATCGTTGAGGCATTGCCTGGATCAAAGGCGAGGTTGCTCAGAGACAGGCCGTTGTTGGGCAGGGTGCCGCCCGCCGTCCAGGAGGTGCCGCCGTTGCTGGTCAGGAAGACCCGGCCACCGTTGGCGACCACACCGATACGATTCACATCGCCAGGGGCCACGCCCATACCCCGGATGTACAAAGGGCTGGCCTGCGTATTGGTCAGGCCGGTGGTGCCCAGGGCGGCCCAGCTGCCAGCATAGTTGGTCGACTTGTAGACCTTGGTATTGACCCAGGTGAAGATCGTGTTGCCGCCGGCGTCGCCATCCCAGGCCACGATGCCGGTGTTGAACGGTGCCGCCGCCGAGTTGTTGGATTCAGTGATGCCGGTGCTGGCCGCATTGAACACGTCGCCGGTGGCCGTGGTGCTCTTGTAGATGCGGGTGTAGTACACCGAACCCAGCATCAGGCCATTGGTACGGTGGATGGCCGAGCCAAAGCCGTCGCCGCCGATGTACTGGTTGAAGGTGGTGGGCGTGACGCTGGACCGCACGCGGGTGCCGTTGTCCTGGAAGCCGCCGATGATGGCGTTGGGCGTGGCAGGCGAGGAACCGACGCTGTAGATGAGGTGGGAGGTGATGCCCACGTTCATCGAATCGGTGAAGGTGGTGGCGCCGTCGGTGGACTTGAAAAGGCCGCCGTCGGTGCCCACGATCAGCGTGTTGCCCAGTATGGCCCCGGCATGGAAATCAGCGTGCACATAGGGCAGCGTGAACTGCGCCAGCCAATTGGTTTTTTGGGTGAAGGTGCTGCCACCGTCAGTGGTTTGGGCCAGCAGCAACTGCCCGCCAAAGTAGGCCACGTTGGCGTTGCTGGGGTCAACCAGCACCATCTGGTTGTACCAGCCCTGGCCGCCCAGCAGCGTGCCCAGCGTGGACGACTCGGTGTTGGTCTTGGTGTAGCGCTTCTTGGTCACGCCCAGGGCCGTCCAGGTGGCGCCGCCATTGGTCGACTTGAACAAATCCGCCAGATCAGACGAGGTGGTGGCGTTGGGCACCGCTGCCATGGCGTACAGCACGGCCGTGGCAGGGGCACTGGTGGTGCTGGGCGCCACACCCACCGTGATGC
>Ga0228698_1000641_pt1 | contig 23067 bp, 16 predicted proteins | sample McNCre117_Aug_MG_FD_178015 | JGI IMG/M metagenome (GOLD analysis project Ga0228698, IMG submission 178015) | Freshwater microbial communities from McNutts Creek, Athens, Georgia, United States - 1-17_Aug_MG | ecosystem: Environmental > Aquatic > Freshwater > Creek | place: USA: Georgia...
TGGGCCGATTCGATCTCGGCCGCGATGTTGGCGGCTTTCTCGGCCGCCTCGTCACCGCCGAAGCGAGCCAGGTAGGCGCGCTGGGCCGGCTCGGCCGCGCGCACCGCGACCGCGCTGGCGGCGTAGGCCTGGGCCGAGACCTGGCCCACGATCTGCTGTATCTGGGCGTCGTCGCGTGCCAGCGGCGCGTTGCCGGTGCTGAAGATGCGCTTGCGCTCGGCCACGGCGCGCGCCACGTCGCGCTCGGCCGCGCGCGCGATCCCAGCCAGGGTCGCGAGGTGGAACAGCTGGTAGAACGCGGTCTGGTACTTGAAGCGCTCGGAGAACTCGATCACTTCCTCGGGCTCGACCGTCGCGTTGTCGAGGATGGTGGTACCACTGCCGGTCGTGCGCTGGCCGAAGCCATCCCAGTCGTCGAGCAGGGTCACGCCGGGCTGCGCGGTCCGCACGGCCGCGATCACATCGACGCCGTTGTCGCTGCGGCGCGCCAGCAGGTCGATCCAGTCGGCGAAGATGCTGCCGGTGCTGTAGAACTTGCGCCCATCGACCCGCCACCGGCCCTCCTGCGGCGTGACCTTGGTAGCGATGTCGCCGATCACCACGTCTCCGACCTCGGTCCAGGCGTTGCCGACCGTCTCGCCGGCGACGAAACGCTCGAACCAGCGGTCGCGCTGGGGGCTCGGCGCGGCGTTGAGCTTGTCCTCGACGAAGGCGAAATGCCCGCGCAGCGCCTGCGGCAGGTTCGAGTCGGCCTCGGCCAGCTCGATCAGCAGCTGGAACAGCTGCGGCAGCGACGCGCCCGCGCCGCCCTGTGTGAGCGGCACACGCACCGCACCGAAGCCGGCCTCCTTGAGCCAGCGGATCGGCTCGCGCGGCAGCGTGCGGCTGCGCTCGCGCTCCAGCGCACCGGCCGCGATCCGATCGAAGATGGGCCGGAACCGGCTGGCCAGCGACTCGTAGTCGGCGCCGGTCGAGAGAACCGGCAATGAATCTCGGTGTGTCATCTGAACTCCTTGGAAGTGATGGGAAGATTTCAATCCCCGATTATTCGGATGTCGTCCTCGAATTGAAGGAAGATGATCTTTCATCCATATGAATAAATGATCATCAATGAAAACCAAGGCCAGTTGCTCCAAAAACAGATATCGGAAAATTCCCATACCACTGCCGATCTGAATTCATTCATGACCTCGAAATCCCCCGGCGCCATCCCGGAATTAAATTTACTCCGACGTCGGACACATGCGATAAACAGGGCAGGAAATTTAAAAAACAAATATGGAAACTCAGAATGTTTCGTTGCCGGACCAGCCGGCCGACCATAGAGTTCAGCGCATTCGAATCCATAGGAACCTGCACATGAAAGATGCCGTCAAGACCCTGTTCGCCACCGCGCTGCTCGCGGCCGGCCTGGCCCACGCTCAGACCGCCAAGGAAGTCCGGCTCGACTTCGCCTACTACTCGCCCCCGAGCCTGGTGCTCAAGAAGTTCGGCTGGCTCGAACAGGAGCTGCAGGCCGACAACGTGCCGGTCAAATGGGTGCTGAGCCAGGGCAGCAACCGGGCGCTCGAATTCCTCAATGGCGGAGGCATCGACTTCGGATCGACCGCCGGCCTGGCCGCCGTGCTGAGCAAGGCCAACGGCAACCCGATCAAGGGCATCTACATCTTCTCGCGCCCCGAATGGACCGCGCTGCTGGTGCCCAAGGATTCGCCGATCCGGTCGATCCGGGACCTCAAGGGCAAAAAGGTGGCCGCGACCAAGGGCACCGACCCCTTCCTGTTCCTGTTGCGCGGCCTGCACGCCGAGGGACTGCAGAAGTCCGACATCGAGCATGTGTCACTGCAGCATGCTGACGGGCGCGCCGCGCTCGAGCAGGGCCGCGTCGATGCCTGGGCCGGCCTCGACCCGCTGATGGCGGCCAGCGAGCTGGAGGCGGGCAGCCGGGCGATCTATCGCAACGTGGCGTTCAACACCTACGGTGTCCTCAACACGACCGAGAAATTCGCCCGCGACAACCCCGAGTACGTCAGGAAGGTGATCGCCGCTTACGAGAAGGCGCGCAAGTGGATCATCGCCAATCCCGAGGAGACCGCCAGGCTGTTGGCCGAGGAGGCCAAGCTCTCGCTGCCGGTCGCGCGGCTGCAACTGTCGCGCAACGACTTGCGCCACCCGGTCCCGGGCGAGGAACACGCCAGGGCGCTCAAAGCCGCCGCGCCGATCCTCGTGGAGGAGGAGCTGGTGCGCAAGGGCACGGACGTCGGCAAGGTCGTCGATGGCTGGATCGAGCCGGCCTTCGCCAAGGCCGTCGTGCGTTGAGGAATGTCGGCATGACGCCCCGTTCCTCACGCTCCCTGGGCCGCAAGGCCCAGGGGCTGATCGTGCCGGTCACCGCGCTCGTGTCGTGGGAGCTGGCGGTGCGCGCAAACGCGGTCAGCGCCCACCTGCTGCCGCCGCCGAGCGAATTGCTCGGCACGCTGTCCGGACTCGGGGCAAGTGGCGCGCTGCTGGAGCATGTCAGCATCAGCAGCCTGCGCGTGCTGAGCGGCTTCGCGCTCGGATCCATCCTGGCCCTGCTTCTCGGCGCCGCCGTCGGCCTGTCGCGCCGGGTCGAGGCGCTGCTCGACCCCAGCTTCCAGGCCTTGCGCGCGATTCCGTCGCTGGCCTGGGTGCCGCTGCTGCTGCTCTGGCTCGGCATCGACGAGTCGCCCAAGATCACGCTGATCGCGATCGGCGCCTTCTTTCCGGTCTACCTGAACTTCGTCGCGGGCATCCACAACGTGGACCGCAAGCTGGTCGAGGTCGGCCATGTCTACGGGCTGCGGGGATGGCACCTGATCGTGCGCGTCTTCGTGCCGGCCGCCCTGCCCAGCCTGCTGACGGGCTTGCGCACCGGCCTGTCGCTGGCCTGGATGTTCCTGGTCGCGGCCGAGCTGATCGCCGCGACCCGGGGCCTGGGCTATCTGCTGACCGACGGGCGCGAGACTGGACGGGCCGACCTGGTGCTGGCCGCGATCATCGTGCTGGCCCTGCTCGGCAAGGCCTCGGACAGCGTGTTGCGCACGCTGGAGCTGCGCCTGCTGCGTTGGCGCGATGCCTTCGACCGCCAGCGGAAGTGATTACATCGGCATAGGCGGCAGGCCATGACGTCGGACACGATGGACGAGAATCGCATTCGATGCCGGTTGGGCAACCGAAAGGCAATCCATGTCATTTCTCCGGGGTCTCGTGGCCAAGGCGCGGCGACCTGCCTGACCCAGACGATCTGGGAGCCAGCGTCTGTGGAAGGACAGGGAAGGCTACACGCGGGATCTCGCGCACGCCATCGCGGCACGCAAGTCCGGGATCACCTTCGAGGACGCCACGGCACTTGAGCAAGCCAAGCTCGAGTTCGAGCAGCTCCTCGTCTAGCAGCGCGGCGGGTTCGATAGCCCGAAAGAAGGCTACAAGTTCGGCGCGGAATCCGAACAGCAGTGGCGCGAGCGCCTCCGGGGCCAGATCCAGCGCCGCCGGCTCCGATACGAAACGCCATTTCCGGCCGCGCCAACCGCCTGCAGGACATCACCGAGAACCGCAGCGACACGATGCTTGACCCCAAGCAAGCAGAGATCGCCGGAGGGAGCGCCCGGTACTACTTTGCCCAGTATGTCTGCTGCACCCACCTGCTCCAGCATCCCGGCTCGGAGACGAGGTCTTCCAGTCCAGCGAGGACGCCGTGTTCCGACGACGCATTGCCCCGCTCGAGGCGTTTCTGCACGGTATCGGACCTGAAAATGACCTGCCGAGGCCTGGGCCGAACCGACGTTGAACGACGGCTCGGCTGGCCTGGCAGTGACGGCTTCGGGCCGCCCGTGGTCCTGGGCGGCTGCCATTTTCAGCGTGCCCGCAAGCGCCTGACCCAGAAGTCGCCCGTGAACTGCACCAGGCTGACCAGGGCCACCAGCACCACGATCACGGCCACCATCACGGTGGTGTCGAACCGCTGGTAGCCGTAGCGGATCGCCAGGTCGCCGAGCCCGCCCGCGCCGACGGCGCCCGCCATGGCCGAGGCCCCGATCATCGACACCAGCGTGATCGTGAAGCCACCGATGATGCCGGGCAGCGCCTCGGGCAGCAGCACATGGCGCACCACATGCCAGCGCCGGCAGCCCATGGCCTGCGCGGCCTCGATCAGGCCCGGTTCGACCTCGCGCAGGCTGACCTCAGCGATGCGCGCGAAGAACGGCGTAGCGCTGATCGACAGCGGCACCACGGCGGCCCAAATGCCGATCGTCGTGCCGGTGATGAAGCGGGTCAGCGGAATCAGCGCGACCAGCAGCACGATGAAGGGCGTGGCCCGAAAGGCATTGACGATGCCGCCAGCAACCCGGTTGAAGCGCGGCGCCTGCAGCACCCCGCCTGGTGCGGTCAGCACCAACAGCACCGCGAGCGGAATGCCCGCGACCAGTGCGATCAGGCCCGAAGCGCACACCATCAGCAGCGTGTCAAGTAGAGCCTCCCAGAGGCGTTCATACATGATCGGCGACATATCCGAGCTCCTTGGCCTGGTGGCAGAGTTGTTGTTCGACCAGCACCGAGGCTGTTGGCCCCTGGGCCGTGGTCGCGATCAGCATCCGGCCGTGGGTATGGCCCTGGATGCGGTCGACGCCGCCGTGCAGCAGCCGCACGGGGCCACCGAGCACGCCAGCGATGCGGTCGAGGTCGGGTTCAATCCGGCCCCGGCCGGTATAGACCAGCTCGAGCACACGCTGGCACGGGCCGGCTTCGGGCGCGCGTGACGAGAGGCGGTGCAGCAGATCGGCCGGCAGGTCGTGCTCGATCGGTCGCAGCAGCGCGCGCGTGGCGTCGTGCCGGGGATCGCCGAACACTTCCCAGACCGGACCGGACTCGGCGATCCGGCCTTGCTCCAGCACCAGCACCCGGTCGCAGATCTCGCGGATCACGCCCATCTCGTGCGTGATCAGCACCACCGTCAGGCCGAGTTGGCGGTTGATGTCGCGCAACAGCGCCAGGATCGATTGCGTGGTTTCGGGGTCGAGCGCCGAGGTCGCCTCGTCGCACAGCAGGATCTCGGGGTGGTGCACCAGCGCGCGCGCGATGCCCACGCGCTGCTTCTGTCCGCCCGACAGGCGACCGGGGTAGGTGCTTTCCTTGCCTTGAAGTCCGACCAGCTCCAGCAGTTCATGGACGCGCTGGTACACCCGAGCCTCGGCCACGCCGGCCACGCGCAGCGGCAGCGCCACGTTGTCGAAGACGGTCTTGGCCGACAGCAGGTTGAAGTGCTGAAAGATCATGCCGATGCGACGGCGCAGAGCGACCAGTCCGTTCTCGTCGAGCTGGCCGATGTCCTGGCCATCGACCAGGACCCGGCCTTGGCTGGGCTGTTCCAGCCGGTTGATCGTGCGCAACAGGCTGGACTTGCCGGCACCGCTGCGTCCGATGATGCCGAAGATGGTGCCTGCAGGAATCTCGAGCTCGATCTCAGCGAGTGCCGTCACCGGCCCGGCCGACGAGACGTAGGTCTTTCCCAGCCCCTCGAAGCATACCGAACCCGCGACAGGGTGCCTGGACTCCAGCAGGCTATCACGCGCGCCTGCCATCGTGCCGGTCTGCCGTAGCCCGACGAAATAGGCCTCGGGGATCAGGCTCAGTTCACCGCCCGTCATTGAGCCCCCTTGAGCCAGGCCAGCGTGTAGAGCTTGGCATCACCGGCAAACAGCTTGTGCACCTGTTCGCGAACGGCCGTGGATTCCTGGAAGATCTTCACGAACTGCTTGATGCGCGGGTCGTTGACCTTGTCCTGGCGCGCGACAAAGCGGATCGCGTAGTAGCTGTCGGACGCGCCGGAGTAGATCAGGCCGGCGCTGGCAAACTGCGGCTTGCCCGCGCTGACGAAATGCGCCGGAATGCCCTGCGCCAGATCGACGTCGTCGATCGCGCGCACCAGCTGCGGCCCCTCGACCTCGACGAACTTGAGCTTCCTCGGGTTGCCGACGATGTCATTGATGCTGGCCTTGGCCCCGGCGCCCTCGCGCAGCTTGATCAGGCCGGCCTTTTCCAGCAGCAGCAGGCCCCGCCCCTGGTTGACCGGGTCGCTGGCCACGGCGACCTTGGCGCCGTCCTTGAGCTCGTCGAAGCGCTTGATCTTGTACGAGAACAGGCCGATGTTGGGCAGCACGCCGACGCCGGCGACTGCGAACTTGTAGCCGCGCTGCTGGATGGCGTTGTCGAGGAAGGCCTGGTGCTGGAAGTAGTTCAGATCCAGGTCACCGCTGGCGACGGCCTCGTTCGGCGTGGTCCAGTCAGTGAATTCGACGATCTTGACGTCGAGGCCGGCCTTCCTGGCATCGGCCACGGCCGCAGCCAGGGTGTCGGCATGCACGCCGGCCGAGGCGCCGATCTTGAGGGTCTGGGCCTGGGCCAGGCCGCCCAGCAGCAGGCCGAAGGTCAGGGTCAGCAGGGATGCGAGCTTGTTCATGGTCATGGTATTGAATAAGGAACGTTGGAAGGTGAGTCCAAGAGTCATCGCTTGGCGAACACCAAGCCTCAGGCCGGCCGGCGAAAACGCGCCGCCACATGCCGCTCGGGAAGCCGATCCCCCTGGCCGAACAGCTTGTGGCGCAAGCTGCCTTCGGCATAGGCGGTCTTGTGCAGACCCCGGTTCTGCAGTTCGGGGACGACGAAATCGACGAAATCCTCGAAACTCTCTGGCACGACCGTGCGCGTCAGGTTGAAGCCGTCGATGCCGGTCTGCTCGACCCAGTCCTGCAGTTCGTCGGCCACCTGCACGCCATCGCCGACGATAGCCGGATAGCGCCCCCCGAGACCGAAATGCTCGAGCAACTTGCGCCGCGTGCCACCGAGCTGGCGGACCGCGCGCAGCGAGGACTGGATCCCGTTGGTGCCCTCGACCGCGATCGGCTCGTCGAGGTCGTAGTGCGACAGATCGATGCCGATGCTCGACGAGAAATGCGCCAGCCCAGCCTCGGCGCTCGCGTAGCGGCGGTACTCGTCGTGCTTCTCCTGCGCTTGTTTGGACGTCGCTGCCGGCACCACGGTGATGCCGAGCACGATCTTCACGTCGTCGGCCTGGCGCCCGGCCCGCACCGCCTGCGCGCGCAGCTCCTGCACGGTCTGGCGCACGGCCGCCTTGTCGTGACCACCGATGAAGACCGCTTCGGCATGACGCCCGGCGAAGACCTGACCCCGGCCCGAGGTGCCGGCCTGGAACAGCACCGGCGTGCGCTGCGGGGAGGGCTCGCACAGGTGGTAGCCCTCGACATCGTAGTAGCGTCCGTGATGCCGGATCGGGTGCACCTTGGCCGGATCGGCGAAGACGCGCGCGACCTTGTCGCGCCGCACCGCGTCGTCCTCCCAGCTGCCTTCGAGCAGCTGGTAGAGCACGTCGAGGTATTCGTCGGCGCGCTCGTAGCGCTCGTCGTGCCGCAGCTGCTGCTCCTGTCCGATTGCGCGCGCAGCGCTGTCGAGGTATCCGGTCACGATGTTCCAGCCAAAGCGCCCGCGGCTCAGGTGGTCCAACGTCGAGAAGCGCCTGGCGAGCAGATAGGGGTGTTCGGACAGCGGGTTGACCGTGACGCCGAAGCCCAGGTGCCGCGTGACCGCCGCCATCGCCGACACCAGCAGCATCGGGTCGTTGACCGGCAGCTGCACTGATTCGCGCAGCGTCACGTCGAGGTTTTTCTGGTAGACGTCGTAGACCCCTAGGATGTCGGCGATGAAGATGCCGTCGAACAGGCCGCGCTCGAGCGTGCGGGCCATGCCGGTCCAGAACTCGATCGTACGGTAGTCAGTCGTCGTGTCGCGCGGATGGGTCCAGAGGCCATGGTTGATGTGGCCGACGCAGTTCTCGTTGAACGCGTTGAGGATGATGTGCTTGTGGGTCATGCGGGATCGAGCGCTGGCTGGGTTGGGATATGGGGTTCGGGTTGTGCAGGCGGGTCCTCGAACGTGCACAAAGCAGCTGCAGCCGTGCCTCGCGCGCGCTGTGCTGTGATGACCGCCTGGGCCAGCGTCGAGAGCACCATGTCGTCCTGCGGCGGGTTGTGCAATCCGCATTGCACGTCGCGGAAATAGCGCTCCAGCGGCAAGTCGCGCGACAGCGCATGGCCGCCGACCACGGCCATCGCGAGCTCGACGACGCGGATCGCGTTGTGCGTCACGACATGCTTGGCGACGGCGACCTCGCTGCCGAGCCGGTGGCGGGCGGCCTTGTTGCGCTCCCAGCGCTCGGCCAGGCCGTAGAGCTGGGTCCGGGAGGCGGTCAGCAGCAGCTCGATCTCGCCGAGCTTGTGCTGCACCTGCGGCACATCAAGAAGACTCACGCCCAGGCTCGACGCCTGGTGGTGGTCGGCGAAGTCCAGCGCGAAGTCGCGCGCCGCGCCCGCGATGCCGAGATAGACCGCCGAGATCTGCAGGCCGAAGGCGCGCGAGCCGGTCGTGAAGCTGCTCGGGCAGCCCGGGTCGACATAGCCCAGCAGGGCCTCGCGCGGTACCGGCACCTGATCGAACTCGATGTCGTGGCTGCCGGTGCTGCGCATGCCGATCACGTTCCAGTTCTCGATCACGCGCACGCGATCGGACCTGGGCAGCAGGAATTCGCCCACCCGGTCCTCGTCCTCGACGTAGGCGTAAAGAATCATCTGGTCCAGCGCCGGCGCTGCCGAGCAGAACGCCTTGCGGCCCGTGATCGAGTAGCCGGTCGCGGTCCGGCGCGCGACGGTGGTCGGCTTCGCGCCACGCAGCAGGTTGCCCGCCCCGCGTTCGGTAATCAGCACGTTGATCAGGTCGCCGTCGCGCACGATGTCGCGGCACAGCCGCTCGTAGACCGCGCGCGGCCACTTGAGGTCGAAGCCGAGGTAGCCCAGCACCATCAGATGCCAGCCCAATGCCAGCGCGGTCGAGCCGCTGCCCTGGGCCAGCCGCTCCTGGAACAGCAGCAGCTGGTACAGTGAAAGTCCCCGGCCGCCCAGTTCCTTCGGAATCGTCAGCGCCAGCGCGCCGCGCGCGCGCAGCAGCTCGAAATGCTCGTGCGCGAACTCGCCCGACTCGTCGTAGCGGCGCGCGCTCGGGGCGATCGCGGCGGCCAGCTCGTCGGCGTAGCGCGCGATGGCCAGGTCATCGGCATCGCGCAATATCGGATCATCATGGCAGTCCATCGGACGCTCCTCGGTCGGCAACACCATGGCTCAGAACAGCCCGGAGCGCGGCGGCTCCTGGCCCTTGAGCCGGAAGGCGCCGACCACGGCGGCCTTCCAGTGGCGCGGGTTGTGGTTCGCCACCGTGCGCGCGTTGCGCCAGTGACGGTCCAGGTTGTGCCGGCGCGCGGTCGCCGAGGCGCCGCCGACATCGAACAGCAGCTCGCCGGCCTTGAGCGCCGACTCGGCCGCGATGTACTGGGCCTGTGCCACGTCGATTGCGGCCTGCGTGACCGATGACGCGTCGCGACCGGCCGCCCAGGCCGCGTCGAGGCTGTCGGCAGCCCTGAGCACGGCGGCCTCGGCCGCGAAGGCACGCGCCGAGATCTCGCCGACCGAGAACTGCACATAGGGGTCATCGACCGAGCGGCTGGCCGTGCTGTGCTTGATCGGCCGCGCATGCTCGCGCGCAAAGGCCACCGCGTCATGCAGCGCATTGCGCGCGATGCCGGCCTCGACCGCCCCGAGGAACAGCTGCGCGTAGGGCGTCACGATGCTGCGCCCGTCCTCGCGGCCCGAGTAGAGCGTCGCCGGGATGATGTCCTCCGGCTCGACGATCACGTCGTCGAGCCGGGTGGTGCCGCTGGCCGTCAGGCGCTGGCCCATGGCGTCGAAGTCGTCGAGCAGCTCCAGCCCCCGGCGATCGCGCGGCAGCATGAAGCGCACCTCGTGCCCGTCCTCGTCGAGCGCGACCGCGCTGACCCAGTCCGCGTACAGCGATCCAGTGCTGTAGTACTTGCTGCCGCTGGCGCGCAAACGCTCCCCGTCGCGCACGATGCGGGCGCTGATCGCGCCGTTGGCGCCGCCGACCTCCCAGCCGGCGTTGCCGAACACATCGCCGCGCAGGTAGCGCGGCCACCAGCGGCGCCGGGCCGCCTCGTCGTCGCCCGCGAGCAGGCCCTCGACGAACAGGAAGCTCGGGCGCAGGGCCTGGGCGATGTTCGAATCGACCGCCGCGACCTCGATCACGAACTCGATCACGTCGCGCACCGAGGCACCGCTGCCGCCATACAGGCGCGGAATGCGCCAGGTCAGCAACCCTTGCCGCGCAAGCTGGCGCACCTGCTCCAGCGGCAGTTCGCGTTCGCGCTCGCGTTCGGGCGCACCCCGGCGCAGCTCGGTCAGCAGGCCGGCGGCGCGGCGCTTGAGTTCTGTCACATCCAGCCCGGCCAGCGGCTCCTGGCGGGTCGGTGATCGTTCGATCGTGGAAAAGGTCATCGGGGGAATTCCTGGTTCATGCCTGGGCCGGTCCGAGGTAGGCGGCCATGCGATGCATCGTAGGAAACCGCCCCGTCCTTCACAACGAAGCAATCCGATGAAGCTGATTCGCAAACGTTGCGCTCATTTGCATGCTCGTAATTTTTCGACTGACTCGATCACGGCATGAAAAATGCTTGCGCACGGAGCCTTTGCAACCATACATCCGGCCTCCAGCAGCAGGCCAGCTGCCAGCGATCCCGGTCAGTTCACCGAGCAGCACCTGCAACTCGAGATCGGTCAGGCGAGCGTGCAGCTTGTCCGTCCACCGGGTCATGCGACTGGCTGGCCTGCGCCAGATGCTGGGCGGGTCCAGGTCGTTCGGCATGGCCGCTAAATGAACGGTCCGGCTGGCAGGAGGCAGATCAAAATGACGCTTATGTCAAGAGCCATGACCCCTTATCGGGCTGTCGATCCCCTGCTGCCGGCCTTGGCTTCGCTGATCTGCGGCACCCGATGGAGATGACCCAGATGTCGCGAGCGATGGCCTGCTGCATCGGCGTGTGCATCGTGCTGCTGACCGCCTCGCCGGTACTGTGCGTGGTCTGGTTCTGGTGGTGACGGCCGCCGCTCAGGTCCGAGACCCGGCGACCCGCCATTCAATCAGGGCACCTGCTGCATCTGATCGGCGTCCACCAGGCGCTGCAGCAGCGCCCAGCCCTGGCCGGCGCGTGCCAGAATGCCGTCCGCTCCAGCCCCTGTAGGCAGGCGCGCCCCTCGGCCGTGCCGCCACCTTCAGCCGCCTGGACGGCGCCCACACTGGGCTTGATGATCCCAGCCAAGATACCGGCGCGGATATGCTTGAACAGCCCCGGGTTTTGAGGAGGCTCCAACTCTTGAGAAGATGGAGCCATGAACAAGTCACCGAAGTTCTCCCCCGAAGTCCGCGAACGCGCCGTGCGCATGGTGCAGGAGCACCGAGCCGACTACCCCTCGTTGTGGGCGGCGATTGAATCGATTGCCCCCAAGATTGGCTGCGTGCCACAGACCTTGAACGACTGGGTCAAGAAGGCCGAGGCCGACAGCGGCCAGCGCCTGGGCACCACCACGTCGGATGCTCAGCGCATCAAGGAGCTCGAGCGCGAAGTCAAAGAGCTGCGCCGGGCCAACGACATCCTCAAGACAGCCAGTGCGTTTTTCGCGCAGGCGGAGCTCGACCGCCGGCTCAAGTCGTGAAGGCTTACATCGACCGCTATCGCGATGCCTACGGGGTCGAGCCCATCTGCCGGGTGCTGCAGATGGCCCCATCGTGTTACTGGCGCCATGCCGCCCGCCAGCGTGACCCTCAGTTGCGCAGTGCGCGTGCCCGGCGTGACGAGAGTTTGATGGCCGATATCCAGAGCATCTGGCACGCCAACTGGCAGGTCTACGGGGCCGACAAGGTCTGGTTGCAACTGAAGCGCGAGGGTATCCGGGTGGCGCGCTGCACCGTCGAGCGGCTGATGCGTGCCATGGGATTGCAAGGGGCACGCCGAGGCAAGAAGGTGCGCACCACCACGCCGGACACATCGGCACCGTGCCCGCTGGACCACGTCAACCGGCAGTTCAAGGCCAGCCGGCCCAACGAGCTGTGGGTGTCAGACTTCACCTACGTCTCGACCTGGCAGGGCTGGCTGTACGTGGCCTTCGTCATTGACGTGTACGCCCGGCGTATCGTGGGCTGGCGGGTCAGGCAGGTCACCGGGACCCCGCGAGATCGGATAATCAGAGTCATGAATCCAATCGACACATCCCGTGCCAGCATCCTCGTGACTGGCGGCGCCGGCTACATCGGCTCGCACACCACGCTGGCGCTGCTGCAGGCCGGCCATGAGGTGGTGGTGCTGGACAACCTGAGCAACAGCTCGCCCGAGTCGCTCAGGCGCGTGGCCGAGCTGGCCGGGCGCGCGCCACGGTTCGTGCGGGGCGACATCCGCGACCGCGCCCTGCTCGACCGACTGCTGGCCGAGCACCCGGTGCGGGCCGTGCTGCACTTCGCCGGACTCAAGGCCGTCGGCGAAAGCGTGCGCGAGCCGCTGGCCTACTACGACAACAACGTGGCCGGCACCGTGACGCTGTGCCAGGCCATGGCAGCGGCCGGAGTGTTCCGGCTGGTGTTCAGCTCGTCGGCGACGGTCTACGGCGAACCGGGCGCGATGCCGATCCGCGAGGACCACCCCACCGGCCAGCCGACCAATCCCTACGGGCGCTCCAAGCTGGTGGTCGAGGAGGTGCTGCGCGACCTGTCCCGGTCGGACCCGCGCTGGGCGATCGCGCTGCTGCGCTATTTCAATCCGGTCGGCGCGCACGAGAGTGGCCGCATCGGCGAAGACCCGAACGGCATCCCGAACAACCTGCTGCCCTACATCAGCCAGGTGGCGGCAGGGAAACTCAAGGAATTGGCGGTGTTCGGCGACGACTACCTGACGCCCGACGGCACCGGCGTGCGCGACTACATCCATGTGCTCGATCTGGCACAGGGCCACCTGAAGGCCTTGCAAGCGATCGAACAAGCGGCGGGCGTGCACACCTGGAACCTGGGCACCGGCCAGGGCTACAGCGTGCTGGAGATGGTGCGCGCCTTCGAACACGCGGCCGGCCGGACCGTGCCCTACCGCATCGCACCGCGCCGCCCAGGCGACATAGCCGAATGCTGGGCCGATCCGGCCAAGGCGGCCGCCGAGCTGGGCTGGAGGGCCGAACTCGGCCTGGACCGCATGATGGCCGATGCCTGGCGCTGGCAGTCCCTCAACCCGGACGGCTACCCCGGCTGAGACCGGCCATCCCGCCATGAACATTCCCCCCGAGACGATGCCCGCCCTCACCCTGCCGGCACTGCTGGAGGCGGTGATGGAGATCGTGCTGGCCGCCGGCCGCGAGGTGATGGCGGTCTATCACGGCGACTTCCATGTCGGCGCCAAGGATGACTCCTCCCCCGTGACCGAAGCCGACCTGCGCGCCGAGGCGCTGATCGTGCCGGCGCTGCAGGTCCTGCTGCCGGGTGTGCCGGTGGTGGCCGAGGAAGCCGTCGCAGCCGGCCACCTGCCCGAAGCCGCGCCGTGCTTCTGGCTGGTCGATCCGCTCGACGGCACGCGCGAGTTTGTCTCGCGCAACGGCGAGTTCACGGTCAACGTGGCGCTGGTGCGCGACGGGCGGCCGGTGCTGGGCGTGGTGCAGGCACCGGCGCTTGATCAGCTCTACGCGGGCGCGAGCGGACTGGGTGCCTTCATCCAGAGTGGCGCCGATGCCGGCACCCGGCGTGCCATCGCCTGCCGTACACCCCCCGCCGAGGGACTGACAGCTCGCACGGCGACGCGGCGGCGCTCGACGCCTTCCTGGCCGGGCGGCCAGTCGCGCGGCGGCGCGGCGTCGGCTCCTCGCTCAAGCTGTGCGAGCTGGCAGCGGGCCAGGCCGATCTCTACCCGCGCTTCGGGTGTACGATGGAGTGGGATATCGCGGCAGGTCAGGCGGTGCTCGAAGCCGCTGGCGGCCAGGTACTGGATCATCAGGGGGGAGCGCTGCGCTACGGCAAGCCGGGCTTTCAGAACCCGGATTTCGTGGCCTGGGGCGTGGGAAACCACGCGGAGGACTGAACATGAGGAAACCCTGCCATGACGAACGCCACTTCGCGGCCCCGGCCCGGGGCACTGGCGCCCGTTTCTTCCTTGCGGCAACGGCTCTGGGCCTGACGGTTCTGGGCACCAGCGTGCAGGCCGAGCAGGTCGCGGCTGCGCCGCCCCCGATCCCGCTGCCGATCCCGGCGCTGGATCTGCCGCGCTATCTCGGCCACTGGTACGAGATCGCCCGTTATCCGAACCGCTTCCAGCAGCGGTGCGCAAGCGACGCGCAGGCAGACTACCGGCTGCAACCTGACGGTGAGATACGGGTGCTCAACCGCTGCCGGCGCGCCGATGGCACACCCGAAGTAGCCGAAGGCGTGGCACGCCAGCTCGGTGGCGCAAACTCGGCCCGGCTGGAGGTGCGCTTCGCGCCCGCCTGGCTGTCCTGGGTTCCGGTGGTCTGGGGCGACTACTGGGTCATCGATCTGGACCCCGACTACCGGCTCGCTGCGGTCAGCGAGCACCGGCGCGAGTTCCTGTGGATACTGTCGCGCCAGCCCGAGGTCGATCCGGTCGAGTACGCGGCCCTGCTGCGGCGGCTGACCGCCATGGGCTTTGACCTGAACCGGCTGCAGAGCAGCACCCAGAGCGCCAAGACCGGAGCCGGGGAAGCCCGGTCTCACCCGAGCACCGCCCAGCCTTGAGCCATCCGGGCGGATGCGTGGCATCCGCCCGTTGATGCTTCAGCCCAGCTGCGCCCAGACCTTGTCGAGCCGCTTGATGCTGACGGGCTGCGGCGTGCGCAGCTCCTGGGCGAAGAAGCTCACGCGCAGCTCCTCCAGCAACCAGCGCAGCTCGTTCATGCGCGCGTCGAGCACGCCCTTGCGCTCGGCGGCCAGGCGCCAGTAGCGCTGCTCCTGCGCCTTGACCTCGGCCATGCGCGCGGTGTCGCGCGCCGGGTCGGTGCGGTACTTGTCCAGGCGCAGCGTGATCGCCTTCAGGTAGCGCGGAAAGTGCTGGAGCTGGACCCAGGGCGCCTCGGCCAGGAAGCGCTTGCCGACCAGGCGCTGCAGCTGCTGGCTGGCGTCGGCCACGGCCTCGGGCGCGAACTTGCAGTCCTTGAGCTTGCGCGCGGCAGCCGCGTATTCGAGCAGCACCGTGCCGCACAGGCGTGCGACCTCGTTGGCGATCAGCGTCAGGCGCGCGCGGCCCTCGTCGAGGCGACGCTTGAAGTCGTCGGCCTTGGCCGGCAGCGGATCGAGCAGGAAGGCGCGCTCGATCGCGACGTTGATGACCTGCTCGCGCAATTCCTCCTGCGTGCCGAGCGACATGTAGGCCACGGCCATCTTCTGCAGGTCGGGAATGTTCTTCTCGAGGTACTTGAGTGCGTCGCGGATCTGCAGCGCGAACAGCCGGCGCAGGCCGGCGCGGTGCTTGCGGGCCGCGACCTCGGGCTCGTCGAAGACCTCGATCGTCACGGCATCACCCGCATCGATCAGCGCCGGAAAGCCAATCAGGGTCTGGCCGCCCTTGCGGATCTCCATGATCTCGGGCCAGTCGCCGAAGCTCCAGGCCACATGGCGCTGCGCGGCGTCGGCGGCGGGCTGGACCTCGGCGGCCTTGACCGGGCCTTGGGCCTTGCCCGCTGCAGCCGCCGGTACGCTGCCTGGTCTGGCCTTCGTGCCCTGCGCGGGCTGGGCGCTTTTTTCGTCCGGTGCACCGGCCTTGCCCTCGGCCGCCTCGCCCGCACCGAGGCCCGCGACCTTGAGCTTGGCGAGTTCCTGGAAAGCGCCGCGCGCCTTGGCGCCCCACTCGGCCTTGAGCGCCGGCAGGTTGCGGCCCTGGCCGAGCTGGCGGCCGTGCTCATCGATCACGCGCAGGTTCATGAACTGGTGCGGCTGCAACATGTCGAGCTTGAAGTCGGTGCGCTTGACGTCGAGCCCGGTCGTCTGGCGCACTTCCTTGAGCAGCGCGTCGGTCAGCGAGCCTTGCGCCCAGCGCTCGGGCGCGGTCAGTGTGGCCGCGAGCTTGTCGGCGCTCTCGGACAGCGGCACCAGGCGCGCGCGCGGCTTCTGCGGCAGGCTTTTCAGCAGCGCCTGGATCTTGTCCTTCAGCATGCCGGGCACCAGCCATTCGCAACGTTCCTCGCTGACCTGGTTCAGCACGAACAGCGGCAGGCTGACGGTGATGCCGTCCTTGGCGTCGCCGAGCTGGTGCAGGTAGCCCGCAGCGCAATCGACGCCGCCAATCCGTATCACCTTCGGGAAGGCGTCGGTCGTGATGCCGGCGGCCTCGTGGCGCATCAGTTCGTCGCGCGTCAGGTGCAGCAGTTTGGCGTGGGTCCGGGATTCGCCGCGCCACCAGAGTTCCAGCTCGCGCCCACAACAGATCTCGGCCGGAATCTGCGCGTCGTAGAAGGCGTAGATCAGCTGCTCATCGACCAGCACGTCCTGGCGGCGCGACTTGTGCTCCATCTCCTCGACCTGCGCGATCAGGCGCCGGTTCGCGGCCAGGAACGGCAGCCTGGCATCCCAGTCCTGCGCCACCAGCGCCTCGCGGATGAAGATCTCGCGCGCGCCGGCCGGATCGACCTTGCCGTAGCTGAGGCGGCGCTGGCTGTAGACCACCAGACCATAGAGCGTGGCGCGCTCGTAGGCGACGACCTCGCCGGCCTTTTTCTCCCAGTGCGGCTCCAGCAGCTGTTTTTTCAGCAGGTGGGCGCCGACCTGCTCCAGCCACTGCGGCTCGATCGCCGCGATGCCGCGCCCGAACAGGCGCGCGGTCTCGACCAGCTCGGCGCAGACGATCCAGCGCCCGGGCCGCTTGGACAGGTGCGCGCCCGGATGGCGGTGGAACTTGATGCCGCGCGCGCCGAGGTAGATGTCCTCGGTCTCGTGCTTGCAGCCGATGTTGCCGAGCAGCCCCGACAGCATGGCCAGGTGGAGCTGCTCGTAACTCGCCGGCTGCGTGTTGAGCTTCCAGCCGTGCTCGGCCACCACCGTGTGGAGCTGGCTGTGGATGTCGCGCCACTCGCGCACGCGCCGCACGCTGACGAAGTTCTGGCGCAGCAGTGCCTCGTACTGGCGGTGCGACAGCTTGTGCGAGGCGCCAGCCGGCGCCACCGGCACGCCGGCCACCTGGGCCGTGGCCGCCACCGGCTTGCCGCCGCGTGCCTCCTCCAGCCAGTGCCAGAGCTTGAGGTAGCTGGTGAACTCGCTCTTCTCGTCATCGAACTTGGCGTGCGCCTGGTCGGCCTGCGCCTGGGCGTCCATCGGGCGCTCGCGCACGTCCTGCACGCTGAGCGCCGACGCGATGATCAGCACCTCGTCGAGCGCGTGGCGACTGCGCGCTTCCAGGATCATGCGGCCGACGCGCGGATCAAGCGGCAGCTTGGCCAGCTCGGCGCCAAGCGGGGTCAGCTCGTTGGCATCATCGACCGCGCCCAGCTCGTTGAGCAGCTGGTAGCCGTCGGTGATCGCGCGCCGGGTTGGCGCTTCCAGGAACGGAAAATCCTCCACCTGGCCCAGGCGCAGCGACTTCATGCGCAGGATCACGGCCGCCAGCGACGAGCGCAAGATCTCGGGATCGGTGAAACGCGGCCGGGCGTTGAAGTCGGCCTCGTCGTAGAGCCGGATGCAGATGCCGTCGGCGACACGGCCGCAGCGGCCGGCACGCTGGTTGGCCGCCGCCTGGCTGATCGGCTCGACCAGCAATTGCTCGACCTTGCTGCGCAGGCTGTAGCGCTTGACGCGCGCGGTGCCGGCGTCGATCACGTAGCGGATGCCGGGCACCGTCAGCGAGGTCTCGGCGACGTTGGTCGCAATCACGATCCGGCGCTGGCCGTGCGGCCTGAAAATCTGGTCCTGCTCGCCCGCGCTCAGGCGCGCGAACAGCGGCAGCACCTCGGCGTTGCGCAGCGCGGGCACATGGCTCAGGTGCTTGCGCAGGTGGTCGGCGGCCTCGCGGATCTCGCGCTCGCCCGGCAGGAACACCAGGATGTCGCCCGCGTGTGCGCCGCCGCGCCAGAGTTCATCGACGCCATCGGCGATCGCGTCGTTGAGGTCATGGTCGCGGCTTTCCTCGAAGGGCCGGTAGCGCTGCTCCACGGGATAAGTCCGGCCCGAGACCATGATCACCGGCGCCGGCCCCTTGCGCGAGGCGAAATGCCGGGCGAAGCGGTCGGCGTCGATCGTGGCCGAGGTCACGATCACCTTGAGGTCGGGGCGGCGCGGCAGGATCTGCTTGAGGTAGCCGAGCAGGAAGTCGATGTTGAGGCTGCGCTCGTGCGCCTCGTCGATGATCAGCGTGTCGTAGGCCTGCAGCAGCGGGTCGGTCTGGGTCTCGGCCAGCAGGATGCCGTCGGTCATCAGCTTGACCGAGGCGTTGCGACTCAGGCGGTCATGGAAGCGCACCTTGTAGCCGACCACCTCGCCCAGCGGCGTCTTGAGTTCCTCGGCGATGCGGGTGGCGACCGAGCTGGCCGCGATCCGTCTTGGCTGCGTGTGGCCAATCAGCCGGCCGCGCTCGCCGGCGGCGACGTTGCACTTGCCGCGCCCCATGGCCAGGGCGATCTTGGGCAGCTGCGTGGTCTTGCCCGAGCCGGTCTCGCCGCAGACGATGACGACCTGGTGCTGGCAAATAGCCGCCTCGATCTCGTGGCGTTTGCCCGAGACAGGCAGGGATTCGGGAAACTCGATGGTGAAGGTGGCGCGCTGCAAGTGGCAAACTTTCGTCTGATGCGAAACCCTCGATTATCCTAAAGGGTTGCCCGCCCGTTCCATCCTTCGACGAATTCGCCCCCGCATGTCCACCGTCTTCAACTTCACCTTCGTGCCCTGGTTCCGCTCTGTGGCGCCCTATATCCACAAGTTCCGCAACCAGACCTTCGTCGTCGGCGTGCCGGGCGAGGCGATCGCGGCCGGCAAGCTGCCGAACCTGGTGCAGGATCTGGCACTGATCCAGAGCATGGGCGTGCGCATCGTGCTGGTCCATGGTTTCAGGCCCCAGGTCAACGAGCAGCTCGCGGCCAAGGGGCACGCGCCGCGCTACCACCTGGGCGTGCGCATCACCGACGGCGTGGCGCTCGACTGCGCGCAGGAGGCCGCCGGCCAGCTGCGCTACGAGATCGAGGCCGCCTTCAGCCAGGGCCTGCCCAACACGCCGATGGCCGGCGCCACGGTGCGCGTGATCTCGGGCAACTTCATCACCGCGCGCCCGGTCGGCATCATCGACGGCGTGGACTATCAGCACTCGGGCCTGGTGCGCAAGGTCGATGTGCAGGGCATCGCGCGCACGCTCGACATGGGCGCGCTGGTGCTGCTGTCGCCGTTCGGCTTCTCGCCCACCGGCGAGGCGTTCAACCTCGGGATGGAGGAGGTCGCGACCAGCGTCGCGATCGCGCTCAAGGCCGACAAGCTGCTGTTCCTGACCGAGATGCCTGGCATCCGCATGCGTCCGTTCGAGGCCGCCGACGAGGACAACCCGGTCGATACCGAGCTGCCACTGGCTCAGGCGGTGCAGATCCTGGCCGAGTCGCCGCCGGCGCTGCAGCCGAGCGACACCGCGTTCTACCTGCAGCACTGCGTCAAGGCCTGCAAGGCCGGCATCGAGCGCAGCCACATCATCCCGTTCGCGGTCGATGGCGCGCTGCTGCTGGAAGTCTATGTCCACGACGGCATCGGCACCATGGTCGTGGACGAAAAACTCGAAGAGCTGCGCGAGGCCACGGCCGATGATGTCGGGGGCATCCTGCAGCTGATCGAGCCGTTCGAGAACGACGGCACCCTGGTCAAGCGCAACCGCACCGAGATCGAGCGCGACATCGGCCACTACACCATCGTCGAGCACGACGGGGTGATCTTCGCCTGCGCCGCGCTCTACCCCTACCCCGAGGCCGCCACCGGCGAAATGGCGGCCGTCACGGTCTCGCCCCAGGCCCAGGGCCAGGGCGATGGCGAGAAGCTGCTCAAGCGCATCGAGCAGCGCGCGCGCATCATGGGACTCAAGAGCATCTTCGTGCTGACCACGCGCACCATGCACTGGTTCATCAAGCGCGGCTTCGTGCAGGTCGATCCCGACTGGCTGCCCGAGGCGCGCAAGAAGAAGTACAACTGGGACCGCAAATCGATGGTGCTGGTCAAGAAACTGGCCTGAGCGCAGCTCCGATGGTCGGAGCGGAGTATGCCGGATTTCTTGACAACCGGATCTGGCCAGACGCCAGAAAGCCCCGTAACTAATTGAAAGAAATCAGGTTTCATTCCCAGGCATTCTTCTTGCCTATGACGGCATCCCCCCTCTGCGCCGCCAACCTGGCCGACCCGGCAGCGGCGCCATCCAGCACAGGAGATGCCCATGCGCAAGAAGACCCTGGCGGCTGCGGCCGCGCTCGCCCTGTCCGGACTCGGCAACGTCGCACAGGCCGTGCCGATGTTCGGCTCCCTGAGCAATTTCGACGTCTTCAACGACACCGGACAGACCGCGCGCGGCTTCGAGATCGAGCTTGATGGCCTGTCGGCCGCCGACATCGCCTACACCTTCGGCACGCCCTACATCCGCTATGGCGACCCGAGCCTGGTCAACACCGCAACCGGCGTGATCGTGCGCTACGCCGCGAGCTTCGGCGCCGGGGGCTGGTCCACCGGCACGCCGGTGCCGGGTCAGGTCAACGCGACCGGCGGCCACGCCTGCTTCGATCCGGCCTACGGCGGCGACGCCAGCTACGCCACGCTCGGCTGCGAGCATTTCGGCATCGCGAACAACAACAACCCGAGCAACGTGATCTACCGCTGGCTGCTCGGCGACGCCAGCGGCAACCTGATGGCGGCCGGCTCCAACGTCCCGCTGCCGGCGCCGGTCTGGAACGTGACGCCGCAGCCGGCCGCGCCGCCGGTCGTCGTGGCCCAGGTCGCGCCGCCACCGCCCGATCCGGGCGCCGCGATCGGTCAGGCGCTGTGGGTCAAGGTGTTCACGACCGAGCTGCAGGCGCCGGCCGAACTCGACCACCTGGTACTCGGCAATGCCGAAGTGCCGAACGACCCGGCCGAAGTCGAGGTCGAATGGCAGCTGTTGCAGGCCGGCTTTGCCGACCACGAGCAGCTCGAAGGCGGCGGCGAGGTCGGTGCCAACGCCGAGGCGGTATCGCGGCGCTACGAGTTCTATGCCTACACCGGCGCCTACGACCCCGAAAACGGCGAGGCACTGTGCGACGAGCAGAGCAAGTGCCCGGACGCCGTGGGCACCTTCATCGGCGGCCAGAACGTGGCGCTGAATCTGGTGCCGTTCGACGTTGGCGCGGGCGGCAATGGCGACCTGCCCGAGCCGGCCAGCCTGGGCCTGCTCGGCCTGGGCCTGGCGGGTCTGTCCCGGTTCGGGCGTCGCCGGCCGCGCGCTCAGGCTGCCACGGGCGTGCGGATCAGGTGATCGAAGGCCGACAGCGCCGCCTTGGCACCCTCGCCCGCCGCGACCACGATCTGCTTGTACGGCACGGTCGTGCAGTCGCCGGCGGCGAACACGCCCGGCAGATTGGTGTGGCCCTTGGCATCGACCACGATCTCGCCGAAGCGGCTCAGCTCGACCGTGCCCTTGAGCCATTCGGTGTTCGGCACCAGGCCGATCTGGACGAACACGCCTTCGAGCGCGACCTGGCGCTCCTCGCCGCTGACGCGATCGCGGTACTGGATGCCGTTGACCTTCTGGCCGTCGCCGCTGATAGCGGTCGTCTGCGCGTTGGTGTGCACCGTCACGTTCGGCAGACTCCTGAGCTTGGTCACCAGCACCGCATCGGCCTTCAGCTGGTCGGCAAACTCGATCAGCGTCACGTGTGCCACGATGCCCGCGAGGTCGATCGCGGCCTCGACGCCCGAGTTGCCGCCACCGATCACCGCCACGCGCTTGCCCTTGAACAAGGGACCATCGCAGTGCGGGCAGTAGGCCACACCCCGGTTCTTGTACTCCTGCTCGCCCGGCACGTTGACGTTGCGCCAGCGCGCGCCGGTGGAAAGAATCACGCTGCGGCTCCTGAGCACGCCGCCATTGGCCAGCTCGACCTCGACCAGGCCACCTTCTTCGGTCGCCGGGACCAGGCGTGCGGCCTGCTGCAGATTCATCATCTCGACGCCGTAGTGGCGCACCTGGGCCTCCAGGGCAGCGGCGAACTTGGGGCCGTCGGTCTCGAGCACCGAGATGTAGTTCTCGATCGACAGCGTGTCGTTGACCTGGCCGCCCATGCGCTCGGCCGCGATGCCGGTGCGGATGCCCTTGCGCGCCGCATAGACCGCCGCCGCCGCGCCGGCCGGCCCGCCGCCGACGATCAGCACGTCATACGGCGCCTTCTCGCTGAGCCTGGTCACCTCGCGCGCCGCCGCGCCGGTGTCGAGCTTGGCCACGATCTCCTCCAGCAGCATGCGGCCCGAGCCGAACACCTCGCCGTTGAGGAACACCATCGGCACCGCCATCACCTGGCGCGCCTCGACCTCGGCCTGGTAGGCGCCGCCCTCGATCACCACGGTCTTGATGCGGGGATTGAGCACCGCCAGCAGGCTCAGCGCCTGCACCACGTCCGGGCAATTATGGCAGCTCAGCGACATGTAGACCTCGAAGTTGAAGTCGCCATCGAGCGATCGGATGCGCTCGATCAGTTCCGGCTCAGCCTTCGGCGGGTGGCCGCCGGTCCACAGCAGCGCCAGCACCAGCGAGGTGAACTCGTGGCCCAGCGGCAGGCCGGCAAACCTCAGGCTTTGCTGGCCGTCGGGGCGCTGCAGCGCGAACGAAGGCTTGCGCGCATCGTCGCCATCGGTGCGCAGCGTGATCTTGTCCGACAGGCTGGCGATGGTGCGCAGCAGTTGCTCGGTTTCCTGCGAGCTGGCCGAATCGCTCAGGGAAGCCACCAGTTCGAACGGTTGCGTGACTCGTTGCAGATAGGCTTGCAATTGGGTCTTGAGGCTGTCGTCCAGCATGGTGATTTTCCTTTGATCAGAGTGTGAGCGATTCGGTCAGCCGGCCTCCCTTCGATCAATGAGAGGCCGAGCGGAGCCCGCGCCCGGCCTGATGGGCCGGAC
>Ga0228698_1000642_pt1 | contig 23054 bp, 20 predicted proteins | sample McNCre117_Aug_MG_FD_178015 | JGI IMG/M metagenome (GOLD analysis project Ga0228698, IMG submission 178015) | Freshwater microbial communities from McNutts Creek, Athens, Georgia, United States - 1-17_Aug_MG | ecosystem: Environmental > Aquatic > Freshwater > Creek | place: USA: Georgia...
GATTTGCGCGACCTGGGCATGGCGTTTGACCAGTGTCCAGAACATCTGTCGGGTCATGGCGCCGCCTCGCGCGGTGACAAACAAGGCGTCGCTGCGCTGGCCGCCCAGGATGCGTTCGCGGCCTTCAGACAGGTAACGCTCGATCCAGTCCTGCGCCTGCGCGCCGAAGGGCACCAGGCGCTCCTTGCTGCCCTTGCCCACCACGCGCAGCACGCCTTCAGACAGGCCCACCCGCACCGTGGCCAGGCCCACCAGCTCGGTCACCCGCAGGCCACTGGCGTACAGCAATTCGAGCATCGCCCGGTCACGCAGGCCCAGCGGGGTGCCCACATCGGGTGCCGCCAGCAAGGCCTCCACCTGAGCCTCGGACAGCACCTTGGGCACGCGCAAGGGCTGGCGCGCGCTGTCCAGCCGCAACGTGGGATCCTGGGTGATCAGATGCTCACGCAGTGCCCAGCGAAAAAAGCGCTTGAACACGGTGAGCCGGCGATTGGCCGTGGTGGCACGGGTGCCGGCATGGCGGTGCGCGATGTAGCCCAGCAAATCAACCTCGGTGCTGCCATCCAGGTTGCGGCCGGTGGTGTCCGCCAGCCAATGGGCGTACAGCGTGAGATCTCGCCGGTAGGCATCCAGCGTGAGCCGCGCCAAGCCGTCCTCGATCCACAGCGCATCGACGAAGCGCTTGATCAGCGTGCGGCTGCCGGCGGGCAGGCCGGGGGTGTCGTCATCCAGCGGCACGGTGACGTGGGCGCGGCGCGGGCTCACTCCAGCTTGAGCTTCTGAACCTCGACGACCTTCTTGTACACCTCGAACTCGGCCTTGATCTGGGCAGAGAACTCGGCGGGCGTGTTGGCCACCACCAGCGAGCCGGTGCCTTCGATGCGGGCCTTGACGTCGGGCATCTCGGTGCTTTTCTTGACGGCCTGGTACACCTTGTCGACCACCTCCTTGGGCAAGCCCTTGGGCCCGTAGATGCCGTAGTAGGCCATGCGGTTCACCGGCTCCAGGCCCACTTCCTTGAAGGTGGGCACATTGGGCAATTGTGAAAGGCGCTGGGGCGCGGCCACGATGATGGGCACCAACCGGCCTTCCTTGATGAAGGGCATGGCCGAAGGCATGTTGTCAAAGATGATCATGACCTGCCCGGCCACGGTGTCGTTCAGGGCCGGGCCGGCACCGCGGTACGGGATGTGCGTGACAAAGGTGCCCGACAGGTTCTTGAACAGTTCCATCTGCAGGTGGCCGATGCCGCCGGTGCCTGAACTGGAGTAGCTGTACTTGCCCGGGTTCTTCTTGATTTCAGCCAGAAAACCCTTGTAATCCTTGGCTGGGAAACTGGGGTGCACCGCGATCACATTGGGCGTGGCCGCCACATTGGTGATGGGCGTGAAATCCGTGAGCGGGTTGTAGGCCAGCTTGGGGTTGATGGCCGGGTTGGCCGCGGTGGTGGACACGGTGGCCATGCCCAGCGAATAACCATCGGGCGTGGCCCGCGCGGTTTCGGTGGCACCCACCGAGCCGCCGCCGCCGGCCTTGTTCTCGACCATCACGGTCTGCCCCAGCACGGTGCCCAGACGTTCGGCCACCACACGGGCCACGATGTCGGTGGTGCCGCCCGGCGCAAAGGGCACCACCAGCTTGACGGGTTTGTTGGGGTAGCCGTCTGCCAGGGCCATCACTGGCGCGACGGCCAGCAGGGCGGCTGCAACGAAGAACTTGGATCGGATCATGTCGAGCGCTCTCAAGGTAGCCTGGGCCTGGTGGCCCACATCCGATGATTGTGCCCCTGGGCCTGTCAGGATTTTTGACCCAACAAACCCGCACGCAGCTTGTTGTCGCTGACATGCTCGCCCACAAACACCTTCAGCAATGCGCCATAAAAGTCGTCGCCCGGCACGGCCGGGCCCATGGCCTTGCCATTGAGCGTGAACTGCAGGCCTGTGCCGGGCAGGAAATCAAGGTTGACGGTGTCGCCCTTGCGCACTTTGTCCACGGCCATCAGTTGGGCCACGAACTGCGACGAGCGTTCGGCCAGGCGTTGCTGCACATCGGGCGGATTGTTGCGCTCGACACCCAGCCTGAAGGCCTTGGCAAAGTCGGCCATGGGCACATCGATCAACAGGCGCATCTGCAGGCGCTTGGCGCCCGGCTGGCTCACCACGGCCTCGGCCGTGCCAGCAGGCTTGCCCAGGTACAGCCCCGCCGCATAACCCTTGAAAATGAACTGGGCCCGCACCCCCGTGGCCACCAGGGGGACGGTTTGCCCACCCAGGTTCACACGGGGATCAAAGCGCACGCCGGCAATCGGGTTTTCGGGCTCGGCCGCGTTGGCCGGACTGAGCCAGGCCGTGGCCAGCAAGAGCAACAGGCCCGTCAACAGGCGCGCAAGGGTGTGGGGCATGGGTGGCAACCGGCGGGAGAAGCCCGCATGATGACTCAACGCGGCAAGGCCCTCTGCGGCTGACCGGCCTGCAGCCCTGCACGCCCCGCCTGCAGGGCTGCCCGCTGCCAGGCTGGCACACTGCGCACCATGCCCGATCTGCTGATGCTGCTGCCCGACTTCGCGCTGATCGCGCTGGGCTACCTGATTTGCCGCCACACCGCGCTCGATCGCAGCATCTGGGATGGCGCCGAGCGCCTGGTGTATTACCTGCTGTTTCCGGTGCTGCTGTTTCATGCCATCGTGCGCAATACCATCGGGCCGGGTGACATGCTGCAGTTCGGCGGTGTGGGCCTGGCGGTGGTGTTGTCGGGCATCACGCTGGCCTATGCCATCGGGCGCCTGCCGGGCGTTGACCCGCTGATGCACGCCAGCGGCGCGCAATGTGCCTTTCGCTTCAACAGTTACGTGGCCCTGGCACTGGCCGAGCGCCTGGCGGGCACGCAGGGCGTGGCCTGGCAGGCCCTGCTGGTGTCGCTGTGCGTGCCGGTTTGCAACATCGCGGCGGTGTGGCCACTGGCCCGGCAAGGCGGCCACAGCTATGCCAGGGAGCTGGTGCGCAACCCCTTGATCGTGGCCACCGTGTCGGGCCTGGTGGCCAAGACGCTGGGCCTGCACCTGCCTGAACTGGTGCAGGTGACCATGAGCCGCATCGGCTCGGCCGCCCTGCCCCTGGGCCTGATGGCCGTGGGCGCCGGCTTGCGCTTCGGTGCCCTGAAAGAAGCGCCTCGCCTGGCCGCTGGCCTGCTGGGCATCCGCCACCTGGCCATGCCGGCGGTGGCCATTGGCCTGGTGTTGTGGGCCAGGCTGCCGCCCGCGCAACAAGCCGTGATGGTGGCCTTTGCGGCCATGCCCACGGCCAGCAGCGCCTATGTGCTGGCGGCCCGCATGGGCGGCAATGGCGCTTATGTGGCGGGGCTGGTCACCCTGTCGACCTTGCTGGGCATGGTGGGCCTGCCGGCCGCGCTCAGCGTGCTGATGCAACTGCGCTGAGCCGCTTGCCCCAGGCTACCAGGGCCACCACCAGCAGCATGCACAGCAGGCCGGGCCAGGTGGGCACATCACCCAGCACCGGCCAGGCCACCAGCACGGCAAAAAACGGCTGCAGCAACTGCACCTGGCCAATCTGCGCCGCCGGCCCCCAGGCCAGGGCCCGGTACCAGGCAAAAAAACCGGCCCACATCGAGAACACGCTGACATAGGCCAGGCCCCACCAGGCCGCGGGCGCCACCTGCGCCAGGCTGCCCTGCTGGCCCAGGGCCCACCAGGCACCGGGCACGGTGACGGGCAAGGCCAGCAGCGTCACCCAGCAGATGGTGCGCTCGGCACCCAGATCGGGCGTGACGCGTGCACCGGCCACGTAGCCCACCGATGCCGCCAGCACGCCCAGCGCCAGCAGGCCATCGGCGGCATGCAGGCTGCCAAACTGGCCGCCGGGCCCACTGCGCCACAGGCTGAAACCCATCACCACGGCGCAACCGGCCAAGGCGCACAACCAAAACGACAAGGGCGGACGCTGGCGCCACCACCAGGCCGCCACGGCCGATGTCAACAAGGGCCCCAGCGCCGTGATCACCGCCGCGTGCGCCGTGCCCAGGGTTTGCAGCGCCAGCGCCAGCAACAGCGGATACAGCACCGCATTGCCCGCGCTGGCCAGGGCCAGGGCCGGCCAATGCCGCCGTTCGGGCCAGGCCGAGCGCGTGAGCAGCAAGAACATGGCCGACAAGGCTGCCGCCACCACGCAGCGGCCGCAGGTCACCAGCCAGGGCGACAGCTGTGGCACACCTTGCGCACGGGTGGCCAGTTGCGTCATGGGCAGCGTGGCACCAAACATCAGCATGGCCAGCACGCCCAGGGCCCAGGCCCAGCCGGGGTGGCGCGGCGCGGTGGCCGTCATCGCAGCGCTGCCCGCACCCGGGCCACCGCCGCTGGCAGGTCAGGCCAGGCCGCTTGGCCCGGCGCAAAGCGCTGGCGCATGTAGGCGGCCAGTTCGGCCAATTGCCGATCATCCAGGGCGTGGCCAAAGGCGGGCATGTGGCCCAGTTCGTTGAACGCCGGTTGCCAGATGCCCTCGATGATGACGCGCAGCAGGTTGTCGGGCTGGCTGCTGTGCAGGTTGGCATTGAGCGCCAGCGGGTGGTTCAGGCCCAGCACCTGCGGGCCTGAACCATCGTGGTGGCAAGCCCCGCATGCCGACTGGAACATGCGCTGCGCCGGGCCCAGCAAGGCGGCCTCCCGGGCCGATGCCCGGGCCAGCAGGGCTGCCACATCCACGGGCGCCGCCGGGGCCTGCAGCGACACCAGGTAATGCGCCATGGCCCGCACATCGGCTTCATCGGCAGCCGCCAGGCCACGCACCACCGGCGCCATGCTGCCGCCGGCCACGCCATGGTGGGCATGGTGGCCCTGTCGCAGGTATTGCACCAGCGCTGCTTCGGTCCAGGGCACGGGCGAGCGACTCAAGGCCCCCAACGGCGGTGCATCCCAGCCATTGACCCGGGCACCGGCCAGGTAGGCGGTGCTGGCCTGCTCGGCGCCCAGCGCACCGCGCGGGCTGTGGCAGGCTGTGCAGTGGCCCAGGCCGTTGACCAGTTCAGCGCCGCGCTGCCACTGCGCCGATTCGCCGGGCACAGCCGGCGCCGGGCCGGCCTGCAGCCACAGCGCGTTCCAGCCCGCCATCAGCCAGCGCTGGTTGAACGGAAAACGCATGGTCGCAGCAGGCGTGGCCTGGGCCACCGGCGCCAGCGTTTGCAGGTAGGCGTACAGCGCGGTCAGGTCAGCGTCGCTGGCCTGCGTGAACGAGGTGTACGGAAACGCCGGGTACAGCCAATGGCCATCACGCGACACGCCCTGGCGCATGGCGCGCTCAAAGGCCGGGTACGACCAGGCGCCCAGCCCGTGCGCCACATCGGCCGTGAGGTTCGTGGACATGACCGTGCCAAAGGGCGTCTCCACCGGCCGCCCCCCCGCCCAGGGCAGGCCGCCTTCGGCGGTGTGGCAGTGCTCACAATTGCCCAGCGCGGCCAGTTGCCGCCCGCGTTCGATGGTGGCCGCGCTGTACACCCCGGTGGGTGCGCCGATCACGGGGGCGATGGCGCTGCGCCAGCCCACCATGCCGGCCAGCAGGCCAGCGCCTGCCGCCAGCAGGGCCGCCGACAGGACCCAGATCGACCGGCCAGGCCGTGCCGGGTTGCGGGCCTGGGCCGTTGGCCTTGCAACGGGGGCCTCTGCGGGCTGCTGGGCCGGCGGGGCGGGCAGCGGATGCAGCGCGGCGCGCACCACCTCGGGTGTGAAGGGGGGTTGGCGCAGGCGCACGCCGGTGGCGTCAAAAATGGCATTGGCAATGGCGGCCGTGCCGGGCACCGAGGCCGATTCGCCGGCACCCAGCGGCGGATCGCCCGGGCGCGGCATCAGCATCACATCCACCACCGGCACTTCGCGGAAGTTCAGGATGGGGTAGCTGCCCCACTCGCGGCTGGTGACGGTGCGGGTTTCTGGGTCGACACTCGCCTGTTCTTTCAGGGCGCGGCTGGTGGTTTGCAGCACATTGCCCTGTACCTGCTGGGCCACACCCATCGGGTTGATCATCAGGCCGGCGTCGTGCCCCACCACCACGCGGCTGACGTTGACCTCACCGGTGTCGCGGTTGACCTGCACATCGGCCACCCAGGCCGCCCAGGCCGCGCCAAAGCCCGGAAACTTGCTGTGCACGTAGCGGGCATAGGCGAAGCCCTGCCCTTGCACCCAGGCGCTGTCGGCACCCGGCACGGCTTGCATACGGGGCTGCCTGTGCGGCACCCAACCTGCGCGCCGGGCGGTGGCCTGCACCAGTTCAGCGGCGCGCTCGTCGGGCAGGTGGCGCAGGCGGTACTCGACCGGATCGACGCCCGCTTCGTGGGCCAGTTCGTCGATGTAGCTTTCGTGGGCGAAGGAGTTGGGCAGCGCCGACACACCGCGCAACCAGCTGGCACGCAGGATGGGCGCCATGTCGTGCACGGTGATGCGCTGGTGTGGGTAGGCATAAGGCGGCACCGAGGTGCGGTCACCCATCTCGAAGGCCTTTGCCACCGCCGGCACGGTGCCGGTGAGCAGCAGGGCCAGCGTGGGCGCACCATTGCTGGGGTAGCTGGTGGCAAAGTTGTAGGCCAGCGGTGCGCCCTGGGCATCCAGGCCGCCCTGGATGCTCATCAGCTGGGCGGCGCCCTTGGGCTCCCAGGCGTGCTCCTGCGCACGCGTGAGCTGCACGCGCACCGGTCGGCCCACTGCGCGCGACAGCAGCAGCGCATCGGCGGCCACGTCGTCGGCCCCGTTGCGGCCATAGCAGCCCGAGGCCTCCAGGCGCACCAACTCGATGGCGGTGTCGGGCAAGCCCGTCAGGCGCGACAGGTCGGCCCGCAACACATGGGGGTTTTGTGTGCCTGCCCACACCGTGGCCCGCTCGCCCTGCCAATCGGCCACCGCACACGACGGGCCGATGGACGCATGCAACTGGTAGGGCCACACGTATTGCCGATCCAGCCGCACGGCCGCATCGGCCAGCGCGGCCTCCACATCACCCAGGCTGTGCACCTGGCGCGGGGTGGACGGGTTCTGGCTGATGGCCTGGGCCAGATCATCCAGTGGGGCCACGGGCGTGTGTGGCGACCAATGCACCACCAGTGCACGCATGGCGGCCTCGGCCTGGTCTTCGCGCTGGGCCACCACGCCGACAAAATCACCGAGGGTGACGATGCGCTCGATGCCTGGCAGGTGGGCGATGGACGACTCATCCACCGACAGCAGGCTGTGGCCCACAAAATCGCCCGCATCCAGCCCGGCATAGGGCGGGCGGATGACGCGGCCATGCAGCATGCCCGGCACGCGCCAGTCGTGCACAAAACCGCCCTCCCCGATCACCTTGGCGGGCACATCCTGGCGCGGCACGCTGGTGCCCACCACGGTGTAGTCGGCCGCCGGCCTGGTGGGGGTGGCCAGGTCCAGCATCAGCTCAACATGGCCCTGGCCCAGCAAGTCGGCCCAGGCCAGCTGCCGGCCTTGCGGGCCACGCAGGCAGCGCCTGCCCGATTGCACCTGGGCAGCCTCCACGCCCCAGTGCTGCGCAGCGCGGGCCCGCAGCCAGGCGCCTGCCTGGGCCGCGGCCACACGCAGCGGCTGTGCATGGATCTGGATCGAGGTGCTGGCGATGGTGGGGCCCTGGTTGGGCGCACTGGCGGTGTGGCCCAGTACCACGGTCACATCCTGGGGCTGCACACCCAGTTCTTCGGCCACGATCTGGGCATAGGCTGTGCCAATGCCCGTGCCCAGGTCCACATGGCCGGCCAGCGCGGTGATGGCGCCATCGGCCTGCAGTGCCAGCAGCACTTCGGGGCCTTCGGCCGGGTTGGCCGCGACGATGGGCGGCTGGCCCGGCGATGGGGGCGGCGCCGGGGGCGGCGTGCGCAGCACCAGCAGCACACCAGCCGCTTCGCGCCAGGCCTGGCGGGTGGGTGTCATGCCGGCGGTGCCTCGGCACCTGGCCATTGGCCCGAAGCCCGTAGCACTGCCTGCAGGATGCTCAGGTGCGTGCCGCAGCGGCACAGGTTGTGCGACAAGGCAGCGCGGGTCTGGGCGTCAGTGGGTTGCGGGCAGCGGGCCAGCAAGGCCACCGTGGTCATCACCATGCCGTTCAGGCAATAACCGCATTGCGCGGCCTGGGCATCCACAAAAGCCTGCTGCACCGGGTGCAGGCTGCCATCAGGTTGACGCAGCCCCTCCAGCGTGGTGACGTGGCGCTGGCCCACGCCTGCGCAGGGCAGGCTGCACGATCTCGCGGCCACGCCATCGATCAGCACCATGCAGGCGCCGCACTCACCCAGGCCGCAGCCGTACTTGGGGCCGTTCAGGCCCAGGTCATTGCGCAGCACGGTGAGCAAGGGCGTGGCCGGCGCCGCCTGCACCGTCTGCTCGTGCCCGTTGACATGCAGCGTGAGCATGGCAGCCTGGCCGCTCACAATGACAGGTAGGCCCGGCGCACCGTCTGGTTGTCAGCCAGCTCGGCCATGGTGCCCTGAAAGCGGATCTGGCCTTTTTCAAGCACATAGGCGCGATCGGACACCAGCTCGGCAAAGTGCATGTTCTGCTCGGACAGCAGGATGCTCACGCCCTGCGCCTTGAGCGCCTGGATCATGTGGGCCATCTGCTCGACGATGACCGGCGCCACGCCTTCGCTGGGCTCGTCCAGCAGCACCAGAAACGGGTTGCCCATCAGGGTGCGGGCCACCGTGAGCATCTGCTGCTCACCACCACTCATGCGGCCGCCGGGCCTGTCGGGCATCTCGCCCAGGTTGGGAAACAGCTTGAAAAGCTCGGCTTCGGCCCAGGTGGGCGCGGCACTGCCATCGGGCCATTGGCGCGGCGCCTGTCTGCCCACGGACAGGTTCTCCATCACCGACAGATCGGCAAAGATTCGCCGGTCTTCGGGCACATAGCCCAACCCGCGTCGGGCGATTTCGTGAGGCTGTGCTCGGCTGATGTCGGTGCCCATGAAGCTCACGGCGCCCTGGCGACGGTCGATCATGCCCATCAAGGCCTTGAGCGTGGTGCTCTTGCCCGCGCCGTTGCGGCCCATCAGGGCCACCACTTCGCCCCGGTTCACGGCGATGTCCACGTCAAACAGGATCTGAGCCGCGCCGTACCAGGCCGACAGGCCCTGGGCCTGCAGCAACACCTCGCTCATGCGGCACCCCCTGCCTTTTCAAAGGTTTTGCCGCTGCCAAAGTAGACCTCCTGCACCTTGGGGTGGTCGCGGATCTCGGCGGGTGCGCCTTCGGCAATCAGCCGGCCACGGGCCAGCACGATCAGACGATCCGCATAGGCAAACACCACGTCCATGCTGTGCTCGGTGAACAGCACCGCCAGGCCACGCTCCACCACCAGGCGCTTGGTCAGGGCCATCAGCTCGTTGCGCTCCTTGGGCGCCATGCCAGCGGTGGGCTCGTCCATCAGCAGCAGCTTGGGGACATTGGCCAGGGCCATGGCCAGTTCAACCCGTTTGACATCACCGTAGGCCAGCACGCTGCAGGGGCGGTCAGCCTGGTTGGCCATGCCCACCTGGGCCAGCAGGGCCATGGCCTGGTCGCGCCGATGATCGGCTGCCCGGCGCCACAGCGACAGCAGCAGGCCATCGGCCGACAGCAACGCCATCTGCACGTTCTCGATCACGGTGAGCGACGCAAAGGTTTCAGCGATCTGGAAGGTGCGCCCCACGCCCCGGTGCCAGATCTCGCGGGGCTTGCGGCCGGCCAGTTCGTGGCCATCGAGCTTGATGGAGCCGGCATCGGGCCGCAATTGCCCGTTGACCATGTTGAAGGTGGTGGACTTGCCCGCGCCATTGGGGCCGATCAGCGCCAGCAGCTCGCCGCGCGCCACCTCAAAGCTGATGCCGTCAACCGCCCGGTTGCCGCCGAATGACTTGCCCAGGCCCTGCACTTTCAGCATGCGGCCTCCTTGCGGCGCTCGGCCCATTGCGCCACAAAACCGGCCAGGCCCTGCGGAAACACCAGCACCAGCACCAGCACGATGCCACCCAGCATGGCGCGCCAGTAATCGGTGGCGCGGGCCACGCTGTCTTGCAGCCAGGTGAAGGACACCGCCCCCACCACCGGGCCGGCCAGGGTTTGCACACCGCCCAGCAGCACCATCACCAGACCGTCCACCGATTTGCCCACGGCCATGCTGTCGGGCGAGATGCTGCCCTTGCTGAAGGCATACAGCGCACCGGCCAGGCCGGCTGCCACCGCGGCCACCCCAAAGGCGAACCACTGGATGCGCGGCACGTCGATGCCGATGGCGTCGGCCCGCAGCGGTGAATCCCGCCCGGCCCGCATGGCATAACCAAAGGGCGAAAACAGCACCCGGCGCAAGGCCAGCACACCGGCTGCCACCAGGACCAGCGTCAACCAGTAATAGCTGCGCTTGTCGGCCAGCCAGGCCGCCGGCCACACACCCGTGAGGCCATTGCTGCCCCCGGTGAAGTCGTCCCACTGGAAGGTGATGGACCAGACAATCTGCGCAAAGGCCAGCGTCAACATGGCCAGGTACACGCCCGACAGGCGCACGCAGAACCAGCCAAACACCATGGCCCCCAGGCCGGCCATCAAGGGGGCCAGCACCAGGGCGGCCTCCATGGGCAGGCCGGCCTTGAGCATCAGCAGCGCCGCCGCGTAAGCCCCCAGGCCAAAATAGGCCGCGTGGCCAAACGAGTGCATGCCCGCCGGCCCCATGATGAAGTGCAGACTGGCTGCAAACAAGGCCGCCGTGAGCAGATCGATGGCCAGCACGATCAAGTAAGGGCTGCCGGCCGACAACCACGGCAGCAGCAGCAGTGCCAGGCCCAGCACCGCAGCGGCCCAACGCAGCGGCCGACCGGCCGGGCGCAGCGGTGCTTCAGCGGCCGCCGTGTTGCGGCTGGGCGCCTGGGCACGGCCCATCAACCCCCAGGGCCGCCACACCAGCACCACGGCCATCACCAGGAATTCGGCCACCAGCGTGAGCTTGGAGAAACTGAAGGCCACGCCGCCCAACTGCACCGTGCCTATGCCCACGCACAGGGCCTTGATCTCGGCGATCAGCAGGGCCGCCACATAAGCCCCCGGGATGGAGCCCATGCCGCCGACCACCACCACCACAAAGGCATCGCCAATGGTCAGCAGATCCAGGCCCAACGCGGCAGGCTCGCGCGGCAGTTGCAAGGCCCCGCCCAAGGCCGCCAGCAGGGCACCCAGCGCAAACACGCTGGTGAACAGCCGCGCCTGGTTGACGCCCAGCGCACCCACCATCTCGCGGTCTTGCGTGGCCGCCCGCACCAACGTGCCCCAGCGGGTGCGCGTGAGCAGCAGCCACAGCGCGCCAAGCACCAGCGGGCCCACCGCAATCAGCACCAGGTCATAGCTGGGAAAGCGCCTGCCCAGCACATCCAGCGAGCCGGTGAAACCCGGGGCGCGCGGCCCCAGCAGGTCTTCAGGGCCCCACAGCCACAGTGCCGCGTCCTTGATGACCAGCACCAGCGCAAAGGTGGCCAGCAACTGAAACAGCTCGGGGGCATGGTAGATGCGCCGCAGCAGCAGCATCTCGACCAGCGCACCGAACAGCGCAACGGCCAATGCCGCGCACAGCAAACCCAGCCAGTACGCGGCCGGCGAGTTGAAGGCCTGGGTGAAGTGTTCGACCAGGCTGTAGGCCGCGTACACGCCCAGCATGAAGAACGAGCCATGCGCAAAGTTGACGATGCGCGTGACGCCGAAGATCAGCGACAGGCCGGCCGCCACCAGAAACAGCGACGACGCACCGGCCAGGCCATTGAGCAATTGAACCAGCAGGGCTGAAAAGGTCACTGCGCCCTCAACAATTGACAGTCATGACGATGGGGTGGCGGGCGGACGCGCTACCCCCCGGCCGGGTGCAACAGCTCATGGGCGCAGTTTTTTGACTTCAGCGTCGGTAGGCTGAAACTTGGCCCCATCGAGGTAGACGTAATCCACCATGGTGCCCTTGCCCTTGTCGTTCTTGGTCTTGCCCACGTAGGCACCCATGGTGCTTTGGTTGTCCTGGGCGCGGTACACGGTCTTGCCAAAGGGCGTGGCCACTTCGAGGCCGGCAAAGGCTGTGACCAGCTTTTCGGTCTCGGTCGACTTGGCCTTGGTGATGCCGGCAGCCAGCGACTTGATGGCGGTGTACCCCACCACCGAGCCCAGGCGCGGGTAGTCGTTGTACTTGCGGTGGTAGGCCAGGAAGAAGGCCTTGTGCTCGGGCGTCTGAATGCCGTACCAGGGGTAGCCCGTCACCACCCAGCCATTGGGGGTTTCGTCTTTCAGCGGATCGAGGTATTCGGGCTCGCCGGTGAGCATGCTCACCACCTCACGGCCCTGGAACAAACCACGCGTGTTGCCCTCGCGCACAAACTTCGACAGGTCGGCGCCGAACAGCACGTTGAAGATGGCGTCGGGCTTGGCATCGGCCAGGGCCTGCACCACGCTGCCGGCATCCAGCTTGCCCAGCGGCGGGGCCTGCTCGGCCACGAACTCGACATCAGGCTGCGCCGCCTTGAGCAACTGCTTGAAGGTGGCCACGGCCGACTGGCCGTATTCGTAGTTGGGGTACACCACGGCCCAGCGCTTTTTCTTGAGCTTGACGGCCTCGGGCACCAGCATGGCCGACTGCATGTAGGTGGACGGGCGCAAGCGGAAGGTGTAGCGGTTGCCGTTTTGCCAGACGATCTTGTCGGTCAGTGGCTCGCTGGCCAGGTAGAAGAACTTCTTCTGCTTGGCAAAGTCGGCCAGGGCCAGGCCGATGTTGGACAGGAAACCGCCCGTCAGCACATCCACCTGCTCACGCGACACCAGCTCTTCGGCGGCGCGCACGGCATCACCCGGGGCACCGTTGTCGTCACGGGTGATCAACTGCACCTTCTTGCCATTGAGGCCGCCGGCGGCGTTGATCTCTTCAACGGCCAGCTCCATGCCCTTCTTGTAGGGCTCCAGGAAGGCTGGCTGCACCTTGTAGCTGTTGACCTCGCCAATCTTGATGGTGCCTTGGGCCTGCACGGCAGGTGCGATGGCCGCCACGGCCAGGGCCAGGCCAGTGGCCAGAAGGGTGCGTCGTGTCATGCGAATGTCCTCATGAAAGGTGTGAACGGGCTCAACCATAACTGCTTGGGCGACCTCAGCGCAGGCCGTCTTCGCCCTTGATCTCGTGCGCCTGCAAGCCGCCAATGCGCGGCAGCGGCCGGCCGCTGTCGGTCACCGCTACCGCTACCACGATCTCGTTGGCGCGCGGGGCGTCGCTGACGCGGGCCTCGATGGCATCAAAGTGGCTGCGCACAAAGGCGGCGTCCTTGTGGCCCAGCGGCACATCCACCGCCGTGCCCACGCCACCCTGCTTCTTGGCCGAAGGCACCAGCGCTGCCCCCTTTTCGACCGCTCGCCGCAGTGGCGCGCCCAGCTTGGGGTGCAGCAGCGCAGCGGCGTGCTCCAGCTCGCCGGCCTCACCCACGATGGCCGCCTTGCCGTAGCTGTGGGCTTGCGCCGGGCTGATGCCCAAGGCCGCCACGCACTTGTCGCCCAGCAGGCCACCCAGGGCTTCGCCGATGTTGATCAACTCGTCCAGCTTGTCGCTGTAGCGCCCGGCATACGGGTTGCTGATCACCGCCATGGCCACCGCGCGCCGTGTGGGCGGATCAATGGTGCGGCCCATCTCGCGCCGGGTTTCGTCCACCTGCACAACGATCTTGCGGATGTAATCGGGAAGGGATTCAGTCATGAGTCAACGCCTCCATGGAGCGTGATGCGTGTTTTGCAAGCAAACGCCGAAGAGCCGGCTTCGCCGGGCCCATGGCGTTGCCCCCTTGAGGGGGGTGCGCCGAAGGCGCTGCGGGGGTGGGTCACCTCAATCCGTCCCATTTGGAGATTGAGTTGGCCGCAAGGCCACCGACGCGGGCATGCACGCGTGGCCCGCAGCTCATGGCCAGGATCAGCACCATTTCATCGGTGCGTGGCGCGCCGGGCACGCGCACTTCGAAGGCGTCAAAGTGGCTGCGCACATAGCTGGCGTTGATGTGCGTGAGCGGCACGTCCAGCGTGGCGCCGGGCGCCCCCACCTTCTTGGTGCTGGGCACGATGGCCAGGGCATTGCCGCTTTGGCCGCTGGCCACGCCCTTGGCATAGGCGGCGGCGTCACCCTTCCAGCCCAGCAGCTCGCGCATGGCATAACCACCGGGCACATGCCACAGGGCGCCGTGCTCCAGCTCGCCGGCCGCACCGATGATGGCCCCCTTGCCGTAGCTTTGAATCTGCTCGGCCGGCACGGCCAGCGCGGCCAGCAGGCGCCGCGCCATGTCCAGGCCCACCGGGTTGAGCGCCTCCATCATGGGCAGGATGTCGGCCTCGTAGCGGCCGGCATAGGGGTTGGTCAGCACCGCCGCGATGGCACCGCGCCGCAAGGGCTGCTCGGCGCGCGGCCCACCTTCGTGGTGGATGTCTTCGACCTGGGTGAACACGCGTCGGATGTCGATCAGGCTCATGAAAAGTGGCCGATGGTTGAGATGGATTGAGGCATGTCGATTTGGTTTAGCAATTACTGAACCAACTGCACGGCTGACTGTAGCGGCTGCGCCGGCATCAGCCGAGCGAGAGAACCCTGACACACCAGCACCGCCGCATGCAGCAGCCCACGCGCCTGCAGGCGCTGCGCGCAAGCCACGCCCGCCTGCAGGGCCTGCTCACGCACAGACTCGGGCAGGGGCGGCACCGCCACGGTCACCAGGCGCTCACCCAGATCGCTGTCATCGCGCAGGCTGCGGGCGGGTGCTCGTTGGATGCCGGGGTGATCGGCGTTCACCGCATTGGCCACCACGGTGGCGGCGGCATCGGCCTGTGTGGCGGTGGCGGCCAGCACGGTGACGCTGTCGGCAATGCCCAATGAATGGCTGCGGCCCGGCCAGCCACTGGTGGCCACGCCCCGCACCGGGTCAGCGTGGTGCACCCGCATCCCGGCATCGGGGCGCAGCGGCTCCAGGCTGGTGCGCGCCAGGGCGGCACCATCCCAGCGCTGCAAATCGGCCACCAGGCCCACCCTGGCGTGGGTGCCGGGCGTCAGGTACAAGGCGATGTCGCCGCCGTTGTTCACCCAGGCGCGCTGCACGCCAGCCTGGGCATAGCAGGCCACGATGTCTTGCGCCACCGCACCGGCTACCGCCGCCATGGGCGTGATGAAGCCCTGCGCCTCATCCAGCAAGGGCATGCAGGCGGCCTGCATGCAGCGAGCAATCGGCCCCAACAGACCGGGGCCGCACGGGCCCACCGGCTGGCGCAGCGCGCCCAACTCGGCCACCAGTTCGGGCAGCACCTGCTCAAAGCGCACCCAGGCCTGCTGGTGTGCGTGGGCCACCGCATCGGGCTCCCCGTCGGCCCCGATGATCAGATCGATGGGGCCGTGCTGAAAATGCCAGCGGCCACCCGCCAGTTCTGCCCGCAGCGCGCCACCGGCCATGCGGCTCAGCCCAGCAGGGGTGGCTGGCCCAGCGGCCACGCGTTGCCCAGCCCCTGCAGCACGGTGCGGCGGGCCTGCGGTGCGCCATCCGCATGCCATGAGCCGGTGGCCAGCACCTGCGCCAGTGGCCGCACATAGGCCATGTGGCCGCCCAGCGCCTGGTAGTCGTCCAGCCGCATTGAAAACTCGATGGGTGCCACGATGGCCGGTGTGGGCACGGTGCCAAAGCTGTTGTCGGGCATGCGCAGCACATCCACCATCACCGTGATGCCGCCGCCCGGCCACACATAGGCCGGTGCGCCGCCGCAGGTGACATTGACCAGGCTTTGCTTGATGGCGCGGGTCAGGCGCACCGGGTTGTCGGTGACGCCCGCACGCAGGCTGCCCCCGGCACCAGCCACGAACAGCACGGTGGTCAGCGAGGGTTCGCAGTTTTCGCCAATGCGATCCACGATGTCCTGCACCGCCGCAGGCATGGCCTGGGGCTGGGGCACCAGGGCCGCATCCAGCACGTACCAGGCGGCGTGCTCACCGGTGGTGCTCACCATCAGCAGGCGCTGGCCGGGCCAGGCCAGGTCGGGCTCAAATTGTTCGATGATGGTCAGCGGATCGGCAATGTCGGTGCCGCCCCAGCCGGTGCCGGGGTTGGCCACCTGAAAGTAGCGGCCCGGCGTGCTCTTGCGGCCACGCACCTTCAGGCCCGAAGGCCGCAGGCCCAGGCAGCGCCCGGCCTGGTGCTCGGTCAGCACGCCGGTGATGTGGTCATCGACCACCACCACTTCATCCACCAGGCTGGCAAATTGCTGCGCAAAGATGCCGATGGTGGCCGAGCCGCACCCCACCCGCATGCGCTGTTCGGGCACGCCGTTGACGATGGGTGCCTGGCCGGCCTGGATCTGCACATGCGCCCCGCCCTCGATGGCCAGGGTGACCGCCTGCTTGTTGCCCAGGGCCTGCATCATGTCCACCGTGATGCGGCCTTCCTTCTTGCTGCCGCCGGTGATGTGGTGCACGCCACCCAGGCTCAGCATCTGCGAGCCGTATTCGGCCGTGGACACATGCCCCACCACCTCGCCCTGGCAACGCACGGCGGCCTGCTCGGGGCCCAGCCAGCGGTCGGTGTCAATCTTCACCTTCAGGCTGCAGTAACTGAAGATGCCTTCGGTGACCACGGTCACCATGTCCACACCCTCGGCCTGCGACGAGACGATGAAGGGCGCAGGCTTGTAATCGGGGTAGGTGGTGCCCGCGCCCACGGCGGTCACAAACAGGCCGGCTTCGGGCTGGTCGGTGGCCGCAGGGGCTGCATCGGCCGCCAGAAAGGGCACCAGATCGGCAGGCCCGTCAGCCTGGCCTGCCACACGTTGGCGCACCAGCAGCACGGGATCCACCCGCACCAGTGCCCCGCCCTGGTTGGCGTAGCGGTCGCAGGCACCGGCCTTGCCCTCGCTGATCTGACACAACACGGGGCAGGCGTTGCACTCGATCTTGTGGGCCGCCATGCGCTCGTTGCGGGGTGCGGCACGCCAAGGTGCGGCAGGCAAATCGGGGGCCGTGGGCCCCAGGCCGTCAGTCTTGGTGTGTTCGTGCTCGGACATGGATGCGCGCCTCTGGCTTGTCACAAGGCCCGCCCCGGGGACAAACCCTAGGCTTCAGGCACAATAGCGGGTGGCACAGTGCACCGCCTATTTCATGTAGCAGACACTGAACCAACGTGTAGCCGATGCTACATTCGCGGCGCAGGCGCTGCAAGGCCAGGCGGGTTGAACCCCCTGCCCTGCGGCTCATGGGCCCACCGCCCCACCCACGGCGCCCCGGCGCCATGAACCCGAACACGGCATCGCCCCTGGGCGCGCCCGAAGCCAGCACACGATCATGAGCGCTTTCAACGAAGAACGAGTCCTCACCGTCCACCACTGGACCGACCGCCTGTTCTCCTTCACCACCACGCGAGACACCTCGCTGCGGTTCCTGAACGGCCACTTCACCATGATCGGCCTGCGCGTCAATGGCAAGCCGCTGCTGCGCGCCTACAGCGTGGTCAGCGCCAATTACGAAGAGCACCTCGAGTTCCTGAGCATCAAGGTGCAGGACGGCCCGCTGACCAGCCGCCTGCAGCACATCCAGGTGGGCGACAGCATCATCGTGGGCAAGAAGCCCACCGGCACGCTGGTCATCGATTACCTGCTGCCGGCCAAGCGCCTGTACCTGATGAGCAGCGGCACCGGCCTGGCACCCTTCATGAGCATCATCCGCGACCCGGCCACCTACGAAAAGTTCGAAGAAGTGGTGCTGGTGCACGGTGTGCGCGAAGTGGCCGAACTGGCCTACCACGACTACATCACCCAAGAGCTGCCCCAGCATGAGTTTCTGGGCGAGATGGTGAGCCAGCAGCTCAAGTACTACCCCACGGTCACCCGAGAGGCTTTCCGCAACCAGGGCCGCATCACCGACCTGATCGAGTCGGGCAAGATCTTCACCGATCTGGGCGTGCCGGCCATCAACCCGGCCGAAGACCGCGTGATGATCTGCGGCAGCCCCGGTCTGCTCAAGGACCTGAAGACCATGCTGGAAGCGCGCGGCTTCAAGGAAGGCAACACCACCACGCCCGGCGACTTCGTCATCGAGCGCGCCTTCGTCGAGCAGTAAGCACGGCACACCGCGCATGGCCCGCGCCACCCAGCCCAAGGCAGCCGCCAAGCCGGCGGCCAAGCGCGCTGCGGGGCGCAAGCCGGGTGTGCGCGAGCTGGCCGCGCAGGCCACACGTGAAGCCATCCTGCGCGCGGCCACCAAGATCTTTGCCCGCCACGGCTTTGCCGGCGGCCGCATCGAGCAGATCTCGAAGGCGGCCAAGTCCTATGACCGGATGATCTACTACTACTTCGGTAGCAAGGAAGGTCTGTTCATCGCGGTCATCGAAGACACCTACCGCCGCTTCAACGAAGCCGAGCAGGCGCTCAGGCTGGACACCAGCCGGGCCGATCTGGCCCTGGAAGCCGTCATCCGGTTCATCTGGGCCTACTACCAGAAGAACCCCGAGTTCATCACCCTGCTCAACACCGAAAACCTGCTGCGCGGCAAGCACATTGCCAAGAGCGGGCGTGCGGGTGAGTATTCGTCGCCGGCCATCGCCATCACCAGCCAGGTGCTGGGTGCCGGCGTGCAGCAGGGCCTGTTCAGGGCCGACATCAGCGCCCGCGATCTGTACCTGATGATCGCGTCGATGGCCTATTTCTACCTGAGCAACCGCTACACGCTGTCGGCGTTTCTGGGCGAAGACCTGGAAGCCCCCGCATCACTGGCGCACTGGGAAGGCTTCGTCATCGACGCCGTGCGGCGCACCGTGGCCGCACCCGGCGCTTGATCCGCATTGAGCCTGCCGCCAGTTTCATGTAGCCTGTACTACATCAGGCAACAGGAGCACATCGCATGGCAGACGTGGCAGCAGGCGGCAAATCGGGCAAGGTGGTCATCCGCAACATCGGCTTGCTGCTGTCGGGCGACATCGACCGCCCCATCCTGGACGCCAACACCATCGTGGTGGTTGATGGCGTGATCACCCAGGTGGGCGCCGAGAATGACTGCGACACCGCCCAGCCCGACACCCTGATCGATGCCAAGGGCACCTGCGTGGCACCCGGCCTGATCGACAGCCATGTGCACCCGGTGTTCGGCGATTGGACACCCCGGCAAAACCAGCTGGGCTGGATCGAAAGCACCATGAACGGCGGCGTCACCACCATGATCTCGGCCGGTGAAGTGCACCTGCCTGGCCGGCCCAAGGACATCGTGGGCCTGAAGGCCCTGGCCATCACCGCCCAACGCGCGTTTGACAACTTCCGCCCCGGCGGCGTCAAGGTGCTGGCCGGCGCGCCCATCATCGAAAAGGGCATGACCGAAGGCGACTTTGCCGAGCTGGCCGCAGCCGGCGTCAAGCTGCTGGGCGAGGTGGGCCTGGGCAGCGTGAAAGCCGGCTACGAAGCCAAGGAAATGGTGGCCTGGGCGCGCAAGCACGGCATCCAGAGCACCATCCACACTGGCGGCCCCAGCATCCCCGGCTCGGGCCTGATCGACAAGGACGTGGTGCTCGAAGCCGACGCCGACATCATCGGCCACATCAACGGCGGCCACACCTCATTGCCCGAAGCCCATGTGTGCGAGCTGTGCGAAAAAAGCACCCGGGGCATCGAGATCGTGCACAACGGCAACGAGCGGGTGGCCATTGCCGCCGCGCAGGCCGCCATGCAGCTCAAGTGCCCGCACCGTGTGGTGCTGGGCACCGACGGCCCCGCCGGCTCGGGCGTGCAGCCCCTGGGCATGCTGCGGCTGATCAGCCTGCTGTCCAGCCTGGGCCGCATCCCGGCCGAGCTGGTCATCTGCTTTGCCACCGGCAACACCGCCCGCCTGCGCAGCCTGAACTGCGGCCTGATCGAAGTGGGCCGCGACGCCGACTTCGTCTTCATGGACCGCGCCCAGCACACCGCCGGCCGCACCCTGCTTGAAAGCATCGCGCTGGGCGACATCCCCGGCGTGGGCATGGTGATGATCGACGGCATCGTGCGCTGCGCACGCAGCCGCAACACGCCGCCGGCGCAAGAGGTGCCGGTGGTGGTGGGCGGGCACTGAGCCCATCAATGCATCAAGAGCCTGCACCTCTACGCGATTGCCAAAAGCCTGGCTCTTGCCTCTGATGGGCCACCGCCAAGATGAATGGACCAGCATCGGTCTCGCGATAGATGACTGAGTAAGGGAAGCGCCGCAGGGGGTGAACACGCAAACCCGCCTTGGAGGGTGAACCCAATTGCTGGTTCTCTTGCAACAAGATGGCGACCCGCTCAAACTCCATCAGAAAGGCCTGCGCAATCTTGCTGCTGGCCTGTTCAGCGTAAAACATGGCTGCCTGAGTCAACTCCTCTTCAGCCAGCAGGTGAAGCTGGAAGCTCACGTCAGGCGTGCACGGATGCGTGCCACAGCTGCTTCGCCTGAGACTTTCAGAGTCTGTCCCGAGGCAGTGTCTGCTTCGCGTCGCAATGCCTCGTCCAGCCACGCTTCGTCCACCTTCGAATCACGGTCAAAGCTGTCGATCAGGCGTTCAAGAATGCGGGCGCGGTCATCGGCGCCCAAGCTGAGCACAGCAGCTTCCAATTCGTGGATGGGGGTTGGCATGCGAGCTCCTCAGATGATGAGCATTGGTCTGGGAAGCAAGCATGCCACACATGCGCGGGGCCCGTCCCCACCCGGGCTGCCGTGCGCTGATCAGCGCGGCGCCATCCGGATCGCACCGTCCAGGCGCACGCTTTCGCCGTTGAAGTAGCCGTTGGTCACCATGAACTCGGCCAGCGCGGCGTATTCGTCGGGGTTGCCCAGGCGCTTGGGGAAGGGCACGCTGGCTGCCAGCGCGGTCTTCACGTTCTCGGGGGCGCCCTGCAGCAGCGGGGTGTTGAACAAACCCGGCAGGATGGTGTTGACGCGGATGCCCTCGCCCATCAGGTCGCGGGCAATGGGCAGCGTCATGCCCACCACGCCGGCCTTGCTGGCCGAATAACTGGCCTGGCCGATCTGCCCGTCTTGCGCGGCCACGCTGGCGGTGTTGACGATGGCTCCGCGCTCACCATCGGCCAGCGCCGGCAGGCTCAGCATGCCGGCTGCGCTCTTGGCAATGCAGCGGAAAGTGCCGATCAGGTTGATCTGGATGATGCGTTCAAAGTTGGCCGTGGGAAACGCCCGGATCTCACCAGTGGTCTTGTCGCGGCTGGCCGTCTTGATGGCATTGCCGGTGCCGGCGCAGTTGACCAGGATGCGCTCTTGCCCGTTGGCCGCGCGGGCCTTGGCAAAGCCGGCGTCCACCTGCTCCTCCTTGGTGACGTCCACCTGGCAGAACACGCCGCCCAGTTCGGCCGCCAAGGCCTCGCCTGCGGCCACGTTCAGGTCAAACAGGGCCACCTTGACGCCGCTGGCGGCCAGACGCCGCGCGGTGGCAGCGCCCAGGCCCGAAGCCCCGCCGGTGATCACTGCCGAAATCGAAGAATCCAGTTTCATGACGCGTCTCGCTCCAGTTTGAAGAACAGCGCTCACGCTAGCGCCGGCCAGCCGCAGCAGCCATCGTCCGAATCGACGAAGTTGCGATGCGGGGCACTTATGACTTCCTGATACCGGCCCTGCTAAGGTCACGCCATGCACACCGCGCAACGCACCACCACCGGCCTGCCGCGCTGGGCCCTGGGAGCCCTGACCTGGGCCCTGGGCTGGGTCGCCATCATGGCGCTGGACGGCCACATCGACCTGGCCAACCAGGCGCAGTTGCTGGTGCTGGCCGCTGCCGTGGCCACGTTGTGGCTGCCGGCTGCGGCATCCCTGGCGGCCGGCCTGCTGGCGGTGCTGGCCTTCAATTGGTACCTGGTGCCCCCACGCGGCACGCTGGCCGTGGATGGCCACCAGAACGTGTTGCTGTTGCTGGCCATGGCTGCCGTCAACACGGTGGTGGCGGTGCTGATGGCCCGCTTGCGTGCCCAGGCCCGCCGGGCGCGGCTGCACCAGTTGCAGGCCGAGCAATTGCGCAGCCTGGGCGATGCCCTGCGCGATGCGGCAGACCCGTTGGCCCATGCCGGGGCCTTGCAGGCCGCGCTGGCCAATCTGCTGGGTGCCCCCTGCGCCCTGCTGCTGTGCCGCAGCCTGCCCGCCCACCCCGATGCCGTGATGGCGCTGGGCGAGACCACGCCCGATGAATCAGCGGGCCTGTGGCTGTGCCTGCGCCAGGCCCAGGCCATGGGCCCCGGTACCGGCCACCATGATTCGCTGGCGCACTGGTACCTGCCGCTGCGGGGCGGCCAGGCCTGCGTCGGTGCGGCCGTGCTGCGTCTGCCCGCCGCGGGCCGCGCCGATGACCCGCTGCGCACCCATGCCCAGGCGCTGTGCGACCAGATGGGCATGGCCCTGCAGCGCGCGTTCAGCCAGCAATCGGCCCTGCAGGCCCACGAAGCGGCCCAGCTGCAGGCCGTGCGCAATGCGCTGCTCGCGGCCATCTCGCATGACTACCGCACACCGCTGGCCACCATCCTGGGTGCGGCTTCTTCGCTGCAATCGCAGGCTGATCGGCTGGACGCCGCACAACGCCAGAAGTTGGCCGAGCGCATCGTTCAAGAAACCCAGCACCTCAGCCGCCTGACCGACAACACCTTGCAACTGGCCCGCCTGGACGCCCCCGGCGTGCACCTGAGCCTCGATTGGGAATCGGCCGAAGAAATCGTGGGTACCGTGCTGCGCCGCGCCCGGCAGCGCGCCCCCGATCGCAACCTGCGCGCCCGGCTCGAACCCGAGCTGCCCCTGCTACGCTGCGACGCCATGCTGCTCACCCAATTGCTGGACAACCTGGTGGACAACGCCCTGAGCTACTCACCGCCCGAAGCCCCCATCGAGATCCTGGTGCGGCGCGAGGCCGTGCCGGCCGGATCGGTCAACCCGGCCGGCGTGGTGCTCGCCGTGCGCGACCGGGGGCCGGGCGTGGCGCCGGCCTGGCGCGAACGCATCTTCGAGGTCTTTCAGCGTGGCAGCCAGGCCGCCAGCGGGCCGGCCGATGCGCCCGCGCGCCGTG
>Ga0228698_1000643_pt1 | contig 23042 bp, 40 predicted proteins | sample McNCre117_Aug_MG_FD_178015 | JGI IMG/M metagenome (GOLD analysis project Ga0228698, IMG submission 178015) | Freshwater microbial communities from McNutts Creek, Athens, Georgia, United States - 1-17_Aug_MG | ecosystem: Environmental > Aquatic > Freshwater > Creek | place: USA: Georgia...
CCGCGGGCCGGTCGGCTACTTCGGGGGGCAAGCCGCCCTGGCGTGCACGACGATACCCCGAGGAGGGGCCCGTGTCCTGGTTCCAGCTCATCTCGATCATGGTGGAGGCCCGGGAGACCCGGGCCCAGTTCGATCTCCTCGGCCCCCTCTCGTGCCCGAACGACGGCGAGCCCCTGACGATGGGCCCCGACGGCGTCCGCTACTGCCCGTTCGACGGCTGGCGAGAGGGCGCCGACCCATCCAAGCCCACCGGCCTGTGACCCCGGTACACTCCGAGCAGACCCATCCCGCCCGCGCCCCTGGAGGAGGCCCCCGGTGGAACCCGCGTACACCACCCGCGAGGCCGTCAAGACGGCGCTCGACGCCCCCGACGCAGCCCGAGCCGACTCCCAGGTAGACCGCGCCCTGCAGGCCGCCTCACGGGCCGTCTACGGCGTCTGCAAGCGCAAGTTCTACCCCGAGATCACCACCAAGCGGTTCGACTGGCCGAACCGGCAGACCCAGGAGCCCTGGCGCCTGCGGCTGGACGCCTCCGACCTCTGGTCGCTGACCTCGATCACCGCCGGCGGCGTCACGATCCCGCCGTCGGCCATCATCCTCGAGCCGCAGTGGGACGGCCCCCCGTACACGAACATCCAGGTCTCGCTGGCCTCGGGGTCCGCGTTCCAAGCCGGTGCCACGTTCCAGCAGTCGATCGCGATCACGGGGATATGGGGCACCGCCGGCGCCGGCGCTCAGGCCGCGACCACGACCGTGGGCACCACCGGCGCCAGCGCGACGTCGATGACCGTGGCCGGCACCCCGGGGATCGGCGTCGGCTCGATCCTGCAGGTCGACTCCGAGCTCGTCATCGTCTCCGAGCGCTCGTACACGAGCGGCGGGACGATCACCGCGGACGTCGCCGCGTCGTCCGCGGCCACGCTCCTGCCGATGGCCTCGACCGCCGGCTGGTCGCGCGGGGACTGGGCCCTGGTCGACGCCGAGCGCGTCCTCGTGGTCGACGTCTCGCCGGGCGGCCTGATCGTGCGCCGGGCCTGGGACGGGACCGTGCTGGCCGCGCACACGTCCGGCGCGTCCGTGTACGCGCCGTGGGTGCTGACGGTCCAGCGTGGCCAGCTGGGCACGGCCGCGGCCTCGCACACGGCGGGCTCGACCGTGTCGACGTGGAGAGCCCCGTCCCTCGTCGAGGAGTACACGATCGCGCACGCGCTGACCGCGCTCCTCGACGAGCGCGCCGGGTACGCGCGCGCGTACGAGGGCCAGCAGGGCGGCCAGACGACCCCGGTCTCGCGCCGCTCCCTCAAGGCGCTCGCGGAGGACCTGTACGGCACGTACGGCCGCCAGGCCCGCACGAGGGTCGTCTGATGCGGGTCCGGGTCGAGGGGCCCGTGTTCGAGCTGGGGCCGCGCATCGATGCCGCGCTCGAGGAGGCCGCCGAACGGCTGGCCGACGACGCGTCCGAGCGTTGGCATGCGTTCCTCAACGCGTCGCTGCGCACGCAGACCCCGTACTACGTGCCGAACCTGACCCGCGAGCGCCGCGGGCCCCTGGTCGAGGCCGTCCACGACCGCGGCGTGGTCTACGGGCCCTGGCTGGAAGGCGTGGGCTCGCGCAACAAGACGAGCCGGTTCAAGGGGTACTGGGCTGCGCGCCGGGCCGGCCAGGCCGTGGAGGCCACGGTGCCCGTCGTCGTCGGCGAGATCCTCGACCGGGCGCTGGGAGGCGCGTGATGGCGGACATGGGCGTCCTGGTCGCCGCGGTGCAGACCGCGCTCGTCGACCATGCCGCGGCCCTGGGCGTCTTCGGGTCGGTGAACGGGCACGAGCCGCGCAACGCGCCCTCGGACGCGCCCGCGCTGTCGCTGTACGCGGTCGGGGCCCGGCCCCTGCCGCGGGGCTCCGGGCTCGCCGTGGTGTCGGTCGCCCTGGACTGGGCCGCGCGCGTGAGCGTGCCGGCGGCCGTGGGCGACCTCGACGCGGTCGAGCGCCTGGTGTCGGCGGCCGGTCTGGCGTACTGGGCTGCCGTGGTCTCCGATCTCGACCTGGCCCTCGGGGCGGCGCAGCTGCCCGCGGGCATGTCGATGTGGGGCCTGGACGTCCTCGGGGTCCACGGGCAGGGCACGCGCATGGAGCTGGGCTACCTGGTGCCGGACGCGACGCCGCTGCGCGTGGCCACGGTCTCGCTGCCCATCATCGTCAACGACGTCCTCACGGAGGCATGAGAAATGGCCAAGACCGGCGGCCTGGGCGGCCAGCTGTGGGTGGACGGCATCGCCGTCGGCACGGGCGTCCAGGCGTTCCAGGCGGCGTCGCCGATCGCGCAGATCGACGTCACGGACATCACGCAGGGCGCCCACGAGCGCCTCAACGGGATCCGCGACGGGCAGCTGTCGGTGACCGCGTACCTCGACCCGGCGGGCATCCACGTGCCCCTGAAGGGGTTGTCGACCGCGGACAGCATCGTGACCGCGGCCCCGGTCGCCCCGGCCCTGGGCTCGCCCGTGGCGTGCCTGGTGGCCAAGCGGACCGACTACGCGCCCAGCAGGGCGCAGGACGGCGCGGTCACCTTCAGCGTGCCGCACACCGCGAACGGCTTCCCGCTCGAGTGGCAGGTGCTCGCGACCGCGGGCGCGCGCACCGACACCACGGCGACGGCGGGCGCCTCGATCAACGACACGGCCGCGTCGACGTTCGGCGCGCAGGCCTACCTGCAGCTGACCGCGTTCACGGGGACGTCGATCACGGTGTCGATCCAGGACTCGTCCACGGGGTCGTCGGGGTGGGCCGATGTTCCCGGCCTGGTGTTCTCGGCGGCGTCGGCCGTCGGGGCGCAGCGGGTCGCGACGACCGCGGCGCAGGCCGTCAAGCAGTACGTGCGCGTGAACACGTCGGGGACGTTCACGTCGGCGACGTTCGTCGTCTCGTACGCGCGCAACCTGGTCGCGAGGGCCATCTGATGGCCGGCCTGGCGCCGATGGTCTACCGGGTGGACCGGCTGCACCCGGACCGCTCCCGGTGGGTGCAGGCGTCGTGCGCGGACGTGGGGTGCCCCGAGCACCTGCACGGGTGGGCGACCGTCCTGGACGAGTCGACGCCGGACGGCGCGAGGATGGCCGCGGTCGTGCGCTCGCTGCGCGACCGGCAGCACGTCGAGACCCGCGACCCGTCCGGCCTGACCCGGTTCACGTTCGCCCCGGGGCAGAAGTGCTTCCGCGCGAGCGAGCACGTGGTCGCGCCGGCGCTCTACCGCATCGGCGCCCAGGGCGCGGGCGGGCGGCCGGTCGGCGTCGTCGAGGTCGACGGCCCGCAGTGGGTCGATCGGTTCGCGGAGCACTCGGCCCGGGTCTCCCAGATCACAGAAGAGAGGTACGGAAATGTCTAAGTCCAGTGGTCTGGCAATGACCACCCTGTCGGTCCAGGATGCCGCGGCGACCGCCCGCGATATCAAGAACGACATCACGAACTTCCAGTTCTCCACCCCGCGCGCGGTGCAGGACATCACCGGCGTCGACAAATCCGCGAAGGAAACCTTGCTCCTCCTCGCGGACTTCAGCGTCACGCTGAACGGGGTCTTCAACCCCACCACGAACCAGTCGCACACCGTGTTCTCGACGGTCCCGACCACGACCGTGCCCCGGCAGACCATCATCACGTTCGGCACGTCGCCGGCCGCGACGATGACCGCCACGTGCAACTTCACCGACTACCAGATCAGCCGCGGCAACGACGGGGCCCTGACCTGGACCGCACCGGGCGTGCTGCAGAACGGCACCGCCCCCGCCTGGACCTGACCCCCTGCGGCGCCCGGCTCCCCGCCGGGCGCCGCCCTGGCCCGCCTGGAGGCGCACCATGGGCTTCATCCTCCCCACCTACAACCTGCGGTTCACCGGCGCGTACGAGGGCCTCGAGGTCCACATGCGCGGCCTGTCCGCCGGCCGGCTTCTCGACCTGTCCGAGCTGATGGGCCGGTTCGCGTCGGCCCGCGAGACCGAGACGCTCGCCGCGGTCGGCCCGATGATCGACATGGTCGCGTCGGCCCTGATCGGCTGGAACGTCCAACAGGGCCAGGCCGATGGCGAGGTCGACGTGCCGGCGGACCGGGACGGCGTGGCCTCGCTGAACGTGGACGTCCTGATGGCCATCGTGCAGCGGTGGGCCGAGGCCGCCAAGGGGGTGGACGCCCCTTTAGGGGCCGAGCCGCCGGGGCTGTCCCAGGTGCCGATGGAGCCCCTGCCGAGCTGAACCGCGCGGTGCAGGTCCTGCGGATCTGCGAGCGGTTCGGGTGCCTGCCGTCGGCCCTCTACGAGGAGCCCGCCGGCCTGATCGGGATGCTGGAGCTGGAGTCCCTGGCCGCCCGCCCGGGTGGCGATCTAGAGGAGCTGTGACGTGGCCTACAACCAGATCGACCTCGAGGTCACCGCGCGCGCCTCGACGGGCGAGGCCGAGTCGAAGCTCGACCGGCTCCGCCGCGATGCCGAGCGGACCGCGAAGGACATCGAGGCCCGCAAGCCGAAGATCAGCGCGGACATCACGCAGGCCGAGCTCAGGATCGGGCGCCTGGAGAAGGCCCTCAAGGAGACCACGGACAAGGACCGCCGGGTCCAGATCCAGGCCGACATCGATTCGGCGAAGGCGAAGCTCATCGGGCTGCGCCGGGAGGCCGAGCGCCTCGATGAGAAGCGCGTCAAGATCGACGTCGACGCGGACAACAAGACGATCGTGCCGCAGGTGAACGCGGGCCCGGCGCTCGCGGCGTTGCGGGCGATCGGGATCGCGATGGCCGCGGTGGCCGCGGGCGCGGCCGGCGGGATGCTGCTGGGCGCGGGGGCGGCGCTCGGCGGCGGGCTGGCGGCGGCCGCGGCCGGGATGACGGGGATCGGGGCCGCGGTGTCCGCGGCGGGCAAGTCGGCGGCGGGATCGACCGGGGCGACGCGGGACTACGCGGCGGCCCTGCACCAGGTGTCGGCGGCGCAGTGGGACCTGAAGCGGGCCCAGCGCGACGAGAAGGACGCCGCTCAGGCGGTCCATGACGCGCGCGTGCAGGCGAGGCGCGACCTGCAGGATCTGGCCCGGCAGACGGCCGATATGGCGCTCTCGCAGGAGCAGGCGACCTTGGACGTGCAGCAGGCGTGGGAGGACTACCAGTACTCGCTGGCGGACCCGCGCGGCACCACGTTGCAGCGCCAGCAGGCGGAGCTGGCGTACCGGGAGGCGAAGCAGCGCCAGGCCGACCTCGCGCAGGATGCGAAGCGCCTCGCGGAGGATAAGGCGGCCGCGGACCGCAAGGGCGTGGACGGGGCCGACGAGGTCCGCCAGGCCGAGGAGCGCCTGCAGGACGCGCACCACCAGGTGGCCGATGCGGTGTACCAGGTCGCGCAGGCCCAGAAGGCCCTGACGGCCGGGTCCGGGGCCGCGGCCGGGGGCGTGGACGCGCTCGCGAAGGCGATGGCGAACCTCGGCCCGCACGGGCGCGAGTTCGTGACGTTCATGCGGGGGTTCATCGACGGCCCGCTCAAGCAGCTGCGCCTGGCCGGGCAGGAGAGCTTCCTGCCCGGGGTGCAGGCCGGCCTGGTCGCTATCGAGCCCGCGATGCGCCGGCTGCGCGGTCCGTTCGCGGACATGTCTAAATTGGCCGGGGAGGCGGTCGGGCACCTGATCGAGCTGGGCGGGAAGGCCGCGGGCCCCCTCTTGCGTTTCGCGACCGAGGCGATGCGCGACCTGAAGCCGCTGGGGCCGGTCCTGGACGATATGGTCGGCGCGCTGGGCCGGGTGCTCGACAAGGCGGTCAAGTCCGGGGACGTCAAGGACCTGATGGACGGGTTCGTGGACGTGGTGCGCGCGCTGGGCAAGCACCTGCCGGACCTGGTCGACGGGATGCTTCACCTGGGCAAGGCTCTCGGGCCGCCGCTGGCGAAGGCGCTGGACACGCTGGTGCCGCTGGTGGTGCAGATGGCGGTGGCGCTCGGGCCGGCGCTCGCGCAGGCGCTGACCGCCGTGCAGCCGCTCCTGGACGACTTCGCGCAGTGGGTGAAGGATCACCCGAAGGACTTCCGGGACATGGTCCTCGTGGTGGCCGGGCTCGCGGGGGCGATCGCGGGTATCGCGGCGGTGCTGCCGGGGGTGGCGACGGCGGTCGCGGTGCTGGCGGACCCGGTGGGGCAGGTGGCGGTGGCGGTGGCCGCCGTCGGGTTGGCGGTCGGGGTCGCCTACGATAAGTTCAAGCCGTTCCGCGATATGGTGAATCACGTCGGCGTTGCTTTCCATAAAGAGCTGGAGCCCCGGCTGAAGGATGCGAAGAAGATACTTCACGATGAGCTGGCCCCGGCAATCGACCGGCTCAAGAAAACTCTGCATGACAACAAGCCCGAGCTGGACAAGATGGCCCGGGCATTCAAGAAGATCACCGACCTCGGGGAGGACTTCTCCGCGATGCTCGACGGCGAGCTGGCCAAGGGCCTCGCGCACTTCGCCGCGATCATCGGCGGCCACTTCCTGGACGACCTGTCGACGTTCGTCTGGCTCCTGAGCCGGGCGGTCGACCTCGCCGGCAAACTGGGCGACATGACCGGCCTGTCGTCCGTCCTGGGCGGGGGCGCCCCGTCCCATCACGCCGCCGGTGGCGTGGCCGGCGGCCTGTCGTGGGTCGGCGAGGCCGGGCCTGAGCTGGTGCGGCTACCCTACGGGTCGCAGGTCATGTCGGCCGGGGACTCGCGGCGGGCGGTGGCTGGCGGCGGCAAGGGCGGTGGAGGGCACATGATGCAGCTGTCGGTCTCGGACTCCGAGGCCGGGCGCCTCCTGGTCACCCTGCTGCAGCGGGCCGTGAAGGCCCGTGGCGGGGACGTCCTGGTCACGCTCGGGCAGAGGCACGCGTGAGCACGGGGCTGCGGGTCGAGGCGTGGCCGGGCGGGGTCCGCACGGACATCTCCGCGCTGGTGCGCTACGCGTCCGGGGTCCACATCGAGCGGGGGCGCTCGACGGTGAACCGCACGGCCGGCCCGTCGACCGCCGCGCTCACGGTGGACAACGCCGACGGCCGGTTCACGGTGACGTCGCCGCGCGGGCCCTGGTACGGCCTGCACGGGATCGGAACGCAGTATTCGGTGTCGGTGGACGGCCCGGGCTACCTGTGGTGCGAGCGGTCCGTCGGGGCCCCGCAGTACGCGTCGTGCCCGGACTCGGCCGCGCTGTCGTTCGCCGGCGATCTCGACGTCGCGGTCGATGTGGACTGCGCGAAGTGGCAGTACACGCAGCTCGCGGGCAAGTACGTGCGCACGGGCAACCAGCGCTCGTGGGGCCTGTGGGTCTCGCAGATCGGGTCGGGGCCGGACGTCCTGGTGCTCTCGTGGTCGGCCGACGGGACGACCATCCTGAACGCGGTATCGACGGTCGGCCTGCCGCAGGTCACCGGGCGCATGGCCGTGCGCGCCACCCTGGACGTCAACAACGGCGCCTCGGGGAACACGGCCACGTTCTACACGGCCGCGACGATCGCGGGCCCGTGGACGCAGCTGGGCGCCGCGGTGACGGCGGCCGGGGTGACGTCCCTGTTCGACTCCACGGCGCCCCTCGTGATCGGCGACCAGGTCGACGGCCCGAACGTGATCGGCGCCCGCAACGGCTACACGCGCAAGCGCTACTACGCGGCCGTCGTCCGCTCGGGCATCGCCGGGACCGTGGTCGCGTCGCCGACGTTCACCGCGGCCTCGGACCGCGCGGCGAGCCTGACCGACGCCCAGGGCAACGTGTGGACCCCCGGCGGCGGCGCCGAGCTGCGCGCCCGCTCGTACCGGCACACCGGCGAGCTGGCCGCGTCCGCCCCCGACCAGGACCAATCCGGGGCCGACGCCTGGGCCGACCTCACGATCGGCGGCGCGCTGCGCCGGCTGCAGAAGGACACCCTGGTCGAGTCCGCGTACACCCGGGCGCTGTCCGGCGGGGCGCTGCCGTCCCTGGCTGAGTGGTGGCCCATGGAGGACCCGTCCGGCTCGACGCAGTTCGGCTCCGGGCTCGCCGGGGGCGCCCCGGCCGTCCAGGGTGCCGGCGGCGGCATGAGCGCGGCGGCGAACTCGTCGGCCATCCTGTGCTCGACGGCGCTGCCCACGGTCTCGACGGCGTCGGTGAAGTTCTCGATGCGCCCGATGGCCTCCGGGGCGTCGACCGTCCTGTGGTTCTCGCAGATCGACCCGAACGCGGTCATCGTGGCCGACACCCCGCTCCTGCGCATAAACTACGTCGGGGGCACCGTGCGCTCGATCGAGATGCGCTACGTCCTGGGCAACGACATCTACATCCTGGTCACCAGGGAGGACGGCGGGACGAACTCGTTCGCGACGTCGGCCGTCGGTTGGGCCCGCACCGCGGCCCGCTGGGCGCTCGTCGCCGCGAACTCGGGCTCCGACATCGCGCTGCGCGTCGGCAACACGAACCTGACCACCGGCACCACCCTGTTCGTCCCCTGGACGATGACCGGCCAGCAGATCGGCCGGCCGACGTCGATGACGTACAACCCGTCCCGGGTCGACATGCAGTCCACTGTGCTCGGCCAGGTCAGCGTGCACCCGGTCTCCCTGTCCCTGACCGCGGCCTCCGACCCGGCGACCGCGTACGCGGGCGAGACCGCCCTCGACCGGTTCGAGCGGCTGGCGGACGAGGTCGGGATCATCCCGGTCGCCATGGGGACCTCGACGACGTCGACGACCATGGGGCCGATGTCGCCCGGCACCCGGTGGGATCAGCTTGCCGAGTGCGAGACCGCCAGCCATGGGGTCCTGGCCGACGACCGCGAGGCCGTGGCGATCGTCCTGGCCGAGGGCACGGCGCTCGGGCGCGCAACGGGCCCGGTGGGCCTGTCGTTCACCGGGGGCGACCTGGTCGGCGGCCGCCCGGTCATGGACGACTCCCTGATCGAGAACACGATCACGGTCGAGGGCGTCCCCGGCGTCGGCGGCACGGCGATCTACCAGGCCACGGACGGCATCAGCGGGTCGACTCTCGCCGGCGAGCGCGAGGTCGACTACACGGTCTCCACGGCCACCACGGCGGCCCTGCGCGACCATGCCGCGTGGATGGCCCACGAGGGCACCCCGGCGGAGCCGGTGTGGGACGGGGCCGCTGTCCACCTGGCCCGCGCGCAGACCGCGGCGCGGGCCGACGCCCTGCGGGCGCTCGACATCGGCGACACCTGGCGGCTGACCGGCGCCCCGGCTTGGTCCGGGGCCGACGACGCCGATCAGGTCGTCGTCGGCCTGGCGGAGGACGTCGACCAGCTGCAGCACCGGGTGTCCCTGATCTCGCGCCCGGGCGCCCCGTACCGGGCCGGGCGGTGGTCGGACTCCGACTCCGGGATGCCGGGCCTGACCCGGTGGGCGCCCGGCCCGTGCACGCTCGCGTCGGCGGCGACCGCCGGGGCGACCACGCTCTCGGTCGCGGTCTCCGGCTGGCAATGGGGGCACGGGGACGGCGACTACACGATCACGGTCGGCGGCGAGCGCTGCACGGTCACCGCGGTCGGGGCCCCGTCCGCGGGCGTCCAGGCCCTGACCGTGGTCCGGGGCGGCGGCGGGTGGGCGGCGGCCCACCCTGCGGGCACGGCCGTAGACTTGGCCGACGGCACCGTATGGCTCTGGAGGGCCTGAGATGGCTAATGCGCAGGCGGGGAACTTCACCCGCGTCACCGACATCATCGACACCGCGGTCGTGGGCATCGTCGAGGACACCACGATCGGCACCGCGGCGACCGGGTTCTCGACGTCGTCGATGGTCGCCCGGACCGCCCTCGGCGGCCGGCTCGTCTACCTCGAGCTGTTCCTGAACCGCACCGGGGCGGACATCACGCAGACGAACTCGAACGTCACCGACACGCTGATGTTCACCCTGGATGTCGGCTACCGCCCTTCGGAGACCATCAACGCGGTCGTGGGCAACGGGTCGATCGTCGGCGAGGCTGCGATCAACGCTGACGGCACCGTGACCCTGCGCGCGGCCTCGTACACCATCACGTCGGGCACGAACGTTCGCCTGACCGCGTTCTTCATCACCTCATCGTGACGGCCTGGAGGACCCCATGATGCTCACCGGACTTGCCGACGCCCTGCGCGCCGGCGGACTCGACGTCGTCGAGGTCGACGGCTGGCGCGAGCGCGGCCACGGCCCCATGGCCGATGTGCTCGGCGTCACCTGCCACCACACCGGGGGCCTGAACGACCTCGGCACGATCGTCCATGGGCGATCGGATCTCGCGGGCCCGCTGGCCCACCTGTTCCTCGACCGCGAGGGCGTCTTCCACGTCGTCGCGGCCGGGCTCTGCTGGCACGCCGGCGTCTCGCGCAAGCCCGCCTACACCAACAGCCACCGCATCGGGATCGAGGCGGAGGCGCTCGGCACCGGCGCCGCGGGCGACTGGCCGGACGCCCAGATGGACGCCTACCGGCTCGGCTGCAAGGTGCTGGCCGGGCACTACGGGTTCGGCATCGACCAGGTGCTGGGCCACAAGGAGACCTGCGCCCCGCCAGGGCGCAAGACCGACCCCTCGTTCGACATGGCGGCATTCCGCCGCCAGATCACCGCCCTGGAGGACGACATGCCCCTGACCGACAAGGACCTCGACGCGATCGCCCGGCGCGTGCTGACGATCGACGTGATCGCCGCGCCGTCCGACGTCGCGACCCGGGACAACGCGACCTGGCAGCTGCAGTCCTACATCAAGCGGATCGAGTCCCAGTCCCGCGCGGCCCAGGCCTCCGCCCTCGCGCTGCGAGCCCAGGTGACCGCGCTCGCAGCCGCCGTCGAGGGCCAGAGCGCCGACGGCGTGCGCCAGGCCATCGCCGACGGCATCCGCGACCTTGAGGCCCTGCGGCTCACGCTGGCCCCGGCGCCGGACGCCGCCCAGTGAGCGCGGGCCGGCCCGAGACCAGGGCGCGCCCTGGATGCGAGGTGGCCGACGTCACCGCGAGTCGGAGCCTCGCGTGGACGGGGCGGTGACGTCGGACATGGCCGTACCGGGGGACGACTCCACGCAGGTGGTCGCGACGATGACGAGGATCGACGAGCGCACGCAGCGACTCCTGGACGGCCTGGAGCGCGTCCAGGACGCCGTGGACCGCATGACGGGGCAGATCGGCGCCCTGTCGCAGGATCAGGCCCTGATCAAGCGCGATCTCGCGTCGCTCGACGGGCGCGTGAGCACGCTTGAGGCGGGCCAGAGGGCCGCGGTCGATGGCCGGTCGTGGCGCTCGTGGGCGCCGCCGGCCGCGGCCGCCGTCGGCGCGGTTCTAGCCGTGCAGCAGCTGGCCGACCATTTCACGCACTGAGGAGGCACTGATGATCATCCTGTCGAAGGACTGGCGGCTCCTCGTCGCAGCCGCGATCGCGGCGCTGACGGCGTACATCCTGTCCGGCGAGGTCCACGGCCAGCTCCTGGCCATCCTGAACGCTGCGCTCGCGGGCCTGTCCGCCCTGGTGGCGGTGCCCGGTGCGCGCTCTCTCCCGGCCAGCGGCGGTGCGCATGCCGTCGAGCCCGGGGACGGCGCCTGACCTCCAGCAGGCGCCGCAGCGGGGGCGCGCCGGGCCTTGAGGGCCGGGCGCGCCCCCGCTGGTATCGTGTGCCGCGGCATCGGCCAGGACCGGGCGCCCCGCGCTCTGGTGAGAACCGCCGCGGGGCGTGCCGCTGGCGGCGACGCGGGGGCGAGCTGTCACCGGTCTGCCGATGCCTCGGCCCTCCCGCCCCCACCGGCGGGGGGGCCGTTCCGGTGGAGGCCGGCGAGCGCCTCGGCCGCGCGTCGGCGGGCGGGGGCGGGCAGGCCCCCGCGGATGGTCGTCCACCAGTCCCGGCGCTCGGGTTCGCCAAGGGCGGACGACAGGCACGCGATGCGCACGTGGCACCTGGCGCACACGTCGAGGGCCCGGGCCCTGCTGGGCGACCGGTCGTGCCAGATGGCGGGGTCGTCGCCGGCGCAGGCGGCCCGCGAGCGCCAGTCGGGGTCCGGGTCGAGGCGGTAGGCGGCCACGGCGCGGGCCGCGGCGAGCGCGCGGGCCCGGGTGCCGGCCGCCTGCTGGCGCAGACGTCGGGCCTGGGGGGGCTCGGCGACGCGCAGGACGGCGTCGTGCGGGGCCTGCGGGGGCCACCCGGCCAGGAACGAGAGCGGGGCCGCGGCCAGGGTGCCGCGGTCGCAGACGATGGCCAGGGTCGGCTCCCCGGGGCGCGGCCTGCCGAGGACGGCCGGGACGTCGCCGCTGCCCCAGTTGCTCTCGTAGCGGGTCGGTGGCCCGGCGATCAGGACCCGGTCGTCGACCACGATGACCCGGCGCATGTTGTCGTGCTCGCCGCCGGAGCGCAGGCCGACGGCCATGCCGCGCGAGAGCTGGCGGCGCCTCACGCGCCGGCGGCGGCCGGGGCCGAGATGGCCGGGATGAGCAGGGTGGGGGGCTCGAGGGCGGTCAGGGCGGCGTAGTAGATCGGGGGGGCGGTGGTGCCGTCGCCGAGGTCGATCTCGCCGAACGGCGCGATGAGGATGGGGTCGGTGAGCGGGTTGGCGGGGGTGCGGGGGGCGAACCAGTCCAGGGCGGGCATGGCGGGTCTCCAGGGGGTGCGGGGCCGGGTCAGTCGGTGCAGTAGCCGGCGGAGAACTTGCGGGTCTTCACGACGCGGTCGGCGCCGTCGGACGGGTAGATGTAGATGCGGGTGGCCGCGGCCTTGGTGTAGGTGCGCTTCTTGCCGCCGTCGCCAAGGGGCATGTCGACGCCGTAGAACGCGCACGGCTTGTCGCTGATGCACTGGGCGGTGGCGGCCGTGAAGCCCTTGTGCGCGGTGCCCTTGGGGTAGACTCTCACGACGACCTTGCGGGCGCCGGTGGGCACGTCGAGCTGGAAGCGGCGCAGCTTCACGGCCGTGTACCGGTTGCCCTTCGAGGCCCAGTCGAAGAAGAACACGGCGTCGTGGCCTTCGACGTGGGCGACGCCGTCGAGGCGCCAGGTGTGCTTGGCGGCGGTGGGCTCGGCGCTCGCGGTGGGGGCGCTCGCCGGGGCGGGCCGGGCGGGGGCCGCGGTGGCGGCGGCCGGGGCGGCGGCGAGGCTGAGGGCGAGGGCGAGGGCCGCGAGGATGCGGGTGGTGCGGTTCATGGTGCCTCCAGGGCTACCTAGGGGGTGGGTGGTGCGGCCCCCCGGCCGCTGGGTTCAGGATGCGGGCGCCCCGCGTCTGGTGTCAAGTTTAGACACTAGTTTCCCCCGGGTGGGGGATGCACCCCGCCCGGGGCCCGCAAAACAGGGCGGCGGCCCGGGGGTGAAGCCCCGGGCCGCCGCAGGTCACCGCGGACTGCCCCACGTAACAACCTGTACCCCGGCCACACTACCCGACCGGCGGGGCCGTGGCGGCGCCGTGGCTCAGCTCCGCGCCCGGGTATGGCCCGAGGCGCTCGGCCGGCACCGGCCAGTACCCGACCCCGGTGTCCCACTCGGCGCCCGGGCGCAGCCGGTAGCGCACGACGCCCAGGCCATAGCCATCCTCGCCGTACGCGATGACCCCGGGCTCGGCCGTGCGCACGCCCGCGGCCGAGCCCGTCATGAGCGCGGTGAACGCCTCCCGGGTGATGTCGATCCACGCCGGCGCGGTGACGACGGCGATGTGCTCGGCGCCATCACCGTCGACCATGGTGCGCACGGTGGGCCGCCGGGTCATGGCCGGCCTCCCGCGGCCGTGCGGCGGCGCGCATCGGCGAGGCCTGCGAGCTGGCGAGCCCAGACGGCGCGCGCCACGGTCAGCTCGGCCTCAAGCGCCAGATCGCGGGCGTCGACGGCTTCGCGGACCGCGGCCTCCAAGACTCGGAGATGGCCACCCGGGGTCACCGTGGAGGCGATGCGGCCCTCGGCCGCCCACCGCCGGATCGTGCTGGAGTCCACGCCGAGCCGCCGTCCGGCCTGCCCGGTGGTCAGGTAGGCGACGCCGCGGCCCGGGATGTGCGGCTTCGGGGCGGATGGCCGGGCGGGCGCCGGCGGGCGTCCTGGGGCGGTCACGGGGCCTCCTCGGGGGCGGGGCGCGGGCGGGCGGAGCAGGGCGGAGGCGCGGGCCTCGACGTCGCCGAGGCGCTCGCGCATCTCGTCCATGCGCTCGGCGTGGTGGGCGAGCCAGGCCCGGGCGTCGCGGCGCTCAAGCCGCGTCCGGACGAAGCTGGCGCCGATGTGGATCAGGATCGCGACGTCCATGGCCAGGCTCAGGATGGTCAGTGCCACGGTGGCTCCTCAGGAAGCGGGGCGGATGACGGGCTGGGTGGGGCCGGCCCACAGGCCGCGGGTCGAGCGGCCCGGGCGCACGATGGCGGCCTGCCTGGGGCGGATGGGCAGGTAGCGCATGGTGCCGCCGGGGCCGATGGCCAGGGTTCCATCGGCCCGGCGCGCGTTCGCCCAGATCTCGATGTCCGCAAGCCGGTACGCGACGTGCGCGCCCCTGCCGTGCGAGCGCGGGCCCAGGTTCCGGCCGCCGCGGTTCTTGCGCCAGGCCCGCAGGAGGTCGGTGGAGACCCCGATGAGGTCGGCCACGGTGTGGGCCGGCACGGACTCCGGGCCGTCGAGGCGGATCACGGGCGATCCTGGGTGATGCGGTCCCAGGCGTAGGCGGCCAGGGCCGTGGCGACGCCGAGGGCGATCAGGGTGCGGGCGGCGAAAACGGTCAGGGCGACGGTCATGGTGGCTCCTAGAGGATGGTGGCGGTGACGGCGTGGGCGGTGATCGCGTCGGCCTGGGCCGCGCGGGCGGCGGCTTCGGCGTGCAGGGCGTCGGCGGCGACCGCGGCGATGATCGCGGCCGCGGCGGCGGCGAGCGTGATCCAGACGGCGACGGCGATCATCGGGCGCTCCCGGCGGGGGCCTGGATGCGGGCGCCGGCGTCCGCGAGGTGGCGCAGGTCGTCCGGGTTCGGGGGGGTGCCGGTCAGGGCGGCCCGGGAGACGATGTCGATGCGCGCGGCCGTGAGGCAGCGCTCGCAGCGGGGGCGGCCGGCGCAGGCGTGGGGCTCGCGCAGGCCGAGGACGTCGAGGAGGGCGGGGCCGACGCGGTGCGCGGGCACGGCGATGGCCTGGCCGGAGTCGTCGATGGCGATCGTCCAGTGCGGGCCGGGGCCGCGCAGGGCGCTGTTCTCGCGCTCCAGGCGGGTTACGGTGGCCGAGATCAGGGCGAGCTGGCGGCGCAGCGGGGACAGGTCGACGATGCGGGCGGCGCGGGGGTCGGCGTCCAGCTCGAACTGGCGGGGCCGGGCGATGAGGCGGATCTGGGGCGGGTGGATACGGCGCACGATGGACAGGCCGAGGGTCCAGGCCAGCGCGATGGCCAGGGACGCGGTGAGGGCGGGCACGGGGGGCTCCTAGCGGGTGATGGCGGGCAGGGTGGCGAGGCAGAGGGCGAGGGCCCAGAGGGCGCCGTCGCGCACCGTGGTGGCGGTGGTCTCGGTGCGCCCGGGGCGCGGGCCGACCCAGGGCGCCGGGGGGCGGGCGTGCCGCGGGCGGGCGGGGCGTGCGGTCAGGGCGAGGAACGTGCCGGTGGTGCCGGCGGCCACGAGGGCCCATCCGGCGAGGGCGGCGATCGCGGACACGGCGCCGGGGTAGGGGTCCACGAGCAGGATCATCGCCCATCCGGCGGCGGCGGCCGCGAGGCCGGCGGCGAGGGCGGCGAGGCGGGCGATCATCGGCCTCGACCGCCGACCAGGAGGGCCGCGATGGCGATGGCGATGATGATCAGGGTCGCGGTGTCGCCGGCGCTCACGGGGCGACCTCGGCGGCCTTGATGGTGGCCGTGATGGCGTCGGCGTAGAGGTGGACGGTGGCGTCGAACTCGGGGTCTGGCAGGGCGCAGTGGTTGGCGAGGTGGTGGGTGAACGCGTCGAGCAGCTCGTCGACGATCCGGTAGTTCGCCATGTCGAGGCGGATGAGGGTGGCGACGTCGCCGGCGAGGGTGCCGAGGGCGCGGCCGAGGGTGGTGATGGCCTCGGCGCCGAGGTCGGCTTCGTCGAGGACCTCGAGGGGCGGGGTCCAGGGCAGGGCGGGGCCGAGCGCCGCCTTGAGGAGGCGGTGGCGGGTGAGGGCGGGGTCCGGGCGGTCGCTCATGAGGAGTGCCTTTCGCTGGGCATGGCGCGGATGGCCTCGATGCTGGAGACGGGCGGGGAGGTGTAGGCGATGGATCGGCGCATGTCTCGGATGATCATGGGCTTGAAGGCGGTCAGGGGGATGCCGGTGATGCGGGACATCGCCTCGGCTTCGAGCGGATGCCATCGGCGCACGCCGGAGCATTTGCGCGAGAACGCGATCTCGGTGAGGGGCTCGGTGCGGGTGAGGGACCATGCGGCGACGATCTGGCGCTGGTTGATGCCGAGGTCGGCCAGGGCGTGCCGGATGCGCCAGCGCAGGGGGCGCTCGGGCTGACCCGGGAACGGTTGGTTCATGCACTGATGCTAGGGGCAAGCCTTGACGTGAGGCAAGTTTAGACACAAGGCGGCCGGAGTGTGCCCCCGGCGCGCAGCGGGGGCTCCGCGCGCCGGGGGCGGTGCCATCGTGCCACGCGCGGGGCCCCCGTGGAAACCACGGCGCTGCGGATAGGCCCTGCGCCGCCCGGCCCCGTGATACGCTACTTGCAACGCTAACCCCCCGCCCAGGAGGAACCATGCAGCGCATCGGCACATCCGGCCACGTGCTCGGCAGCCCACCCCCCGGCAGCCCCGAATGGCTCGCCGCCCGGCGCGGCGGCATCACCGCCACCGACATCCCCAAGATCCTCGGCCTCAACCCCTACGAGGACGCCCTGGCCGTCTGGCACGACAAGCGCGGCACCCTGCCCGACGCCCCCGCCGGCGAGGCCGCCTACTGGGGCACCGTCCTCGAGGAGCCCGTGGCCCGCGCCTGGGCCGAGCGCGCCGGCGTGCGCGTCAGGCGCGTCGGCATCGCCGCCCACGCCGGCGAGGGCTGGCGGCGCGCGTCCCTGGACCGCGTCATCATCGGCACCCGCGGCCGCCGGGCCCTGGAGGTCAAGACCAGGTCGGCGTACGTCGCCGGCCGGTGGGCCAGCGAGGTGCCCGACGACGTCCTGGCGCAGGTCGCCTGGCAGCGCGCCAGCCTCGGCCTGGACGTCGTGCACATCGCCGTTTTGATCGGCGGACAGGAGCTGAGGGAGTTCGCCTACGAGCAGGACAGCGTGCTCGAGGACCACCTCCTCGAGCACGCGCGCCGGCTGTGGCGGTGCGTCATGGACGGCGTGCCGCCGCTGGTCGATGAGAGCGAGGCCCTGGCGCGGGTCCTGGACCGCCTGCACCCGGACCGCGCGGGCACGGTGGATATCGACGGGCCGCGCGGCCAGATGCTGCGCGAGCGCTATGAGCAGGCCCGCGCCGACGCGAGGGCGGCCGACGCCGCCCTGGCCGAGGCGCGCGCGGCGATCCTCCTGGCGCTGCAGGGCGGCGACGTCCTGACCGCGGACGGGATGCGCGTGGCGACGTACCGGGCGCAGACCCGGCGCTCGCTCAGCGCCGGCGCGGTCGAGAAGGCGGCGCCCGAGCTGTACGCCCAGCTGATGGGGCTGGGCCTGGTGACCGAGACGACCAGCCGCGTGATGCGCCTGGTCGGGACTGGAGAGTGAGCACGATGTCGGAGCTTCGCAACCGCGCGTACGGCCAGCAGAACGGCACGCTCGAGGTGCGCAGGCGCGACCTGTCCGCGCAGGTGCGCGCGATGGAGGCGCAGTTCGCGCTGGCGCTGCCGCGCGGCGCGTCGGCCGCCCAGCTCACCCGGGACGTCCTGACCCTGATCTCGCAGAACCCCAGCCTGGCCGAGTGCGAGCCGATGACGGTCCTGGGCGGCGCGATGGCGATGGCCCAGCTCGGCCTGCGCCCCGGCGTCCTGGGCCACGGCTGGCTGATCCCGTTCAAGGGCCGGGCCCAGCTCGTCATCGGGTACCAGGGCATGCTCGAGCTCGCGCACCGCTCGGGCGCCATCGCGTCGATCCAGGCGCACGTCGTCCACGAGCGCGACGACTTCCGGTACAGCTTCGGCCTGCACGAGGTGCTCGAGCACACGCCGGCGCGCGGGGAGCGCGGGGAGGCGACGCACTACTACTGCGTGGTGAAGTCGCAGGGCGGCGGGGTGTACTGGGACGTGATCACCCACGCGGATGCCGTCGCCCATCGCGACCGGTTCGCGATGGCCAAGGACCGCTCTGGGAACGTCGCGGGCCCGTGGCGCGACCACTTCGACTCGATGGCCCTGAAGACCGTCATCAAGCGGGTCCTCAAGCTGGCGCCGCGCTCGACCGAGATCGCCATGGCGATCGAGGTCGACGAGACGTCGCAGGTCCACCGGGACGTCGTCGCGACCCTGACCGAGACCCACGTCGAGGCCGCCGCCGAGCTGGAGGCCGGCCCGGGCGAGGCCATCGAGGACGACGTCGCCCGGGACGACGCGATCATGGACGGCGCGGAGGCGGCGGCCGAGGGGGGTGCCTGGTGATGCTGGACATCACGCTCGGGGCTCAGGTGACCGCGGAGGAGGAAGACCGCGCGCGTTTGCTCCTGGGCTCGCTCGCGGCCCGCGCGGGGGGCGTCGGGGTGGAGAAGCTCCGGCGCCCGGCGGCCGACATGGCGCTCGGGGGCGCGCTGCGCGCGTTCCTGCGCGAGGCCGGGGCCGAGGCCTCGCAGGCGACGGGGGAATCCGTGGTGCGGTGCCTGCGCCAGCTGCTCGCGTCGGTGGAGAACGGGGCCGGGCTGTGACCGGGGCCGCGCTGCCCGAGCCGGTCCGCGCGCGCTTCGCCGGGGAGCTGGAGGCCTCGCGGGTGGACCTGGTGCGCTCGGCCGGGGATGCGCCCGAGGTCTACCTCGCGGCGGTCCACCGGTACTACGCGCTGCGCCGCGTCGGGGTCCTGGGCGTCGAGATGGCCCGCGACCAGGCCGTTGCGTTCCTGGCCCGGCCCCTGGCTGGCGGCGATGCCGAGCGCCTCGACCGCGGGCAGATGGCCGCGGTCCTCGAGGTCGCGGGCGAGATCGAGGGGTGGTCGGCGTGAGGCCGGACACGGTGCGCGTGGCGCGCACGGTCGTGGGCCCGGGCGGCGAGTGCTGCGAGTGCGACCAGGCCGAGTGCGACGGCATGTGCGCGCCGGCCGCCGCCGCCGAGGCGTTCCACGACGCCCTGTTCAACACGCCCGTGACGGTGATCCTCGGCGTGGAGGCCCCGTCGTGAGCGGGCCCGGGCTGCCGGGGCGCTGGTGGCACGGTGGCGCCCCCGGTCTGCGCGCGGGGGACATGATCGTCCCGGGCCATGAGCGGCGCGCGGTCGAGGGCTGCCCGTGGTGCGAGGCGCGGGCCCGGGGCGATCACCGCCTGGGCGATGGGCCCGTGGGCCGGCCCGACCAGGTGTACGTGACCGGGGTGCGGGAGTACGCGCGCTACTACGCGTCGCTGTGGGGGCGCGGGGACCTGTACCGGGTGGAGCCCGAGGGCGACCTGGAGGTCTCGCACGAGGACACCGTGCCGACGTGGACCGCGCCCGCGGCCCGCGTGGTCGCGGTGGTGGAGAGGGCGGTGCTCCTCACGATGGGGCAGAGGCGCCGGCTCTACCGGATCTGGACTGCGGCGGATGCCGTGGCCCTGGAGAGGAGCAGATCATGATGGATTCGCAGGCCCTGTGGACGGAGATCATCCGGGGGCCCTACCAGGAGGCTGACGGCGTCTCGCCGGCGGACCTCGCGGCGGCCCTGGTCGCGCTGGCGGCGGCCGGGGATGTGCCGAGCCTGCTGGATGAGGGCGCGTGCGTGCAGTACGGGTACGACAGCGCGGCGCACGCCACGTTCTCGGACCCTGAGCGGCAGCTCGAGGTGCAGACGGCGGCGACGCTGGGCGCGATGGTCTCGGATGCGGGTCGGATGATCGGCCTGGCGACGGTCGGGCTGACGGACGAGCGCAAGCGCGGGCGGGCTCGGGCTGTCGCCCTGCTGATCCTGGATCAGGTGTCGTGATGGCGGCCGGGGCCGGGCCGGCGCGCCCGGCCCCGGCGCTCCGCCGTGTGGTGCGGGGCGCCGGGTGGACGGTGCTGGCCGAGTGGCATGAGCTGGCGACGGGGGCGCAGCTGCGCGTGGTCGATGGGCGCGGGGGCGAGGTGTGGCTGGAGGGGGCGGCGGCGGTGGATGTGGCGGCGTGGGCTGCGCCGGGTCCGGGGCGGCGGTGCTTGTGGTGCTCGGAGGAGTTGTCGGCGACGGCGACGTCGCGGGCGCGGTATTGCAGCGATGAGCATCGGGTGCTGGGGTGGCGGGCGGCGGCGCGGGCTCGTCGGCTGCTGGAGCAGTCGCAGATGGCGGCGGCGCAGCGGCTGGTGCGTCGGGGGCGGGCGCGGGTGACGCAGGCGCGGATCGAGGCGGGGGAGTCGCCGTATTGAGTGGGCGGGGCCTCTGGCCGGGTGGTCGGGGGTCCCGCTTGCGCTCACGCACCTATGTGTCTAGACTTGCCACATCCGAACCCCCCGCCCAGGAGGACACCATGAGCACCGACCGCGACCAGGCCATCGTCGACCAGTGGGCCGCCGAACTGGCCACCGGCCTCGCCTTCGACCGCGCCGCCCACGCCCGCGAGGGCTTCGTCACCGGCCTCGCCGAGCGCGGCCGCATGCCGTACTCCCCCGCCCAGATCGCCGGCATGGTCCGCGCGGTCACCGCCGGCGTCCAGCGCCTCATGGCCGAGGCCCCGGCCTGGGACCGCTGGGGCATGGTCGCCGCCATGCTGCTGCAGGCCGTGACCGCGACGACGTCCGACGGCGCGGTCGCCGCGCTGTGGCGCGCCGGGGCCGAGGCGGTGTGCGCCGGCTTCCAGGACGCGGCCCTGACCGCGATCGACCGCCCCCTCGTGCGCGACCGCGACTACGTGCGCCGCATCGGCGACGACCCGGCCCGCCTGATCGCGCTCTGGGTCGCGATCCAGGGCATCGTGGACGCGGTCGAGGCCGTGAGGGGCGGCACCCGGTCGACCGTGGGCGGCCTCGGGTGGGTGCCGGCGCGCCTCGCGGCCGCGCATGGCCTGGATGTCGACGCCCTGATGGGCGTGCGGCGCGCGCAGCCCGGGGACGCCGCGGCGTCCCGGGCCCGCGGCCAGGCCCTCCTGGCGGCGGCCGCCGCCAAGATCGAGGCGGCCGAGGCCGCCCGCGCCGCCGAGGCCACCCCGGCGCCCGCCGAGGCCCCCGCGGCGACCGGGTTCACCGGGGCCCCCGTCGACCGCGCCGACGTGCGCGTCGGCGACCTCGCCCACGGGGACGACCTGCGGGCCCCAATGGCCGTCCTGCACACCGGGCCCGCCCTGGTGCTCGTCGACGGCGACGGCGAGGAGCTGTGCACCCGCGGCCGCGGCCTGACGTTCCGGCGCCCGCTCGCGCCGGCCGGGGTCCGCGGCCCGCTGGTCGCCCGGCACCTCGTGCGGCGCGGTGACATCGCCTGGTTCCCCGGCGACCGCGTCGCGCTGGAGGTCGTCGGCGCGAGCGAGGGCCTGGGCCTGGTCCTGCGCGAGCCGGCCGGGACCGAGCTTCTGGTCCCCGGCACCGGGTGGGTCTTCGCCCGGCCGAGCGCCGACATCGACTGACCCTGCCCCTGCCCCGGGCCCGCGCGGGCCCGGGGCGCCCGCCCCGATCGCACCGCCCAGACAGGAGACCCAGCCATGATCCGCACCGCCCTCGAGGTCGGCGCCGCCTACCAGATGCGCGACCGCTCCCTCACCCAGCCCGAGAACGTGCTCCGGGCCGTCGTCCTGGACGCCGGCCGGTTCGCCCGCCGGCGCAGCGGCGAGCCCGTCTCGACCGTCGTGCTGCCCGACGGGACGACGGCCGAGCACGGTGGCGTGCCGTCGTCCACCGGCCGCTACATCGTGGCCCTGATCGACGGCCGCAAGGACCCCGTCCTGCTCGTGCCGGCCGACCTGATCCGCCCGTGGGCGGCCTGGGAGCCGATCCGCGATGCTCGCATCGCCCAGCGCGACGAGGACCGGGCCATGGCGGCCCGTGCGGCCGCCGGCCGCGAGATCCTGGCCCGGCGCGCCCACGACGCCGGCCTGCGCAGCGTCCACCTGGTGCACGACCAGTGGAACGGCTCCCAGGTCCGCATGAGCCCGAGCGACCTCGCCGCGATCCTGGAGCGCCTGGCGGACGCCGCGGCGTCCGACCCGGCCGCCGAGGAGGCCGGCGAGGCCGTGTGGTCCGCAGACGGCGCCGTGCCCCCCTGGATCTGACCCGCCCGCCCCGGGGCCGCTCGGGCCCCGGGGCGGCACCTTCACCATCCCGCCCAGTCCTGAAAGGACGCCCCTGATGCGCAAGAGAACCCCCGCCCCCGCCCCCGCCCCGGGGCTCATCGTGTTGACCGAGCTGTTCGGCTCGCCGGCCTGGATCGCCCCGGCCGACGTGCGCGCGATCGTCCCGCTGTGGCGCTCGCCTGGCGCCGGGGCGACCACCGCCCTGCACCTGGCCCGCGGCGCCGTGGTCGTCGTCCTCGGCGAGTCGGCCGAGATCGCGGCCCGGCTCGGGGCCGCGCGATGAGCGGCGCCGAGCCCGCGACGGCCGACCTGGATCGCCTGCTGGAGATCCTCGACCAGATGGGCATCGCGCTGGCAGCCGCGCAGGCGGCCGCCGATCGCCTTGACGAGATCCTGGGCGGTGGCCGGTGAGCACGATGGTCGAGACCCTGGAGGCCCGCGTCCGGGCCCTGCAGGCCCTGAACGGGTCGCTCGCGGGCCAGCTCGAGCAGGCCCGGGCGGACGCGGCCGCCGCGGCCGGGCGCCACCGGGCTCAGGTCGAGGCGCTGCAGGCGGACGTGTGCCGGCTGCATGAGGCGCTGGCCGCGGTCCTGGGCGCGCTGCCCGGGGGCCGGTCGTGACCCGGGGGCAGCGCGGGGCGCTCGCGGGCCTGACGGCCGCGGTCCTCGCGCTCGCGGTGGCCTTGGGCCTGGTGCTCGCGGTCGTGGTGCCGCGGGCCCGGGCCGCTGGGGCGGCGGCCGGGCAGGCCGAGGCGCGCATCGCGCGGGCGGCCGAGGCCCAGGCCGCGGCCGGCGCCCG
>Ga0228698_1000644_pt1 | contig 23034 bp, 23 predicted proteins | sample McNCre117_Aug_MG_FD_178015 | JGI IMG/M metagenome (GOLD analysis project Ga0228698, IMG submission 178015) | Freshwater microbial communities from McNutts Creek, Athens, Georgia, United States - 1-17_Aug_MG | ecosystem: Environmental > Aquatic > Freshwater > Creek | place: USA: Georgia...
GGGCCGGCGAATGGCAGCGTGCGGCGCTCGTGCCGATGTTCGCGCTGTTCTACGTCATCCTCGCGCCCTTCGTCGGGGCTTTCGCAGATTCGGTACCGAAAGGCCGGGTGATGTTCTTCTCGAACACCATCAAGGTCGTCGGCTGCGTGATGATGCTCTTCGGCGCCCACCCGCTGCTGGCGTACGCGGTGGTCGGCCTGGGCGCGGCGGCCTACTCGCCGGCCAAGTACGGCATCCTGACCGAGCTGCTGCCGCCTTCGCAGCTGGTCAAGGCCAACGGCTGGATCGAGGGGCTGACGATCACCTCGATCATCCTGGGCGTGCTGCTGGGCGGCCAGCTCATCGGCGCGCACGTCTCGCCCCATCTGCTGGCGCTGGACTTTCCGATGATCGACACCGGCGTGGACACGCCGGCCGAGGCGGCCATCGCCTCGCTGATCACGCTGTACGTCGTCGCGGCGATCTTCAACCTCTACATCCCGCGCACCGACGCCGAGCTGGACCCCATGCCCAGCGAGCCGCTGCAGCTGGTGCGCGATTTCGCCGACTGCAACGCCCGGCTGTGGAACGACAAGCTCGGCCAGATCTCGCTGGCCACCACGACGCTGTTCTGGGGCGTGGGCGGCAACCTGCGCTACATCGTGCTGGCCTGGGCCGCCGCGGCGCTGAACTACGGCGTCACCAAGGCCACCTCGCTGGTGGGCGTGGTGACCATCGGCACCGCGGTGGGTGCGGTGGTCGCCTCGATGGCGATGAAGCTGGACAAGGCGCCCAAGACCATCCCGCTGGGCGTCGGCATGGGCCTGCTGCTGGTGGGCATGGTCTTCATCGACAACGTCTGGGTGGCCGCGCCCTTCCTGATCCTGCTGGGCGGCTTCGGCGGCTTCCTGGTCGTGCCGATGAACGCGCTGCTGCAGCACCGCGGCCACAACCTCATGGGCGCCGGCCGCTCGATCGCGGTGCAGAACTTCAACGAGCAGGCCTGCATCCTGGCGCTGGGCGCGTTCTACTCGGGCCTGACCAAGGCCGGCCTGTCGGCCTTCGGTGCGATCACGCTGTTCGGCCTCCTGGTTGCAGGGGCGATGGCGCTGATCGGCCGCTGGCACCGCCGCAACGTCGTCAAGCACCGCGAAGAAGTCGAGCGCCTGCTCGCCATCGCCCGCAGCGACGGCCACTGACGCGGCGCAGCGCGGGGCCCCGCCCCGCTGCTGGGTTCAAAGCCCCAGCAGCGCGGTGGGCTCGAAGGTGCGCTCGAAGGTGGGATCGTGCTGCGCCAGCACACGCAGCAGGTCGGCCTCGTCCAGCGGCGCGCCCAGGTAGGCGTCGCACCCGGCAAAGCTGGCGCGGATGCGATCGATGGCTGCATCTCGGCGCACCAGCGCCACGACCACCGGCGCCAGACCGGTCAGCGTCGGGTGGCGCTCGATGCCGCGGCAGGCCCGCAGGCTCTGCAGCCCGTCCTGGCCCATGCCGAGGAAGACGAAACCGTAGGTCGTCGTCGCGCTGGCCTGCAGCGCCGCATCGACGCTCGGCGCCAGCGCCACGCGGTAGCCGTAGCGCTGCAGCAGATCGTGCAGCAGGCGCCGCTCGGCCGGGCTGGAGCTGACCACGAGCACCTCGTCGAGCCGCAGCTCGCCCTCGACCAGCACGGTGTTGCTGAAGCCCGAGCTGCGGTGAAAGTCCTGCACCACCGCGCTCGCATCGGCCGCCAACTGCCGCACCCGGCCGCTGGGTCGTGGGTGACGAGATCGGGCCGGCGCCCGCAGCAGCCCCGCCGAGCGCACGGCCTGAACCGTCTGCGCCGCCTGCGCGATCTGTGCGGCCTGTGCCCCCGAGCGATCGCCTGGGGCCGTGCGCCCCGCCCAGCGGCGCGCGCGCTGCCCCGCCAGCGCATCCAGCGCCCGGCGGATCTGCAGCGCGTCCACCGGCCGGGCCAGGTGGGCTCCGGCGGTCATCGGCGCGCAGGCCCCGCCGACAAAGACCGCGTCCGGCACCCGGCCGGTGCGGCCCACCGCGTAGACCGCCGCGGGATCGTCCGCGTCGGCCAGGATGAGATCGCAGGCCGAAAGCTGCGCGGCGTCGTGGACCACCGCCAGACCCGGCGTGCACAGGCGAAAAAAGCTCTCGAGCGTGCTGCGCTCAAAGGCGTTGAACCCGATGATGGCAACCCTCGGCACGGCATTCATCTCGGCTACTCCCCGGGTGGCGTCTTGGTGTGAGCATTCTTCGTTTCTGTAACCAGACGCGTCAAGGCGACACGCCCCCCGGACCCGGGGCCTGCACCCCCGCCTGGGGGTCCCCCGAGCGAGCCGACCGATAATCGCGGCCCCACGTTTCTTGCCGGGCCGCACCGCCGCGGCCCACTGGAGCCCCACGATGTTCGAACACGTTGAACCCTACGCCGGCGACCCGATCCTCACGCTCAACGAGAATTTCCAGAAGGACCCCCGGCCGGGCAAGATCAACCTGTCCATCGGCATCTACTTCGACGACGCCGGCCGCCTGCCGGTGATGGACGCGGTGCGCACGGCCGAGACCGCCATGCTCGGCAGCATCGGCGCCAAGCCCTACCAGCCGATGGTCGGTGCCGCGAACTACCGCGAGCAGGTCCAGGCCCTGCTCTTCGGCGCCGGGCACCCGCTGCTGGCCGCCGGCCGCGTGGCCACGATCCAGACCCTGGGCGGCTCCGGCGGCCTGAAGGTGGGCGGCGACTTCCTCAAGCGCTGGTTCCCGCAGTCGCAGGTCTGGGTCAGCGACCCGACCTGGGACAACCACCGCGCGATGTTCGAGGGCGCCGGGTTCACCGTGAACACCTACCCCTACTACGACGCGGCCACCGGCGGCCTGCGCTTCGACGCCATGCTCGAGACGCTGCGCGGCCTCCCGAAGCGCAGCATCGTGCTGCTGCACGCCTGCTGCCACAACCCCACCGGCGTGGACCTGACCCGCGACCAATGGACCACACTGATCCCCGTGCTGGCCGAGCGCGAGCTGCTGCCCTACGTGGACATCGCCTACCAGGGCTTCGGTGACGGCGTGGAGGAGGACGCCTTCGCGATCCGCGCGATCGCCGACGCCGGCCTGCCCTGCTTCGTCGCCAACAGCTTCTCGAAGAGCTTCTCGCTCTACGGCGAGCGCGTCGGCGGCCTGAGCGTGATCTGCCCGAGCGCGGCCGAAACCCAGCTGGTGCTCGGCCAGCTGCAGGTCGCCGTGCGCAAGAACTACTCCAGCCCGCCCACCCACGGCGGCCAGATCGTCGCGCGCGTGCTCGGCACGCCCGAGCTGCGCGCCAGCTGGGACGCCGAGCTCGGCGGCATGCGCTCGCGCATCAAGGCCATGCGCCAGCGCCTGCACGAAGTGCTGGTGGCCAAGCTGCCGGGACGCGACTTCGGCTACTTCCTCACCCAGCGCGGCATGTTCAGCTACACCGGCCTGAGCGCCGAGCAGGTCGACGTGCTGCGCGAGGCCCACGGGGTCTACCTCGTGCGCTCCGGGCGGATGTGCGTGGCCGGTCTGAACTCGTCGAATGTGGACGCCACCGCCGAGGCGATGGCCCGGGTGCTGGCGGGCTGAGCCACTGGGCGCGCCTAAGATCGCGCCCCGATGCGACCGAACCGTCGAGCCTGGCTGGCCCACCTGTCTCGTACCGCCGCCGGGCTGGCGGCGGGGCGTGTCTGGGCGGCGGCATCGGCGGGCCCTTCCGGCCGTGCGAACCCTCGGCCGGGGTCTGCGGGCTACCCCTTCACGCTGGGCGTGGCCAGCGGGCAGCCCCGCCCCCACAGCGTGGTTTTGTGGACGCGCCTGGCGCCGCAGCCCTACGCACCGTTCGGGGGCCTGACGCCGCAGCCGGTCACGCTGCGCTGGCAGGTGGCGCTGGACGAGGGCTTCAGCCAAGTCCTTCGCGAAGGCGACGTCAGCGCCCGCGCCGAGCTGGCACACAGCGTGCGGGTGCGGGTCGACGGGCTTCCGAGTGCGCGGGCCTTCTTCTACCGCTTCATCGCCGGCGACGCGGTCAGCCCCCTCGGCCGCACCCGGACGGCGCCGGCCGAGGGCGACGACCCGGCCCGGCTGCGCTTCGCGCTGGCGTCCTGCCAGCACTACGAGCAGGGCTGGTACGCCGCGCACCGCGAGATGGCCGGGCGGGAGCTGGACTTCGTGCTCTTCGTCGGCGACTACATCTACGACAACAGCAATCCGAAGTTCCTCGTACGGCGTCACGAAGTGGAGGAGCAGCCCTGCAGCGTGGAAGCCTTCCGCGCCCGCTACGCCACCTACAAGCTCGACCCGGACCTGCAGGCCAACCACGCCGCGCACCCCTGGATCGTGACCTGGGACGACCACGAGGTGCGCAACGACTACGCCGCGGCCTTCGGGATCGGCGAGCTGTCGGCGGCGGAGTTCCTGCGCGTGCGCACCGCCGCCTACCAGGCCTACTTCGAGCACCAGCCGCTGCTGCCCGAACAGCAGCCGGTGGACGGCGCGCTGCGGCTGTACGACCGCTTCCACTGGGGCCAGCTGGCCGAGCTCTGGACGCTCGACGGGCGCCAGTACCGCAGCCGCCAGGCGGGCAACGATCCCCACGACGCCGGCGGCACGCTGGTCTGGCGCTGTGCCGAGTTGAACGATCCGCGGCGCACGATGCTGGGCGAGGCGCAGGAGCGCTGGCTGCAGGCGGGTCTGGCCGGCAGCCAGCGGCGCTGGAAGCTGATCGGCCAGGGCACGCAGATCTGCCCGAGCGGCGTGGACACGCCCGTCGGCCGGGTGGTCTACACCGACGGCTGGGACGGCTATGCACCTGCGCGCGAGCGGCTGCTGACGGGCATCGCCGACGCCGGTCAGCGCGACGTGGTGCTGCTGGGCGGCGATGTGCACCGCCACGTCGCCGCCCGGCTGCGCACGCGGCCCCAAGACCTGCGCTCACCGGTGGTGGCCAGCGAGTTCGTGACCAGCTCGGTGACCACCCACGGTGTCTCGAATGCGAAGACCGCCTGGATCCAGCGCTGCAATCCGGACATCGTCCACGCCCGCAGCGACGAGCGGGGTTACATGTTGTGCGAACTCGACAAACTATCGCTACACTGTGACGCCAGAGCAACGGCCTTTCCGGTCGCCGCGGCGGCAACCCTGCACAGCCAGGCGCGCTTCGTGGTGGAAGCGGGGCGGGCCGGTCCGCAGTCCGGCTGACGATCGGCCCCCTCTGCGCATCGACCTGGGGCGGCAGCTCCATGCTCCGGAACCGGCGGGCTGTTCCGCCGGAGCGACCTGAGCAGGCGTCCCGTCGTGGACGGGAGGAGGAGATCGATCATGTCCGCATCACCGACCTGGCCGCGTTGGTTCGGCCGCCTGAAGGCGGCCGGTGCGGCGCGTCGTCGCCCCACCCCACCCGACTTCGCCGACCACGGCACGGCTTTTGGCCTGGACCTCAGTCTGGCGCAGATCGCACGCAGCGAACCCCTGCTGCCCGGTCTGGCCACAGCGGACGACAAGCAGCCCGGCGCCACCGGCACGGTGGCCCACCCGACTCGCTGACCTCTCGGCCCCATGGGGGCCTGATCGTTGGATCCGTCAATCAGCGAATCAGCAGCACCGGCGTCTTGCAAGCCGCGAGCACGCGCGTGCTCACCGAACCCATCACCAACGTGCCGAGCTCGGAGTGGCCGTGCGAGCCCATCATGATGAGGTCGAAGTCGCCCTCCTCCGCGGTGCGCGCGATCACATCGGCGACCGGGCCGGTCTTGCTGAGGTAGGTGGCCTGGATGCCCTGGTGGTCCAGAAAATTGCGGAAGGTGTTGAGCGTGCGATCGCCCTCGTCCGCGTAGTAGTTGAACAGCAGCTCGCGGTCCAGCACCGCTGCAGCGCGCGGCGGCAGCGCCTGGACGACGGTGAGCACGGTGAACGCATGGCCGGACAGCCACTCATCGTGCGCCGCCCAATAGGCCACCATGCGCTTGGTGTACTCGCTGCCGTCCACACAGACCAGAATCTTCATGCCGCGCCTCACAGGTTCGATGGCTGACCTCGCCGAAACAAGTGCGCCAGTCTGGCAGCGGACCAGCCGCCGCAGTTGCGGCACGTCAAGTTGTCACGCCGCCCGGGCCAGATCCGCCGAATCTTCTCGGGTCGCCGCTGCTCAGTCGGCCTGCTTGCCGTGGCACTGCTTGAACTTGCGACCACTGCCGCAGGGGCAGGGATCGTTGCGGCCGACCTTCGGGCCGTCGCGGCGCACGGTGGCGACCTTGACCATGTCGGCGCGGGCCAGGTCGGCCAGCTCGATGACGTTGCCCACCAGGTCCTCGATCGCCGCATCCAGCGACTTCAGCGGGTGCTCCTGGTCCAGCGCCTTGGTGAAGGCCTGCTCGTCCTCGCTCTGCTCGGGCAGGTGGCGGCGCACGCAGGCCAGCAGGTCAGGCACCTCGGCGGCGCTCAGCTCTTCGAGGCCGTGGAAGTGGTTCAGCGCGTGCTCGAAGCCGATCACCCAGGGCGCCAGCGCCCCCTGGATCGCCGCAGCGCCGGTCAGCGGCTTGCCGTCGTCGTCCGCCGGCTCCATCACCAGCGGGTCGAACCAGCCCTGTTCGATGAAGGTGTGCTGCAGCGCGTCGAAGCGCTTTTGCACCAGCGCGCACAGGCGCTCGTGTTTGGCGGCATGCCAGCCGGCGGTGTCGGCGCTGAGCACCTGGCCGAGGACCTGGCCGTCGTCCTCTTGAGAACCGAGGTTCCAGTCGCAGGCCGGCGGCAGCCAGACGTCGCGCTCGATGCGCATGGGCTGGCAGAGCACGCCGCAGAGGTAGCCGTCGAGCATCACCACGTCGAGCGATTCGAGCGGTTCGGGAACGGCCGCCAGCAGGTCGTCGAGTTCGCGGATCTCCGCGTCGTTCAGGTCGGCAGGAATTTGGGACATGGGGGTGCGCAGGTTGGCTGGGACGCCGACACAAGCCGGTACAAAAGCCGTGATTGTGCCGGGCGCTAGGATGGCGGGATGGGAAACCGCCTCACACAGATCAGCACCCGCACCGGCGACGACGGCAGCACAGGCCTCGGCGACGGCAGCCGCGTGCCCAAGGACCACCTGCGCATCCAGGCCATCGGCGACGTCGACGAGCTCAATTCGAACCTCGGCGTGCTGTTGGCCGAGCCGCTGCCCGAGGACGTGCGTGGGCTGCTGGTGACCATCCAGCACGAGCTGTTCAACCTCGGCGGCGAGCTGTCGATCCCCGGCTTCGAGCTGCTGAAGGCCGACGCGGTGCAGGCCCTCGACGCCGCGTTGGAGCGCCACAACAGCGTGCTGCCGCGGCTGCAGGAGTTCATCCTGCCCGCGGGCACGCGCAGCGCGGCCATCGCGCACGTCTGCCGCACGGTGGCCCGCCGCGCCGAACGGGCGGTGGTCACCCTCGGCGCTGCCGAGCCGGTCAACGACGCGCCGAGGCTGTACCTGAACCGGCTGTCGGACTTGCTGTTCGTGCTGGCCCGGGTGCTCAACCGCGCCAACCTGGACGGGTTGGGCGGCGACGACGTCTACTGGCGCAGCGAGCGCCTGGCCCGCGGCGATCAGTAATTGACGGTCTGCCCAGGCAGGTCGATGCGCACCAGCGGGCGCTGGGTGGCTGCAACGACCGCCTCGGCAAACTGGCGCGCCCAGGTGGCGTCGGCAAAGCGGGCGGCGCCGGCCGCGTCGGTGATGGCCAGCAGCTTGTCGACGATCAGCACCTTGCCGGAGGCGCGGATCGGTTCGCACCCCATCGACACGTACTGCGCGTCGAGCCAGGCCCGGCCCGCCTGGTTGTCGAGCGTCGTCTCAACGCTCCACCGCATCAACTCGTCGGGGCCGAAACTGACCATCACCTCGCCTTGCATAGCGGCACTCTCCGGATTCGGTTGCTGAAAATCGCTGGCTGAATCCGCAGATGCTACCGCCTCAGCCGCGGCGTGCCGCGACCGCCTGATGCAGGATTTCCAGCAGTTGCTCGGAATCGTCCCAGCCGATACAGGCGTCGGTGATGCTCTGGCCGTAGGTGAGCTGGCCCACCTTGTCCTTGCCCGGGGTGAACTTCTGAGCGCCGCCGATGAGGTGGCTTTCCACCATCACGCCGAAGACCTGGCGGCTGCCGCCGCGGATCTGGTCGGCGATGTCGCGCGCCACCACCATCTGCCGCTCGTGCTGCTTGCTGCTGTTGGCGTGGCTGAAGTCGACCATCACGTTCGGGGTCAGCTTGGCGCCTTCGAGCTCCTTGACCGCCGCGGCGACGCTGGCGGCGTCGTAGTTGGTGGTCTTGCCGCCGCGCAGGATGACGTGGGTGTCCTGGTTGCCCTTGGTGGTGACGATGGCCACCTGGCCGTTTTTGTGCACCGACAGGAAGTGGTGCGGGCGCGAGGCGGCCTGGATCGCGTCGATCGCGATCTTCAGGTTGCCGTCGGTGCCGTTCTTGAAGCCCACCGGCGCCGACAGGCCCGACGACAGCTCGCGGTGCACCTGGCTCTCGGTGGTGCGCGCGCCGATCGCGCCCCAGCTGATCAGGTCACCGATGTACTGCGGCGAGATCACGTCCAGGAACTCGCTGCCCGCGGGCATGCCCAGGCGGTTGATGTCCAGCAGCAGCTGGCGGGCGATGCGCAGGCCCTCGTCGATGCGGTAGCTCTCGTCGAGGTAGGGGTCGTTGATCAGACCCTTCCAGCCCACCGTGGTGCGCGGCTTCTCGAAGTAGACGCGCATGACGATTTCCAGCGTGCCGGCGTACTTCTGGCGCAGCGGCAGCAGCCGGCGGGCGTATTCCAGCGCGGCGGCCGGGTCGTGGATCGAGCAGGGGCCGATCACCACCAGCAGGCGGTCGTCCTGGCCCTGCATGATCTGGCGGATGTGGCGGCGCGTGTCGCTCACCAGGGACTCGACCGGGGTGCCCCGGATCGGGAAGAAGCGAATCAGGTGCTCGGGCGGCGGCAGCGGGGTCACGTCGTGGATCCTTTCGTCATCGGTCTGCGAGGTCTTGTCCACGGGGCGCTGCCAGCTGTCGGCAGTCGGTTGGGTCGCTTTGGCGTTCATGACGAAGGTCTCCGGGGCAGGTTGGGAGGAGAAGGAAGGGATCGTTCGGGGCAAAAAAAAACCGCCGGGGGTTCCGGCGGTTTCCTGGATCTGCGAGCGTTCTGCTAGGGCTGTACGCTGGCCTCTCCTCCGCCGGTGCGGTGCGAGAACCAAAAGTACGAGCCAAAGAAGAAGGCCGGGCGATGCATAGCGGCGAAATGTAGCACGTCGAACATGGCGTGAAACTGACGGCGAACCCTGAGGTCAAGCGGGGGGACCGGGACGCCGTCCGGCGACGTCAGGCGGTGCCGCCCACCGTCAGGCCGTCGATGCGCAGCGTCGGCTGGCCCACGCCCACCGGCACGCTCTGGCCTTCCTTGCCGCACACGCCCACGCCGGTGTCGAGCTCCAGGTCGCGGCCGATCATCGACACGCGCTGCATCGCCTCCGGGCCGTTGCCGATCAGCGTGGCGCCCTTGACCGGGTAGAGGATCTTGCCCTTCTCGACCCAGAAGGCCTCGCTGGCCGAGAAGACGAACTTGCCGCTGGTGATGTCCACCTGCCCGCCGCCGAAGTTGGTGGCGTACAGGCCCCGGTCGATCGACGCGATGATCTCCTGCGGGTCCTTGTCGCCGGCGAGCATGTAGGTGTTGGTCATGCGCGGCATCGGCACGTGCGCGTAGCTCTCGCGGCGGGCGTTGCCGGTGGGCGCGACCTTCATCAGCCGGGCGTTGAGCGAGTCCTGCAGGTAGCCCTTGAGGATGCCGTCCTCGATCAGCACGTTGCGCTGGCTGGGGCAGCCCTCGTCGTCGATGTTCAGCGAGCCGCGGCGGTCGGCGATGGTGCCGTCGTCCAGCACCGTCACGCCCTTGGCGGCAACGCGCTCGCCGATGCGCCCGGCGAAGGTGCTCGAGCCCTTGCGGTTGAAGTCGCCCTCCAGGCCGTGGCCCACCGCCTCGTGCAGCAGCACGCCCGGCCAACCCGGGCCGAGCACGACCGTCAGCTCGCCGGCGGGTGCCGGGCGGCTTTCCAGGTTGGTGAGCGCCGACTTGACGGCGCGGTCCACGTAGCTTTCCAGTATGGCGTCGTCGAAGTAGGCGAAGCCGAAGCGCCCGCCGCCGCCCGACGACCCCACCTCGCGGCGGCCGTTCTGCTCGGCGATCACCGTCACCGACACGCGCACCAGCGGGCGCACATCGGCGGCGATCGTGCCGTCGGCGCGCGCCACCAGCACCACGTCGTACTCGCCGGCCAGGCCCGCCATCACCTGCACCACGCGAGGGTCCTTGGCGCGGGCGAGCTTCTCGACCTTCTCCAGCAGCGCCACCTTCTGCGTGCTGTCGAGCGTGGCGATCGGGTCCAGGTTGCCGTACAGCGCCCGGCTGGGGGCCACCTGGCGCGGCGTGTCGATCTTCACCCGGCGGCTCTGGCCCGCCGCGGCGATGCTGCGCACGGTGCGCGCGGCGTCGAACAGCGCCGCCTCGGAGATGTCGTCCGAGTAGGCGAAGGCGGTCTTCTCGCCGGCCACGGCGCGCACGCCCACGCCCTGGTCGATGCTGAAGCTGCCACTCTTGACGATGCCCTCCTCCAGGCTCCAGCCCTCGCTGCGGGTGTACTGGAAGTACAGGTCCGCGTCGTCGACGCGGTGCGCCGACATGAGGTTCAACGCCGCCGTCAGGCTGGACTCCTGCAGCCCGTAGGGCTCCAGCAGCAGGTGACGGGCGGTGGCCAGGCGTTCGAGGGTGGGTTCGCGGGCGATCATGGACCGATTCTAGGCAGGCTGCGCGCGCGGCAGTGGCCGGCGGACAATGTCGCCATGGCCGACCGCTCTTCCAGCCCGCTGCCCAGGCGGCTGATCGCCCACCTGGACATGGATGCGTTCTACGCCTCCGTGGAGCTGCTGCGCCGCCCCGAGCTGCGCGGCCTGCCGGTCGTGGTGGGCGGGCGCCGCGCGGCCGGCCAGCCCACGCCCGAGGGTGGCTGGCCGCGGCTGCGCGACTACACCGGCCGCGGCGTGATCACCACCGCCACCTACGAGGCCCGGGCGATGGGCGTGCACTCGGGCATGGGGCTGATGAAGGCGGCGGCGCTGGCGCCCAACGCCATCCTGCTGCCGGCGGATTTCGACGAGTACCGACGGCTGTCGCGCGCCTTCAAGGCCGCTGTGGCCGAGCTGGCGCCCGTGATCGAGGACCGCGGCATCGACGAGATCTACATCGACCTCAGCGACGTGCCCGGTGCGCGCGAGCCCGTGGGCTTCGACCCGCTGGGCGGCGTGCGGGCGCTGGCGCAGGAGATCAAGAACAACGTGCGCCGCGCGACCGGGCTGAGCTGCTCCCTCGGCCTGGCGCCCAACAAGCTGCTGGCCAAGATCTGCAGCGACCTGGACAAGCCCGACGGCCTAACCGTCGTGATGGCCGAGGACGTGCCGCGGCGCATCTGGCCGCTGCCGGTGCGGCGCATCCACGGCGTGGGGCCCAAGGCTGCGGCGCGGCTCGAGGCCCTGGGCGTGCACGACGTGGGCGAGCTGGCGCGCTGGCCGCTGGAGGACCTGGTGGCCGAGTTCGGCGCCGGCCACGGCCTCTGGCTGCATGAGGCCGCGCTGGGCCACGACGATCGGCCGGTGGTGACCGAGAGCGAGCCGGTGTCGATCAGCCGCGAAACCACCTTCGAGCGCGACCTGCACCCGCGCAGCGACCGCCCCGAGCTCGGCCGCATCTTCACCTGGCTGTGCCAGCGCGTGGCCGAGGACCTGCAGCGCAAGGGCTATGCGGGGCGCACCATCGGCATCAAGCTGCGCTTCGACGACTTCCGCACCGTGACGCGCGACCACACCGTGGATGAGCCGACGCAGGATGGAGCGGCGATCCGTGAGGCGGCCGGTCAGTGCCTCAAGCGCGTCAACCTCAGTCGGCGCCTGCGGCTGCTGGGGGTACGGGTGGGCGGGCTGGTGCGCATCGGCCGCGATGGGCGGCCCATCGGCAGCGGGCGCAGCGCTGGTGAGGAGTCCAAGGACCGAAGCATGGGTCCGGCGGGGCCGCGCAGCGCGGCCATGGCGCGATCGGCCGCGTCGGGTGACGATCGGACGCTGCCACTCTTCTCCGATGAACCCTAGAGCCCAGCCGCATCACAGTCCCTTCGGGTGATGGGCGGAGCGGCCTCAGTCTTGCTGAGGCCGGACGGCGGGCGGGGCTGGAGGTGAGGGTTCTACGCTAAGGCCATCGCCGCGCGGCGCCCCGGTGGGCTGACGCCACATCCAGATCGCCACCGCCGTGCAGCACAGCGCGGGCAGCCACTTCAGGCGCGGCATCGACAGCGCCGCCGATACGGAGCCGATGGCCATCATCACGAAGGCGAACTGCTTGGCGCGCAGCGGGATGGCGCGGTAGGCGCGCCAGTCGCGCACCATCGGGCCGAAGCGGGGGTGATTGAGCAACCAGCGCTCGCAGCGGCTGCTGCCGCGCGAAAAGCAGGCCGCCGCCAACAGCACGAAGGGCGTGGTGGGCAGCAGCGGCACAAAGATCCCCACGATGCCCAGCAACAGCGCGAGCAGGCCGGCGATCAGCCACGGCAGACGGCGCCAACGGGCGGGATGTCGCGTCGGGGTCGACGGCCCCTCTGTTCTTGACTCGGTCTGCAAAGACGCATGAACGCGGGGTCCGGTGGTCGACGGCTCCAATTTGGTCCTTCGCTGGCTGTTCGGTGCTTCGATTTTCTTCGGGTCGCCGACCGATTCACTGCAAAGACTCAGGCGACCTGTTCAGCCGGTGCTCGCTGCACGTTCAGCGGCGCCTCTTTCAGCCGCTGTTCAGCTTGCCAGGTGTCATAAGCGAGCTGTTCGGCCAGCCACAGCCGCGCATCCCCGCCTCGGTCCCTGCCAAGCCAGGCCTCGATGCGAAAAGCCATTTCGGGCGAAATCGCGGCATGCCCGTTCAGCACCCGCGACAGGGTGACGCGGTTCACGCCCAACTGCTGCGCAGCCTGCGTGACGTTCAGCCCCAGCGCGGGAAGCACGTCATCGCGCAGCGTCAGGCCGGGATGGGGGGGGTTGAACATGCGTGCCATGGCGGTTCCTCGCGTCAGTGATAGTCCTGGTAATCGACCAGTTCGGCGTCTTCGCCCACGAAGGTGAACGTCAGGCGCCAGTTCCCCGACACCCACACGGACCAGTGACCCGACAGAGCCCCCTTCAGCGGGTGCAGTCGCCAGCCAGGAAGGTTCATGGCCTGAGCATCGGTCGCCACGTTCAGGCGGCGCAGCATCGCCCCCAGCTTCGGCGCGGGTTCCGCTCGGATTCCAGCGGTGCTTCCCGTCTCAAAGAACAGCTTCAGCCCCTTGTGTCGGAAGTTCTGAATCATGGTCGATTGTAGTGCGTGGCGCAACACGCAACACAGACGACTCCTGCTGCTTCCGTTCCCCCGGACGTTCCCCCGGACGTTCCCCCGGTCGGGCCGCGGTCCAACGTGGACGTCACTGGACGTGGCATGAAAAAGGCCCCTAGAGCGTTGATTTCTCTAGGGGCCTGCGCTGTCGTGGGTCTTCGTGACAGCTTGATTTGGTGCCGACTATCCGAATCGAACGGATGACCTACCGCTTACAAGGCGGTTGCTCTACCAGCTGAGCTAAGTCGGCGGCGCGTTGCGGACGGCATTGTAGGCAAGCCGGACGCCCGACGTCACAGACGTCCGAGCGTCAGGCCCGCCAACTGCGTCACTTGATTCGCTTGAGCGTCGGTCGCGGCGTCGAAGGCGCCGGTCCGCCCGGGGGCTCGTCGGTTGGCTGCACGGGCTCGTCCGAGGCCGAATCGGCGGGCGTGGCCAAGCGCAGGCCGGTCACCGCCGGAGCGGCTGCGGTGGCCGCCGGCTCCAGAGCGATCGGGGCCAGCGACTCGGCGCCTTCGCCGCTTTCGGCAGCGGTAGGCACCGGGAAGGCCATGCCCTGACCATTCTCCCGGGCGTAGATCGCGATCACGTGATCCACAGGCACCAGGATCTCGCGCGCAACGCCGCCGAAGCGGGCCTTGAACTCGATGAAGTCGTTGCCCAGGCGCAGGCCGCTAGTAGCCTCGAAGCCCACGTTGAGGACGATCTCGTTGTTCTTCACGTACTCCATCGGCACGCGCACACCGGCATCGACGAACACCGCCAGGTAGGGGGTGAAGCCGTTGTCGGTGCACCAGTCGTGCAGGGCGCGGATGAGGTACGGCCGCGTCGAGGCGCTGGGCTGATCGTTGGTGGTGTCCACAGGCAATCGGATCGGTTCTCGGCCGCGCGCGGCTTACTTGCGCATGACCTTTTCGGAGGGCGTCAGCGCTTCGATGTAGGCCGGTCGAGAGAAGATGCGCTCAGCGTACTTCAGCAGCGGGGCGGCGTTCTTCGACAGGTCGATGCCGTAGTAGTCCAGACGCCACAGCAGCGGAGCGATCGCGACGTCGAGCATCGAGAAGTCGTCGCCCAGCATGAACTTGTTCTTCTGGAAGATCGGCGCGAGCTGCGTCAGGCGGTCGCGGATCTGCGAGCGCGCGCGTTCGAGCTGCTTGTCGTTGGCCTTGACGCCACCGCGGCCTTCGATCGTGTTCACGTGGGTGAACAGTTCCTTCTCGAAGTTGAAAAGGAACAGGCGAACGCGGGCGCGCGCAACGGGGTCTCCCGGCATCAGCTGGGGATGCGGGAAACGCTCGTCGATGTACTCGTTGATGATGTGCGATTCGTACAGGATGAGCTCGCGCTCGACGAGGATGGGCACCTCGTTGTACGGGTTCATCAGCGCGATCTCGTCGGGCTTGGCGTACAGGTCGACGTCGCGGATCTCGAAGTCCATGCCCTTTTCGAACAGGACGAAACGGCAGCGATGCGAGTACGGGCAGGTGGTCCCGGAGTAAAGCACCATCATGGGGGGTCGGCTCCTCAGTGCAGCAGGGAAGCAGAAAAAGAAAATCGCGCAGAGGCAGAAACCTGCCGCTGCGCGCGACGCGGGTCACGGACCGTGGTGCGATCCGCCCCGTCGTCAAACGTTCACTTGATGTCTTTCCAGAACGCGGCGTTCAGGCGCCAGGCGATCACGAAGAAGACCGCAAGGAACGCCAGGACGAACATGCCGAGCTTGGCGCGCTGGCCTTGAGCAGGCTCACCGATCCATTGCAGGAAGGCAACCAGATCGCCCACCGCAGCGTCGTACTCCTTGTCGGAGAGCTTGCCGGGCTTGAGCTGCTCGTACTTGCCGGTGAACTCGTGGGTCTTCGGATCGAAGACGGCGCGACGCTCACCCTGCAGCTCCCACAGCACGTGCGGCATGCCTACGCTCGGGAAGACGAGGTTGTTCCAGCCGGTGGCCTTGCTTTCGTCGCGGTAGTAGGTGCGCAGGTAGGTGTAGAGGTAGTCTGCACCGGTGCCGTTGTGTCCGGCGCGCGAACGGGCGACCAGGGTCAAATCTGGCGGGGTTGCCCCCAGCCAGTCCTTGGCCTGGCGCGAGTCCATCGAGATCTTCATCAGATCACCGACCTTCTCGCCAGCAAACAGCAGGTTGTCCTTGATCTGCTGTTCGGACAGGCCGATGTCGCGCAGCTTGTTGTAGCGCACGAAGGACGCGCCGTGGCAGTTCAGGCAGTAGTTGACGAACAGCTGGGCGCCGTGTTGCAGCGCAGCCTGATCGTTGACCTTCTCGACCGGGAACTTGTCCCAGGCGATGCCGCCAGAATTGGCCTGGGCAGCCGGGACAAAGGCCGTCAGGCTGGCCGCGGCCGCGACGAGCAGGGACGCAATGAACTTTTTCATGGTGGTCTTGGCTCCTGTTTCGTCCGCGGGCATCAGTGAGGCTTGAAGGTGACGCGATCGGGCACCTTCTTGAACGTCCCCAACTGGCTCCACCACGGCATCAGCAGGAAGAAGCCGAAATAGAACAGGGTGCCCACCTGGGCGATGATCGTGCCGATGTCCGACGGCGGCTGGATGCCGAGGTAGGCCAGCACCAGGAAGAACACGACGAAGACCATGTACAGGCCGAAGTGCCAACCCGGACGGTAGCGGATCGACTTCGCGGGGCTCTTGTCCAGCCAGGGCAGGAAGAACAGGATCACCACGGCGCCGCCCATCACGACCACGCCCCAGAACTTCGCGTCGAAGGTCTTGAGCAGCAGGGCCGCAACGATGGCCGCCACCAGGATGCCGCCCTTGACCTTGCTGTTGAAGCCGCCCTTGAGCACCGACAGGACCGCACCCAGACCGATCACGATGCACAGCACGTTGACCATCACGTCGGTCGTGGCACGCAGCATCGAGTAGAACGGCGTGAAGTACCAGACCGGTGCGATGTGCAGCGGAGTCTTCAGCGGATCGGCCGGGATGAAGTTGTTGTACTCGAGGAAGTAGCCACCCAGCTCCGGCGAGAAGAACACCACCGCGCTGAACAGGAACAGGAAGCCGACCACGCCAACGATGTCGTGCACCGAGTAGTACGGGTGGAAGGGGATGCCGTCGAGCGGGATGCCGGTCTTCGGATCCTTGTGGGCCTTGATCTCGACGCCGTCGGGGTTGTTGGAACCCACGTCGTGCAGCGCCAGCAGGTGAGCCACGACCAGACCCAGCAGCACCAGCGGCACGGCGATGACGTGGAAGCTGAAGAAGCGGTTCAGCGTGGCGTCGGAGACGACGTAATCCCCGCGGATCATCAGCGACAGGTCAGGACCGACGAAGGGGATCGCGGAGAACAGGTTCACGATCACCTGCGCGCCCCAGTAGGACATCTGGCCCCAGGGCAGCAGGTAGCCCATGAAGGCCTCGGCCATCAGCGCCAGGAAGATCGCGCAGCCGAACACCCACACCAGCTCGCGCGGCTTGCGGTACGAACCGTACAGCAGACCGCGGAACATGTGCAGGTAGACGACGACGAAGAACGCCGACGCGCCCGTGGAGTGCATGTAGCGGATCAGCCAGCCCCAGGGGACTTCCCGCATGATGTACTCGACCGAGGCGAACGCCACCGGCACGCCGGCGTTGTTCAGCGACGCGTCCGGCTTGTAGTGCATCACCAGGAAGATGCCGGTGACGATCTGGATCACCAGCACCAGCAGGGCCAGCGAGCCGAAGAAATACCAGAAATTGAAATTCTTCGGAGCGTAGTACTCCGACATGTGCACCTTGTAGGCGTCGAACGCGGTGGGGAACCGGTTCTCGAACCACACACCGACCTTGGCGGCCAGCGGTGCGTCGGCGGGGACTTCCTTGAAATCAGCCATGTGGACCTCGATGTTCCTCGTCAAGCCTTCTTGTCTTCACCAATGAGCAGCTTGGTGTCGGCCAGGTACATGTGGGGCGGGACTTCGAGGTTGTCCGGCGCGGGCTTGTTCTTGAACACGCGACCCGCGAGGTCGAAGGTCGAGCCGTGGCAGGGGCAGAGGAAACCGCCCTTCCAGTCGTCCGGCAGCGAAGGCTGCGGGCCGGCCTGGAACTTCTCCGACGGCGAGCAGCCCAGGTGGGTGCAGATGCCGATCACGACCAGGTACTCCGGCTTGATCGAGCGGGGGATGTTCTTGGCGTAATCCGGCGTCGGGTAAGCGTTGCGCTCCGAATTCGGGTCCACCACCTGGGCGCCGAGCGCTTCCAGGTCCTTGAGCTGCTCGGGCGTGCGGCGCACGATCCACACCGGCTTGCCGCGCCACTCGGCGGTCATCTTCTCGCCGGGCTTCAGGCCGGAGATATCGACTTCCACGGCGGCACCGGCCGCTTTGGCGCGCTCCGAAGGCGCAAACGTGCTGACGAAGGGGACCGCCGCGGCGACACCGCCGATCGCGCCGGCGCAGCCCGACGCGATCAGCCATGTCCGCTTGGCCTGGTCGACTTGCTGGTCACTCATGTGATTCCTCGGGGAAAAGAAAATCCGGACCCGAACTGGGGGCAACCCCTGATTCTAGCCGTGCGATGTGGAGTGTTTCGCATTGCGACGGGACGTCACGGCGATTGCCGCAGCGCCCAGCGCCTGGCCGACGGCTCAAAACAACACCCGATGGGGCCGCCTGCCTGCGTGCGCCGTTTCTGAACCCGGCGCGCCGCGATCAGGCCTTGTTGGCTTGACTTGTAACTTACGGCGTGAATACTTCACGCACCGGCGCACTCGCCGCGCCACAACTTCCACATCGAAGGAGAAACCAGCATGGGCATGATGACCGAGTTCAAGGAGTTCGCGTTGAAGGGCAACGTCATGGATCTCGCCGTGGGCGTGATCATCGGCGGGGCCTTCGGCAAGATCGTCGATTCCCTGGTGGGCGACGTGATCATGCCGATCGTGGGCAAGGTCTTCGGCGGACTGGACTTCAGCAACTACTTCATCCCGCTGGCCGGGCAGACCGCCACGACCCTGGCCGAGGCCAAAAAGGCCGGCGCGGTGCTGGCCTATGGCAACTTCCTGACCATCGCGCTGAACTTCGTGATCCTGGCCTTCATCATCTTCCAGATGGTCAAGCTGATGAACCGCCTGAAGCGCGAAGAGCCGGCGGCTGCCCCCGCCCCGGTCGAGCCGGCGCCGACGCCGGAAGACGTCGTGCTGCTGCGCGAGATCCGCGACGCACTGAAGCGCTGACCGCAGGCGCCGCGCCCCGGAGCGATCCTGCGGCGCTCCCCGTCGCGGCGATCAGACCGACGCGCCCGGCGGTTCGGGCCAGGGGCGCTGCGCCCCGCGCAGGCGCTCCCAGGCGCGACTCAGGCGCAGCACGCCCAGGTCGTCGTGGCGGTGCCCGGCGATCTGCAGGCCGATGGGCAGCCCCGCGGCGGTGAAGCCGCAGGGGATCGACGCCGCCGGCTGCTCGCTCATGTTGTACGGCAGCGTGAAGGCGATGTGCTCGAAGGGCCGCTCGGGGTCGTTGAGCGGACTGGCCCATTCGGCCGGGAAGGCGACGTTCGGCGCCACCGGGCTGAGCACGAAGTCGAAGCGGCCAGTGGCGGCCACCGCGGCGTCGCGCATCGCCGCCATCTGGCTGTGGCCGTGGAAGACCTCGGCCGCGCTCAGGCGCGCCCCGCTGGCCACCCACTGGCGGATGTAGGGCAGCACCTTCTGCTGACGCGCCATCGGCAGCGCGGAGATGTCCAGCCAGGAGCGCATGCGCCAGAAGCGGTCCATGCCGTCGGCCATCGCGCGGGTCATGAAGGGCGGCAGCGCCTCGACGATGGCGCCCTCGGCCTCGAAGCGCCGGGCAGCCGCGACCACCGCGTCGCGCACCTCGGGGTCCACCGCCATGCCCCAGCCGGCATCGAGCTGCAGGCCCAGGCGCAGGCCCTTCAGGTCGAGCCGGTCCAGATCGGACCAGGCGATCGTCGGGTCATAGGGCAAGCGGGTGGCGTCGCGCTCGTCCGGCTGGCTGAGCACGCCCATCATCAGCGCGGCGTCGGCCACCGTGCGCGTCATCGGCCCGGCCACCCGGCCGGCGTAGGGCGGGTAGATCGGGATGCGGCCCAGGCTGGGCTTGAGGGTGAAGACGCCGCACCAGCTGGCTGGCAGCCGCACCGAGCCGCCGATGTCGGTGCCCAGGTGCAGCGGGCCGTAGCCGGCCGCCACGCCCGCGCCGGCTCCGGCGCTGGAACCCCCGGGGTTCAGCCGCAGGTCCCAGGGGTTGCGGGCGAGCTGGTGGAAGCGCGACAGGCCCGACGACAGCATGCCGTAGTCCGGCATCGTGGTCTTGCCGAGGAAGACGGCGCCCGCCTCGCGCAGCCGCGCCGCGGGGGGCGCGTCCGCCGCCGCGGGGACCAGCTCGGTGGCGGCGGTGCCCAGCGGCGTCGGCACGCCCTGCGTGGCGATGTTCTCCTTGAGCATCGTCGGCACGCCGTCCACCGGCCCGGCGGGCTCGCCGCGCCGCCAGCGCGCTTCGGCGGCCCGGGCCATGGCCCGGGCGCCCTCGGGGTCCATCGCCCAGGTGGCGTTCAGCTGCGGTTCCCAGCGCCCGATGTGCGCCAGCACCGCCTCGGTCACCTCGACGGGGGAGAGCGCACGCCGCGCGTAGGCGGCCACCAGCTCGGTGGCACTCAGATCGTGCAGGGCCGTCATGCCGCGCCGCTCACTGCCAGGTCAGGGCGGCCAAGTCGTTGGCGAAGATCGGCGAGCTGGCCCACACGCCCTTCAGCCCCTTCTTGTAGACCGTCGCCTGAGTCGGGTTGAAGAGGTAGACGTTCACCGAGTCGGTGGCCAGCTGGCGCTGCAGGTCGCCGAAGAGCTTCATGCGCTCCTTGGCGTTGGTGGTCGCCGCGTGCTTGGCCACCAGGTCGCGGAAGACCTTGCTGTCGTAGCCCCAGTAGTAGGCCGGGTTGGCGTACTGCACGTAGTCGAGCGGCTCGACGTGGTTGATCACCGTCAGGTCGAAGTTGCCCTTGAAGGTGCCCGACAGCCACTGCGCCCACTCGACGTTCTCGATCTTGGCGTTGATGCCCACCTTGGCGAGCTGCGCGGCCAGCACCTCGCCGCCCTTGCGGGCGTAGGGCGGCGGCGGCAGCGTGAGCGTCACGTTCAGCGGCGTGGCCACGCCGGCTTCCTTGAGCAGCGCCTTGGCCTTCTCCGGGTCGTAGGGGTACATCCCGGTCAGGTCGACGTAGCCGGCGTCGCTGGGCGCAAAGTGGCTGCCGATCGGCTTGCCCAGCCCGTCGAGCACGCCGTCGATGAAGGCACGGCGGTCCACGGCGTGGGCCAGCGCGCGGCGCACGCGCACGTCGTCGAAGGGCTTGCGACGGTTGTTGATCGTCATGATGCCCTTGCCGGCCATGTTGCCCAGCTCGACGACGAAGCGCGCGTCCTGCTTGAACTGCGGCAGCGACTGGTTGGCGATGCCGCGCGGGAAGGCGTCGATGTCGCCGGCCAGCAGCGCGGCCGTCTGCGCGGCCGAGTCGGGGATGAAGCGGAAGGTGGCCTTCTTGAGCTTCACCGCCGCGGCGTTGCGCCAGCCGTCCCACTTCACCAGCGTCACCGCGCTGCCCTTGGCCCAGTTCTCCAGCTTGTAGGGCCCCGTGCCCACCGGCTTGGTGGCGGCGGTGGCGGCGCTCTTGGCGTCCAGGATCACCGCGGTGTTCTCGCCCATGCGGAAGAGGAAGTTCCCGTCCGGGTTGTTCAGCGTGATGATCACCGTCAGCGGGTCGGGCGTGGCGATCGAGGAGATGTTGTCGAACACCGCCTTCTTGGCCTTGTTGGTGCTGCCCTCGGCCTTGGCGCGCTCGAAGCTGAACTTCACGTCCGCGCTGTCGAAGGCCTCGCCGTCCTGGAACTTCACGCCCTTGCGCAGCTTGAAGGTGTAGAGCTTGCCGTCCGGGTCCATCGACCAGCTCTCGGCCAGCAGCGGGGTGACGCTGCCGTCGACGTTGATCTTCGTGAGGCCCTCGAAGACGTTGTAGTGCACCAGCTCGCCGATCGCGGCCGAGGGGCCGGTGGTCGGATCCAGGCTCGGCGGCTCCAGCACCATGCCAATCACGACGCTGTCACGGCGGGCCTGCGCCAGCGCGTCGGCGCTGCCCAGCGTGGCGGTCAGCGCCAGCACGGCCATCACGACGGCACCGGCACGGCGGCTCAGGCGCAGCGGGGGGGTGTTCAGAGCGTGGTTCATCGTGTACTCCTCTCAGGGTTCAATCATGCTGCCCGAGCGCGAGGGCCCGGGCCATCCGGCAAAACGGCAGGCTGCGCGTTGGCGGTGAGCGGCGCCTCACAGTGGACGTACAGCCACGGGGGGCGGCGTCATCGACGGCACCGCGTCGATCAGGCGGCGGGTGTAGGGGTGCTGGGGCTGGCGGAAGAGCCGGTCCGGGCTGCCCCGCTCGACGACCTGACCGGCCTGCAGCACCAGCACCTCGTCGCAGACCAGGTCCACCACCGCCAGGTCGTGGCTGATGAAGAGGTAGCTCAGGCCGTACTGCTCCTGCAGGTCCTGCATCAGGTTGAGCACCTGGGCCTGCACCGAGACGTCCAGCGCGCTCACCGGCTCATCGGCCACGATCAGCGCCGGGCGCGTCACCAGCGCGCGCGCGATGGCGATGCGCTGGCGCTGCCCGCCGCTGAACTCATGCGGGAACTTGGCGCCGTCGCTGGCGCGCAGGCCCACGGCGTCCAGCGCCTCGCCGATGCGGCGCTGGCGCTCGGCGGTCGCCAGGTCGGGCTGCATCTCCAGCGGCTCGCCGACGCTGCGCGCCACGGTCAGGCGCGGGTCCAGCGAGCTGTACGGGTCCTGAAAGACCATCTGGAACCGGGTCCGCGCGGCCCGCAGCCCGGCCGGGCTGAGCCGGTGCAGGTCCTGCCCCAGCAACGTGACCGAGCCTGCGCTGGGCGATTCGAGCGCCATCACCAGCCGCGCCAGCGTGGACTTGCCGCAGCCCGACTCGCCGACCACGCCCAGGCTGCGCCCGCGCGCGAGCGTGAAGCTGACGTCCTGCAGCGCCTGCAGCTGCGGCGCCGGGGCGAACAGGCGCTCGCGCGGCAGCGGGTAGCACTTGCCCAGGCCCTGCACCTGCAGCAGCATCGGCTCGCTCGCCTCAGCCATGGGCCCCTCCGGCGTCGGGCGGCAGCGCGCGCGGGATCTCGCCCAGGCGCAGGCAGCGGACCATGTGGCCGGAACCGACGTCGGTGGCCGGCGGCAGCGTCGCGCGGCAGGCCTCGGCGGCCCAGGCGCAGCGCTCGGCGAAGGCGCAGCCGGCGGGCAGATCGGCCAGCTCCGGCACCCGCCCCGGGATGGTCGCCAACCGCGTGCCCCGCGGCAGCCCCAGGCGCGGGCGGGCGGCGAAGAGGCCGCGCGTGTAGGGGTGGCGCAGCTGGCGGAACACCTCGGCGGTCGGCCCGCCCTCCACGCCCTGGCCGCCGTACATCACCAGCAGGCGCTGCACCTGCTGCGCCATCACGCCCAGGTCGTGACTGATCAGCAGCAGCGCCATGCCGTCCTCGGCCACCAGCTCGGCGATCAGCGCCAGCACCTCGCGCTGCACCGTCACGTCCAGCGCGGTGGTGGGCTCGTCGGCGATCAGCAGGTCCGGCCGGCAGGCCAGCGCGATGGCGATCACCACCCGCTG
>Ga0228698_1000645_pt1 | contig 23024 bp, 18 predicted proteins | sample McNCre117_Aug_MG_FD_178015 | JGI IMG/M metagenome (GOLD analysis project Ga0228698, IMG submission 178015) | Freshwater microbial communities from McNutts Creek, Athens, Georgia, United States - 1-17_Aug_MG | ecosystem: Environmental > Aquatic > Freshwater > Creek | place: USA: Georgia...
CTCAGAGTGGGCGAGCAGGTCGAGGCTGGCAACAACCTGCTGATCGACGAGATCCACGACCCCCGGCAGCAGATTCCGCTGCGCATGGCACCGCTGGTGCTGGCCGCGACGGTGGTCTCGCACCTGTTCGGCGCCTCGGTCGGGCGCGAGGGCACAGCGGTGCAGATGGGCGGCGCGCTGTCCGACCAGCTCACGCGCTGGTTCGGGCTGGCGCGCGAGGACCGCAGCATCGTGCTGATGGCCGGCATTGCCGCCGGCTTCGGCTCGGTGTTCGGCACGCCGCTGGCCGGCGCGGTGTTCGCGCTCGAAGTGCTCGCGATCGGGCGACTGCGCTACGAGGCGCTGCTGCCCTGCCTGGTCGCGGCGGTGCTGGCCGACCAAGTGGCCCGGTCCTGGGGCGTGGGTCACGCGCACCAGACCATCGCCCACATCCCGGCCCTGTCGGCCTCGACGCTGGGCGCGCTGCTGCTGGCCGGCGCGGTGTTCGGCCTGGCCGGCAAGCTGTTCGCCACCGCGACGCACGCGCTCGGCGCTCAGTGCAAGCGCCGCATCGCCTACGCGCCGCTGCGCCCCCTGCTGGGCGGCGCCGTGATCGCGGCCGTCGCCTGGGCCTCGGGCGGCGAGCGCTACCTCGGCCTGGGGCTGCCGCTGATCGCGCAGGCCTTCGAGCAGCCGCTGCCGGCCTGGGACTACCTCGGCAAGCTGGCCTACACCGTGGCAGCGCTCGGCAGCGGCTTCAAGGGCGGCGAAGTCACGCCGCTGTTCGTCATGGGCGCGACGCTGGGCAACGCGCTCGCGCCGCTGCTGGGGCTGCCGTTCGACCTGCTGGCCGGCCTGGGACTGGTCGCGGTGTTCGCGGGCGCGGCCAACACGCCGCTGGCCTGCACGCTGATGGCGGTCGAGCTGTTCGGCGCGGGCGTGGCCGTGCCGGCCGCGCTGGCCTGCGTGGCGAGCTACTGGTTCTCGGGCCACGCCGGCATCTACCGTGCCCAGAGACAGGGGCATGGCAAGCACGGCGGTTGAGAATCCGCACAGGAAAGATGATGCATTCAGGCGCCGGACGGGATTGCAATCTCCCGCCCACCCCCATCTATCCTGATTGAACTTTTCTCTTAGCACTCGATCTCATGGAGTGCTAACATCCAGATATCCCCACGAGGGAACAGGAGAGAGGAAAGAACCATGACCGCCATCGCCGCCACCTACCCACTGGCCCAGCCCGCCGCGAACTGGAGCAGCTCTTCGCTGACGCTGCCGCCGCTGGGCAACCTGGATGCCTACATCAGCGCGGTCAACCGGCTTCCCCTGCTCTCCGCCGACGAGGAGCGCGACTACGCGCGCCGCCTGCAACAGGATCACGACCTGGAAGCCGCCGGCAAGCTCGTGATGTCGCACCTGCGTCTGGTGGTGTCGGTCTCGCGCCAGTACCTCGGCTATGGTCTGCCGCACGGCGACCTGATCCAGGAAGGCAACGTCGGCCTGATGAAGGCGGTCAAGCGCTTCGATCCCGAGCAGGGCGTGCGCCTGGTGAGCTACGCGCTGCACTGGATCAAGGCCGAGATCCACGAATACATCCTGAAGAACTGGCGCATGGTCAAGGTCGCGACGACCAAGGCCCAGCGCAAGCTGTTCTTCAACCTGCGCTCGATGAAGCAGGGCTTCAAGGCCGGTTCGGACGCGGCCGGCACCCACCGCGACACCCTGAGCGAGCACGAGATCGATGTCGTCGCGCGCGAACTCAAGGTCAAGCGCGAGGAAGTGATCGAGATGGAAACCCGGCTGTCAGGCGGCGACGTGATGCTCGACCCGAGCCCGAACGAGGACGGCGAAGACAGCTACGGCCCGATCGCCTGGCTGGCCGACGCGCGCCACGAGCCGACCGCCGTGATCGAGGCGACCCAGCGCGACCGGCTGGCCAGCGACGGCATCGCGCAGGCCATGGAGGCGCTCGACGAGCGCTCGCGCCGCATCGTCGCCGAACGCTGGCTGAAAGTCAACGACGACGGCTCGGGTGGCATGACGCTGCATGAGCTGGCCGCCGAATACGGCGTCAGCGCCGAGCGCATCCGCCAGATCGAGGTCGCGGCGATGAAGAAGATGCGCAAGACGCTCGAAGCCTACGCCTGACGCCTAAGCCGGCCGCGCGCCGGCATTCAGCTGGTACACAAGCCCGGCCAGGGAAACCTGCCGGGCTTTGAGTTGACTGGCGTCTCAGAAGAACTGCGGCCCCGTGCCGCCGCCCGACTGGGCCTGGAGCTTGAACACGCCCACCAGCTTTTCGAGGTGGGCAGCCTGGTCCTGCAGCGACTCCGCCGCCGCCGACGCCTGCTCCACCATCGCGGCGTTCTGGTGCGTGACACCATTCATCTCGGCGACCGCGCTGTTCACGCCCTGGATGCCGGCGGTCTGCTCGTCGCTGGCGCGCGCGATGCGCCCCATGATGTCGGTGACGTGACGGATGCTCTCCAGGATCTCGTTCATCGTCATGCCGGCCTGATGGACCAGCGCGCGACCGGCATCGACCTGCTCGACCGAGTTGTCGATCAGCTGCTTGACTTCGCGCGCGGCCGTGGCCGAGCGCTGCGCCAGGCTGCGCACTTCCGAGGCCACGACGGCGAAGCCCCGGCCCTGCTCGCCCGCGCGCGCCGCCTCGACCGCCGCGTTCAGCGCCAGGATGTTGGTCTGGAACGCGATCGCATCGATCACGCTGATGATATCGACCACCTTGCTCGACGAGATATGGATCGAGTCCATGGTCTGGACCGCCTGCGACACCACGCTGCCCCCCTTGACAGCCACCTCGGAGGCGGCATGCGCCAGCTGGTTGGCCTGACGCGCGCTGTCGGCATTCTGGTTCGCGATCGAGGTCAGCTCGCTCATCGAGGCGGCGGTCTTGTCGAGCGCGCCGGCCTGCGCCTCGGTGCGCGAGGACAGGTCGCCGTTGGCGCTGGCGATTTCACTGGCCGCCGAGTAGATGGTGTCGGTGCCGGTGCGCACCTGGCCCACGATGCGGACCAGGCTGCCGTTCATGTCCTTGAGCGCCTGCTGCAGATCGCCGATCTCGTTGCGCGAATCGACCGTGATCGACTGCGTCAGATCACCGGCGGCGATCCCCTTGGCAACCTGCACGCCCTGCTCCAGCGGCAGCGTCACCACCTTGCGGATGAAGGGATAGATCAGCATCAGCACCGGAATGCCGGTGATGATGGCGACCAGGATCGACTTGATGCGCTGCTCGGCCAGCTCGGCGTTGACCTTCTCCAGCGAGACCTTCATGCTGACCGCCCCCAGCACCGTGTTCTCGGGCACCAGATGGCACTGCATGCAGTTCTTGCCCAGGTAGTTGGGCTTGGCAACCGCCGGCCGGACCGCGCGCAGGTATTCGCCCTTGGCGTCATTCTCGACCTGGATACGCGGCTGGCCGTTCTGCAGCACCCACTGCTCGGTCGCATCGGGCTCGCGGTCATCCTTGTCGTTGCCCGGACCGAAGGCCTTGATCACGCTGTCGCCGCGCAGCACGCGCACGTCACGGATCGTCCCGAGCTGCTTGATCTGGTCCAGGAACACGTCACGCTGGCCGACGGTGCCCGTCACCATCATGCCGGTCAGACCAGCCATCGTCGCGCTGTGCATGCTCAACGAATAGTCCTCGGCCTGCCGGATCGCCGCCTCGCGCGAGACATGGCTCTGCCAGACGATCACGCCGGACCAGACCACGATCAACGCCGCCGCGATCGTGAGCAACAATTGAACCCAGATTTTGTATTTCACTGCCGGCATGGAAAATACCAAAAATTTCAGAATGGTTATTTTAAGGATTTTCGCTGGAACCCGCACCTTGTCATGAATCAAACAAGCGACAGATAGAGGGGTCCAGATGACCGAAAGCCCGGCCAGAGAAACTTGCCGGGCTTTCGGTGCTTCGCATGGTTCCTGCTCAGGTGACCGCTGGCTGGGCTCAGCCTTCGCGGCGCAACGCCGGGAACAGGATCACGTCGCGGATGCTCGGGCTGTCGGTCAGCAGCATGATCAGGCGGTCGATGCCGATGCCGCAACCACCCGCCGGCGGCATGCCATGCTCCAGCGCGCGCACGAAGTCGTGGTCGTAGAACATCGCCTCGTCGTCGCCGGCGTGCTTGTTCTCGACCTGCGAATGGAAGCGCGCGGCCTGGTCCTCGGCATCGTTCAGCTCCGAGAAGCCGTTGCCGACCTCGCGCCCGGTGATGTAAAGCTCGAAGCGCTCGGTGATGGTCGGGTCGCTGTCGTTGGCACGCGCCAGCGGCGAGATCTCGGTCGGGTGGTTGCAGATGAAGGTCGGGTTCCAGAGCTTGTCCTCGACCGTCTCCTCGAAGTACATCACCTGCAGGCCGGCCAGGCTGCGGCTGTCCAGGCGCTCCTTGACCGGGTCCATGCCGAGCTTGCGCAGCTGCGCGATCAGCCAGTCGCGGTTGTCCACGTTGTCGCCGGCCTCGGTGTGCTTGAGGATCGCCTCGCGGATCGTCAGGCGCTCGAACGGCGCTTCCAGATCGACGTCGCGGCCCTGGTAGCTCAGCTGGGCGGTGCCGCAGACGCGGCGCGCGGCGTGGCGGATCAGTTCCTCGGTGAAGGCCATCAGATCCAGGTAGTTCCAGTAGCCCGCGTAGAACTCCATCATGGTGAACTCGGGGTTGTGGCGGACGCTGATGCCTTCGTTGCGGAAGTTGCGGTTGATCTCGAACACGCGCTCGAAGCCGCCGACCAGCAGCCGCTTGAGATACAGCTCGGGCGCGATGCGCAGGAACATCTCCTGCTCCAGCGCGTTGTGGTGGGTCACGAACGGCTTGGCGTTGGCACCGCCCGGGATCGGGTGCAGCATCGGCGTCTCGACTTCGAGGAAGTCGTTCTTGACCATGAACTCGCGGATGCTGGTCACGGCCAGGCTGCGCGCCATGAAGCGCTTGCGCGCCTGCTCGTCCATCATCAGATCGACGTAGCGCTGGCGGTACTTGACCTCCTGGTCCTGGATGCCGTGGAACTTGTCGGGCATCGGGCGCAGGCTCTTGGTCAGCATGCGGATCTTGTCGGCCTTGATCGTCAGCTCGCCGGTGCGGGTCTTGAACAGCTGGCCCTCGATCGCGATGATGTCGCCCAGGTCCCAGTGCTTGAACGCGCCATGCGTCTCGGCGCCCACGCCGTCATTGGTGATGTAGGCCTGGATGCGGCCGCCGGTCGGACCGAACGACGAGTCCTGCACCGTCGCGAAGCTGGCCTTGCCCATGATGCGCTTGAGCATCATGCGCCCGGCCACGCTGACGCGCACCGCCATCGGCTCCAGCAGCTCGTTGCTCATGTGGCCGTATTCGGCCTGCAAAGCTTCGGCGCGCTGCTGCGGCTTGAAGTCGTTCGGGAAGGCCGGGCCCTGGCCGGCGGCCTGCGCGTCGCGCAGGGCCTTGAGCTTCTCGCGGCGCTCGGCGATCAGCTGGTTGTGGTCTTCGGCCAGATGGGCGTGGTGTTCTTGCGTCATGGAGCTAGGAGGTTGCGGCGTGCGCGACCTGCGCACAAACCCACTATTCTAGGTTTTCATTGCTCGCCTGCCTCGGCATCCCATTTCCTCAGCAGGCTCAGCTTCTCGCCGATCCTGATCTCCAGCCCCCTTGGCACTGGCTGATACCACCCAGGCTCCTCTATACCGTCAGGCAGGTAGGTCTCGCCGGCCGCGTAGGCGTTCGGCTCGTCATGGGCATAGCGGTAGTCGTGGCCGTAACCCAGTTCCTTCATCAGCTTGGTCGGCGCGTTGCGCAGATGGACAGGGACTTCCCTGCTCTTGTCCTGCTTCACGAAGGCCCGGGCCTGGTTGTAGGCGTTGTAGCCGGCGTTGCTCTTGGCCGCCACGGCCAGATAGATCACGGCCTGACCCAGCGCCAGCTCCCCTTCGGGGCTGCCGAGCCGCTCGTAGGTCAGGGCCGCGTCATTGGCGATCTGCATCGCGCGCGGATCGGCCAGCCCGATGTCCTCCCAGGCCATGCGCACGATGCGCCGCGCCAGATAGCGCGGATCGGCGCCGCCGTCGAGCATGCGCGTGAGCCAGTAGAGCGCCGCGTCCGGGTGCGAACCGCGCACCGACTTGTGCAGAGCCGAAACCTGGTCATAAAAGTTGTCGCCCCCCTTGTCGAAGCGCCGTGAATTCAAGCTCAGGGCGTTCTGTACGAAGTCGGCGTCGATCTTGCCGACACCGGCCGCGCCGGCAGCGGTCTGGCACTGTTCCAGCAGGTTCAGGAAGCGCCGGGCGTCGCCATCGGCATAGCCGACCAGGGTGTCGCGCGCAAGATCGTCGAACTCCAGCCCGGCCAGCGCCTTGTCGCGCGCGCGTTGCAGCAACTGCCGCAGTTCCTCGTCGGTCAGCGACTTGAGCACATAGACCTGCGCGCGCGACAGCAGGGCCGAGTTGACCTCGAACGACGGATTTTCGGTCGTGGCGCCGATGAACGTGACCAGACCGCTTTCCGCATATGGCAGCAGCGCGTCCTGCTGCGACTTGTTGAAGCGGTGGATCTCGTCCACGAACAGGATCGTGTGCCGGCCCCGGACCAGATTCTGTTGCGCCTGCTCCATCGCGGCCCGAATGTCCTTGACGCCCGAGAACACTGCCGACAGGGCGATGAACTCGCAGTCGAAGGCCGTCGCGGTCAGCCGCGCCAGCGTGGTCTTGCCGACGCCCGGTGGTCCCCAGAAAATCATCGAATGCGGCTTGCCCGACCGGAAGGCCAGGCGCAGGGGCTTGCCGTCCCCCAGCAGGTGCGACTGCCCGATGACCTCGTCCAGGGTTCTGGGCCTGAGCACTTCGGCCAGTGGCGCCAGCGGCTCTTTTCCGAACAGATCAGCCATGTTCTTCTTCCTGTGGACCAGCGGACAGCCCGCCCCTCGGCGGCGGTGATTTCGTGAGCCATCGATTATCCGGCCTGCCCGCATCGAAGATGTCTGGACGGAAACACTGGATGCTGGTAAAAATGCTGCACTGCAACAATTCATCGACCGCCATGAACCCGACTCCACCGCTTTCCATGCTGAAACGATTCGGCAGCGCCGCCGCCCTGGCCTGCCTGCTGGCCACTGCGGCCCAGGCCCAACCCGCCAGACTGCCGGCCTACGGCGCCGATCCGGCCCAGACCTCGGTCTCGGGTCTGTCGTCGGGCGCCTACATGGCGGTGCAGCTGCAGGTGGCCTATTCGAAGGACATCGTGGGCGCGGGCGTCATCGCAGGCGGGCCGTACTACTGCGCGGCCGACAACATCGCCTACGCTGGCATCTGCATGGGCCAGGTGCCCTTCTTTCCGCCCAATCCGGCCATCATGGCGGGCTTCGCGCGGGATTTCTCGAAGGCGCGCAAGATCGATCCGCTGACCACCCTGGCGCAGCGCCGCGTCTATGTCTTCAGCGGCACGCAGGACACGGTGCAGCGCCAGCCGGCGGTCGATGCCACGGTCGCCTTCTTCCAGCAAGTCGGCGTGCCGCCCGACCGGCTCAAGTACGTCAACGAGCTGCCGGCCGGCCACGCGGTCATCACGCCGCACGAGGGCAACGACTGCGCCGCCAACGAAAGCCCCTACATCAGCCATTGCGAACTGGCCGGCCAGGGCTACGACCAGGCCGGCGCGCTGCTGCAGCACATCTACGGCCCGCTGAAGCCGCCGGCCGAACAGCCGACCGGCCAGATCGTCTCCTTCGACCAGCGCGCCTATGCAATCAAGGGCACCAGCATGGCCGACACCGGCTACCTCTACGTGCCCAACAGCTGCACCGAGGCCGGATCGAGCTGCAAGATCCATGTCGCGCTGCACGGCTGCGTGCAGTCGGTCGAATCGGTCGGTGACAAGTTCTACACCGAGACCGGCTACAACCGCTGGGCCGACAGCAACCAGTTGCTGGTGCTGTATCCGCAGGTCAACAAGTCGGCGCTCAGCCCCTACAACCCCAAGGGCTGCTGGGACTGGTGGGGCTACACCGGCAGCGACTATGCCCAGAAATCCGGCGCGCAGATGAAGGCCATCATGGCGATGACGCACCGGCTCGCGCAGCCGAAATAAGCAAACGCCACGCTGGCGTCAGGACTTGCTGGCGGCCCTGGCCAGCACCGGCCTGGCCTTGTCACCGGCAGGCGCAGCCGGCGTGGTGCCGGACAGCGCGACATAAGGCCCCGGATCGACGCAATCGGCACCGCTGCCGTCCTTGGCACTTGCGCCCCGGACCTTGTGGCGCGGCTGAACCCGGCCCGCCGAAAGGCAGGCCTGGTAGGCCTCGACCTTGAGTTCGTGCGCGGCCCTGGCCTGGGCCGCCTGCTGCGCGCCCACGGTATCCGGGGCCTTGGCGTGCGTGATGTTGGAAAACAGCATCAGCAATGCGACGATGTGCTGGTTCATGTACGCTCCTTGCGTGGCTGAACGGCGATCCTGCGTGTATAGCGCAAGCCACCACCGACCACAAGCCGGTTCACCACACAAAGCGCCGAAACTCAGCTGTCCTTGGAGATCGTGATGGTCGGGAACTTGGACGAGAAATCCTTGGCGCGCTGTGCCACCTTGACCGCAACCTGGCGCGCGACCGACTTGTAGAGGCCGGCAATCTCGCCATCCGGGTCGGCCACCACGGTCGGCTGACCGCTGTCGGCCTGTTCGCGGATCTGCAGATTCAGCGGCAGCGCGCCGAGGTAGTCGAGGCCGAACTCGGCCGCCATCTTCCTGCCGCCGTCGGCGCCAAAGATGTGCTCGACATGGCCGCAGTTGGAGCAGACATGGACCGCCATGTTCTCGACCACGCCCAGGATCGGCACGCCGACCTTCTCGAACATCTTGATGCCCTTGCGCGCGTCGAGCAGCGCGATGTCCTGCGGCGTGGTCACGATCACCGCGCCGGTCAGCGGCACCTGCTGGCTCAGACTGAGCTGGATGTCGCCGGTGCCGGGCGGCATGTCGATGATCAGGTAATCCAGATCCTTCCAGTTGGTCTGGCGCAGCAGCTGGTCGAGCGCCTGCGCCGCCATCGGCCCGCGCCAGATCATGGCCTGGTCCGGGTCGATCAGGAAGCCGATCGAGTTGACCTGCACGCCGTGGTTCTCCAGCGGCTCCATGGTCTTGCCGTCCAGGGTCTCGGGGCGGCCCGACAGGCCCATCATGGTCGGCTGGCTCGGGCCATAGATGTCGGCGTCGAGCAGGCCGACGCGCGCGCCCTCGGCCGCCAGCGCCAGCGCCAGATTGGCGGCCGTGGTGCTCTTGCCGACGCCGCCCTTGCCCGAGGCGACCGCGATGATGTTCTTGACGCCCGGCAGCAGCGCCACGCCGCGCTGCACCGAATGCGCGATCACGTGGCTGTGGACATGGACCGAGACATTGGCCACGCCCGCGACCGTGCGCGCGGCCGCGATCAGCGCCTGGCGCAGCGCGGGAATCTGGCTCTGGGCCGGATAGCCAAGTTCGACCTCAAACGAAACATCGCCACCCTCGACGCGCAGCTTCCTGAGCGCCTTGGTGGAAACGAAATCATTGCCGGTATTGGGGTCGGTGACGGTTTGCAGCGCCTGCAGCAGCGCCTGTTGGTCGATGGCCAAGTTTTTTCTCCAGCTGAACATGGATCGGATTGTGCCGCGAGACGCTCCGACGCCGCTGCCGATGACCCTGCAGCCATCAGGTCTATCGAGTCGGACGGGACCGATAAAATCGCGGGCTCAAGTCACCAGCCCGCTCATCAGCATGTCCAGTCCGAATCGCCGCTTCTTCGTCACCACCGCCCTGCCCTACGCCAACGGCAACTTCCATATCGGCCACATCATGGAGTACATCCAGGCCGATATCTGGGTGCGCCTGCAGCGCCTGCAGGGCCACGAGGTGCATTTCGTCGGCGCCGACGACGCGCACGGCGCGCCGATCATGATCGCGGCCGAGAAGGCCGGCATCACGCCGCAACAGTTCGTCGCCAACATCGCGGCCGGGCGCGCGCAGTACCTCGACGGCTTCCACGTCAAGTTCGACAACTGGAGTTCGACCGACAGCCCCGAGAACCACGAGCTGGCGCAATCCATCTACCGCGACCTGAAAGCCAGCGGCCTGATCGCGACCAAGACCATCGAGCAGTTCTTCGACCCCGAGAAGAGCATGTTCCTGCCCGACCGCTTCATCAAGGGCGAATGCCCCAAGTGCGGCGCCAAGGACCAGTACGGTGACTCCTGCGAGAGCTGCGGCGCGGTCTATGCGCCGACCGAACTCAAAAACCCCTACTCGGCGCTGTCGGGCGCGACGCCGGTGCTGCGCACTTCCGAGCACTACTTCTTCCAGTTGAGCGATCCGCGCTGCATCGAGTTCCTGGAAAACTGGACCGCCGAGGCCGGTCACCTGCAGCCCGAGGTGCTGAACAAGATCAAAGAATGGTTCCAGAAGACCGAGGACGAGCACGGCAACCTAGTCGGCGGCCTCGGCGACTGGGACATCAGCCGCGACGCGCCCTACTTCGGCATCGAGATCCCCGACGCGCCGGGCAAGTACTTCTATGTCTGGCTCGACGCGCCGATCGGCTACCTGGCCTCGCTCAAGAACTACCTCGGCCGGATCGGCGTGGACTATGACCGCTACATCGCCGACCCGGCGGTCGAGCAGGTGCACTTCATCGGCAAGGACATCACCTACTTCCACACCCTGTTCTGGCCCGCGATGCTGCATTTCAGCGGCCGCAAGACGCCGAGCCAGGTCAACGTGCACGGCTTCATCACCGTCAACGGCGGCGAGAAGATGAGCAAGAGCCGTGGCACCGGCATCGACCCGCTCAAGTACCTCAAGCTCGGCATGAACCCCGAGTGGCTGCGCTACTACCTGGCGGCCAAGCTCAACAGCCGGGTCGAGGACGTGGACTTCAACCCCGAGGATTTCGTCGCGCGCGTCAACTCGGATCTGGTCGGCAAGTACATCAACATTGCCTCGCGCGCGGCCGGCTTCCTGGCCAAGCGCTTCGGCGGCCAGCTCGGCGCGGTCTCGCCCGATGGCGAAGCGCTGCTGGATCAGCTGCAGACCGCCGTGCCGTCCATCGTCGAGCTTTACGCCGAGCGCGAGTACGGCAAGGCGATCCGCGAAGTCATGGCTCTGGCAGACCGCGTCAACGAGTACGTGGACCAGAACAAGCCCTGGGACCTGGCCAAGCAGGCCGGCATGGAAGCGCGGCTGCAGGATGTCTGCACCACCTGCGTCGAGGCCTTCCGCGTGCTGACCGTGCTGCTCAAGCCCGTGCTGCCGGCGCTGGCGGCCCAGGTCGAGGCCTTCCTGCGCTGCGAGCCGCTGGGCTTCGCCGACGCGGTGCGCCCGCTGGGCGCCGGCCACGTCATCGGCGCCTATCAGCACCTGATGCAGCGCGTCGATGTCAAGCTGCTCGAAGCGCTGTTCGAGCCGCCAGCCGCGCCCGAACCCGAAAAGCTGATCCCCGGCGGCGAGGAGATCGCGCCGACGATCTCGATCGACGACTTCGCCAAGGTTGACCTGCGCATCGCGCAGATCGTCAACTGCGAGCCGGTCGAGGGCTCGACCAAGCTGCTGCGCCTGACGCTCGACGTCGGCGAGGGCCGCACGCGCAACGTGTTCTCGGGCATCGCCAGCATGTACCAGCCCGCCGACCTGATCGGCAAGCTGACCGTGATGGTCGCCAACCTGGCGCCGCGCAAGATGAAGTTCGGCGTCAGCGAGGGCATGGTGCTGGCCGCCAGCCATGCCGACGAGAAGGCCCAGCCCGGCATCCACGTGCTGCACCCGTGGCCGGGCGCGCAGCCGGGCATGCGCATCCACTGAAATCCCGCTCGCCCCGGAGCCAGTCGGGTTTAGAGTTGGGGGTATGAACCTCCCGCCGCTTGCCCGCTTCCGCCCCCGACTGCTCGATGACCTGCGCGGCTACGACCGCCAGCGCCTGGGGCGCGACATCGGCGCCGGCCTGACGGTCGGCATCGTCGCGCTGCCGCTGGCGATGGCGTTCGCGATCGCCTCGGGGCTCAAGCCCGAGGCCGGCCTGTGGACCGCCATCTTCGGCGGCCTGCTGATCGCGGCGCTCGGCGGCTCCTCGGTGCAGATCGGCGGGCCGGCCGGCGCCTTCATCGTGATCGTCTACGGCATCGTCGAGCGCCACGGCGTCGCCAGCCTGCTGATCTGCACTGCGGTCGCCGGCGTGCTGCTGTTCCTGATGGGCCTGTTCAAGCTCGGCTCACTGGTTCGTTACGTGCCGGTCAGCATCGTGATCGGCTTCACGAATGGCATCGCGGTGCTGGTCGCGCTGTCGCAGGCGCGCGACCTGCTCGGGCTGCGAATCGACAAAATGCCGGGCGACTTCTTCGGCCAGATGGCGATGCTGTCGCGGCACCTCGACAGCTTCAATCCGCACGCGCTCGCGCTCGGCCTGCTGTGCGTGCTGATCCTGTTCGCCTGGCCCCGGCTGTGGACGGCCGAATCGGCCTTCCGCCGCCGCATCGCGCGCATCGAGCATGTCAGCGCGCTGCGCGCGACCTCGCGCCTGCCGGCGCCCATCATCGCGCTGACCACGCTGTCGCTGGCGGCCTGGGCGCTGGAGCTGCCGGTCGAGACCATAGGCTCGCGCTTCGGCGGCGTGCCGCAGGGCCTGCCGGCCCTCGCGCTGCCGGCCTGGTCCTGGAACGATCTGCGCCAGCTGGTCACGCCGACGCTGACGCTGGCCGCGCTGGGCGCGATCGAATCGCTGCTGTGCGCGCGCGTGGCCGATCAGCTGCGCCCGGGCACCCGGCACGACCCGAACCAGGAACTGATGGCCCAGGGCGTGGCCAACTTCGTCGTACCCTTCATCGGCGGCATGCCGGTGACCGGCACCATCGCGCGCACCGTCACCAACGTGCGCGCCGGAGCCACCTCGCCGGTGGCCGGCATGGTCCATGCGCTGACGCTGGCGCTGATCGTGCTGCTGGCCGCGCCGCTGGCCAGCCTGGTGCCGCTGGCGGTGCTCGGCGGCGTGCTGCTGTTCGTGGCCTGGAACATGGGCGAGTGGCGCGAATTCACGCGCCTGCGCCAGTTCCGGGGCCACTACCGGCTGATGCTGCTGTCCACCTTCTTCGTCACGGTGGTGTTCGACCTGACGCTGGCGGTCGAGCTGGGGCTGGTGCTGGCCTGCGTGCTGTTCGTGCGGCGCCAGGGCGAGCTGTTCCGCGCCGATGTCGTGGCGCGCGCCGAGCACCGGCTCGACGTCAGCCTGTACGGCTCGCTGTTCTTCGGCGCCGTCGCCAAGTTCGACCCCATCATCGCCGAGATCGAGGCCGGCCCGCACGGCACCGAGGTCGTGCTCGACGCCAGCCGCCTGATCGCGCTCGACACCACCGGGCTGCACGCGCTGGAGCAGCTGCAGCAGGCGCTCGGGCGACGCGGCGGCCAGCTCGACATCCTGCACCTCAACGAGCAGCCGCGCTCGCTGCTGCAGCGCTCGGGACTGGCCGCCCACCTGCGCACCTGCCGCTGAAAGCGCCACGCCGGTGCGCTCTGCTCGCCCCGGCTTCGCGCCGGGTAGGTAGAATCAGCGGATTTACCCTGTGGTCCGATACTGACATGAGCCTCTTCGCCCGCCCCCACTACACTTCCGAAGCCACGCAGTTCATCGAGTCGCTCAAGGCGGCACGCCCCGAACTCGAAGCACAGCAGCGCGAAGGCCGCTCCCTGCTGTGGGACAAGCAGGTTGACCACGAATGGAACGCCGAGGCCGCCAACGGCAGCCTGGCGCAAAAGCCCTACGTCTACCAGAACGAGCCCGCGCTGCGCTAAAGCCTGGCGCCGCTCTGAATGAACGTGCCATCTGGCCTCGACGCGGCGCTAGACCCGGACCAGGTGGCCGATCATCAGGTGGCGTTCGCGCGCCTCTACGGCGAGCCGCTGTTCGCGCTGCCGCAGGATCTCTACATCCCGCCCGACGCGCTCGAAGTCATCCTCGAAGCGTTCGAGGGACCGCTCGACCTGCTGCTGTACCTGATCCGCAAGCAGAACTTCAACATCCTTGACATTCCGATGGCCGAGGTCACGCGCCAGTACCTCGGCTACGTCGAGCAGGTGCGCGCGCGCAACCTGGAACTCGCCGGCGAATACCTGCTGATGGCCGCGATGCTGATCGAGATCAAGTCGCGCATGCTGCTGCCCACGCGGCAGGCGGGCGCGGACGCAGAAGCCGAGGACCCGCGCGCCGAGCTGGTGCGCCGTCTGCTGGAGTACGAGCAGATCAAGCTCGCTTCGCACCAGCTGGCAGCGGCACCCCAGCTCGGGCGCGACTTCCTGGCCGCCTGCGTCCATGTCGAGCAGGCGCTCGACGCACGGCTGCCCGATGTCGATCCCGAGGAGCTGCGCCAGGCCTGGCGCGACATCCTGCGCCGCGCCAGGCTGGTGCAGCACCACCGCATCAGCCGCGAGGAGCTGTCGGTGCGCGAGCACATGAGCCTGGTGCTGCGCCGGCTGCGCGACCGACGCTTCGTCGAGTTCGCCGAACTGTTCGACACCCGTCGCGGCGTGCCGGTGCTGGTCGTGACCTTCATCGCGATGCTCGAACTGGCCAAGGAAACCCTGGTCGAGATCACCCAGGCCGAAGCCTTCGCCCCCATTTATGTCCGGCTGGCCTACACGCCAGCCTGAGCCCCTGAGAACTGCCCGATGAGCGCATCGATCCCCACCCCGTCCACCACCGCCCCGACCCACCGCTTCGACGTCGTCATCGTCGGCAGCGGGCTCGCGGGCCTGAGCACCGCGCTGCTGCTGCCCTCCCACCTGCAGGTCGCGATCCTGACCAAGCGCTCGATCGCCGACGGCTCCAGCGGCTGGGCCCAGGGCGGCATCGCCGCCGTGCTGTCCGAGGACGACAGCTTCGAGTCGCACGTGCAGGACACCTTCATTGCCGGCGCCGGCCTGTGCGATGCCGACGCGACCCGCTTCACGGTCGAGCACGCCCCCGAGGCGATCGCCTGGCTGCGCCAGATGGGTACCCAGTTCACGCTGCACGACGGCGAGCTGCACCTCACGCGCGAAGGCGGCCACAGCCACCGCCGCATCGTGCATGCGGCCGACGCCACCGGCGCGGCGGTGCAGCACACGCTGATCGACCGCGTGCGCATGGCGCCCAACGTGCGGGTGTTCGAATCGCATGTGCTGGCCGACCTGATCCTGAGCGACAAGCACGCCGAGGACGGCAAGGGCGGCGAACGCCGCTGCCTCGGCGCCTACGCCTTTGACGAGGACACGGATCAGGTGGAGGCCTTCGTCGCGCCACATACCGTGCTGTGCACCGGCGGCGCCGGCAAGGTCTATCTCTACACGTCCAATCCCGACACCGCGACCGGGGACGGCATCGCGGCGGCCTGGCGTGCCGGCTGCCGGGTCGGCAACATGGAATTCATCCAGTTCCACCCGACCTGCCTCTACCACCCCGAGGCCAAGAGCTTCCTGATCAGCGAGGCGGTGCGCGGCGAAGGCGGCATCCTCAAGCTGCCCGACGGCACCCGCTTCATGCCCGCGCACGACCCGCGCGCCGAACTGGCGCCGCGCGACGTGGTGGCGCGCGCGATCGACTTCGAGATGAAGAAGCACGGCCTGGACTGCGTTTATCTCGACATCTCGCACCAGAGCCCGGAATTCCTGCACGAGCATTTTCCGAACATCCTGGCGCGCTGCGCCGAACTCGGCATCGACATCACCAAGGAGCCGATTCCGGTCGTGCCGGCCGCGCACTACACCTGCGGCGGCGTCGTGACCGACCTGAACGCGCGCACCGACCTGCCCGGCCTCTACGTCGTCGGCGAGGCCAGCTGCACCGGACTGCACGGCGCCAACCGGCTGGCGAGCAATTCGCTGCTCGAATGCATGGTGTTCGCGCGCGCGGCGGTCACCGACCTGGCGGCCCAGCCGGCCGCCGGCATCCCGGCGATCAAGCCCTGGGACGACAGCCGCGTGATCGACGCCGACGAGCAAGTCGTGCTGTCGCACAACTGGGACGAGCTGCGGCGCTTCATGTGGGACTACGTGGGCATCGTGCGCTCGACCAAGCGGCTGGAGCGCGCGGCGCGCCGCATCGCGCTGCTGCAGGCCGAGATCGCCGAGTTCTACAAGAGCTACCACGTCACGCGCGACCTGCTGGAGCTGCGCAACCTGCTGCAGGTGGCCGACCTGATCGTGCGCTCGGCGCAGGGCCGCAAGGAAAGCCGTGGCCTGCACTGCAGCCGCGACTACCCCGAGCTGCAGCCCGAGGCGGTGCCGACGGTGCTGATGCCCTGAGCCGGCAGCGCCTCCTGCCGGGCTGACCGGCACCCGGCCTCAGGTCTTGAACTGCGCCACCAGCTCGACCAGCTTGTCGGCATCCTGGCTGAGCTGCTCCGATGCCCCCGCGATTTCCTCGACCAGATTGGCATTCTGCTGCGTCACCTGATCCAGCTGGCTCACCGTGCCGCCGACTTGCGCGACCACCGCTTCCTGCTCGCGGCTGGCGGTGATGATCTCGGCCATCAGGGTCGTGACCCGGTTGATCGCCGTGACCACCTCGTCCATCGTGGCACCAGCGCGATCGACCTGCTCGGTGCCGCTCGCGACCTTGCCAACGCTGTCGGAGATCAGCGCGGTGATCTCCTTGGCCGCCGCCGCGCTGCGTTGCGCCAGCGCCCGCACTTCGCTCGCCACCACGGCGAAGCCGCGCCCCTGCTCGCCGGCGCGCGCGGCCTCGACCGCCGCATTCAGCGCCAGGATGTTGGTCTGGAACGCGATGCCATCGATCACCGAGATGATGTCGCCGATCCGCTTGGAGCTGGCGTTGATGTCCTTCATCGTGCCGACCACGCGGCCCACGACCTCCCCACCCTGAGCCGCCACCCGGCTCGCGACCTGGACCAGCTCATTGGTCTTGCTGGCATGCTCGGCGTTGTTGCGCACGGCAGTGCCGAACTCCTCCATGCTCGCGGCCGCCTCCTCCAGCGAGCTGGCCTGACCCGCAGTACGTTCGGCCAGATCCTCGTTGCCCTTGGCGATCTGGCTGGTCGCGCACGACATCGCCTCGGCTTCCTGGCGCACATTCATGACCATCAGCCGCAGCCTGGCCTGCATGTCGGACAAGGAAGCGAGCAGCTCGGCCACTTCGTCGCGCCCCTGCACCGTGATCGGACGGGTCAGGTCGCCCCGGGCGATCGAATGGGTGCAATCGACCGCCTGCCGGATCGGCACGACGATGCTGCGCGTCAGCCAGACGGCGAGCACGACCGCCAGCAGCACGGTCGCCCCGCCCGTCACCAGCAGCAGCAGCTCGGCGCGCCGCGCCAGCGCCAGCGACTCCGACAACTCCTGTTCGTATTGCGCGGCCTGCTGCGTCTGCATGTTCTTGATCGATGCCACATAGGCCTCACCCAGCGGCGCCAGATCCTGCTTCAGCGCCTGCGACACATCCTGCCCCTCGGCCCGGAGCTTCAGCAGCTGCGCCCGGGGCTTGACGTAGGCCTGGCGCGCCGTGTTCATCTGCTCGATCAGCTTGAGTTCCTCGGCGCTAGAGAGCAGTTCCTTGAGCTGCTGGCTGGTCTCGGTGATCGATTTCGACGTCTGCGCCATCTCCGCATTCCAGTGCCCGAGATTCTGCGGATTCGAGTCGAGCAGCGCGCCCTTGGTCCGGACCCAGTTCAGCTCCACCGCCGCGTGCCACTGTTGAGCCAGCTTGAGCTTCTGGTTGCCACGGGTTCCCAGGCTCTCGGCCGAGGCGGACAGCTCCTTGAGACGCCAGATGCCGTTGACCGAAGTGACGGTCAGCAGCAACAGGATGACACCCAGCGCGAGGGCAAGACGAACGCCTATCTTCAATTGATTCATGGCCGTAAAAAGGGATGAGAAATGGCAGACGGCACCATTGTCCACCGTCGCAGCTCCCCAGCCCCGGGCGCCCCCCCTTTTCGGCACTCAGTTCGAGGGAAGACCCCAGGTACAAACTCGCGCCGGCAGAGACATGAAACGGCCCGAGACAGATATGCCTCGTGGCAGGAAGCGCCACCATCCAAGGCAACCCTGGCCCACACGCATTGCCTGCCGCATGACTAAAATGGCGCATTGCTCCGGGGTGTCCGCATGGTGCGGGCTGAGACGGCCAGGCGGCCGAACCCGCGAACTTGATCCGGTTCACGCCGGCGGAAGAAGAGCCCTCTCACCCTGGCACCAGACGCCCGCCGTGGCGCCCGAACCGGCAGGGGCGACCTTCGGAGCAGACCACACCGCCCAGGAGATACGCCCCATGAACGCCCCCGAAAAATTCCTCGCTGCGGCCGCCCAGGTCGATGGCGCCGCGATCCAGCCGCTGCCCAACTCGCGCAAGGTCTATGTCCAGGGCTCGCGCCCCGACCTGCAGGTGCCGATGCGCGAGATCAGCCAGCACGACACGCCGACCGCCTTCGGCGGCGAGCAGAACCCGCCGATCTACGTCTACGACTGCTCGGGCCCGTATACCGACCCGGATGCCGACATTGACATCCGCTCCGGCCTGCCGGCCGTGCGCCAGCAGTGGATCGAGGAGCGCGGCGACACCGAGGTGCTGGCCGACCTGAGCAGCGAATTCGGCCGCCAGCGCGCCGCCGACGCCAGGCTAGACGAGCTGCGCTTTCCGGGCCTGCACCGCAAGCCGCGCCGCGCCAAGGCCGGCGCCAACGTGACGCAGATGCACTACGCCAAGCGGGGCATCGTCACACCCGAGATGGAATACATCGCGATCCGCGAGAACCTCAAGCGCCAGGAGTACGTCGAGTCGCTCAAGGCCAGCGGCCCGCTGGGCGAGAAGATGGCGCGCCTGCTGACGCGCCAGCACCCGGGCCAGCACTTCGGCGCCAGCATCCCGGCCGAGATCACGCCCGAGTTCGTGCGCGACGAGATCGCGCGCGGCCGCGCCATCATCCCGAACAACATCAACCACCCGGAATCCGAGCCGATGATCATCGGCCGCAACTTCCTGGTCAAGATCAACGCCAACATCGGCAACTCGGCGCTGGGCTCCTCGATCAGCGAGGAAGTGGACAAGATGACCTGGGCCATCCGCTGGGGCGGCGACACCGTGATGGACCTGTCCACCGGCAAGAACATCCACGAGACGCGCGAGTGGATCGTGCGCAACTCGCCGGTACCGATCGGCACGGTGCCGATCTACCAGGCGCTCGAAAAGGTCAACGGCAAGGCCGAGGACCTGACCTGGGAGATCTTCCGCGACACGCTGATCGAGCAGGCCGAACAGGGCGTGGACTACTTCACGATCCACGCCGGCGTGCTGCTGCGCTACGTGCCGATGACGGCCAACCGCATGACTGGCATCGTCAGCCGGGGCGGCTCGATCATGGCCAAGTGGTGCCTGGCGCACCACAAGGAAAACTTCCTCTACACCCACTTCGAGGACATCTGCGAGATCATGAAGGCCTACGACGTGGCCTTCAGCCTCGGCGACGGCCTGCGCCCCGGCTCGATCTACGACGCCAACGACGACGCCCAGCTCGGCGAACTCAAGACCCTGGGCGAGCTGACCCAGATCGCCTGGAAGCACGATGTCCAGGTCATGATCGAGGGCCCGGGCCACGTGCCGCTGCACATGATCAAGGAGAACATGGACCTGCAGCTGGAGCAGTGCCACGAGGCGCCGTTCTACACCCTGGGCCCGCTGACGACCGACATCGCGCCCGGCTACGACCACATCACCAGCGGCATCGGCGCCGCCACCATCGGCTGGTACGGCTGCGCGATGCTGTGCTACGTAACCCCGAAGGAGCACCTGGGCCTGCCGAACAAGGCCGACGTCAAGGAAGGCATCATCACCTACAAGCTCGCCGCGCACGCCGCCGACCTGGCCAAGGGCCATCCGGGCGCGCAGATCCGCGACAACGCGCTGTCCAAGGCACGCTTCGAGTTCCGCTGGGACGACCAGTTCAACCTCGGCCTCGACCCGGACAAGGCGCGCGAGTTCCACGACGAGACCCTGCCCAAGGAATCGGCCAAGGTCGCGCATTTCTGCTCGATGTGCGGTCCGCACTTCTGCTCGATGAAGATCACGCAGGACGTGCGTGACTTCGCCGCCAGCCAGGGCCTCGCCGAGGCCGACGCGCTGCAAAAGGGCATGGAGGTCAAGGCGGTCGAGTTCGTCAACAAGGGCGCCGAGATCTACCGTCAGGTCTGAGCCCGACCACGCCACCCAGGAACACGGGCCGCCGAGCGGTCCGTTTTCCTTTATCTGTCAAAATACCGCGAATTTTTTCGCCCCACGACCTATGTTCCGTACCCTGCTCAAATCCAAGATCCACCGCGTCGCCGCGACCCACGCCGAGCTGCACTACGAAGGCTCCTGCGCGATCGACGAAGACCTGCTCGACGCCGCCGGCATCTGCGAAAACGAGCAGATCCACATCTGGAACATCGACAACGGCGAGCGCTTCGTGACCTATGCGATCAAGGGCCAGCGCGGCACCGGCATGATCTCGGTCAACGGCTCGGCCGCGCGCCGCGCCCAGGTTGGCGACCTGCTGATCATCGCGGCCTTCGCCCAGGTGCACGAGGACCAGATCGGCACGCACAGCCCGAAGCTGGTGTTCGTCAACGACAAGAACCAGCAGGTCGAGCTGCGCGACAAGGTCGCGGTCCAGCTGATGTAAGCCGCCCGGGCCTCAGGCGCTGACGATCCAGCCTTCGAGCGGATCGAAATCGGGCAGGCCCCAGCGCGGATGACCCTGCTCGTGCCGCCGCAGCGCCCAGGCGGCCTGCAGCAGGCACAGCACGGCATCGAGCCGGTCGCCGCTGGGGTCGTTCAGGAGATCTTCCTGCTGGGCCTCGCTGAGCTTGAGACGCAGACCCGCGACGCGCAGCAGCGAGACCTGCCCGCTTTCGAGCGCCTCCAGCAGATCCTTGCGCGCCTCCAGGCGCTCGGGTGTCTGCTTGGAACGGTCGTCGTTCTTGTAGCTGCGCGCGCCAATCACCAGCCGCGCCAGCAGCCCCGGATAGGCTTCGAGCGCCACGCGCGCCGGATCGCCTTCGTGCAGGCCCGGCATCAAGACGCCGGCATCGAGCAGCAACGGCATGCCGGCATGCAGCATCAGGGCCACCGGCGGATTGACCCACTTCATGCTCGGGCTGGAGCCGGCGGGCCGGTCGGTGTCGCGGTGCGCGAACTTGGCCCCTTCCGGCCGCGCGGCGCAGAAGGCGGCGAAGCGCGACCGAATCTCGTCGCGGTCGAGCGCGGTGTAGTGACGAATGCAGGCCAGCCAGTCGGTCGGCCAGCCCAGCTTCTCGATCAGCTCGCGCGGCAGGCCGAACGGCAGGTCGAAACCGCCAACCCAGGTCCCCGGCTCGGCCAGGCGCGCGCCGAAGTCGGCCAGGGTCTCGAAGGTCTCGATGTGATCCAGCAGCACATTGCCAGCCGAAATCCGCCCGATCGCCAGCACGACCGGCTTGCGCCGGCTGGGAGCGCTGCTGAAGTCGCAGCCCCAGAGTGCGATGTCCATGGATGCGCCAACCACCTCAGGCCCGACCAATGATGGAGGCGGTCGCCATCAGCTCCTCGAGCAGAGACAGCGAGACCCGGCCCGAGACCGAATAGGGATCGAACTCGGGGCGCTCGGAATACTTGAGCACGATCGAGGTGTTGAGCTTGGTCAGATTCACCTGGCCCATGGTCCAGCCACCGAAGCGCCGCTCGCTGATCTCCTCGTAGTGCAGCAGCTCGACGTCGGTGTGGCGCTCGTCCTCGATGATCTGCCGGTAAAGGCGGTTGACCGCCGAGCGCCCGCCCTCGATCGCCTGCAGGAAGGCGCCACCGCCATAGCACAGGATGCCGGTGATGCCGTTGTTCAGGTTGTGCTGGCGTGCCGACGCCAGGATCGCATGAATGGTATCGGCGCATTCGGGCCGCACCGCGCGGCTCACGTACAACAGTCGCACCAGCATGTCAGCTCCTACGGGGAATCAGGGCCAGGAATTCGCGCCTGAGATCGCTGTTCTTGAGGAACACGCCACGCATGACCGAGTTGATCATCTTGCTGTCCATGTCCTTGACGCCACGCCAGGCCATGCAGTAGTGGCTGGCCTCCATCACGATCGCCAGACCGTCGGGCTGGGTCTTCTCCTGGATCAGGTCGGCGAGCTGGACCACGGCCTCCTCCTGGATCTGCGGCCGGCCCATGATCCACTCGGCCAGGCGCGCGTACTTGGACAGGCCGATCACGTTGGTGTGCTCGTTGGGCATCACGCCGATCCATACCCGGCCGATCACCGGGCAGAAATGGTGGCTGCAGGCGCTGCGCACCGTGATCGGGCCCACGATCATCAGCTCGTTGAGGTGCTCGGCGTTCGGGAACTCGGTGATCGTCGGTCCCTTGACGTAGCGGCCCGCAAACACTTCCTTCAGATACATCTTGGCCACGCGGCGCGCGGTGTTGTCGGTGTTGTGGTCGTTCTCGGTGTCGATCACCATGCTGTCGAGCACGCCGCGCATCTTCTCGGTCACCTCGTCGAGCAGGCTGTCGAGTTCGCCGGGCTCGATGAAGTCGGCGATGTTGTCGTTGGAATGGAAGCGCTGCTGGGCCGCCTTGAGGCGTTCGCGGATCTTGACGGAGACGGGGATTCCCTCGTCCGGGTGGGAGTCGGTCATGGCTGGTTGCACTTTCATGAGCATATCGGAATGCTAACACCCCTGCCTGGGCCGCAGTGGGTACGGGGACATGGAGCCAGTCGCTCAGTAACGCTGCCCGAGCAGGAACAGGGTGGCGCGCATGATGCCAAAGGCCAGCCGGTCGAACAGGCGCTGGTGCCAGGGCCGCCGGCGCAGGCGCTCGAAATCGACCCGCTCGCCGGCCGTGCGCAGCAGGTGGTCGAGCCGCTCGCGCAGGGTACGCGCGAAGGCGCGATCGGTGGTCACAACATTGGCCTCGCGCGCCAGCAGCAGACTCAAGGGGTCGAGGTTGGTCGATCCCACGGTGGCCCAGGCCTCGTCGATCACCGCCACCTTGGCGTGCAGCGCGCTGGGCGCGTACTCGTGGACCTCGA
>Ga0228698_1000646_pt1 | contig 22878 bp, 20 predicted proteins | sample McNCre117_Aug_MG_FD_178015 | JGI IMG/M metagenome (GOLD analysis project Ga0228698, IMG submission 178015) | Freshwater microbial communities from McNutts Creek, Athens, Georgia, United States - 1-17_Aug_MG | ecosystem: Environmental > Aquatic > Freshwater > Creek | place: USA: Georgia...
ACCGATTCCACCTCGTAAAGGGCACCGAGAAAATGCATGTCATCGAGCTTGAGCTGAAACTTGCCGGCATCGAATGAGGATAAATCCAGCACGTCATTGAGCAAGGTCAGTAAATGCCGGGCGGAGTTGCGCGCAGTGATGATGTAGTCCTGTTGCGCCGGGTCGATACGGGTGCCTTCCAGCAGCCCCAACATACCCAGCATGCCATTCAGGGGGGTGCGCAATTCATGGCTCATATTCGCCAAGAATTGACTTTTGCCGCGACTCGCATCCAAAGCCTGTGTATTGGCGCGGGACAAGTCCTCCGCCAGCGCACGCAAGGCCGCCTTTTCGAGGGTCGCGGCCTTGGCCCGCAACCACAGCCACGCCGCCAGCGCAGCGAAAAAAGCGGTCTGCAAAACCATGAGCCCGATAATCGACCGGTTTACCGCCGTCATGCGCACGATCAGTTGCGCCTGCGCTGCGGCCGTTGCCGCCAGGACTTGCTCGTTACCGGATGGAAACCGTTGCAATTGCAGTAATTCCCACCCCAGCAAACAGGTCATACCCAGCGCTATCACCCGTGGCACCCACGATACCTTCCCGGTAAGGCCTTTTTGCACAGGCATGTTCGACGTTGACATGGGATTTTCAGTTAAAACAACTCGATTGCAGGGCGCCCATCCGAGGCTGCAGCCACCTCTCCCAAGGCGTCGCGGTGCAGAACCTTCTGACTGGCCATGACATATTGACTCACCTGTGCATCCAGGCGCTGCCGCAAGCCCAGTGTTTCTTCCGGATTCCAGGATTTGTCTTGCATCTGATCGGCTACCGTCTGCAGATGCACATTCAGCTCTTGCATGGCATCCTGCACCTGCTCCACGCGTTGCCGCAACACATCGTGGAATTGAATCAGGCCCGATGCGTCTGTCAGTTGGCCGACGATAGACTGATGGCCCTCGCGCACCGCTTGAATCATTTGCACCAACTGCATCTGATCGTAGGTGGTAGCGAAGCGCTCTTGCATCTCGGCTATATCGGCCAAAACTTTGCGCATGTTCCCGGTAGCGGAGTCTTTATCGCTCAATACCATGGCTTCTTCCAACTCCTGATCAATGCCATCGGTAGCCGCGGCAATTTGCTGGCTAATCGCCACCGCAGCTTCCGCGGTGCGGCTGGAGAGTTGCCGAATCTCCGCTGCCAACACGGCAAAACCGCGCCCCCGATCACCGGCATGCGCAGCCTCAACGGCTGCATTAATGGCCAAGAAATTGGTTTGTTGTGCCACGTTCGAAATTACGTCCACCAGCGATGCCAGTCCCTTCACTTCCTGCAATCGGCGAATTCGCTCAACGCTGGCCCGGGCATTCGCTTCCTGGCGTTCCGCAAACATTTCCAATATGGAGCTGAGCTGCTCGTCCACCATGACCTTCTCTTTGAAAACAGCGCTCAAATCGCTGCTGTTTTTCTCGGTGATGCGAATGTTTTCATACTGTTGCCCGGAGCTTTTATAAACCGCATCAAGCACCTTGACCAGGGACTCCACGCTGTGATGGGTTTCCTCCAACGCACCGCCCAATTGACCGGACAAAACCGTCAGATACGGCGTCACTTCACGCACTTCCTGCACCACCGCCTGGCGTGGCATATGGCGCACTGGCGGTTTCCCCAGCAAGCCTGTGGCACGCACTCCGCGCACCAATACCAAGAGCAACAACGCCCCCACCAGGCCCACTGAGGCGACGCCCATCCAAAGCAGGGTGGGCGCATCAATGCCATACGCTGTCAATCCAAGCAAAGACACCGCCGCCAATGCGGCCACACCCAGCTCAGAGAAGCTGGGCGGAGAAAAAATGGGGTTGCGCATGGCGACCTCACGCGCCGGGTACGACTTGCTTGACGACCTTGATCAGATCCGTGCCGGAAACTGGTTTCACCAGCCACCCGGTTGCCCCCAAGCGTTTGCCTTCATCACGCTTGCCAGCATCACTTTCGGTAGTAAGCGTCAAGATCGGCGTAAAGCGAAAACCGGCCATGGCTTTGATATTGCGTATCAACTCCAGGCCACCCATATTGGGCATATTGATATCGGTAATGATCAGGTCCGGCTTCAAGCCGCCTTTCAATACCGCCAGCGCCTGCATGCCGTCGGAGGCAGTGCGCACGGTAAAGCCGTTCATTTCGAGTGTCGCCTTAACGCTCATCGTCATGGTTGCAGAATCGTCGACGATCAAAATTGTTTTGCTCATTTTTTTACCCTTCATTAATCGATTTTTTCAGCCTCTGGGAAAAGAGACCGAAGCCACTTTGCCAATGCGTGGTCTTGCGGCCAAGCGCTTACCGATACGCCCGCCGCGCGCAGCACCTGCAGATTGGCTGGATGCACATGGGTGCAATCGGAAAACACAACGCGCGCGAATGAATGGTTTTGCAGCCATTGCAAAAGCGTCTCGGCATCTTCCACGCTGACCACGCCACTCAAAATTACCTTCTTGTCTTTGAACTGCATGGTCATGCCAATATCTCCCCCATGTTCAACACCATCAAAACGGACCCGTCCCCCATCAGGGCGGAGCCACTGTACCCACGCAAATTACCCAACACACCGGTCATTGGCTTGAGAATAATGTCAGTGGTCTGGTGAAAGTCGTCTACCAGAATGCCGACCAAACCGGCACCGATGCGCAGCACCAGAACGGCTAACAAATCATCTTCATTGGTCATCGGCTCACTGGCCAAACCGAGCAACCGGTTCAAGCTGCGCAGCGGCACAACGCGGCCACGCACAACGGCGGTTAATTGCTGCTTGATGCCGCGCAAGGCACTGCGTGGAATGCGCATGGTTTCTTCCACGAGGTTCATGGGAACGCCAAATTTCTGACCGTCAGTTTCTACGGTCATAACCGTAGAAACCGCCATGGACAAAGGCAAAGACAGCTGAATCACGGTGCCCTGGCCTTTGACGCTGCGCAAATGAATGGTGCCATTCACGCGTTCAATGGCGGTGCGCACAACATCCATTCCAACCCCCCGCCCCGACAGATCAGAAACCGCTTCGGCGGTCGAAAAGCCGGGCAAGAAAATCAGATGGATGGCCTCCTCATCGCTCATCCGGGCCAGTGTGGCTTCATCAATCAGGCCCTTCTGATAGGCCTTGCGTTTGACCACTTCGGGGTCAATGCCGCGGCCATCGTCACTGATCTCAATCAGCACACGATCGGCATCCTGGCGCGCTGCGATTTTTAATAAACCGCTGCGCGACTTGCCCAAAGCCTGGCGCACATCGGGCGCCTCCAGGCCATGGTCCAGGCTGTTGCGCACAATGTGTACCAAGGGATCGCCCAAGGATTCAATTACGTTTTTATCGGCGGCAGTGTCCTCACCTTCCAGCAGCAACTGAACTTCCTTGCCCAGGCGACGCGATGTATCGCGCACCAAACGCGGAAAACGCTGGAAGATAAAAGACACCGGCATCATGCGAATTTGCATAATGGCATCTTGCATCTCTTCTGAAATGCGATGAATCACGGCATGCTGGCTTTTGATTTCACGCGCCAATTCACGTTCGCCATACACCGTCTCCGCGCGGCTGGCGAGGTAAGGCAATGCGTTGCGCGCCACCACCATTTCGCCAATCAGATTCATCAGGCGGTCGATCTTGTCTTGCTCAACGCGCAGGGTCTTGGAATTGCCTGCGTCGTCGTTGCGGCGGGCACTCCGACTGCCGGCGTCGGGGCCACTGGCCGGAGCGGCTGGCACGACTGCATCCCCCATCGGGAAAGAAAATGCCAGCCACTTGGCCAACGGGGCAGCACTCTGATTCTGCCGTGCCTGCATGGCGGCGTGCGCTAAACCCGGGACGTCAGCGGCCCGTTGCGCAGCAAGCAAACAGCGCTCCAGTGTCAATCTGGTGGCCTCCAGCCTTCCGTCAAGACCTTGCAGCTGGTCGGGCAGCGCCAGAATTTCATGCTGTGCCACCAGTACATCGTGTAATGCCTGCGCCGCCCGTGCGGCCGCTGCTGTGGATTCGGATGCGGATGCGGTTTCTACCGCAGGCAGCGGCAGGGGGGCCGGAGCGACGGCGTATACCGTGATCTGGTCAGGTACATAGCGAAAGTGGCTCAGCAGTTCCTCCGCCGACGCCCTTGTGAGCACATCGAAATTGAGCTGGCAGCGGTACGCATCCAACAGGTCCAGGGTCGGCCACGGCGCGCGTTCCGACATACCGCCCCATACCAAACCCGGTGTCAAACGGGCTTGGTGCAGTGGGTCATCGCCCTGGAAAAAACACTCTTCGGCGGGTGTGTAGTGCAACCAAAACCAGGGCGAACCTTCTGCTGCAGCTTGGACGGCATCGGCTTGCACCGACGCCGGCAGGCGGGCCAACCAGTCACTCGGAACGCAGGGGTGGCCCGCTACGGTGGTCACGGATGTGCCGGGGCTGCCGGTGGCGGGTGCCGCATTGCGATCGCGTTGCACTCCGCCCAAGGCACTGCGCAAGGCGCTGGCCAGACCCAGCGCTTCATTGATCATGTCGGGTGTTGGTTGCCGGTCGGCTTCCATTTCGTCACACAGAATGCGTACGAAATCCATGGCGTCCAGCAACTGATCGGCAATCCCCTGGCTGAATGCCAACTCGCCATTGCGTACCGCCGACATCAGGTCCTCACCGGCGTGCAATACGCGGGCCATTTCGGGCAAGTCAAACAGGCCGCAATTGCCTTTCAGGGTATGCACCAGCCTGAACAGCTGGGTCAACATGTCGGCGTCGTCCGGCGTTTCTTCGAGGGCCAGAAGCTTCTGCGCAATTTCGTCCAACGCTTCACGGGACTCCGCCAGAAACTGTTCGGTGAGGGCATTCATCACTGCGCTCCCAGCAGCAAGATGATGGGACTGAGCAGTTGCTCGGGTCGCGTCGGCTTGAGCAAATACAGATTGGCGCCGGCTTGATAGGCCCGACGGCGGTCGGCATCAGACGCTTCCGTCGAGACCATGACAGCCGGCACTTGCGCTATATTTTGCGCGCGCAGCTCGCGCAGAAAACCATAACCGTCCAGCTTGGGCATATTCACGTCCACAACGTATAAGTCAAAGGTCTCTTGCAAAGCCTTTTCCAGGGCCTCGACGCCATTCACGGCTTCTACCACACTGTAGCCGGCTTCCTCCAGAATAGTCCGGTGATAGAGGCGCACCGTCGCTGCATCATCAACAATCAGTATTCGTTTCATCCTCTCACTCCATCGGTTTCTGGTAAACAATCGCTTCAGGAAACTTGCGGACCTTGTATAGCGACGAAATGCGACTCATTGACTCCGAGTGCCCCAGGCAAATAAAGCCCCCTGGATTGAGTGCATCAAAAAAAGTTTCAGCGGCAGCTTTGCGCGATACGTCGTCAAAGTAAATCAACAGATTTCGGCAAAAAACCACATCAAAGTTACGGTAAGAGCGGGTATCACCGCGATCGGACAAATTCACCCGACTGAACTCCACGGCGCCACGCAGGCCATCGTCAATCTGGTATTCCTCCCCGACCCGGCTGAAATATTTCATCAAATACTGCGGCGGCAACTGGGCCACCGAGCGTGCCGAAAAACGCCCGGCGCGGGCATGCTCCAAAACCCGGGTATCAATATCGGAGGCAATAATTTCAACGTCATAGTCGTTAATGGCTGCCCAGCGTTCCAGCAAATAAATGGCAATTGAATACGGCTCTTCGCCAGTTGACGACGGCAGCACCCATATGCGCAAAGGCCCGTCTTTCTTTTTGCGGCCAACCAGCTCCGGCAGAAGCGATTGCACCAGGCAGCGGAATTGGTACTCCTCGCGAAAAAAATAGGTTTCGTTGACCGTCATCAGGTTGGTGAGTGTTTGCAATTCCTCTCCAGACGCCTGAAACCGCAGCATGGTGAAATAGGTGCGAAAGGCCGCGTTATCGGTTGCATGCATGCGTTCCAACAGGCGCTTGTCGACAAAATACCGCTTGGAGTGATCAAACTGAATACCGGTCTTGCGATAGAAGAACTCTCTGAACTTCAGAAAATCGTCTTCGCTTATGGCGCCAGTGGCACCGGTGGCGCTTTTGACACCGCTATCGGCATCGGGGATGGCGTTGAATTCCATGGGACGGCTCAGTTTCCGGAGATCCGGCGTATCGCCAGATCGGCCGCGAATTGAATATAGGGCTCGCCCTCAAAACGGGCTTTTAAATCCATCAACGGCGTCAGCGCATCGCGGGAACCTACCTCCCCCAGTAAATCAACTGCGGTGGCACACACATTAACCTGCGGGTCTTGCACAATCACATCGACCAACCAATGCTCTACCTCCGGATGGCGCAGCGACTCCAGCACATTGACTGCAAATATCCGCACATCGCTGTCCGGATCACGCAGCAGTCCTTGCATCATCAGGGCCACCGATTTCGGCATTTGCTTGAGCGCTTCAATCGTTTCATTGCGCACTGCCGCATCCTCAGAGCGAAGAAAGTCCACCAGGCCGAGCGCAACTTCGGCGGTGCTGCAGCGAATCAGGGTAGTGAAAATAATTTCCCGCACGGAACTGTCCGGCTCCACCTGCAAGCGGTCCAACAAGGCCGCAGTGCATTGCGGGCAGTCGGCCAGGTCGCGCGCAGCCCAACGCCGTGCCGAAGGCCGGGGATCGGTGAGTTGTTCAACCAAGCCTGCGCAATCGCGTTCGCTGGACCGGGCTTTGACGTCAAATGAGGCCAATTCGGACCAGTTTTTTTTCGTGAGTGCCATTGAGTATTCCTTGTTCGCTTTTTTTGATTGTTCGACCCGGTACGCTTAACTGCGGGCCACCCAGGCACGCACCTGCTGCGCCACGTTCTCCAACGGCAGCACCAGGCTGGCGCCACCCCTTTCAATCAACTCGGCCGGCATACCGAATACCACAGCGGTTTCCTCTGACTCGGCAATCGTCCGCCCACCCTGCTTGCGAATCTCGGCAAAGGCATCGGCACCGTCGTAACCCATGCCGGTCAACATCACACCAATCAGCTGGCGTGCCGGCACATGCTCGAGCGCGGTGCGCCCCATGAGCTCCACCGATGGGTGCCATAAATGCGTGGCCGATTCAGGCCGGGGCAAAGCCAGCAGCTCGTCGCCGCGCCGGCTTACCACCAAATCCGCGCCGCCTTTTCCGACATACACCTGACCCGGGCGCAAGGGCATGGGCCGGGTCACTTCGAGCACTTCCAAAGGGCACAAAGCGTTCAGGCGTGCGGCGAATGGGCCAGTGAAGCTGGCGGGCATATGCTGGGCCACCAGAACCGGCCAAGGAAAATCTGCGGGCAATGCAGGCAGCACTTCTTCCAAAGCGCGTGGCCCACCAGTGGATACGCCAATCAGCAACACACCGGCCTCGCCGCGGCGCATCTGCGTTGCCTGACTGGCCTCGCGCTGAATCGTGTCGCGCTCCTGGCGCATGCGTTCCCGCAGACCACCGGCTTCAGATCGCAACGCATTGCCGTCGGTACGCACGGGCACCCGCGGACGGCTGCTGTCCTTGCGCAAACGTGCCTTGGCGGCAGCACGGACTTTGGCCAACAGATCGTCTTTAATCTGGTCCAGCGACAAAGAAATAGTGCCGCCCGGTTTGGCCACATACTCGACCGCGCCGAGATTCAGTGCTTCGAAAGTGGCGAGGGCACCTTTTTCGGTCAGCGAGGACACCATCACCACCGGCACCGGCCGCTCGGCCATGATGAGCGAGAGTGCGGTAATGCCATCCATCTCGGGCATATTGATGTCCAGCGTGACGACGTCGGGCTGAAATTCCCGATTCGCCTCCACCGCTTCCAGACCATTGCGGGCCTGGCGCACATCAAAGCCCCCAGCTGCAGCGAACAGCATGCTGAGCTGTCGCCGCATCAGGGCCGAATCATCGACGATCAAAAGACGGATCATGGCGTCCTCCGTCCTTACGCAACGGCCATTTCGGCCATCTGTGCGACGTCGCCTGATTGCAGCAGAAAGTCGGGCTCAATCAGCTGCAGCATGCGCTGCTGTTTTTCCAGATTGGCCATGCGGGCCAACAACGTCGACTGCTCACTGGAGAGGCGCGGTGCCGGTTCAATGGCCGCGCGCGGCACTTTCAGCACTTCGGCCACGGCGTCAACAATAAAGCCGGTACGCACGCCCTGTATCAGGAACACCATGATGCGCTGGCCGTCGTTGCGTTGCACTGAGGGCAAGCCCAAGCGGCGGCGCAAGTCGACCACCGGCAATACGGTGCCCCGCAAGTTAATTACGCCTTCCACGGCGGCCGGCGCCTGGGGTACGTGGGTTAGCGATTCGGGCACGCGCACAATTTCCTGCACACTTTCAACCGGTACCCCAAACTCTTCGGTGCCCAGGCGGAACACCACCAACTGCTCCTCTTCGCTTACCTGCACTGCGGCATCACGGGTCTGCATGCTGTCTCCTTGCTGTTGCACAACACTGCCCAACGCGGCCCGAACGGCGGCATGGCGGAACAGGTTCGCGGTACTGATAACGGACACCAGACGGTTGCCACGGTCAAGCCGGCACAGGTCGGTGATATCGGCCATATCGGCATCGCGGGCCAGCAGCGCCGGCATCGCTTCGACGTCGGCCCGGGGAACACGCAATACTTCGTTAACGCTGTCCACCACGATGCCAATCGACGCTTCACCCACGCCGACCACAACGATGCGGCTTTGGTCATTGGAGTCGCGCTCACCCAAACCAAACATGCGGCGCAGCGCCACCAGAGGCAGCAAGCGGTTGCGCAAGGTCATCAGGCCTAGCACATGCGGTTGGGCATGGGGGACTTGCACAATCAGTTCGGGCACTTGAACGATTTCTTGCACATCTTCAATCGCAATCGCATATTCCTGCGCAGCGACATCAAAGCTCACCAAGTGCAACTCACTCTCGCTGGTATCGTTCGTTTCACGCACCAGACCGCCCGCGCCGTGCCCGCCGGCCAGGGCGTTTTGCACGCCGTCGTTGTGCGCCATTTCGGCGAATTCCCGTTCTATGAGCTTCTCAAAGTTGAGCACCATCACCATGGGGTGACCCGAGACGTCTTTGATCAGGCCGGTCAGCAGATCCGAATTAATGGTGCTGCTGATGCCATCTACACTCTCCATGCGCGACGGGTCAACGCCCACCACGCTGGATACGCGGTCCACCACAAATCCCATCGGCTGGCCGATGTCGATCACCACCGCGCGGGAGGCATCGTCGCAGACGCGTTCATCAAATCCAAGGGCGCGGCGCAAAGAAACAATCGGCAGCACCTTGCCACGCAGATTGGCCAGGCCTTCCAGGCTGGGAGGCGACAAGGGCACGCGCACGATGTCCGGCACGCGAATAATCTCTTGCACCGGAGCCATCTCTACGGCAAACACCTCGTTACCCGACAAGAAGGTCACGTACTGGCGTGCCTCGATCGTGCCATCCACCAGTGCCTCGGTACCGTAGGCCAGCGTCTGGGGTGGTTCAGGCTTGTATTCGTTGGTCATTCAGAACCTCCTGTTCAGGCGCTTTGCAGCTCGTCAGCCAGCGAGGAAATTTCTTCAATCGCGGCGGCCAGTTCTTCGGAACCCTGCGCCTGTTGTTTGGCGGCCGTTGCCGCTTCGTCTGAGGCTTTGCTGGCTTCTTGTGCAGCCGCAGAAATTTGCTCGACACCGCGCTTGACCTGGGCCACCGCAGCGCCAATTTCGGCAGCGGCTGCGGATATTTCTGTGGAGTTGCGTTCAACCTCAACGATGTCGGTTTCAATTGACACCAAATTCACCGTTGTGGCCTTGGCTTTTTCTACTTCGCTGAGTGCGGTTGCAACAATTTCGTCAAGGTCGCGGGCGACCACACTGATCTGGTCCTGAACCGCCTTCACCATGTCTTTGATGCGGTCTGCGTTTTGCGCCGAGTCCTGCGCCAGATTGCGGATGTCGGTGGCCACCACCACAAAGCCTTTGCCAAATTCGCCGGCGCGGGCGGCTTCAATTGAGCCGTTGACTGCCAGCATATTGGTCTGAATCGAGACCGTCGTAATGGCGTCCACAATTTTGTCGATGCGACGCGATACCAATTCCAATTCCTTCACTTGGCGGATGCTGACGCGGGTGGCTTCGGCCGATGCCGAGACATCGCCGATCAGGGAGTCAACCGACGTTTTGTTGGTAGCCAGGGTGTTGCGAATAGCCTGTACTTTTTCACTGTTGGTGCGACCCCGGTCCATCGCCAACTGGGCGCCGCGTTCAATTTGAGTGACGGCTGCCGACGCTTGTTCGGTAGCGGCAGACTGCACTTCTGCGCCCTTGCGAATTTGATCAATGGCTGCCATGATCTGCGCTCCCGAGCGGCTGATTTCCTGCACAGCAGACGACAACTCCTCGGCTGCCGATGCAACTTCTTCGGCACTCTTGGCAACATCGGTGGAGTTTTTCAGGTCTTCCGATAGATCCGACAAAGCTTGCGCCGTTTGCTCGCTCACGGCCAAGGCCTGGGCTTGTTCAGCGACGGTTTTGGCAGCTTCTTCGGCGGCTGCCGACTGCTCTTCTGCAGCAGCAGCAATATCTTCTGCACCCTTCAGGGCTTGCTTGGTCGCGGTTGAAGACTGTTGCGCACCGGTGGCGATTTCTGTCACACCGCGCACTACTTCAATCGCGTCAACGCGAATCACCTCGAGCTGCTGGGTAATCAATTTACCCTCTTCCACACCGGCTTCCACACGCTTGGACGATGCGCCAATGCCTTCCGCGATGGCGTTTACTTCACGCTGAATCTGTCCTACGAGGTCCTGTATTTGCTTGGCGCTCTTTTCCGATGTTTCAGCCAGGGTGCGCACTTCATCGGCAACCACAGCAAAACCTTTGCCATGCTGACCTGCGCGGGCGGCTTCAATTGCAGCGTTGAGCGCCAGCAGATTGGTTTGGTCAGCGATGCGTGCCACGGCCTTCACAATATCGCCAATATTCGACGCCTGTTTTTCCAGTTCCGCCACCATGCCCACCGACGCCTGCTGGCGTTGGGCCGCAACCCCCACATTCACAATCAAGGAGGCAACTTCGGCGCTGGTTTTCACCACCAACAACTGAGAGGCCTCGGCGCGAGAACGCGCCGCACCCGCGTTCTGCAATTGGCGGGCCACGGAGACATCTACTTGTTTGAATGCCGCCAGTGATTCCTGGGCTGCGCCAGAGGCTTCTTCGGCACCGGTTGCAATTTGATCGGCAGCGCGTTTCAGTTCCTCAGCAGCGGAGGCGGCTTCGGCAATGCCCGACGACATCTGGCCGGTAGCAGCGGCAATGCGCTCGGCCGCCTGTTGTTGTTTGGCCAGGGTACGGGCACGTTTGCGCTGGGCTTCGGCTTCGCGGGCAGCGCCGGCAGCGACACGGTTGCTGTGGGTGTCAGCCACAGCGCTGTGCGAAGCGGAAATAGGTTTCTTAATCAGTGCCATGGGGACTCCTAGGTGGTGTAGTGAAGAGAAGGGTTTAAGGAAAAGCTTGAAAAAAAGCGGCGTTAATGACCGACACGATGACCGTGTACATCCACCGGACCGGTGGTTAGCTGGTGCACGATGTCCAGCAGCTGGGTTGGTAAAAATGGCTTGGTCAGGTACCTATTGGCACCGGCTTCCATGCCACGGCGCACATCATCCGGGCTATTGGCCATGGTCAACATGACCACCGGAATGGAGGCTGTGTGGGGGTCGGCGCGCAACAGGCGGCAGGCCTCCAGGCCGTTGATGCCAGGCATGTTCACGTCGAGCAAAACCAGATCGGGCGGCTCCTGGCGGATGCGGTCCAGGCCAACGTGCGCGTCGGTTGCCTCAATCACCTCGAAGCCATCGAACTCCAGCGTCATGCGGATCAGGCGGCGAATGCCGTGGGTGTCTTCGATCACAATAATTTTGGTGCTCATAGCGTGGACCCATTTGCAGCGCCGGTATGGCCTTCCACTACGTGGTGAACCAGGCTGATCAGGTTTTCAAATTCACGGGATTTATCGAAATGCCAACGCGCACCCATGCGCAGGCAACTGCTGCGCACAGCGGCACTGACGTCATTGGTCAGCACGGCGATGTGGGTATGGGGGGCCAGGGCCAGAAAGGCAGGAATTTGAAACAATGCGTTGCCGTCGGGCAAGGACAAGTCCAGCACAATCAAATCGGGCTGCAGTGTGCGAATCAGGGTCCGCGCCTCCTCCAGGCTGGCGGCAGTGGCCAAGGTGCTGACGCCCGAGAACACCCCCAACAGGGCGACCAGGCGGTCCCTAATGATTTCGGAGTCTTCGACCAGGAGGAGCTTTTTCATGGCCGCAATCTTCGGCCACCCCTGCCCGGCGCGCCATCAGCCGATGACGATTCCAGGGTGGGGCATTTCCCACCCGGATCAGGAAATCCCTACAAGTGCTAGTCGACCAGGCGGTGCGATACCGCGTACATCACCAGATCGGCGGTACTCTGGGCGTTGAGTTTTTCGAGAATGCGTGCCTTGTGCGTACTGACCGTCTTGTTGCTGATGTTCAGGCGATCGGCAATATCGTTGACGCTGGTGCCCCTGACCAGTTCCATGAATACCTGCATCTCCCGGTCGGACAGGCGCGAATGCGCGGCATCGTTGTGGGGTGCCGTTGTTTCAAACAACATTTTTTCCGCTAACACCGGGTCCATGAAGTTGCCACCGCAGGCCACTTTGCGCACAGCAGCAATGAGCACGTCGGGGTCACTGTCTTTGGTGAGGTAACCGTTGGCCCCGGCTTTCAGGACTTTGCTGGCCACTTGCACCGTGTTGTGCATGCTCAGGACCAGAATGGGGGTTTGCGGATACTCGGATTTGATCCGGGCAATCAACTCCGCACCACTCAAGCCGGGCATATTCAGGTCCAGCAGCAGCAAGTCAAACGCCTGGTTGCGGAAGGTGCTCAAAACCTGTCCGCCATCCACCGCTTCGGCCACCACCTGCATATCGCTGCAGGTGGCAAAAATCTGGCGCAAACCACCCCGCACAATAGGATGGTCTTCGGCAATCACAATACGGATCAAGCGGCACCTCCGGCATCGGGCGACAAAATTGGAAAGTCAATAAAAATACGCGTCCCTTTGGTGGGCGCGCTGCGGATGGCCAAAGTCCCGCCGAGCACCAGCGCGCGCTCGCGCATGCCCAGCAAACCATAGGTCGGGCGGCTGTTGCGTGCTTCCATGTCGAAGCCTACGCCATCGTCGGTCACGCTCAGCGCGACGCGCCCGGCAACGACGTCAATTGCAATCGCGATATGCACCGCAATCGCCGCGGCATATTTGGCGATATTGTTCAAAGACTCCTGGACAATGCGGTACACCACAATCGAGCGGGTTTCATCCATGGCGAAGCCCGGCTGATTGTTCTCTACCGTACAGGTCACGCCGGTTTGGCGGACAAACTCGTCGCGCAGCCATTCCACGGCCGCGTGCAAACCCATATCGAGCGCCGCCGGACGCAAATGGCCGGCAATATCGCGGACATCGGCAATCGCCCGGTCCACCAGGCTGCGCATGCCATCGAGTTTCTCCGATAAACCCGGCGTTTGCGCCTGGTACTGGCGCCGCAACAGCGCCACGTCCATGCGCAGGGCGGTCAGTACCTGACCGAGCTCATCGTGTACCTCACGGGCAATGTGTTTGCGCTCCTGCTCGCGCGTGGCCTCGCGCTGGGCTGCCAAATTACGGATCAACCGGCGCGATTCATCGCGTTCCGAGAGCATTCGCTTGCGTTCCGAAATATCCTGAAAAACCACCGTTAGCAAAGCCCCCCGTGGCGTGTCCAAACGGGCAAACAAGGCCTCTGCCGGAAATTCGCTGCCGTCGTGGCGATGGCATTGCAATTCAACGCCGCCCCGCTCTTCGGTACCTGAAATGCTTTGCGTGTCCAACATCGGTGCCATCTTTTCAGCATACGCAGGAATCAGGACGGACAAATGCAGGCCCGCCAGCGCAGCGCGCGCATAACCCAACTGGCGCGCCGCCAGGGCATTCGCGTTGACCACAGTGCCGTCGCTGTCGGCAAACAAAAAAGCCACCGGCGCGAACTCCAGCACGTCACGGAACATGCCCTCCAAACTGCGTCGCTGGGCATGCAAAGCCACATGCGTTCGAACCCGCGCCAGCAGCGTGCTGACACGCAAAGGTTTGTTAATAAAGTCCGCTCCGCCCGCCGCAAAGGCTTTCTGTTCGGCGTCTGGCTCCTCGGTCCCGGTCAGGAAAATAACCGGAATATGCCGGGTTTGCTCCATGCCTTTAAGGGCTGCACAAACCTCAAATCCATCCATCCCTGGCATGCGTACATCCAGCAGTATCAGGCTGGGGTGGAGGCGCTGGGCCATCTCCAAGGCCTCGACGCCATCGACCGCTTGCTCAACGTGGTAGCCCTCAGGCTCCAAGGCTGCCTGCACAAAAAGGCGGTTGGTGTGGTTGTCATCAACGACCAACAAGGTCCAGGAAGTCATGCATGCGTCCAATTTTTAATTGAAGCGTATTGTCCGGCAAATTAGTGAGGAGATTGGGCACAATTCGCCATCGGGCTGCGCCACCACCAGAGGGCACTGCACAATGCCAAAACCCAGGCCACGCCAAAGATGGCAGCGTAGCCCCAGCGTGCAATAACCCAGCCCGCCGCAGCGAACGTTACGGCCGCAGTCAGTGCCCTGGCACCGGCCTCTGTCAAATAGCGCACATGAAAAAAGTGCGGTCCGGCCTGTTGTTTCAACCACAGCAGCGAAGCCGGATAGAAAAAGCCGAAGGTAAATGCATGGATAGACTGTAATGGCACGGCACACCACAGCGCACTGCAATACGGCGTGGCCACCCAGCGCACCGCGGAGAGCAGGCAGCAAATCAGCATCACCGTAGGCGCACTGAAACGCGCCATCAGCGGACCGCCTTTCCACATCGCCAGGAATTCCATCGCCACTGGCACCGCGCACAACAGTCCGGTCTCCAGCGTGCCATGTCCGGTATGCAACCAGTAGGCGCCAAACCAGGTTGTAGAAACTGCCTCCGCCAGGCGCATGGCCGCCACGGCCGCACAGCCCATCAGGCCGCGTTGGCCCAAACGCTGCAAGGCACTGGTCGCTGCACCGACCGGCAGCACCGCTTCTTGCACGGCGGGATCCTCGGCGGCAGGATTGCCGGCATCGGGCGGCGGCAGGCTTGGCGAGGCGTCCGGCAAAGGGACATGGCTGGCACGCTGCAAGGCCAGACAACACAGCGCAAAAAAGCCCGCGCAGGCGGCCAATGCCAAGCTGAAGCTGCGCGCCACGCTCCCCCCTGAAAACAAGGCCCCGCCGGCCATGGCAGCCAGCAAAAAGCCCCCCGAACCCCATTTGCGTGCACGCCCGAATTCGTGGCCCCGGCGTTGCCGGGCCAAGTCTTCAATCATCTGGGTTTCGCACAGGGTGTAGGTGCCACTGCCAAAAAAGAAAGCCAACGGCACACACACAACCAACCCGTCGGGTACCAATGCCGCAATTGCGAGAAAGACAAACACACTGCTGCCCATGAAGACCACGGCGCGACCGAAGCCCAGCCGGCGAAACACGGCATGGGCGAACGGCGTTGCGACAAAATATGCGAGCGTGATAGCAGCCAAAGCTATCGGCGCGGCTTGTGGATTGATGCGCAGCAGCGTGGCCGGACCGAACGCCGTCCACAAACCCATGATGGTGAAGTAGGAGGCATACACTGCGCTCCATTGCACGTAATTTTGCATAAGTACGCTAGGCTGCGTGGCACAGCGCCTGCACGCGCTCCCAATCCATGGCTTGCATTGCCTCCTCCAGTTCGGCATTGAAGGCCGCACCCAATGGCGCCAGGTCGGCCCGATGGTCGGCATGAAAGGTCATCACGGAAAAATCATCGGCTGCCGCCAAATCGGTCATCGTCTGTAGCAGGCTGCGCAGTCCCGCAGGGGTGCTTGCCACCGGACCGTCTGAAGACTGCGACGGCGCCAGTTGCTGCACCGCCTGCTGCAACAAACCGCGGGCACTTTGAATGGTTGCCATCAGGTCCTGTACGTGCGCCGGGTCCAGGGCCGCAGTGGGTGCCACGCCATCGGCCGCTTTCAACGCTTTTTCCAAAGCTGCGGCTTGGGCCGATAGCTGGCCCAAGCCCAATGTCGCCGCATTGCCTTTGAGCGTGTGCAACTGCAACAGCAAATTAGACCGGTCGCCGGCATCGATCAGCCCCTGCAATTGGGCCGGCAAGCCGGTCAAAATGACATCGAAATCCCGCGCCGTGCGAACATACACCGACTGCATACCGGCCAAGCGGTTCAGCGCTGCGTCCAGGTCAAGGCCAGGCACCGAAGGCAACGCCGAGGCACTGAACGGTGCAGCCGTGGCCACGGTATCCGCCGGGCGGCCGCTCCCATCGCCGACCGCCGTTGGCACCAAACCGGTAACTGCCTGCAACGTCGCCACCAATTTTTCGAGGTCGAAGGGCTTGCCCACATGCTCATTCATACCGGCTGCCAGGCAAATCTCACGATCACCGGCCATGGCGTTGGCGGTCATGGCAACAATCGGCAATTGATGCAAACCCAAGACCTCCCGAATTTCGCGGGTGGCAGTGTAGCCATCCATGACCGGCATCTGAACGTCCATGAGCACGACGTCATAGGGTGGCGCAGCGGCAGCCACAGCATCGACCCCCAGCCGGCCATTCGCAGCCAAGGCGACATTCGCCCCCTCTTGCAGCAACAGCTCTTCGGCCACCTGCTGGTTTATCAAGTTGTCTTCCACCACCAGAATCCGCATGCCCAATAAACCACGTCGGGTCTTGCGCTGAAACGGCTTGCGCGCACCGGGCAAATGACCGAGAGAAGCGTTCCCGGCGGTCGGTGTAACGTTGCTCTGCAGCGCTTCACGGTAGGCGTCGGCCAGCATCTCGCCGGTCAGTGGCTTGCACAGACCGATCACGGCCATGTCGCTGCCATACCGTCCCAAACCGTGCATATTCTCGCGTGCACTCGCGGCCAGCATGATGATGATGGGTGGCGGCAGTCGGTGCTGTTCAGCCCGCTGGCGCATCAAATGCGCCAGCTCGCTACCGTCCATGTCCGGCAAGCGCCAGTCAATATAAGCCGCCGCATATGGAAACACGCCGGGCTTTTGGGTCAGGGCGGCATCCACCAATGCGATGGCCGAAGCGCCCGTCAGGGCCAGTTCTGACGACCAACCCAAGCCCAACAAAGCGCGCCGGGTGGTATCGGCTGCAACCGGACTGTCATCTACCAGCAACACCGGCAACGCCGGTGCCGCAAGCGCTGGGGAGGCCTCTGCATTGGTGGCCGAATCCAAGGGGAAACACACGCTAAAAGAGAAGGTACTGCCGACGCCGAGCGCACTCTCGACCTGCAGTTGCCCACCCATCAAACCCACAAATCGTTTGCAAATTGCCAAGCCCAGCCCGGTACCGCCAAATCGACGGGTAACGGAACTCTCAGCCTGTGAAAAGGTCGAGAACAAATTCGGCAGATACTCGGGGGCAATGCCCATACCGGTGTCTTTTACGGCAAATTCCAGGGTGACATCATTGGCGCCACGTGCGCGCACGGCAACCGACAAGACCACCCGCCCGGTCTCGGTAAACTTGATTGCATTGCCGCCCAGGTTCACCAGCACTTGCTGCAAACGCAATGCATCGCCCCGCAACACTGGGGGCACCGATGGGTCCAGGTCAAACAACACCTCAATGTCTTTTCCGCCCACATTCGAAGACAAGACCACTGAGACCTCGCGCCATACCTCGGCCAAGGCAAATGGAATATCTTCCAAGGTCAATTTTCCGGCCTCTACCTTGGAGAAATCGAGAACGTCGTTGAGCACACCCAAGAGCGACTTGGCCGATGCTTCGGCTTTGCCAGCATAGTCACGCTGGCGCGGTGTTAAGTCGGTGTTTTGCAGTAAATGCAACAAGCCCAAAATGCCATTCATGGGCGTGCGAATTTCGTGGCTCATATTCGCCAGGAACTGCGACTTTGATTGCCCAAGCTGGTCAATGCGTTGATAGGCCCGAACCAGATACGCGTATGCAATGAGCGTCAGCACCAGAAATATGACGGCCTCAAACCCGACCACCCAGCACTGTCGATACCAGTTACGCAAATAGTCATCGGATGCCAGCCCGGCAACCAGGACGAAGGGAATACTTTGCAGGCGGCGAAAGGTGCTGATGCGCTCCACACCGTCGGCGGTATTTATCGAATGAAAGGTAACCGACCGCACCCCCGATTCAAACGCCGCTCCGAGCTCATGCGAATACCCTTTTGCGCCCACTTGTGCCGCAGGTCCGTTGACTTTGGGATAACGGGTTACCAGACCCAACTGGCCGTCCCGCAGCAACGCCACACCTTTGGGCCCAACATCGAGCACCGAGAGCAATTGATCGAAATAATCCAACTTGATCGAGGCCGAAACCACCCCTGCGAAATTCCCGTGGGCATCGTTGTAACGGCGGGTGAACGCAATCAGCCATGTGCTGGTGAGCTTGCCCACCATCGGGCCACTGACAATCAGTCGTGGCGCGGGCGCATTCCGCAAAGCGGTAAAAAACGGACGGTCGGCCCAGCTTGCCGGATGCTGTAGGTCGACATCAAACCCGAAGCGCACAAGGCCTTGGGGATCGCTGGCACGGATGCCGAACAATTGCGGAACACGTTGTTGTTGGCGCTCCAAAAAAACATTGACATCGCCAAATTCAAGTGCCTTTTCCTTGCGCAGCCGGTCCTCCAAAAAATCCACGGCCGCTTGCAGTGCCAAATCCGCCTGCGCGACGCTGGCACTGACCGATGCATCCAGCGCCAGCGATAAATTGCGCGACTCGGCTTCTGCCTCGTGTTCAAAGTTTGCTTTTGACTCTGCCAGGTTCAACCCCGACCAGGCAAATGCCATCACGTTCAATGTCACTACACCCAGCAGCAACACGCGTTTGATTGCTTTTGATCCCGCAGGCATGATGAGCACTTTATTCCTGAATTTAAATCGGGGCGGGAGGTGCGAACGCCAGAGCGCCTGCAATGCGATTCCATGCATTGATGGTCGCTATCGCTGTGGTCAGTGCCGCAATTTCAGCCACACTGAAGGAGTTTCCCAGCGCGGTGTATGCGGCATCGGAGATGCCACCGGTGGCGGCACTGTCGGGCATGCGCGTCAAGGCATCGGTCCAGGCCAAGGCAGCGTGTTCGCGCGGCGTATACAGGTCACCGGCCTCGGACCAGTTGCGCAAACCGTCCAGGCGGGCGGCGCTGACACCCTTCTGCTGCGCTACATTGCGGTGAAACTGCAGGCAGAACGCACAGCCATTAATTTGCGATGCACGCACCTTGAGCAACTCAGTGAACGCTTTGTCCAAACCCGTCGCATCAACCGCCTGGGTCAGTTGCCGCAGGGCCGCAATAGCACCGGGCACCTGGCGCTCCAGCTCGGCCATGGAGCCACGGGGTTCTAGTTGAATGTGCATCGGAGCCTCCTCTTGGAGGCCAATGGTAGTCGATATGGCATCGGGTACGGTAGCCCTTGAAATTGAATAAGCTGCCTTTAACTAAGGAATAACCGGGTGCCTGCGGGGCCCGGCCAACCCTAACTTGCTTAATTTAAGGAGAAATCATGACCTATCCCTTTGGCCGCAATCTGTTACTCAGCACCGTTGGCTTCGAGCGTCTGATTGACGCATTTGAAAAATTCGATGGCGCCGAGGGTGCCAGCAAGGCCCAAGCCTATCCGCCTTACAACATTGTGAAACAGGCAGAAAACCACTACCGAATTGAAATTGCAGTGGCCGGGTTCAAACCCCATGAACTGGACATCACGTCGGAAGCCAACCGGCTTACGGTGATTGGCAAGCTCAGCGCCAGCGCAGCGGGCGAATACCTGCACAAAGGGATTGCAACACGTGACTTCACACACCACTTCACGCTGGCCGAGACGGTGGTGGTTCGCGGCGCCGACGTCAAAGATGGCTTGCTGGTAATCCAGCTGGAAAATGTGATTCCAGACGAAAAATTACCCCGCAAGATCAAAATCGGAGACACGCTGGGTGCCGTCGCGAGCAGCCGCGAAGCCCTGCCAGCCTGACCAGGACACCAGGCCGGCAAAGCCGCTGCAAAAGCCGCTACGCGACCGGCCTGTGCTGGGATTCCAGCGCTTTGACCAGCGCCCACAGGGCGCGGTTTGCCGGCGTGGCGATGCCCCAATGGGCGCCACGCCGAACCACCAGTCCATTCAAATAGTCAATCTCGCTGGGTTTGCCGCGCGCCAGGTCTTGCGCTGTAGAGGAGAACTGCGTCGGCATGGATTCGGCGATGCGCGACACCGCGGCATCTATATCGCCATCGAGTTGCACACCCTCGGCTTGGGCCACTTGCAGGCACTCAGCGACAACATCGCGCATGGTATCGACCACCCCCACACTGGTCACCAAAGGGCCGTAAGGCAACTGCGTGATGGCCGACAAGGCGTTATAGGCGCAGTTCAAAATCAACTTCATCCACAACGCCCCCAGCGCGTTCTCAGAGAGCGCGACAGGAATCCCCGCTGCCTGCAACAGCGGCGCCAGTGCACGTGTGGCAGCCGTCGACTCCAGCAGCAACTCGCCGCGTCCGTGGTGGCGCACATGCCCGGGGCCAACCATTTCAGTGGCCACATAGACCACCGCAGAAGCTACCGCGTGCTGGGGCACGACGGCCCGCAATCGAGCGGCATTGTCAACGCCATTTTGCAAACACAACAAACCACAATTCGGCCCCAAATGCGGGGCCATGGCATGCCCTGCGGCTTCGGTATCGGCCGATTTCACACACAGGAAGACCCAATCGGCCTCGGCCACCGCAGCGGCGTCGGTTGCGGCCGTAACCGGGTAGCAGGCGTCGCTGTCCGCCGTTTGCAGACGCACGCCGTGCTGCTGAAACGCCGCGCAGTGGGCGGGTCGCCCAATCAGACTGACCGAATGGCCTGCGCGTGCCAACATGGCCCCGTAATAGCTGCCCACCGCACCGGCCCCAAAAACTGCAATCCGCAAATGCGCCATACCTGCTCCTGTGTGTCGTTGTGCTTAAGCTTTTGCTTTTGCTTTTGCTTTTGCTTTTGCTTTTGCTTTTGCGTTCAGATTGATGTTTTGGCTTGCTTTTGTTGAGGATCGCGGCGCCAGCGGCCCAAGGCCTGTGCAATACCACCATGGGCGCTGACCAGCACGACCCCCAACAAAACCAGAACTGCGCCGACCACAAAGGCGGGTTCAATCGGTTCTTTCAACAACCAAGCGCCCAAGACCACGCCAAACAAGGGCGTCATGAACGCGAACACCCCCAGGCGCGAGGCCAGGTAATGGCGCAATAACCAGAACCATACCAAAAAGCTGACAAAAGAAACCAACACCGCCTGAAAGGCAAAATTCGCGATGACCAGCGGCGTCACCCTAATCTGTAACTGCCCCATCCAAAACGCCGACGGGACCAACAACACAAAAGCACCTACCAACTGGTAGAACAAGGTCAAGCCAGGGGGCATTTCACCCAATCGGGTGCTGCGAATAACCACCGTGGTCGCACCCCAGGCCATACCGCCCAGCAAGGCCAGGGCGTCGCCAAGCAACAACTGTCCCCAATTGGCATTGGCGGGTGCCAGGCGCAAGGCAAACGACGCCACTATGCCGAAAAATGCCAGCACAATACCTGCCCACTGCAGCCCTGCAAGCCGCTCTGACGGCAGCTTCCAGTGCAGCCCCAGGGCCGCAAAAATAGGTGCCGTGTACAGAAACACCGCCACGTGGGCAGCGGACGTCAGGCGCAGGGCTTCGCCCACCAAAAGATATTCAAAACCGAATAAAAACCCCGACATGGCGCCCGGCCAGAACGCGCCAGCGACGCCGCGCATCGGCAGGCCACGCACCCGCATATAAACCGCCACCAGAATTGCCGAAACGCCCGACCGCAAACCGATTTGCAATACCGGAGAAAAATCACTTGCCGTTGCCCGTAGTCCAATTTGCTGCATGCTCCACGTAAGGCAGAGCACCAGCATCAGGCAAACGGCACGAAAATCAAGGGGTTGGCGGGTGGTCACAGTGGGGCCCAAACAAAAGAATGGCCTATTGTGCGTTTGACCGACCTGCAGCAAGTATCGAGAATATGACATTTGTAGTTGCACAAACGTCAAAATGACCCGCCCTCCCGCCAGAACCACTGCCGACCGCAGCACCCACACGGCCCGGCACCAGCGGGCCGCACCGTTTACCGAACAGCTGCCCAATCCGGTCTATTTTCGGGCCGAAGAACTGCCAGCCGACGCCGCATATCCCTTGCATTGCCATGTCTGGGGCGAGTTTGTCTACGCCTACAGCGGCGTAATGGAAGTGAAAGTGGGAGATCAACATTATCTGATTCCACCGCAATACGGACTCTGGTTGCCGCCCAACATCAGCCATATCGGGATGAATCGACTGGCAGCGTGGCATTGTTCGGTCTATATCGACGCCACGCTCACCACGCCTCTGCCTTCGATTGTTTGCGCCTTGGGCGTCAGCCCCCTGCTCAAGGCCCTGTTGGATGATTTGCGCATACACCCACCGATTCAAGAGCCGCCCAGCGAAACCGTGCAACGACGCCTGTTGCTGGTGCGCGATGAGTTGTGCAGTGCGCCCCGCATTTCGAGCTACTTGCCAGCGTCGGATGACGGCTTGCTACAGCCCATTCTGGACGCCCTGGACCGTGCACCGGCAGATCCACGCACACTGGCCGACTGGGCGGCTGCCGTGCACACCACGGAACGCACCCTGATGCGGCGCTTTCAAAGCGAACTGGGAATGGGCTTTCTGGAGTGGCGCCAGCGCCTGCGCGTGATAAAGGCCATGCCGTTATTGCAAAACGGCACCAAGGTG
>Ga0228698_1000647_pt1 | contig 22873 bp, 24 predicted proteins | sample McNCre117_Aug_MG_FD_178015 | JGI IMG/M metagenome (GOLD analysis project Ga0228698, IMG submission 178015) | Freshwater microbial communities from McNutts Creek, Athens, Georgia, United States - 1-17_Aug_MG | ecosystem: Environmental > Aquatic > Freshwater > Creek | place: USA: Georgia...
GGCTGGGCGGCGCGCGCTTCACCGATGCGGCCTCGGCGCTGGCCAGCCTGGCGCTGGGCTGGGCGCTGCTGATGCCGCTGCTGGTGGCGCTGGCCCGGCGCTTCGACGGCGTGTGCCCACCGGCCCCCACCCTCCCGACGGCCGCCCCACTCTGAAGCCCGATGACCGACGCTCCCCCTCTCCTCACCGCCGCCGCGCAGGCCCTGAGCGCCGTGCTCGGCCTGGCGCTGCTCGTCTGGCTCGCCAGCCTGCGCCTGCGCGACGCCAGCCTCGCCGACCGCTTCTGGTCGGTCTTCATCGCGCTGGCGGCCACGGTCTTCGCGCTGCAGGGCGCCCCGGCGCTGGATCTGCGGCTGCAGGCGATGCTGGCCCTGGTGCTCGTCTGGGCGCTGCGGCTGGCCGGCTTCCTCACCTGGCGCAATTGGGGCCACGGCGAGGACCGCCGCTACGCCGCGATGCGCGCACGCCACGGCCCCGGCTTCGGCCGGCGCAGCCTGACGCTGGTCTTCGGCCTGCAGGGGCTGCTGGCCTGGATCGTCGCCACGCCGCTTCTGGTCGCGGCCGCGACGGCCGGCAGCCGGCCCTTCGGCGCGCTCGACGCCGTCGGCCTCGCGCTGGCGGCGGCCGGGCTCGTCACCGAGGCGCTGGCCGACGCGCAGATGGCGCGCTTTCGCCGCGACCCGGCGCACTACGGCCGCGCCCCCGGCGACGTGATGGACGCGGGCCTGTGGCGCTACAGCCGCCACCCCAACTACTTCGGCGAGGCCTGCGTCTGGTGGGGCCTGGGGGGGATGGGGCTGGCGGCGGTCGGGCCCGACCCGCTGGCCGCCGCGGCTGCGCTGCTGTCGCCGCTGCTGATGACGGGGCTGCTGCTCAAGGTTTCCGGCGTCAGCCTGCTGGAGCCCGACCTGGCCGAGCGCCGCCCCGGCTACCGCGACTACATGCGCCGCACCCCGGCGTTCATTCCCGGCCCGCCCCGAGCCTGAGAGGACAGAACGCCATGCGCCTCCTCCCCGCCCTGCCCACCGCCAAGCGCCCCACGATCCGCACCGCCCTCGCCCTGGCGCTCTGCGGGGGTGCCCTCGGCGCCGCGCAGGCCAACGCCCCGACCGACGGCGCCGCGCCGCGCCCAGGCCGTTGGGACTTCACCGTCACGCTGGACGACCGGCCCATCGGCCGCCACCGCTTCGAGCTCGCCGGCGACCCCGCCAGCGGCGACTGGACGCTCAAGAGCCAGGCCGACTACGACGTCAAGCTGCTCGGCCTGAGCGTCTACACCTACCGCCACAGCGCCACCGAGCGCTGGCGCGCCGGCTGCCTGGCTCAGCTCGATGCCCGCACCGACGACAACGGCGACGTCACCAGCGTGCAGGCCCTGCACCCGGACGCGCGCGGCTGCCTGATGAGCTACGCCTACTGGAACCCCGCCGCGCTGCGCCAGCAGTCCCAGCTGGTCAACCCGCAGACCGGCCGGCTCGACGCGGTCCAGAGCAGCCCGCTGGGGGCCGCGCCCGTCAATGTGGCTGGGCAGACCGTCCAGGCCCAGGGCTGGCGCCTGCGCACGCCCAAGGGCCCGGTGGACATCTGGACCGCACCGGATGGCCGCTGGATCGGCCTGGACGCCACTGTCTCCGGCGACCGCCGCCTGCGCTACCGGCTGCCGTGATCTTCAACCGGCGCCAGAGCGCCCCCACCCAAGGTCCCCCATCATGACTCCGCGTCGCTTTGCCCTCGCCTGGCTCGCCACCCTGCTGGCGCTGCTGCCGCTGGACGCCGTCTGGCTCACGCTGGCGGGTCCGCGGCTGTACACGCCGTCGGTGGGCCACCTGCTGGCGGCACAGCCCGACCTGGTGGCCGCCGCCCTGTTCTACGCGCTGTACGCGGCCGGCCTGGTCGTCTTCACCGTCCGCCCGAACGATCTGGACGAGCCCTGGCCCCGCGCCGCCGCGCGCGCCGCCTTCTTCGGCCTGGTGGCCTACGCCACCTACGACCTGACCAACCAGGCGACGCTGCGCGCATGGCCCGGCGTCCTCAGCGCCATCGACATGGCCTGGGGCGCCGTGCTGACGGCCACCGGAACACTGGGCGCGCGGGCGCTGCTGCGGCGCTTCCAGTGACCCCGCCGGCGGTCGGGCCGGTCAGGGCCGATCAGGGCCGTGTCGTCCTGAATGCAGTGACCGCAGCCCCCGCCGGCATCAGCCCGGAGGGGTCGAAAAGGGTGGGCGTCGCCTCGGCCGCGGCGACCTCCACGCAGTTGCGCCCACGGGCCTTGGCCGCGTAGAGCGCCACGTCCGCGGCACTCACCAGCGCGGCGGCGTTGCTGCCGCAGTCCGGCGCCGCGGCCAGACCAACGGTGAAGGTGATCGCCTCGTCGGGCAGCCCCGTGCTGCCGGCGCACTCGGCCATCTGGCCCAGGGCGGCCTCGAAGCGGCTGCGGGCGTCCTCGGCCGTCATGCCCGGCAGCACGCAGAGGAACTCGTCGCCGCCGTAGCGGCAGGCCAAGTCACTGGCACGAAGGTTCTGCACCAGCACCTGGGCCACCGCGCAGAGCACGCGGTCGCCGGCGTCGTGGCCGTAGGTGTCGTTGAAGCGCTTGAAGTGGTCCACGTCCACCAGGGCCAGCGTCAACGGCTCGCCCGCACGCAGGCAGCGCAGCAACTCGCGCGGCAGCGTCTCGTCGGCCATGCGCCGGTTCGGCAGGCCGGTCAACGCATCGCGCAGGGCCTGCGCGCTCAGCGTCTCGCGCAGCCGCAGGTTGGACAGCCCGAGTTTGACCACCTCGCCGAACACCTCGGTGCGCTGCTGCACCGAGCCGTCGAGCGAGGGCGTGCCCGGGTCGACGCTCAGGTGCAGCACCCCGATCAGCTCGCCCTCGACGTACAGCGGCGTGCACAGCATGCTGCCGGCCTGGTCCGGCGCCCGGTGGCTGCAACGCACACCGTGCTCTCCGGTCTCGCGGTGCGGGCCGCCGCGGCGGATCGCCCAGCAGGCGCTGCGGCGGTAATGCGCCGGCAGGCTGTCGGCATCGCCCCAGGTGCCCACGACGCGCATCTCGTCGTCCGGCCCCGTCACGGAGAAGCCCCCCGGGCAGTCGCGGAAGAGTTGGGCAGCGGCGGCGCGGAGGATGTCGAAGGCTTCGTCCTCGGTGCGGGCCGACTGCAGCAGCCCGTTGAGCTCGGCAATCTGGGCCATGTCCGACTTGTGCCGCTGCAGGTCGGCCACCATCGACTGCAGCCGGGCGTTGGTGGTCCGCAGCTGTTCGTCGCGGCGGCGCCGCTCGGTGGCGTTGGTGACCATCGCCAGGGTGCCCAAGAGCCGACCGTCGGCATCGACCACGGGGCAGGTGGACACCTCCGCCCAGACCGCCCGGCCGTCCGAGCGCCGGAACCGCATTTCGAAACGCTCGACCTCCGGGCGGGGACCGCCGAGCAGGTACCCCTGCGCCACCGCCTGGTCCCCCGGATCCACGAACTCGGTCAGGGGACGCCCCATCATCCGCTCCGGCGTCGTGCCCAGCATGCGCGCCAGGGCGACGTTCGCCAGCGCCGTGCCGCCCTGCGCATCGAGCTGCCAAACGCCTTCGCCCGCCGTCTCGACGATGCGGCGGTAGCGCACCTCGCTGGCCGCCAGCGCGCGCGAGGACGCCTCCAGGCTGCGGGCTCGCTCGCCGGCTTCGCGCTCGTGGTGCTCGAAGGCCCGGGCGATCTGGCCGATCTCGTCGTCCCGGCGGGCCTCGGGCATCGGCGGGGCATTGGGTGGCAACGTCTGCCCCGCGGTGATGCGCCGCACGATGGCCGTCAACGGCCGCGTCAGGGTCAGGAACGACAGCAGGCCCAGCGCCAACGCCACCGTGACGCTGCGCAGGACGTTCATCCCCACGTCGCGCCAGGCGCCTTGCAGAAAACGCTCCATGCGCGGCGCCTGAGCGGTGACCACCGTCATCTCGCCAACGCGCTTGCGCGCCGGCCCGAACTCCAGCGCCAGGCGGTAGTCCTGCGTGGGCGCAACAAAGCGCGTCCACCAGGCCCCGGCCTGCGCTGCCGGCGCGGGGTTGGCCCCGCGGGCCAGCATCTCCCCAAAGTCACTGACCAGTGTGGCCTGCTGCACCGGCACGTACGACAGCGCGCCCTGCACGATGACCCGGGCGGCCTGCTCGTTGAGGTTGTAGCAGGCCTGCACCGCCGGCTCGCGCATGACGGCCATCATCTGCAGGATCTCGCGCCGCTCCGCGTCCACGGAGTCGCGGTAGGCCCCGTCGATCTGCAGGACGCTGAAGGCCGCACCCATCGCCACGCCGATCACCGCGGCCAGCGCCGCGTGGCGGATCGCCAGCCGCCCGATGCCAAGCCCGCCCTTCATGGCTGCCCCGCCGGTGCCTGCCGGTTGCGCCACTGCTGCAGGGCCTCTTCCAGCAGACGGGCGTCCAGGCCCGCCTTGCGTGCGGCCGCCAGCCGCTCATCGAACGCCTCAAGCAGCGCCACGCAGGGGCTGCGCCGCGCAAAGCCATGGTGGATGAAGCCCTCGTTCACGGGGCGGGGCAGCGGCGCGATCCGGTCGCCCAGCCCCAGCTGAAGCAGCTGGGCGCGGCCGGTGTACAGCCCGGTCACGACGTAGTCGATCCGCCCGGCGGCCAGCTTCTGAAAGTTGACGCCCAGGGTGTCGGCATCCTCCAGCGTGAGCGCACGCTCGGCAAAGCGGTCAAAGGCGTCGCCCAGACGGTCCCCGGCGGTGCGGCCGCCGCGCTTGCCGACCAGGTCCTCCAGGCCGCCAAACTTCACCGGCCGGGCCTTGGCAGTGAACACCGCCATCGGGTTCGGGAAGGACGGCGAGCGGGTGAACACGAGGTAGGCCTCCCGCTCGGGCGTGGGCTTGAGGCTCACGATCAGGTCGATCTGGCCATGCTCGGCGGACTTCAGCACGCGCGGCCAAGGCCCCACGAAGCGCGCCTCCCAGGCCACCCCCAAGTCGTCGAGGATTCGCCCGGTCAACGCCACGCTGGCGCCGACGATGCGCTCGCCCTCGGCCCAGTGGTAGGGCGGGTAGTCCGGGTTGGCGGAAAACACCACCCGCTTGCACTCGGGCGCCACGGCCGCCGCTCCCGCCGCTCCTGCCCCCGAAACCGCGGTCACCGCCCCCAGCAGGGCCAGCAGCAGCAGGCCCAACCGTCCAGATCTCCACGCCATCGTCGCCTCCGATCACGGTGCTCGGCACGATGCGGGGATTGTGCATCTCGGGCGGCCGCCGCGGCATGACCTGCGACAGACGCAGCGCGGACCGCCGACCGCCCGCCCTCCGTTCAGCGCGCGGCCGCAGCGATCGGCGCGAGCAGGTGCGGCTGCGTGACCAGGGTGCGCACGCCGTGCGCGTGGTCTTCCTGGAAGACGTTGCCCTGGCACCAGGTCGCGACGCTGGCGATGTTCACCTTGGCCACGCGGGGGCGCACGCTCCAGGTGACCTGCAGGGGCGAGCCGACCTCGTTGTAAGCCGGCCCGGTGGTCGAGCCGGCGTACTGCACCGGCGTGCCGGTGTCGGCCGGGATGCCACGGGCCTGCTGGAAGCCGTTGACCACACCGACCTGGGTGAGCGGGGCAAAGTCCAGCGCCGCGGGGTCGTTGACCAGCACGTAGGTCTGCGCCTCGACGCGCAGCTGCGGGTTCTGGGTGGCCGGGCTCAGGCAGGCGCCCAGCGTGGCGCCGGGCACGACGGTGGCCGTGGAGTGGACGTAGTGCACCTCGATCGTGTCGCCGGGCTGCAGCGCGCCGTGGGCGCTGGCGCAGACCGGGCGGCCGAACGGGCGCAGCTCGGCCGCCGTCAGCGTGCCGTCGTACTTGAAGCCGGTGCCGTAGCCGTGGCCGTCGCCATGGCCGGCGTAGGTGGTGAACTCGCCACCCCGGTGCTCCGCGTTCTGGTGGAAGTGGATGTTGCACAGGTTCATCCGGGTGGCCGGCGGCGCCACGGTGAAGACCTGCGCGTTGCCGCCCTCGGGCGAGCCGATGTCCCGCGGCGACTGGGGCCCGAAGCCCTTGCCCAGGGTGGCCTGCGTCAGCGCCTGGCGCTGCTGGGCGATGACGGCGTCGCTCACGGCGGCGTGCGCCGCTTCATGGCCGTGGTCATCGCCATGCGGGTGGGTGGCACAGCCGGCCAGGGTGAGGGCAGCGGTGGCGGCGGTGGCGGCGAGGGCCACCGAGCGGGGGTACAGGCGCATGTCCAAGGCTCCAAGGGGTCTGAGGAAACCCGGGAGCCTACAAACGAACCGCCCCGTCAAAGGGCGGAAAAGCGCGACAGCGTGTAACGCCTCAGATCCCCATCCACGCCCCCAGCCCGCGCGCGAGCAGGCCGTCGAATCGCACCCGGCCGTCGACGGCGACGAGGCAGATGCACTCGCGCTCGGGAGTGACGAAGGGCTGGTGGTGGATGTCGTCGGCGGCGGCATCCAGGTCGCCGGCGCGCCAGACGGCCCGGCCGTCGTCGAAGGCGCCCCAGAGCACCTGGGTGAGCTCCAGCCCGCGGTGGGTGTGGGCGGCCAGCTCCTTGCCGGCGGCCATGCGCAGCAAGAAGGCGTTGGCGTCAGGCTGACCCGGCACGCTCAGGCGCGCCCAGCGCATGCCCGGGCCGATGGTCTTCCAGGGCGTGACCGCGCAGCCGTCCAGGCTGCGCGGCCAGCGCATGCCGGCGGGCGCGTCCAGATCGCGGAGGCTCAGCAGGCGCCCGCGCGAGGTGGCGGCCGCACGGGCGATGGCCTGGCTGGCCAGGGACTGCGCAGCGTCGATGCGGGCGAGCGTGCGGCTGAAGGCGCCCACGTCCAGCTCGGCCGGCTCGATCTGTTCGAGCAGCGCGCCCCCCAATTCGTCGAGCTGAGCCAACGTTTGGCGGCAGTCTGCGCAGGACTCCAGGTGCGCGCCGACGACCAGCGCAGCGGCCGCATCCAGCGACCCGGCGGCGTAGGCCAGCAGCAGGTCGTCGTCGGGGTGGTGGCGGGGGGTCGTGTTCATGGCATCAGGTGCCCGAGCTGCCGGCGCAGGTGGCCGACCGCCAGGCGGATTCGGGACTTGACGGTGCCCAGCGGGATCGCCAGCGTCTGGGCGATCACCGCGTGGGGCTGCTCCTCGAAGAAGGACAGGCGCAGGATCTCGCGCTGCTCGGCGGGCAGCTCGGCCAGCGCGGCCTGCACATCGCGCTCGGCGCGGTGGCGCTGGATCTGCTCGTCGGGCGCCGGGGCGTCGTCGGCGAGCTCGGGGACGGCGGGCGCACCGGACCCGGCCCCCTCCTCGTCCGCCGCGAAGCCGCCGTAGCCCTCGATGCCGGGCAGCGCCTCGCCGCCACGGCGCAGCTGGTCGATGCGCAGGTTGCGCGCGATGGTGAAGATCCAGGTCGAGGCCCGCGCCTTCGCGGGGTCGAAGCTGGCGGCCTTGCGCCAGACCTGCACCATCGCCTCCTGCGCCAGCTCCTCGGCCAGGCCGGGGGCGACGCCGCCGCGCAGCAGGTAGGCCTTGATGCGCGGCGCAAAGTGACGGAACAGGCCAGCGAAGGCGACGCGGTCCTGCTGCTGAGCGACGGCGCGCAGCAGCTCGGCCAGGTCGTCGGGCGTGGCGGCGGCGCTCACGGCGCGGGGGGCGGGCGGCTCATGGGGCATCGACAGGGGCGCCAGGTGGCTGCGCCATTGTCGAGGCTGAGGGCCCTCGCCCGCCACGGCCCGCCGCGGCGGACCCGAGCCGGGGCCGCTGTCGGGGACAAGGTGGGGGAACTCCATGCCCGCTTCTACGCAGGCGCTCGGGTCTTGGATCACCGCGGCCAGGGGCTTGCCCCCCCGGGTTCTCCCGGAGGATGCGGGGGTGATCCAACTGGCGCCCGCCCGCGTAGAAGCAGACAAACACCGACGCAGGATCCACCATGACCGACTCCTCCCACCTCACCGCCGCCGCGGGCCCGCTCAGCCCCCTCGGCCAGCGCATCGCGGTGATCGGCAGCGGCATTTCGGGGCTGTCCGCCGCCTGGCTGCTGTCGCAGCGCCACCGGGTGACGGTGTTCGAGGCCGAGCCCCGCCCGGGCGGCCACAGCCACACCGTGCTGGCCGACGACGGCCGTGGTGAGCCGCTGCCGGTGGACACCGGCTTCATCGTCTTCAACACCGACACCTACCCGAACCTCTGCGCGCTCTTCGACCACCTGGGCGTGGCGTCGCGGCCCACCGAGATGGGCTTCGCAGTCAGCCTGGACCAGGGCGCGCTGGAGTACTCCGGCGAGCTGGGCGGGCTGTTCGCGCAACGCAGCAACCTCGTGAGCCCGCGCTTCTGGGCCATGCTGCGCGACCTGGTGCGCTTCTACCGCGAGGCGCCGCGCGACGTCGCCACGCTCGGCGAGCTGGCGCTGGACGACTACCTGGCGCAGCGCGGCTACAGCGCGGCCTTCCGCGACGACCACCTCTACCCGATGGCCGCGGCGATCTGGTCCACCCCGGCCGCGGAGATCGGCCGCTACCCAGTGGCCGCCTTCGTGCGCTTCTGCGAGAACCACCACCTGCTGACGCTCGGCCGGCGCCCGCCCTGGCGCACCGTGGCCGGCGGCAGCCGCGAGTACGTGAAGCGGCTGACGGCGGCCATCGCCGAGCGCCCGGGCTGCGCGGTGGCCCTGGGCCGACCGGCGCGGCGCGTGCTGCGCGACGGCCTGGGCGTGACGGTGCTGACGGGGTTGGACAGCGACCCGGGCGAGCGCTTCGACCAGGTGGTGCTGGCCACCCACGCCGACCAGGCGCTGCGCCTGCTGGCCGAGCCCAGCGGCGACGAGCGCCGGCTGCTGGGCGCCTTCGCCTACAGCCGCAACCGCACGCTGCTGCACCGCGACGCCGCGCTGATGCCGCAGCGCCGCGCGGTCTGGTCGGCCTGGAACTACTTGACCGACCGCCGCACGCCGGATCGCCTCTGCGTCACCTACTGGATGAACCGGCTGCAGCACCTGCCGGAGGACCGCCCGCTCTTCGTCACCCTGAACCCGGTGCAGGAGCCCGACCCGTCCAAGGTGCTGCTGGAACAGAGCTACGAGCACCCGCTGTTCGACCGCGCCGCGCTGCGCGCCCAGCGCGAGCTCTGGTCGCTGCAGGGCCGCCAGCGCAGCTGGTTCTGCGGCGCCTACTTCGGCGCCGGCTTCCACGAGGACGGCCTGCAGGCCGGGCTGGCGGTGGCCGAGGCGCTGGGCGGCGTGCGCCGCCCCTGGACGGTGGCCAACGAGTCGGGGCGCATCGTGCTGCCGGGCACGGGCGAGGCACCGGCGAGCCTGGCGGGCGCTCCCGTCGGCCAACCCACGCCGCTGCACCGTCCGCAGGGGATTGCCGCGTGAGGCCGCTGTCAGGCACCGCCGCCGCGGCCCCCGTGGCCCCGGGCCCGGCGCCCGAATCGGTCTACGCCGGCACGGTGATGCACCAGCGCCTGCGCCCGCGCCGCCACCGGCTGCAGTACCGCATGTTCTCACTGCTGCTGGACCTGGACGGGCTGGACGCGCTGCAGCAGCGGCTGCGCTGGCTCTCGGTCAACCGCTTCAACCTCTTCGCCTTCCACGAGCGCGACCACGGCGACGGCCGAGCGCGCGGGCTGGCCGACTGGGTGCGCGCGCAGCTGCAGGCCGCCGGCCGGCCGGCGGCGGCGTCGATCCGCCTGCTGGCCATGCCGCGGGTGCTGGGCTACGGCTTCAACCCGCTGAGCCTGCACTTCTGCCACGGCGCGGACGGCCGCCTGCACAGCGTGCTCTACGAGGTGCACAACACCTTCGGCGAGCGGCACGTCTACCTCGAAGCCGTGGACGACGCGCAAACCGGAGCGGACGCCCGCCTGGTGCAACGCTGCGACAAGGCCTTCCACGTCTCGCCCTTCCTGCCGCTGGCGCTGGCCTACCGCTTCCGCCTGCAGGCGCCGACCGCGGGCCATGGCGAGTTCGACCTCGCCATCGACGTGCTGGAGCGCGACGAGGCCGCCGCCGATTCCGATGCCCGCGACCGCCGCGTGCTCGTCGCCCACTACGCCGCGCAGCAGCAGCCGCTGAACGACCGCACGCTGCTGCGCCTGGCCGCCACCCACCCGCTGCTGACGCTGAAGGTGATCGCCGGCATCCACTGGGAGGCGCTCAAGCTGCTGCTCAAGGGCCTGCGCATGTACACCCACCCCGGCGCGGGCGAGCCCCCCGTCGCCGCCGCCGCCGCCGCTGCATCCGCCCCCTCCAACGCCGCCATCAAGACCGGGAGCTGACTCCGTGACCACCGCCCTGCACTCCTCCGACCTGACCCCGCTGACGATCCCGACCCTCGGCGAGGCCCGCCCGCGCTCCCGGCTGGCCAGCGCCGGCGCCCAGCTGCTGCGCCGCCGGCTCGCCCGACTGCTGGAGCGCCTGGCCTGCGGCTCGCTGCAGGTGCAGCTGCCCGACGGCCAGCTGCTGCAGGCCCAGGGCGCCCAGCCCGGGCCCGCCGCGACGCTGCAGCTGCTCAACTGGCGCGCGCTCGGGCGGCTGGTGCTGCGCGGCGACATCGGCCTGGCCGAGGCCTACCGCGACGGCGACTGGACCACCCCCGACCTCACCGCGCTGCTGGAGCTGGGCGCACGCAACGAGGCGGCCTGGCAGGGCGGCTCGTCCCCGGCTCGGCCGCTGCGCTGGCTGTTCCGCCTCGCCCATCGGCGGCGCGACAACACCCGCCGCGGCAGCCGCCGCAACATCTCGGCCCACTACGACCTGGGCAACCCCTTCTACCGCCAGTGGCTGGACGCGGACCTGATCTACTCCAGCGCCCTCTACCGCACCGCGGACGACACGCTGGAGCAGGCCCAGGCCGCCAAGATCGCCCGCATCCTCGACCTGCTGGAGCTGCCACAGGATGGCGATGCGACCGGGCTGAAGACCGTGCTGGAAATCGGCTGCGGCTGGGGCGCCCTGGCCGAGGCCGTCGCCCGGCGCGGCGCCCACCTCACCGGCCTGACGCTGTCCACCGAGCAGCTGGCCCACGCCCGCGAGCGCCTGGATGGCGCCGGCCTGGCCTCCCAGACCGACCTGCGCCTGCAGGACTACCGCGACGTGCGCGGCACGTTCGACCGCATCGTCTCGATCGAGATGATCGAGGCGGTGGGCGAGCGCTTCTGGCCCACCTACTTCGCCACCCTGCACGACCGCCTCGCCCCCGGCGGCTGCGCGGTGGTGCAGGCGATCACGATCGACGAGTCGGCCTTCGACAGCTACCGCCGCGAGGCCGACTTCATCCAGCACTTCATCTTCCCGGGCGGCATGCTGCCCTCGCCCACCGTGCTGCGCCAGCAGGCCGAGGCGGCGGGCCTGGCCATCGACCACGTCGAAACCTTCGGCCTGAGCTACGCCGAGACGCTGGCCGAGTGGCGCCGGCGCTTCCTCGACGCCTGGCCGCGCATCGCACCCCTGGGCTTCGACGACGCCTTCCGCCGGCTCTGGGAGTACTACCTCTGCTACTGCGAGGCGGGCTTCCGCTGCGGACGGGTGGACGTCGGCCTGTACCGCTTCAGGCGGCCGGCTGAGCCCACCCTGCGCTGAGCCGCTCGCCGCGTCAGCGCGCGCGCACCGCCAGGCTCTGCGTGGCGCGGCCGACCAGCCCCTGCTCGTCGTACAACGCCGACTCGGCCAGCCCCGTGCCTGCCGGGCCCAGGCTGGTGCGCGCCTCCAGGCAGATCCACTCGCCCACCGGGCGGCGCAGCAGGTTGATCGTCAGGTCGGCGTTGACGAAGGTCCACTGGCGGAAGTCCAGCACCCCGCTGATGCCGTTGCCCGAATCCGCCGCCACCGCCACGCGCTGGTAGGGGCTGGGCGCCTCGCCCTCGACCAGCGGATGGCGCATGCGGAACCACACCGCGCAGGGGCCGTGCCAGAAGGCGCCGGCCGCGCTGCGCGTCTCGACCAGGTCGGCGTAGCCGATGTGGTCGTGGCCGAAGGGGAAGTGCGCCGCCTCGCTGTCCTGCGGCGAGCGCGGCGCCTGCGGCAGCGGGTGGCCGGCCAGGTCGGTGGGCAGCGCCAGCGGCGCCTCCCGTTGGGCCAGCGCGGTGAAGCGGCCGATCTCCTTGCCGCCGGGCTGCAGCAGGTGGGCCGAGAAGTGCCCGGCGTTGCGGCCCACGTAGTCGCTCATCACCTCGACGATCAGCTCGCCGATTGGCACCGGCCGCAGGATGTTGGCCGTCAGCCGCGCGATGTGCGTCAGCCCGTGTTCGTGCGCCGCCGCCTCGATGGCCCGGCACACCAGCGCCACCGGTGGGCCGGCGTGCTGGTGGCCCATGTCCCAGGGCCCGCGGGTCAGCTCGCTGGCGAGGAAGACGCGGGCGTCCTGCGCCCGGTAGGCGGCCGCGGGCAGGGGGTGCTCGGGATGGGGACTGGGCATGGCGCAACGCTCCTGGCTGGCGCGCCCGCCGACCGGGCCGCGCGAACGCGCAGCTTAGGAGCGATGCGGCAGGCCCCGGCGACGCCAGGGTGACAGGCAGCGGGTATTCACCCAGCAGCCACCCAGCATTCACCCAGCCCGCCGGCGGGCCGACTCAGCCCGCCAGCAGACCCGTGTAGGCCTCCAGCACCATCGGGCGGGCGCTGCTGGCACCGCGCTGCACGTCCAGCTCCCAGCTGCCGCCCCACTGCGCGGCGCCGATCGGCCCGCTGGCCGCGCGCACCGGCACCTGGCTGACCTCGAAGAGCGAATCCACGAAGTCGTGGCCGCTGGCCCCAGCGGCCACGCGGCAGCCGTAGATGAAGAGCGCGCCGCCGGGCTCGATGGCCTGGCCGATCGCCCGCCACTGGTCGGCTTCGGCCTGCAGGTCCTGGCGGCCAACGCCCCGGCCTGCCACCTGCAGCCGCCCCGGATCCCCGTGCGACAGCAGGTCCACCGACGCCACCGGCCCCTCGGCCGCCAGCACATCGGCCATCTGCTGCGCCACCGGCCGCTGCGCATCCAGGACGTGCACCGCAAACCGGTCCCGATCCACCAGATCGGCCAGGTCGGCCACCTCCGAGTCCACAAAAGCCACGCGCTTGCTCATGTCTGTCTCCTCTGGATGTGCATGGGCCACGGTCGCCGCGCCCGGTTCGGTCTGAATCACCGAACCTCAGTCTCAGACCGCCCCCACAACAACTCGAAAGCAAATGTTTCACGGCGACGCTGACACGAGGCTGATACCAGCCCGGGTGTCAGAGACAACCCCGCTGCGCGCACGACCCACCTCGCCCTGTAACGTACGCACACTTTTTCACGAACCTGTCGGCAACCTTGTGCCGAGGGGGTGGGGCCGCGGTCACTGACACACGGCGCAGCGGCTGACAGAATCGGTGGACCGGCCCGCCTGGGCAGTGAGGAGACCCGCGATGATCTTCCGGCAGCTGTTCGAGCCCCTGTCGAGCACCTACACCTACCTCATCGGCTGCCCGGCCACTGGGCAGGCGCTGCTGATCGACCCGGTGGTCAACCGCATCGACCGCGACCTGGCGCTGATCCAGCAGCTCGGACTGACCCTGGCGCTGACGCTGGACACCCACATCCACGCCGACCACATCACCGGCGCGCTGCACCTGCGCGAGCGCACCGGCTGCCGCATCGGCACCCCGGCGATGGACCGCCTGCCCTGCACCGACCTGGCCGTGGAAGAAGGCCTGCCGATCCCGCTCGGCAGCCTCACCCTGCAGGCCCTGCACACCCCCGGCCACACCAGCGGCCACCACGCCTACGTCCTGGGCGAGCGCCTGTTCACCGGCGACGCGCTGCTGATCGAAGGCTGCGGGCGCACCGACTTCCAGAACGGCAGCGCCGCCGACCTCTGGCACAGCATCCACGGCAAGCTCTTCAGCCTGCCCGACGAGCAGCTCGTCTACCCCGGCCACGACTACCAGGGCCGCCGCGTGTCCTCCATCGGCCAGGAAAAAGCCCGCAACCCCCGGCTCGGCCAGGGCCGCAGCCAGGCCGAGTTCGAGCAGATCATGGCCGGCCTGAACCTGCCCTACCCCAAGTTCATCGACTACGCCGTCCCCGGCAACCGCCAATGCGGCGTCTGCCCCACCGACCTGCCCGAGCAGCTGCAGGCGTATTGCGGAAGGATGACGGAGAGTGTGCAGGGCTGAGGCCGGACAGCCGGCCGTCCCTGCGGACGGACGGTTGCCTGCCGAAGCGCCCGAGCTCTGCGAGGGCGTGGGAGGGGCTGCAATTTGTGTACACAACTGCCAGAATCAGGCCTCCGGGCGCTTGTGCCCTGAAGGACGCCCATGAAGCTCCCCGCCCCCGAACCCACCAGCGTTGGCATCCGTGAATTCCGGGCCGCGATCGCCGAGTACATCGACGCCGACAAGCCCATCACCGTGACCCGCCACGGTCAAACCGTGGGCCTGTTCGTCCCGCTGCGCCGGCCCAGCGCCGAAGACATCCAGCGCATGACGACGGCTGCCGCCGACTTTCGCAAGGCCGTGCCCTTGAGCGACGACGAGGTCGAGCAGATGGTGGCGGACTTCGACGCCCTGAGGCGCGGTCAACCGCTGCCCAAGCGCAGCACCGACAAGTGACAGCACCGCGCGCGATCGTCCTGGACGCGAACATCCTGATTCGCTACGTCCTGGGCGCCAGGGTGCCCGCCTTGCTGGCCGCCCATGCTGCGACGATCGATTTCCTGGCGCCCGACACCGCGTTCGCCGAGGCCCGCAAGCACCTGCCGGGGATCCTGCGCGCACGCGGGGAGGAGGACGCTGGGAGCGCCAAAGGGCTGGCGGCGCGACGTCGTCACCGTGGCCCCGCCGAGCAGCTACGCGCCTTTTCGTAAGGCCGCACTGGCGCGCATCGGCTCCCGCGACCCCCGAGACTGGCCCATCATGGCCTGCGCCTTGCTGCTAGATTGCCCGGTCTGGACCGAGGACCGCGACTTCTTCGGCACCGGCGTCGCCACCTGGACGACCGCTCTGGTCGAGCTGTATTTCAACGAGGTCGAGCCAGGAGAGGCGGAGCACTGATCTGCGGGCTGGCGGGCCAAGTCGGCCCGACCCCAGGGTCATCGCCTACGCCGTCCCTGGCAACCGCGCCTGCGGCATCTCCCTCATCGACTTGCCGACGAGCATTCCGAACAATACTCACCCCTCCTTCAGGACGATGGATACGTTACTGGACTTCCGGCGAAGCTCCTCGCGCACAACGTCAGCACGCCACCTCGGAACGTTCCAGGATTTCCACCGCGGCGAATACCTCGCGTAGCTCGCCTTCGCTATCGTCTTCACCAACGAGACGACGTCTGGGTCGTAGGTGATGACCTTCACCGCAATATCCCCGGACGGAAACTCTTTGATCGATACCCAGCGGCCCGAGATCGTCACGATCTCCTCGGGCAAACGGAGTCGCGGCGTGTCGATGGCGAAGCTGGTAGGTGGAGTCGGCAACGGATGCGCGGTTGATTCCTCCTCCGGTAACGGCTTGGGCCACAGCCACGCTTTTCCTTGGATGTCGTCCAGCACAGCCGCGCGAACCGCCACGGGCTCAAAACTCTCTGGCGAGAAAGCCCGCAGATCGATTTCCAGCGCTGGCAGGCCGAGTTGGGCAAAGCATTGCACCTTGTGCGGATCGCAGAACGACGAATATGCCACCTCGATGGCCACTTGAAGGCCTGTGCAGGTATACGCCAACAAATCCGGCCTCAACTCCTGAACGCTACACTCGACTTCGACGCGCAGCAATTCAAGCTTTGCCGACGGAGGGGTGGCCCCCGTGAAGCCAAGATGCTTCTGCACCGTATCGTCCACAGGAACAAGCAAGGCACCAGCTTCTTGGATCACCTGCTTCGCGTAGCGGTGCAACAACGATTCGTGGCTGACGTCGCAGGGCTCTCGGCCCGATGCATGGGCGAAATGGTGCTCACGAACGGCCCCCTGCCGTGCGATCAGTGGTTCGCCGCACGCCACACAACGGCACTGGCACGCCAGACCACGAGGCACTTCACTGATGTAAACAATGCACCCGGTCGGGTCTAGGCCAAACAACGAAGACATGAGTTGCTCCTGGGAAGTTGATGACAGGGAGGAACTCAGTTTTTGCGGCCGCGGGTACTCCATCCACCCACAAACCGCCAGCGAACCGGTACAAAGGGGGTTATGAAGACGCTGTTGACTTGCCTCCAGGACTGGCTGACGTGCAATAGGACCGCCGGGGGCGCCTACTCACTTCTCCATGCACTCACCACCGAGACGATCAAGCGCGCAGACAGCACGGACCCCGGTCAAAGGGAATTCGACGCCGAGGATCTTGCGCCGGCCGCAGGTGGCCCGGCCAGCTTCGAGGACGCGAAACGGTGGATCGATCGGACCCGATTCGAGCTCTTTGCGTTAGCCCGCCAGACCGCGATCGAAGAGCACTTCCGGGCTGCAGGCCACAGCCAAGCGCTTCGTGTTGTACGACGGTCACCCCGCGGCAAGCACCGGACGATCTGGTATCTGGAGCCCTACTCGCTGGCCGAGAATTCGTCCGCAGCCGATGCGGCTGACGACGCCACGGAGAATGCCGCATCCGATGAAACGGCACGCATTCGGTATGACTGCATCCCACCTGGCCAAGTCCGGGCGGCCTGGTATGCAAAGCCTCTCATCGGTGCGGGGAGCTTTGTCACGCGGTCATGGCGAGGGCTGCTGTGGGTTGCAGCGCTGCTCATTCTTATCGTCTATTTGTTGTTCAGCCTGCTGCTGTTGCTCGTATACACGTACGACAGGCGGCCGCTGCAGACATCGGACCTTGCGTCCATATTGCTCATCGCTGTCTTGGGATGGGCGGTGTGGCGGATATGGCTACGGCCGTTTCTCTGGCTGATCGATGACCGCATCGCCATGGCCAGCGAGCTGTGGGTCGCTTGGGATGAGGATGCTGCGCAGCTCGAACTCGCTCTGGACGAGAAGAAGCGGCGCTGCTTGCAACTGGTCCGCTATACGGCCGTTTGCCCCATCTGCGCAGGCACAGTCGAACTTCGGTATGCCCAGGGGCCGAACCGACGGCGGCTGGTGGGGTGCTGCAGCGAAGTCCCCCATGAACATGTCTACAGCTTCGATCGGATACTTCGCGTGGGTCAGCGCATACAGCACGAGTGAACCCGACACGGGCTAATACACAAAGCAAGCCGAGGAAATCTCATGCCAGTCTTTCGAATCAGCGCTAGCAAGCTGAAGATGCCATTTGAATAAATGGCTGGCGCCACATGCTCTTCATGTAGGTCCGATTGAATTCCCTGCACTGCCTGTGCTTCTGCAGCCGGGCGGATTCAGTCCGCAAGCCGCTCCGCCACCTTGCGCGCAAACTGTTCAAAGTCGCCGAGATACGTCGTCGCAATCGCGAAAACGATGGCCCAGTCGATGGCGTCGTAGTTGTGGACGGCGAGGTTTCGGAATCCCACGGCCCGGCGCATCGCCTGGGCGAGGGGCGCATCGATCACCTGCGCCTCGGCCAGGCGGGTGAAGGCCTCGCCCATCGTGCCGGGCGGGGGCAGTTCCAGCTCGGTCAGCAGGTGGGCGGCCATGTCGACGCAGAGTTGCACGGCCCGGCTGAGGTTCAGCACCAGCACATCCTGGGCGTCCAGGTCCTGCACGAGCTCGGGCAGGGTCGCGGGGCACTTCGACCGGACGCGCACGAGGCAGCGCCGCAGCGACTCCAGCTTGCGCTCCAGCACTAGCCGATCCACGCCCGCCTCCTTTCGGCCAGCAGGCGCTGCACATAGGGCAGGAAGTCGGCGGCGTCGAACAGGTGGCGGCGCAGGAGTTCGGCGCAGGCGGCGTGGCTGCCGCGCAGGCGTTTGCCGCGGGTGAGGATTTCGCCCAGCAGCGGTTCGCCCGCCACGTTCAGGTCGATCAGGTCCACCGCCCGGCCGGTGGCTTCACCCAGTTCCGCGATAAGGGCCAGCTTGCTGGCGGCATCGAGCGGCTGCGTGGCCTGAACGGCGAGATCGACATCGCTATCCGGGCGGCCCTGCCCGCTGGCCATCGAGCCGAACAGCAGCACCACCTCCAGCTCGGGGTGGCTGGCGAGTACGGGTTCGATCTGGGCGATGACATCCACGGCTGGATGCTAGCGCGAAGCCGGCGGCGCGGGGCACAGTGCGCGCGCGGGCAGCGGCAGCCGCGCCCGGCGCAGGCTCAGCGCGCCGTCACCCCACCTTCCCCCCACCCATCGCCTCATCCAGATTCAACACCGCCATCGCGTTGCTGGCCGTGGTGGCCAGGGTGTCGATGGTGCCGGTGCGCAGGGCGCCGAGGATGGCGGTGACCTTGCTCGCTTCGGCGGCGATGGCGATCACGTTGGGGATGCGGGCCAGGTCGTTGGCGTTGAGGCCGACCACGCGGCCCTGGATGGGGGTCATGGCCGGGCGGCCGTGGATGTCGATGAAGTCGTAGCCCATCATGTCGCCCACCGTGCCCTGGCGCTTGGCTTCGGTGATTTCCTGGGCGCTGAACCAGCCCATGCGGACCATGTTGCTGTCTTCGCTCATGTCGCCGATGCCCACCAGCGCCACGTCGGCGCGGCGGGCCTTGTCCAGGCTCTGGCGCACGGTGTCGTTGTCCAGCAGCGCGGCGCGCAGGGCGGGGTCGTCCACCATCGCGGGGGCGTAGAGCGTTTCGCTCTCGCCGCCGAAGCGCGTGGCCAGGCGGCGGCAGATGTGGTCGGGGTTCATGGTCTCGCCGCCGCGGTAGCTGCCGCCGATGGCGCAGACGAAGGTGGCGTGGCGCCGGGTGGCGCTCATCGCGTGCTCGCTGACGGCGCTGACGTTGCGGCCCATGCCGACCGCGACGATGGCGCCGTCGCTGAGGTTGCGGTCCAGCCAGGTGGCGACCAGGCCGGCGAGGATGGCGCGCTGCTTCTCGGCATCGGCGTGGTCCACCGACAGCAGCGCGCGGGTGATGCCGAAGCGCCGCACCAGCTCGCGCTCCAGGTCCACCGTCAGCGTGGGGTGGTGCTGGACGCGGATCTCGACGATGCCCAGCTCCTGCGCGCGCTTGAGCATGCGCCCGACGGTGGCGCGGCTGATGCCGAAGCGCTGCGAGAGCTCGTCCTGCGTCTGCCCGTCCACGTAGTACAGCGTGGCCAGGCGGGTGAGCTCCTCCAGCGGCATCGGGGAAGACGTCGCCGAAGGGGCGGCTGCGGCGTTGCGAGGGCGGGCGGTGCTCATGGGGTCCGATTGTCGCGGACGCCCCGTGCGCAGGGTCTGCATCGCCTGTCCCGCCCGGCCGGGCCGCACCGCGCTCAGCGCGCCGCCGCGATCAGGCGCTTCTCGTGCGCGGCCAGGGCTTCCAGCTTGGGCAGCGAGCGGGGCTCGAAGGCGCTGCTCAGAAAGCTCTGGACGATCGACTTGGCCAGCTCGATGCCGACCACGCGCGCGCCGATGGTGATGATCTGCGCGTCGTTGCTCTTGCTGGCGCGCTCGGCGGAGTAGGTGTCGTGCGCCTGCGCGGCGCGGATGCCGGGCACCTTGTTGGCGGAGATCGCCATGCCGATGCCGGTGCCGCAGAAGAGCAGGCCGCGCTCGGCCTCGCCGCGGGCCACGCCCTCGGCCAGCGCCACGCCGACGTCCGGGTAGAGCACCGGCTGGCCGTTGTGGGTGCCGAAGTCCACCAGCTCGTGGCCCTGCTGGGTCAGCAGGGCCTTGATGGCTTCCTTCATCTCGTAGGCGGCTTCGTCGCAGCCAAGGGCGATTTTCATGGCGGGTCTCCGGGTCGCTCGACCTGAGCGAATGTCCAATAGATGAGCGGATTAGCGCACATGCCATGAACCAATGTCAACATTGTGCGCATTCGCTCACCCGATCCACGCAGGCTTGCTGCCGTGCGGTGCAGCACAAATCCCCTGAAAACAGCAGTGGCGCCCCAATGGCGAACGAGAGCAACGAGCGGAGCCCTCCGCCACTCGCGGGTTCCAGCATTGCGCATTCGCTCACCATGCAATACAGTCGCTCATCCACTGAACCGATGCGCGCCACCGATCGAGCGCGCCGTTCCCATCCGTTGCGCCCGCAGGAGACACTTCATGTCCATGAACCGCGTCATCAACAACCCCGACCTGGTGGTCGAGGACATGCTCACCGGCTGGCTGATGGCCCACGCCGACACCGTGGTCGCCCGCGAGGACAACCCGCGCGTGGTGCAGCGGGTGCAGGCCCCCGAGCGCGGCAAGGTGGGCATCGTCACCGGCGGCGGCTCCGGGCACGAGCCGGCCTTCCTGGGCTACGTGGGCGACGGGCTGTGTGACGCGGTGGCGGTGGGCGAGATCTTCTCGTCGCCGACCGCCAAGAGCTTCCTGGACGCGATGCGCAGCGCCGACGGCGGCGCAGGCGTGGCCTGCCTGTACGGCAACTACGCCGGCGACAACATGAACGTGAAGATGGCCATGCAGATGGCCGCGCGCGAAGGCATCGTCGTCCAGACCGTGGTGGCCAACGACGACGTGCCCTCGGCGCCCAAGGGCGATGAGGCCAAGCGCCGCGGCGTGGCCGGCGAGATCCTGATGTGGAAGGTCGGCGGCGCCAAGGCGGCGATGGGCGGCTCGCTCGACGAGGTGATCGCGGTGGCGCAGAAGGCCATCAGCCACACCCGCTCGATCGGCGTGGGCCTGTCGGCCTGCGTGATCCCGGCGGTGGGCCACGCGAACTTCAGCATCGAGCATGGGACGATGGAAGTCGGCATCGGCCACCACGGCGAGCCGGGCATCGACGTGCGCAAAACGGTGAGCGCCGCCGAGATGGCCGAGATGATGCTGAACGTGGTGCTGCCGGACCTGCCGTTCGTGGGCGGTCCGGGCGCAGGCGACCGCGTCGCGGTGCTGATCTCCGGCCTGGGCGCCACGCCGGTGATGGAGCAGTACATCCTCTACGGCGAGGTGGCCAAGCGTCTGCAGGCGCAGGGCATGACGGTGGCGGTGAACTTCGTCGGCAACCTCTTCACCTCGCTGGAGATGATGGGCGTGACGCTGACGCTGATGAAGCTGGACGACGAGCTGGAGGCCTGCCTGAAGGCGCCGGCGCGCTCGGTCGGCCTCACCGTCGCAGGTCGGGTGGCGGGCGACCTGGGCGCCGGCCGCGCGTACACGGGCAGCGCCACGGCTTCAGCCGCAACGGCCGGCAATTCAGCGCCGACGACGCGCACGGCCGCTGCCGCGCCGCGCAGCGTCAACGGCCCGGCCGTGGCGCTGGCCGGCAGCGGCGCGCTGGTGCGCGACCTGATCGCCACGATCGTCGAGCACCGCCAGTTCCTGTCCGACATCGACGGCCTGATCGGCGACGGCGACCACGGCATCAACATGGCCAAGGGCTTCACCGGCTGCGGCACGCGGCTGGACGCGCTGGGCGCCGAGCGCGCCGCGCAGCTGCCGGCCGCGCTGGAGCAGCTCAGCCAGGCGCTGATGGACGACATCGGCGGCTCGATGGGCCCGCTGTACGGCAACTTCTTCCTGGGCTTCGTCAACACGCTGGAGCCGCATGCCCAGCTGGACGCCGCGCTCTTCGGCGACGCGCTGGCCGCCGCGGTGGCCAACGTGCAGGGCATGGGCAACGCCCAGGTCGGCGACAAGACGCTGATCGACACCCTGGTGCCCGCGCGCGACGCCTTCCGCGCCGCGGTGGCGGGCGGCGCCGGCTTTGCCGAGGCGCTGCAGGCCATGAGCGACGCGGCCGAGCGCGGCAAGGACAGCACCCAGGCCCTGCAGGCCCGCATCGGCCGCTCGGCCCGGCTGGGCGCGCGCTCGATTGGCGTGCTCGACGCCGGCGCCACCTCCTGCTGGCTGATCCTGCGCACGATGGCGCAGTCGCTGCAACGCCAGCTGGCCGCCTGAACCCACCGCCCCACGCTCCCGTTGAGCTGAACCCGCCGACCGAGGCCGCCCGCGTTTCCACTCGGGTGCCCTCGGTCGTTTCGCTGCTGCCCGCCCCACCTCCCCGATCCCCGATGACCGCCACGACCCCCTCCCGCACCACCCTGGCCCACGCGATCCGCGTGCTGGCGATGGACGCCGTCCAGCAGGCCAACTCCGGCCACCCCGGCATGCCCATGGGCATGGCCGACATCGCCGAGTCGCTCTGGCGCCACCACCTGAAGCACGACCCCGCCACGCCGACCTGGCCGGACCGCGACCGCTTCGTGCTCAGCAACGGCCACGGCTCGATGCTGCTCTACGGCCTGCTGCACCTGAGCGGCTACGACCTGTCGATCGACGACCTGAAGGCCTTCCGTCAGCTGCACAGCCGGACCCCCGGCCACCCGGAATACGGCTACACCCCCGGCGTGGAAACCACCACCGGCCCGCTGGGCCAGGGCATCGCCAACGCGGTGGGCCTGGCGCTGGCCGAGAAGCTGCTGGCCGCGGAGTTCAACCGGCCCGGCCACGCCGTGGTCGACCACCGCACCTGGGTCTTCCTGGGCGACGGCTGCCTGATGGAGGGCGTCAGCCACGAGGCCTGCGCGCTGGCCGGCACCTGGGGCCTGAACAAGCTGGTGGCCTTCTGGGACGACAACGGCATCTCGATCGACGGCCACACCGAGGGCTGGTTCAGCGAGGACGTGCCGGCGCGCTTCGCCGCCTACGGCTGGAACGTGATCCGGTCCGTCGACGGCCATGACAGCGCCGCGCTGGACGTGGCGATCGCCAGCGCCAAGCTGGAAACGCAGCGCCCGACGCTGATCTGCTGCCGCACCACCATCGGCTTCGGCTCGCCGAACAAGGCCGGCACGCACGACAGCCACGGCGCGCCGCTGGGCGCCGCGGAAATCGCCGCGACCCGCGCCGCGCTGGGCTGGACGCACGGGCCCTTCGAGATCCCCGCCGAGCTGCGCAGCGCCTGGGACGCCCGCGCCGCCGGGGCCGAGCGCCGCGGCGACTGGGAGCGCCGCTTCGCCGCCTACG
>Ga0228698_1000648_pt1 | contig 22855 bp, 23 predicted proteins | sample McNCre117_Aug_MG_FD_178015 | JGI IMG/M metagenome (GOLD analysis project Ga0228698, IMG submission 178015) | Freshwater microbial communities from McNutts Creek, Athens, Georgia, United States - 1-17_Aug_MG | ecosystem: Environmental > Aquatic > Freshwater > Creek | place: USA: Georgia...
GCGCGCGCTCAAGGGTGAAGGCGGGGGCTCGTCGCAGGTGCCCACGCGGGCGCTGGTGCTCAGCCAGCCGCCGCAGGCCGACGCGGGCGAAATCACCGACAAGGGCTACATCAACCAGTCGGCAGTGCTCAAGCGCCGCGCGGCCGATGTGGCGGCCCTGTATGCCGGTGGCGAGGGTGTGATCCTGGCCGGCCGCGCATGACCAGCAGCCCGGCCCTGGATGTGCTGACCGTGGGCGAGCCCATGGTGCTGTTTGCCGCCACGCAGGCCGGCCCGCTCGATCAGGCCAGCCAATTTGCGCGCAGCAGCGCCGGGGCCGAGCTGAACGTGGCCATCGGCCTGGCCCGCCTGGGCCTGCGGGTGGGTTACATCAGCCGCCTGGGCCACGACAGTTTTGGCCGGGCCTTGCGCGGCGTGATGGCCGCCGAGGGCATCGATGACAGCCGGGTGTTGACCAGCGCCGCGCACCCCACGGGCTTCATGCTCAAGTCGCGCAGCGACGATGGCAGCGACCCGCAGATCGAATACCACCGCAAGGGCTCGGCGGCCAGCACCCTGGCAGCGGGCGACCTGCCCGATGGCATTTGCCAAGGCGTGCGCCACCTGCACCTGACCGGCATTTTTGTGGGCGTGTCGGCCAGCACGCGTGAGCTGGTGTTCAAGCTGGCGCAGCAGGCCCGTGAAGCGGGCTGCACCGTGTCGTTCGATCCCAACCTGCGCCCCAGCCTGTGGCCCAGCCAGGCCGAGATGGTTGACACCCTGAACCGCCTGTCGGCCCTGGCCGATTGGGTGCTGCCGGGGGTGGAAGAGGGGGCCTTGCTCACCGCTGCGCAGGGGCCTGAAGCCATCGCCAACGCCTACCTGGCCCGTGGGGCGAAGGCCGTGGTGGTGAAGCTGGGCGCCCAGGGCGCCTGGTACGCCAGCGTTACCGAGCGCGGTCTGGCACCGGGTGTGCCGGTGCCGCGCGTGGTGGACACCGTGGGCGCTGGCGACGGCTTTGCCGTGGGCGTCATATCGGGCCTGTTGGAAGGCCTGAGCCTGGCCCAGGCCAGCGCCCGCGGCAACGCCATCGGTGCGCGGGTGGTGCAGTACCCCGGGGACAGTGACGGCTTGCCGACGCGGGCCTTGCTGGCGGCGTCGTGACGGGTGCGTTGTGGGTTGTGATGGATCGCTTATTCGCCGAGCCTCTTGATGCTCGCCGCGACCTTCGCTTCGAGCGTAGACAAGGCGACCTCTGACGGTGCTGCTATGCCTGTTCGTTCGTAGGCAGCCAAGGACGCATCGCAACGTGCTGTGAAATCCATCGGCCTGGCCCTCTCGGCTGTGGCTGCCGCCTCAACCCGACAGGCCGCCAACGTGGCCGCCAGGCCTTCAGCCAGGCTGGTGACCGCCAGCGGCCCCAGCACGGCGCGCCAATCCGATGTGGGCATGTCGGCGGCAATGGGCAGGGGCGGGCCTTCGGCGCGCAGTTGGGCGCTGGGCACCTGCCGGGTGATCTCGGCGATCACCTCGTCCATCGACGCGATCACACCGGGCATGTTGAACACCCAGGCACCGGGCTGGGCGGGGCGCAGCGCGGCGGCCAGGGCCCGCACCACGTCGTCCACATGCACCAGGCCGCACCGGCCAGTGAAGGGGATGGTGTAGGGCTGGCCCTGCACGGCGGCGCGGCAGGCCAGGCTGGGCCCGCTGGACAGGCCCACTTCGCGTCCGGCGCCGTACACCACAAAGGGGCGCAGGCCCACGCTGCCGATGCCGTGATCGGCCAGGTAGGCCCGGGCGATGCCTTCGGTGGCCAGCTTCCAGGTGCCGTACAGGGTGGTGGGGGCAGGGTGCAGAGCCTGCTCGGGCCCGAACACACCGGCGCTGCTGGCGTACACCACATGGCGCAGGCCGGCTTGGCGGGCGGCCTCGAACACGTTCAAGGAGCCCAGCAGGTTGACCTGTGCACCCCGCATGGGCTGGGCTGCGCAGGCGGGTGTGAGCAAGGCGGCCAGGTGCACCACCTGATCGCAGCCGGCCAGCGCGCGGGCCACGTCATCGGGCGAGGCCACATCACCTTGCTGCCAATCCAGATCAGCGGCCGGCGTCGGGGCGATGTCCAGCAGGCGCACGGCCTGGCCCTGGGCCAACAGATGCCGGGCCAGCCTTTGCCCCAGAAAGCCGCCGCCGGTGATGAGGGTGCGTGTCATGGTGGGCGATCAGGCAATGCGGTACAGATCGAGCTTGACCAGCCGCGCGTCGCGCGCGCCGCAGGCCAGGGCGATGACCTTGTTCAGGTGCTGCCAGGCCGGTGCGCCGCTGGCAAAGCGCACGGCGGTGCGAAAGTACATGGCGTCGCGGTGAACCGGCTCGCCGCGTGCCAGCTGGGCCAGCACCTCGGGTGAGCCATGGCGCAGCCCTTCGCTGCGCACCTCGATCAGGCCGCCGTCGTCGGCGCGGATCACATAGTGCGCGGCGATCTCGATGACGCCATCACTGCGCAGCACCTGCCAGTCGACACCGCCTTCCACGATGTGGCCGTTCAGCTCGGGGCCCTGCACCACGCCGCCGGTCAGGGGCACGTAGCGCCGTTCACCAGTCGGCAACTGGCCCAGGCTGGTGATGGCCCCCACCTCGCAGGCGATGCGGGTCATGGGCAGCAAGGTTGGCGGCGGTGGAAAGGCGGTGGTCATGGCGGCGATCCCGGGGCATCTGCAGTGCCGGCCAGCTTAGCCCAGGCCGGGCATCGCCCGGGTTGGTACAAGCCGCAACAGCGGGTGATCAGCCGGGTGCCTGGTGCAACAGCAGGCGGGCGGCGGCCACCCACTGGTTGATCAGTTGCCGGCGCCGTGCCGGGCGCCGACGCAGCACGCCCGACAGCGCCAGCCCCAGCAGGAACTCTTGCGTCAAGGCCATCACATTGGCGCAGCCGGGCAGGTGGCTGACCGGGTGAAACACCAGCTCAAAAGCGCGCACGATGTCTTGCCGGTGTGCGCGCTCAGCGTCCAGCAGGGCGGCGCGCAGATCGGCATCGGTGCGGGCCACGGCCCACAGCTCCAGCTCGGCCATGAACGAAGGCTGCGCGGTGGTGGCCGCCAGCACCAGCACGGCGCGCTCCACCGGATCGGGGTGGTGGCGCAGCCGCAAGGTCAGGCGCTGCACGGCACGCTCGTTGCGGCGCACCAGTTCGTCAACGGTGGCCGACAACAGCTGCGCATGGCTGGGAAAGTGATGCAGCAGGGCCCCCCGGCTGGCGCCTGCGCGGCGCTGCACCTCCAGCGTGGTGGTGCGGGCCACGCCGATCTCGATCAGCGACGACACCGCAGCGGCCAACAGCCTGGCGCGTGTGGCCAGACGCCCCGCTTCACGCGGGCCGGGCTGGGCGGCAGACGAGGGCTTGGAGGTGGCCATGGCGGGCACGGGCTGCAAAGAGGTGGCGCAGTATTTGGCAGTCAGCGTTGACTGTCAAGCCGGGCTTGCATACAGTGACCACTGCCCCTCATCGGCCGCGACCGCGGCACAGCCGGAGAGCCCGCATGCCCGAGTATTCCACGCTTCGCATCGATCAGGATCCGCAGGCACCGCGTGTTGCGCGACTGCTGCTGAACCGGCCCGAGCGCCTGAACGCCATCGGCGACCACACGCCACGAGAAATCCGCGCGGCCGTTGAATGGGCCCAGGACAACGACGAGGTGCACGTGATTGTCGTGGAAGGCGCGGGCAAGGGCTTTTGTGGGGGTTATGACCTGGCCGCCTACGCCGAGCAGCACATTGAACACCCCTGCCAGCAGGAGAAAACGCCCTGGGACCCGATGCGCGACTACGCCATCATGAAGCGCAACACCGAGGATTTCATGAGCCTGTGGCGCTGCAGCAAGCCCACCATTGCCAAGGTGCACGGCTGGGCCGCTGCGGGCGGCAGCGACATCGCGCTGTGCTGTGATTTGCTGGTGATGGCCGACGACGCGCACATCGGCTACATGCCCACCCGCGTGTGGGGTTGCCCCAGCACGGCGATGTGGACGTACCGCCTGGGCCCCGCCCGGGCCAAGCAACTGATGTTCACCGGCAATGCCATCGACGGCCGCACCGCTGCCGCCTGGGGGCTGGCCAACGAGGCCGTGCCCGCGGCCGAACTGGACGCCGCCACCATGGCCCTGGCCCAGCGCATCGCCGGGGTGCCGCAAAGCCACCTGGCCATGCACAAGATGGTGGTCAACCAGGTGATGCAGACCATGGGCCTGGAGCAAACCCAATCCATGGCCACCGTGTTTGATGGCATCACCCGCCACAACCCCGAAGGCCTGTGGTTCAGGCGCTATGCGCAAGAGCAGGGCTTCAAGGCGGCCGTGCAATGGCGCGACAGCGGCCGGCCCATTCCGCAGGGCGACGAAGCCCGTGCCCTGATCCGCGAGATGGACGAGCGCGCCGGGCGCGGCCCCGGCCGCCCCGACGAGGGCCGCTGAGGGTCCGAATCACATCGGCGGCGCAAAGCCGTCGCGGCCCACCGTCATGCGCAGCACCGTGGGCTGGCCATCACGCAGCACGGCCACCACCAGGGCCTTGGCACCGGCTTTCAGCAACGATGGCTCGCCGGGCCTGAAGGTGACGATGGGCACGTCTTCGGGCACCACCACGGTTTTCTCGCCAGTCTTGTAGCGCAGCGTCAGGCGACGGCCGTCGGCACCACGCACCAGATCGGCCACCGTGGCATTGGTCATCGAACTTTCGGGCTGCAAATCCCAGGGGTAGTGGCCCTCGTTCGATCCGCGCGCGGCCTCAGGGAACACCAGCACCTCCAGCGCCTGCAGCGTGCCATCAGCGCGGGGCAGGGCGGCGGTGCCGATGAAGGCGCCCGCCGTGATGCGGTCAAGCGGGATGGGATACACCTCTTGATACGGCGTGTTGGGCGGCAGCACCAGGGTGATGACCTGGCCGTTGCGCTCACGCAGCACCAGCGTGGTGGCGTCGATGCGCTCGATGACGCCGCGCAGGCGCACCGGCGCGGCCGCAGGCGCCGAAGCAGCGGCGGCGGGTGCAGCCGCCGGGGCGTTGCCTTGCGCCAGCGCCAAGGGCCCCAGCAGGCTGGTCAAGCACAGCAGGCCGGCCAGCAGCCGGTGGGCAGACAGTTTCATGAGGGGCTCCAGAACAGGGTGAGGCCAGGCAGGTGCCAGGCGGCAGCGGGCCTATGCCACCGTTGGGTAGCCATCTTGGCACGAGCGGCATATCCGGGTGGCGGGCATGGTGCATCCGCGCACCGTGCACGTGCGGCGGTGCGCCGCTGCAGTGCCGCGCACTGGCCAGGTTTGCACCGCTTCCCAGTCAAGACCTGAGCAGCTTCAGGTTGGCATCAAGGTTGCTTGTATACAACCTAGAACTTCAGTTCGGACACCAGGTGGTGTGCCGCTAGACGGGTTCGTGTCTTCCCCTTCATCTTTCAGGAGATTGGCCATGACTCAGCACGCACGCTGGAATCGTCGCGATTGGATCAAGAACACCGGCGCCCTGGGCGCAGGCCTGGCCTCGGCCGGCTGGTCGTTGCAGGCGCAAGCCCAGGCACCCTTGACCGCAGGCTTCATTTACGTTGGCCCGAAGGACGACTACGGCTACAACCAGGCGCATGCCGAGGCGGTGGCCGAGGTGAAGAAGTGGGCCGGCATCAAGGTGGTCGAAGAAGAGAACGTGCCCGAGACCAACGCGGTGCAAAAGACCATGCAGGGCATGATCGCCCAGGACGGCGCCAAGCTGCTGTTCCCCACCTCGTTTGGCTACTTTGATCCGCACATGCTGGCCATGGCGGCCAAGTTTCCGGACGTGCGCTTTGCCCACTGCGGCGGCATGTGGACCGAAGGCAAGCACCCCAAGAACACGGGCAGCTTTTTTGGCTACATCGACGAGGCCCAGTACCTCAATGGTGTGATCGCCGGCCACATGAGCAAGAGCAAGAAGCTGGGCTTTGTGGCGGCCAAGCCCATCCCCCAGGTGCTGCGCAACATCAATGCCTTCACGCTGGGTGCGCAATCGGTGCACCCCGACATCACCACCACCGTGATCTTCACCGGTGACTGGTCGATGCCTGTGAAAGAAGCCGAAGCCACCAACAGCCTGGCCGATCAGGGCATCGACGTGTTCACCATGCACGTGGACGGCCCCAAGGTCATCGTCGAGACGGCGGCCAAGCGCGGCAAGTTCGTGTGCGGCTACCACGCCAGCCAGGCCAAGCTGGCTCCCAATGCCTACCTCACCGGTGCCGAGTGGAACTGGATGACCGCCTACAAGCAGATCATCGACGCCGCCCGCACCGGCAAGCCCCACCCCAATTTTGTGCGCGGTGGCCTGAAGGAAGGCTTCGTCAAGTCGTCGCCCTACGGTGCCATGGTGCCCGAAGGGGCCCGCAAGCAGGCCGAGGGCGTGCGCGCGGCCATGCTCAAAGGCAGCTTCGACATCTTCAAGGGCGAGATGAAGGACAACACCGGCAAGGTGGTCATCCCCAAGGGCAAGGTCTTCAAGCAAACCGACATGGAGCTGGAAGGCATGAATTACCTGGTCGCCGGCGTCATCGGCAAGGCCTGACCCTGCCATGACCACGCCCAAGCCTTGGCACGCACGCGCTGAAGACCTGGCCCTGCCGGTGTTGGCACTGGCTGGTGCGCTGCTGTGCTTTGGCTTGTTTGTGTGGCTGGCGGGCAAGAGCCCGGTGCAGGCCTGGGCGCTGCTGTTCAAGGGGGCGTTTGGGGATGCCTTCTCGTGGCAAAACAGCCTGCAGCGGGCATCGCCCCTGATGCTCACCGCGCTGGCGGTGGCGCTGCCAGGCCGTGCCGGCCTGACGGTGATCGGTGGTGAGGGCGCGCTGGTGCTGGGTGCCCTGGCCTGCGCGGCCCTGCCGCTGGGCTTCACGCCGCCGGCCAACGCCTGGGGCAGTGCGCTGCTGCTGGCCGCCAGCGCGGCCACCGGTGCTGCCTGGGTGGCCCTGGCCGGTGCCTTGCGGCAGTGGCGGGGTGTCAATGAAACCATCTCCAGTCTGCTGCTGGGCTACATCGCCATCGCGCTGTTCAAGCACACGGTGGAAGGGCCGCTGCGCGACCCGGCCAGCCTGAACAAGCCTTCGACACCGCCCTTGGCCGAGGGCCTGCGCATCGGGGCCATCGCGCCCGACTCGCTGCTGGGTGATGTGCACTGGGGCCTGGCCATCGGCCTGCTGGCCTGCCTGCTGGCTGGGGTGTGGCTGTCGTTCACGGCCAATGGGTTTGCCATGCGGGTGGTGGGCGGCAATGCCCGCGCTGCCCGGCTGGTGGGCCTGGATGCCAACCGCCTGGTGGTGCTGGCCTGCGCCGTGGGCGGCGCCTGCGCGGGCCTGGCCGGTGGCATTGAGGTGGCGGCGGTGCACACGGCCGCCAACGCGTCACTGATTGCCGGCCTGGGCTACACCGGCATCCTGGTGTCGTTTGTGGCGCGGCACAACCCCTGGGCCATCCCGCCGGTGGCCCTGCTGTTTGGCGGCTTTGGGGCGGCCGGCAGCCTGCTGCAGCGGCGCATGGATCTGCCCGATGCCTCGGTGCTGGTGCTGCAAGGTTTTGCCTTTGTGCTGATACTGGCGGCCGAGGCGCTGCGCGGGCGGCTGTTTACCCTGGGCTGGGCCGTGCACATCCGCCGTGCGGTGCTGCCCCGTCAGATCAAGGGCAATGTGCAATGAGCGCCGACACCTGGATCAACCTGATCATCGCGGTGCTGGGCGGCGCGGTGCGGGTGGGCACGCCGTTTCTGTTTGTCAGCCTGGGCGAATGCCTGACTGAAAAATCGGGCCGCATCAACCTGGGCCTGGAAGGCGTGCTGGTGTTCTCGGCCATGGCCGGCTTTGGCGGGGCCTACCTGTCGGGCCAGGCCTGGCTGGGCGTGGCCGCAGCGGGGGTGTGCGGGGCGCTGCTGGCGCTGTTGCATGGCTTGTTGTGCTCCTTGCCAAGGGTGTCTGACATTGCCACCGGCATTGCCCTGATGCTGCTGGGATCGGGCCTGGCCTTCTACTTTGGCAAGCCGCTGATCCAACCGCAGGCGCCGCAAATCCCGTCGCTGATGCTGGGTGGCTGGAGCGCATCGCCCCAGGTGCAGCAGGCCCTGGCGATCAATGCCCTGTTTCCGGTGGGCGTGGCCCTGGCTGCGCTGATGGCCTGGGGCCTGGCCAATACCCGATGGGGCCTGGTGCTGCGCATGGCCGGTGATTCCAGTGATGCCGCGCGGGCGCTGGGTTATTCGGTCAATGGGGTGCGCATCGCGGCCACCACGGCTGGCGGCTTCATCGCGGGTCTGGGCGGCGCGTCGCTGTCGCTGTACTACCCCGGCAGCTGGAACGAAGGCCTGTCATCGGGCCAGGGCCTGATTGCCGTGGCGCTGGTGATTTTTGCGCGCTGGAGCCCCTGGCGCTGCCTGGGCGCAGCCCTGCTGTTTGGCGGCGCAGGGGCCGTGGGCCCGGCGCTGCAATCGGTGGGCGTGAGCGGCGGCTACTACCTGTTCAACGCCATGCCCTATGTGCTGACGCTGGCCATCCTGGTGGCCACCTGTTCACCGCGCCGCGCCATCGCCGGCGCCCCGATGGAACTGGGCGTGTCGCGTTGACAGCGGCCCCAACGATGCCAAGGAGAACCCACTTGACCACCATCGCCTCCACCCCCTACGCCTGGCCCTGGAACGGCCGGCTGCGCACCGACAACACCGCCCTGGTGATCATCGACATGCAGACCGACTTCTGCGGCCACGGTGGTTATGTGGACAAGATGGGCTACGACCTGTCGCTCACCCGTGCACCCATCGAGCCCATCAAGGCCTTGCTGGCCGAGGCCCGGCGCGTGGGCCTGCACGTCTTCCACACCCGCGAAGGCCACCGGCCCGATCTGAGCGACCTGCCGGCCAACAAGCGCTGGCGCTCGCAGCAGATCGGTGCGGGCATTGGTGACATGGGGCCCTGCGGCCGCATCCTGGTGCGCGGTGAGCCGGGCTGGGACATCATCCCCGAGCTGTATCCCATCGCGGGTGAGCCCATCATCGACAAGCCCGGCAAGGGCTCGTTCTGTGCCACCGATCTGGAGCTGCTGCTGCGTGTGCGTGGCATCGACAACCTGATCCTCACCGGCATCACCACCGACGTGTGTGTGCACACCACCATGCGCGAAGCCAATGACCGTGGCTTCGAGTGCGTGATGCTGACCGACTGCACCGGTGCCACCGACCCCGCCAACCACGCCGCCGCCTTCAGCATGATCGGCATGCAGGGTGGGGTGTTTGGTGCGGTGGCCGATTCCCAGGCCGTTCTGGCCGTTCTGAAGACCTTCCCCGGAGTGACACCATGACCCAAGGACCCCTGCAACGCCGCCAATGGATTCAAGGTGCCCTGGCACTGACCGGCCTGGGCGGGCTGGCCATGCCTGCCCACGCTGACGATGAGATCCAGATCGGCTACTGGCCCATTGCATCGGGCCTGCCGCTGTACGTGGGCCTGGAGCGCGGCATCTTCAAGGAGGCCGGCCTGAACGTGAAGGGCGCCAAGTTTGCCAGCGCCCAGCAGGTGGCCGAGGCCATGATCGCCGGGCGCATCCAGGGCTCGGCCAACGGCACGGCATCGGCCGCGCTGGGCCTGGCCGAGATCAGCAGCCCGGGCCTGTTCAAGATCATCTGCAGCAACCCCAGCAACCGCAAGCTGGTGCTCGATGAAATCCTGGTGCCCAAGGATTCGCCGGTCAAGCGCATCGCCGAGCTGGCGGGCAAGAAGGTGGCCTCGGGCCCCGGCGTGCAAAACGTGACGCTGGCCAAGATCATCCTGGAGAAGAACGGCATCAGCAACCCGCAGGTGGTGGAGCTGCCGGTGGGCCAGCACGTGCCCGCGCTGGCGGCCGGTCAGATCGATGCGGTGTACACCCTGGAGCCCACCGGCACCGCCGGCCGCCTGAAGGGCCTGACCCGCGTGCTGGAAACCGGCGTGATCGCCACCTATGTGCTGGGTGACCCCGACGCACCGTGGTTTGGTGGCACGGCCAGCGTGACCACCGCCTTCCTGCGCGACAAGCCCGAGATCGCCAAGCGCTACATCGGCGCCTATGCCAAGGCCGTGCAATGGGTGCGCACCAACCCCGATGAATCCCGCACCCATCTGGATGGCTTCACCGCCATTGAAGAGTCGCTGGTCAAGGAGGTGCCGCTGTCGGGCTTCACGATGTACAACGAGTTCAAGCCTTCGGACATCGAGTACTTCCAGAAGTTCTTCGACGTGTTCACCGATCGCAAGATCTTCAGCCGCCGGCTGGATGTGAAGTCGCTGCTGTACACGGCTTGAGATCGCGAGGCCCCTGTGTTGTTCAAAATGCCCTGGCAACGTCTGCTGCCGCTGATCGGCCCGGCCCTGCTGCTGGCCCTGTGGCAGCTGATGATCTCGGCGAACTGGGTCAAGCCGGTGCTGCTGCCGCCGCCCGGCGAAACCCTGGTGCACCTGTGGAGCACCTTTGCCAGTGGCGCCATCCTGCCTGACCTGTGGAGCACGGTGTTTCGCACCCTGTGTTCGTTTGGCCTGGCGGTGCTCATCGGGGTGCCACTGGGCATCTTGCTGGGCAGCAACGTCAACGCCTACCGCAGTGTCGAGTTCGCGATCGATTTCTTCCGATCCACACCCAGCTCGGCGCTGATCCCGCTGTTCATGCTGATCTTCGGCATCACCGACATCAACAAGATCGCCATTGCCAGCTTCGGGGCCATGCTGATCGTGCTGTTCAACAGCGCCTATGGGGTGATGAACGCCAAGAAAACCCGCGTGATGGCTGCGCAGATCATGGGCGTGTCGCGCTGGCATGTGTTCAAGGATGTGCTGCTGATGGAGAGCCTGGCGCAAACCTTTGTGGGCCTGCGCAGCGCGGTGTCGATGGCCCTGGTCATCGTCATCGTGGCCGAGATGTTCATTGGCTCTGAAACCGGCCTGGGCCACCGCATCATCGATGCGCAACAGGTGTTCAACGTCAAGGACATGTACACCTCCATCCTGGTGACCGGTGCGCTGGGTTACCTGCTGAACCTGGGCTTCTTGCTGATCGAGAAAAAGCTCATCCACTGGAGCGGCAAGGCATGAGCACACTGCCCACATCGGCCACCACCTGGCCCACACCGGGCGACACGGTGGTGTCGCTGCCACCGGCCCCCGCCACGCATGTCACCGTGCGCGGCCTGAGCAAAGGCTTTGGTGGTGTGCCGCTGTACACGCGATTCAACCTCGATCTGCCACGCGGGCGCATCGTGTCGATCTTCGGGCCCAACGGCTGCGGCAAATCCACGCTGATGAACATGATCGCCGGGCTCATCGAGCCCGATGAAGGCGAGATCCTGTTTGATGGCAAATCGCTGCGCGAGACCACCATCGGTTATGTGTTCCAGAACTACCGCGACGCCTTGTTTCCCTGGCTCAGCTCCTGGGACAACATTGCCTACCCGCTGCGCCGCCAGGGCATGAAGCCCGATGCGGTGAAGGCGCGGGTGGACGAGCTGGCGCGGCTGTTTGAGATCCGCTTTGACCTGCAGCGTTACCCCTACGACCTGTCGGGTGGCCAGATGCAGACGGTGTGCATCATGCGGGCGCTGGCCCCGCGCCCCGAGGTGCTGTTCATGGACGAGCCCTTCTCGGCGCTGGATTTTGAGATGACGCTGTTCATCCGGGCCAAGCTGCAAGAGGCCCACCTGGCCACCGGCGTGACCATGGTCATCGTCTCGCACGATCTGGAAGACGCGGTGTTCCTGGCCGACCAGATCCTGCTGCTGACGCGCCGGCCCACCCGCATTGCCGAAATCGTGCCTTTTGACTTGCCCCGGCCGCGCACCCCCGAAGCCGTGGCCGACCCTGAATTCGTGCGGGTCAAGTCGCGCACGCTGGAAGTCTTCCGGCGCGAGATGAGCACCTGACGGAGCCCCACGCCATGATGAACGCCATTCAGCTGGACACCTACCGCCTGACCAAGCGTTTCGGCGCCTTCACCGCGCTGGACGATGTGACCCTGCGTGTGCGGCCCGGCACGGTGCATGCGCTGCTGGGCGAAAACGGTGCGGGCAAGAGCACCCTGGTCAAGTGCGTGGTGGGCTACTACCAGCCCGATGCCGGCTCGGTGCTGGTGGCCGGGCGTGAGCAGGCCATGGCATCGCCCACCGTGGCCCGTGATCTGGGGCTGGGCATGGTTTATCAACACTTCACCGTGGTGCCCGGCATGACCGTGGCCGAAAACCTGCTGCTGGCCCGTGGTCACCTGCCGGCGGTGCTGCCCTGGCGCCAGGTGCGCAGCGAGCTGCAGGCCTTCATGCAGACCACACCGTTCAAGCTGCCACTCGATGCCCGGCCGCTGGATCTGTCGGCCGGTGAAAAGCAGAAGCTGGAGATCCTGAAGCAACTGTTTCTCAAGCCCCGGCTGTTGATCCTGGACGAACCCACTTCGGTGCTCACCCCACAAGAGGCCGACGAGGTGCTGGGGGCCTTGCGTGAGCAGGCTCACCGGGGTGCCTGCTCGGTGCTGATGATCACCCACAAGTTTCGCGAGGTGACCCACCATGCCGACGACGTGAGCGTGCTGCGCCGCGGTGCCCTGGTGCACACCGGGGCGGTGATCCACACCACCGAGCAGGCCCTGGCGCAAGCCATGGTGGGGGCGGGCAGTGCCGCAGCGCCAGAGCGCGCGCAGGTCATCCGCCAGGTGCAGGCGCCGGGTGAGGTGCAGTTGCAGATCGAGGCCTTGCAGGTCATGGGTGACCGGGGCGAGCCCGCTGTCCAGGGCCTGAGCCTGGCTGTGCGCGCCGGTGAGATCGTGGGCGTGGCCGGCGTGTCGGGCAACGGCCAGCGCGAGCTGATGGAAGCCCTGGTGGGCCAGCGCGCCCGCGAGCAGGGCACCGTGCGCGTGGGCGGGCAACTGTTTCGCGGCAGCCGTGCCGAGAACCGCCGGCTGCAGGTGCGCGCCCTGCCCGAAGAGCCTTTGCGCAACGCCTGCGTGGGCAGCCTCAGCGTGTCGCACAACATGGGCCTGCGTTGTTATGACGAAGCGCCCTTCACGCGGGCAGGCTGGGTGCGCTGGCGTGCGCTGCGTGCGCAGGCGCGGGCCTGGATTGCCGACTACGGCGTGAAGACCCAGGGCGAACGCGCGGCCATCAACACGCTGTCGGGTGGCAATGTGCAGCGAGCGGTGCTGGCGCGCGAGTTGGCGGGTGAGGCCCGCCTGCTGCTGGTGTCCAACCCGGTGTTCGGGCTGGACTTTGCCGCCGTGGCCGAGATCCACGGCCGGCTGATGGCCGCCCGCAACCGGGGCACGGCCATCCTGCTGGTCAGCGAAGACCTGGACGAGCTGCTGGCCCTGGCCGACCGCATCGTGGTGATGAGCGAAGGGCGCATCGTGCACGACGTGGCAGCGGCCCAGGCCGATCGACATGCCCTGGGCGCCTACATGGGCGGCCAGCACACCCCGGAGGCTGCATGAGCGCGCAAGCCATCACCATCACGGCGCAACCCTTTGACTACTGTTTTGAGCTGGCCCGCACGGCGCTGGTGATCATCGACATGCAGCGTGACTTCGTCGAGCCTGGCGGCTTTGGCGCCTCGCTGGGCAACGACGTGAGCCTGCTGCAGGGCATCGTGCCCACCTGCATCGCGGTGCTGCATGCCTGGCGCGCCGCAGGTGGCCTGGTGGTGCACACCCGCGAGGGCCACCTGGCCAGCCTGGCCGATTGCCCACCGGCCAAGCGCAACCGGGGTGAGCCGCGCCTGCGCATCGGTGATGTGGGCCCGATGGGCCGCATCCTGGTGCGTGGCGAGCCCGGGCACCAGATCATCCCGCTGCTGGCACCGCGCCCGGGCGAGATCGTCATCGACAAGCCCGGCAAGGGCGCGTTTTACGCCACCGGCCTGGGCAGCATGCTGGAGCAACGCGGCATCACCCACCTGGTCTTCATGGGCGTGACCACCGAGGTGTGCGTGCAGACCACCATGCGCGAAGCCAATGACCGGGGCTATGACAGCCTGTTGATCGAAGACGCCACCGAAAGCTACTTTCCGGCTTTCAAGCAGGCCACGATGGACATGATCCGCGCCCAGGGTGCCATCGTCGGCTGGACAGCCACTGCCGCTGAACTGATCGAAGGGATCCGGCCATGAGCGATCACCCCCGCGCAACCCTGTGCACCATCGCCGACTGGCGGCGGGCCTACCGCGACCAGGGCGCACGCCCCGAAGCCTTGCTGCAGGGCCTGGTGCAGGCGCTGGCCACCGACGACCCCGCCTGGATCTGGCGTGCCGATGCCGCCTGGCTGAAGAGCGAGCTGGCCCGCATCGGCCAACTGGATGCCGCCACCGCGCCGCTGTGGGGCGTGCCCTTTGCGGTCAAGGACAACATCGACGTGGCGGGCCTGCCCACCACCGCGGCCTGCCCGGCCTTTGCCTACACCGCCGGTGCCCATGCCACGGCGGTGCAGCGCCTGATGGCCGCCGGCGCGGTGCTGGTGGGCAAGACCAACCTTGACCAGTTTGCAACCGGCCTGGTGGGCACCCGATCACCCTATGGCGAGGTGCCCAACAGCTTTGATGCGGCCTATGTGAGCGGCGGCAGCAGCGCGGGCAGCGCATCGGTGGTGGCGCGCGGCCTGGTGCCCTTTGCACTGGGCACCGACACGGCCGGCTCGGGCCGGGTGCCGGCGGGCTTCAACAACCTGGTGGGCCTGAAGCCCACGCCCGGCCGTGCCGGCATGGCCGGTGTGCTGCCAGCCTGCAAAAGCCTGGATGTGGTGTCGGTGTTTGCCTTGACCGTGGCCGATGCCGCCGAAGTGGCCGCCTGCATCGACGGCCCCGATGCGCAGAGTGCGCCCCAATCGCCGCCCTTGCGCCCAGCCTGGCTGCCCGAGCGCCTGCGCGTGGGCGTACCCGCCAGCCCGCGCCTGGATCACGCGCTGGCCTACCCGGCCGCCTGGGCGGCCGCGGTGGCCCAGGCCAAGGCCTTGGGGGCCGAACTGGTGCCGGTGGACATGGGTGCCTTCCATGAAGTGGCCGCCCTGCTGTATGACGGCCCCTGGGTGGCCGAGCGCTACGCCGTGGTGCGTGAACTGATCAGTGCCCGGCCCGACACCCTGGACGCCACCGTTCGCCGCGTGATCGAGAAGGCGACCCGCTTCAGTGCGATGGACGCGTACAAGGCGCGTTATGAATTGGAAGACCTGGCCCGCCGCATCGCCCCACTGTGGCAGGCCATGGACGTGCTGATGGTGCCCACCAGCCCCAGTCACCCCACGCGGGCGCAGGTGGCCGCCGAGCCCGTGGCCCGCAACAGCGAGCTGGGCACCTACACCAACTTCGTCAACCTGCTGGGCCTGGCCGCGCTGGCGGTGCCAGCCGGCTTCACCAGCAAGGCCATGCCCTTTGGCGTGACCTTCATCGGACCGGGCGGCAGCGATACCGCGCTGGCCGGCCTGGGCCAGCGCTGGCAACAGGCCCAATGCGCCGCCGGCCCGCTGATGCTGGGTGCCCACCTGCGACCGGCGCAGGCAGACGACCTGCCGCTGGGCCCGGTGCCCGCTGCCGCCCCCACGCTGGCGCTGGCGGTGGTGGGGGCCCACCTGCAGGGCCTGCCGCTGCACAGCCAATTGCAAGTGCGTGGCTGCCGCCTGCTGCAGCGCACCCGCAGCGCGCCGCATTACCGCCTGTTTGCCTTGCCCGGCACCGTGCCACCCAAGCCGGGCCTGTCGCGGGTGCTGCCGGGCCAGGGCGGCACCGCCATCGAGCTGGAGGTGTACGAGATGCCGCTGGACCTGGTGGGCTCGTTCCTGGCGCTGATCCCGCCGCCGCTGGGCCTGGGCTCGGTCGAGCTGGCCGATGGCCAGTGGGTCAAGGGCTTCATCTGCGAAGGGGCTGCCCTGCAAAACGCCACCGACATCAGCCACTTTGGCGGCTGGCGGGCCTACCTGGCCGACGCCAAGGCCCGCGCTGCCACCTGAGCACCATGACCATCCACACCGAGCAGATCGACCACCCCGAGGTGATCGCCGAGATCCAGGCCATCTTTGCGGCCTATGAGCGCGACTTCATGCGCAACGATGTCGAGCCCTTGCTGGCGCACTTCTGGGCCGATGAACGGCTCACCCGGTATGGCATCGCCGACCGGCAATTTGGCATGGCCCAGCAGCGCGCCTACCGCGAAGCCACACCGGCCCCCACCTTCACCCGGCGGCTGGAAAACCTGCGCATCCACGCCTTTGGCCCCGACACGGCCGTGGCCCTGGTTGAGTTTGTGCGCAGCGACACGGCCCTGCGGGGTTTTCAATCCCAAACCTGGGTGCGCATGGCCGAGGGTTGGCGCATCGTGTCGGCCCACGTCAGCATGATTGCCTGGGCTGATGCGGCGGCCTGAAGCCGCCAGCCACCGCAGCACCAAGCCCTATCATCAGCGCCCCATGAGCCCCCGCCCAGCCCGACCCCGCCCTGCCAGCCTGGCCGTGGTGACGCCGGCCGCGCCCAATGCCGTGGCGGCCGAAGCAGCGCCGGGCACGCTGGCCGAGCAGGCCTATGCGCAGGTCAAGGCGCTGATCTTTGACTTCAGCCTGATGCCCGGTGACCGCTTCAGCGAAACCGAGTTGGCCCAGCGCACGCAGGTCAGCCGCACGCCCTTGCGGCAGGCGCTGCAGCGGCTGGAGCGCGAAGGCTTTTTGCAGGTGTTTCCCAAGCTGGGCTGGCAGGTGGCCCCGCTCGACTTTGACACCTTCGACGAGCTGTACGACCTGCGTATCCTGATCGAGTGCCACGCCGCCCAGCACCTGTGCGAGGCCGAGCAGCGCCCGCAGCTGGCGCCATTGGCCGATGTGTGGCTGCGCCCCGAAGCCGAGCGCCTGCAGGACAGCACCGAGGTGGGCCAGCTCGACGAAGCCTTTCACCGCCTGCTGGTGCAAGGCAGCGGCAACCGCGAGATGCAGCGTGTGCACGCCGAGATCACCGAGCGCATCCGCATCATCCGCCGGCTGGATTTCACCAAGGCTGCGCGGGTGAACACCACCTACGACGAACACGCCCGCATCCTGCGCGCCATCACCCGCCGCCGCGCCGACGAAGCCCAACGCCTGCTGCGCGCCCACATCGAGCAAAGCAAGCTGGAGGTGCGGCACATCACCCTGGACGTGCTGTACCGGGCTCGTCAACAGATGGATGGCAAGGCGGGCCAGGGCTGAGCCCGGGGCTGCGCGCCCTGGCAAACTGGCCGGTCACCGCGAGGCCACACCATGCTGCTCAACCTGATCCCCAAGGTCTTTTACGCCGACATCCGCGTGGGGCTGGATCTGTTCACCCGTGGACTGGGCTTCAAGCTGCTGCACCAGGACCCGACCATCTCGGTGCTGGGCCGCGACGGCGTGAAGGTGTACCTGATGGAAAACGCCGAGCTGGCGGCGCAAGACAGGCCCGAGCTGGCGATCGAGACCGACGACATCGATGCGGTGCATGCCGAGGTGCTGGCGCGGGCACCCGATCTGCTGCACCCCAACTGCCCGGTGGTGGCGCTGCGGCCCTGGGGCGCTCGCGAATTTGCGCTGCTCGATGCCACCACGGTGTGCGTGGTGTTTCGGCAGTGGCCGGCCGCCTGACGAGGCCTGCTCAGGCCTGACGCGGCAGGCTGACCGTGACCGTGGTGCCCAGGCCGGGCGTGCTGGCCAGGGCCAGTTGGCCGCCGTGCAGGGTGATGATTTCCTTGACGATGCTCATGCCCAGGCCGGTGCCCATGATGGTGCCACTGCGGTCGGCGCGGTAGAAGCGCTCGGACACGCGGGCCAACTGGTCGGGGGTCATGCCCATGCCGTGGTCTTGCACCTCGATCACCAGGCTTTGGGCATCGGCGCTGGCCTGCAGGCGAACGGCCACCGGGCCGCCATCGGGCGAATACTTGAAGGCATTGGACAGCAGGTTGGTCATCACCTGGCGCAGCTTGACCGGATCACCGATGACCGTGCCCGTCAGGCCCGGCGCCACGTCCAGTTGCGGCCCCTCGCGGCCCTTGGGGGGGCTGAAATCGGCGATGGTGGCCTGCACCAGGGCCAGCATGTCCACCGGCAGGCGCTGCAGGTCGCGGCCGCCGCGTGCTTCCAGTTGCGACAGGTCCAGCAGCTCGGTGGTCACGTCCATCATCGCGCGGCACTGGCTGTGGATCTTCTGCAGCAGCGGGCGCTGGCGATCGGGTGTGTACTGGCGCATCAGCAGCAGCTCGGCAAAACCGAAGATGCTGGTCATGGGGGTGCGCAACTCGTGTGCGGCCACCGCCAGGAACTCACTCTTGAGCCTGTCCACCTCGTGCTGCTTGGACACGTCCTGCAGGCGCAGCAGCGCGGGCAGGGCGTCACTGTGGCCCTCGTGCAGGCTCAGCTGCAGCACGCGGTCGGGCTGATCACGCAGCGGCACGATCAGCGGCGCCTGCTGCAATCTGATGGCCCTGGCATCCACCGGGTCGCGGGCCAGCGCGGCCAGGTGCTGCACCACATCGGCCAGCGGCCGGCCGGTGAAGGCGGTGGTGCCGGCTTGCGCCAGTTCGGCAAAGCGCGCGCTGCAAAAGGTCAGCGTGCCCTGGGCATCCAGCGCGGCAAAGCCGTCGGGGCTGAGCGCAAAGATGTTGGCGATGATGGCGTTGGCGCAGGCCTGGGCCGCCAGCGATTCGCGCTCGGCCTGCACGGCCCGGCGTGCTTCCAGGGCACGCACAGCGGCGCAACTCAGCTCGACCAGGATGGCGCGCTGCTGATCGGTCAGCTGATGGGGCTGTTGGCCAGCCACGCACAGCGTGCCCACGCGTGCGCCGTCTGACAGGGTCAAGGGCACACCGGCATAAAAGCGCAAGGATGGCGCGTTGGTGACCAGCGGGTTGTCGTGAAAGCGCTGATCGGCTTGCGCGTCGGGCACTTCAAACACCTCATTGCCCAGGATGGCGTGGGCGCAAAAGGCCACGGCGCGTGGTGTTTCGGTGGCGCCTTCCAGGCCATGGTTGGCCTTGAACCACTGGCGTTCGGCGTCCACCAGGCTGATCAGCGAAAACGGCACACCACAGACCAGCGAGGCCGCACGCACCAGCGCATCAAACTCGGCCTCGGGCGCGGTGTCCAGCACCTGCAGCCGATACAGGCTGTCCAGGCGCTGCAATTCATCATGCGGCAGCTCGGCGGAGATCATGCGCTGAAGTTAATGCTTCTTGCTACCTTGGGGCGGGCCAAAAAGCGGCGTTTTGGCCCCGCAAGCGTTTCAGTGGCCTGCCGCCCAGCGCAGCCAACCGGCCGCCCAGGCAACGCCCAGCAGGCCCGCACCGCAGGCGGCCATCACCGCGGCCGAGCCCAGGTGATCCACCCCCCATGCCGCCCCCAGCATGGCCAGCGACTGGCCCATGAACAAAGCGCAGGCAAACAGCGACACGGCGGTGCCGCGCTGGGCGGGCACCATCTGTGTGGCCTGGGTCTGCAGGGTGTTGTGGATCATGTAGAAACCCAGGCCGGCCAGTGCGCACAGGGGCAGGGCCCAGCCCCAGGCCGGGCTGGCCGCCACCAGCAGCCAGGCCACACCAGCCAGGCTGCCGCCCACGCGGGCCATGCCCAGCGGGCTCAGGCGGGCCAGCCACCAGCGCACACTTTGGCTGTAGGCCAGGCCACCCAGCCCATACAGGGCGATGATGCCGCCGGCCCAGGATGCGGCCAGGCCAAAGCGCTGGTGCAGGTGGGTGGGCGCAAAGGCCATGGCACTGAAGGCAAAGCCACCTTCCACCGCCACCAGGGCCAGCACCTGTCGGGCCAGCGGCTGGGCCAGCACCTGCTTCATGCGGTCCAGGCTGCGGCCTTCGTTGGCACCGGGCACGGGGTGCATGGCCGCGTCATCGGGGCGGGCGCGGCGCTGGCTGAGCAGCATGGCCAGGGCACCCCACGCAAACAGCGCACTCAAAGCCACGAAGCCGGGCCGCCAGCCCACGGTGTCGGCAAACAGGCCCGCCGCCCATTGCCCGGCGATCAGGCCGGTGACGGTGGCACTCATCAGCCGTGCCAGCATGGCTTGCCGGTGTGCCCAGGGCACGTTGTCGCCAATCCAGGCAATGGCCAGCGGGATGATGCCGGCCGCTGCCGCGCCGTTGAGCACGCGGGCGGCCGTGAGCCAGGCCAGGCTGGGTGCCAGTGCGCAGGCCACCGTGCCCAAGGTGCAGGCCAGGGCCGCCCACGACACCACCCGAAACTTGCCCAGTGCATCACCCAGCGGGCCGTACAGCAGTTGCATCACGCCGTAGACGATGGCAAAGGCATACACCACCTGCGCGGCCTGGCCGGGCGTGCTGCCGAACTCTTGCGACAGCGCGGGCAGCAGTGCGTCGCACCAGCGCATCGACGCCATGCTGGCAAAGGCCACCACCATGATCTGCCGCATGGGGCGGGCCAGGTGGCTGATCGCGTCGTCGCTCATCGGCCCCATTGTGGCGGGGCGTGGCCGGTCATGCCGGCCAGGGGGTCATGCCGGCGCCTGGCTGGATTCGCGCGCAATGAGCCGGGTGGGCATGACCACCGGGTCAACGCTCTCGCCACGCAACTTGGCCAGCAGCAGATCCACCAGCAGCTTGCCGGCGGCTTCGATGTCCTGGTGCACGGTGGACAGTGAGGGGTGCGAATCGGCCGACAGCGTCAAGTTGTCATAACCCACCACGCGCACATCACGGGGCACCTGCAGGCCCAGCGATTGCAGGGTGGCCATCACCTGCAGGGCCATCAGGTCGCCGCAGGCAAAGATGGCATCGAAGGCCAGTTTTTCGTCAAGCACCATGCGCTCGACTTCGCGCCGGATGGCGGCCGTGACAAAGGGCACGGGCCGGTACAGCGCCGGCTCGGGGGTGAGGCCCAGCGCCTGGTGCGCGGCCAGGTAGCCTTCATAGCGCTGGCCCAGCTCGGCCAGCTCGCGGTCACCAAAAAAGGCCACCCGCCTCGCCCCGCCCGACAGCAGGTGTTCGGTGGCCTGGCGGCCGCCCATGACGTTGTCGCTGCCCACTGTGCAGTACAACTGGTCTTTCAGGCGCGCGCCCCACACCACCAGCGGCATGCCACGCACGGCCAGCTCGTTCAGGCGCTGGTGCTGGCCTTCCTGGCCCAGCAGGATGGTGCCCACGGCCTGGCCGGTTTCATAAGGCTGGGTGACGCGTTCAAAGCGTGCGGCCTCTACGGGCACGATCAGCATGTTGTAGCCGTGGTCGATCAGGGCATCACCGATCGAGCCGATGGTGGCCAGAAAGAACGGGTCCTTGAAGTGCTGACGCTGCTCGGGGTGGTACGGAAACGCCACCGCCACCGTCTGCATCTGCTTGCCGCGCAGGATTTGCGCGCCGACGTTGATCGAGTAGTTCAGCGACTTGGCCAGCTCGTTGACGCGGGTTCGCGTTTCCAGGCTCAGGCGCGGGTTGTTGTTGAGTGCCCGCGACACCGTGCTGATGGACACATTGGCCAGGCGGGCGATGTCGGCCATCTGCAGCCGTGAGGGCCGCGCGGCTGGCGTGTCAGCGGCGGGTGAGGCGTCGCGGGTGCTGGACTTGGAGCGGGGCATGAAACCGGTGGCGAAGGGCAGGCAGCGGCGATCATAGGCTGATCTGCCTGCGGGCAGGCCCGCAGCGCGGCCGGTGTCAGGCCGACATCGGCATGCTGCTGGAGTGGCGTTGCACCAGGGCGGTGGGCATGGTGATGGCGCGGGGGTGTTCACCACGCACCAGCTGCAACAGGGCCTTGACCATCGCTTCACCTGCCTGGGCCACCGGCAAGGTGATGGAGCTGAGTGCAGGCTGGCATTGCTGTGCCACCGTCAGGTCGCCGTAGCCCACCACGGCCACGTCCTGCGGCGAGCGAAGACCCAGCTCAGCCAGGGCGCGCAACGTGGCCAGTGCCCACACATCGTGGCCCGCCACGATGGCGTCCACCGTCACATTGCCGCGGCTCAGCCAGGCCTGGATCTGGGCCTGCGCTGTGTCGGTCGACGGGTTCAGCACGCACACCTGGCCCGGATCCACCGCCAGGCCTGCGGTGGCCAAGGCCTGGCCGTAGCCTTCACGCCGGCGTGCCACCTCGGGCAAGCCGGTATCGCCCACAAAGCCAATGCGCCGCCGCCCTTGCGCCAGCAGGTGGGCGGTGGCGGCATGGCCACCGGTGTAGTCGTCGCTGCCCACCGTGCAGGCGATCAGGTCGGGGCGCTGCGTGCCCCACACCACCAGCGGCACCTGCCGCAGCACCAGCTGGTTCAGGGCATGCGGGTCTTGCCGCCAACCGATGACCAGCACGCCCTGGGCCTGGCCGCTGTCAAAAGCCCGGGCCACGGTGTCGGCATGCAGCACATCGGTCTGTGTGAGCAGCATTTCCAGGCCGTGGCGGCTGAGCTCGTCGGCCACGGCGCCTATCAGCGCCAGCGTCCAGGGATCGGTCAGCGGCTGGGGCGCATGGGCATCGGCCGTGACCACCACCGACACCGTGCGTGAGCGGCCATGCCGCAGGTTCTTGGCGCCTTCGTTGACGGTGTAGTGCAGGCTGCGCGCCAGCTCGGTGATGCGCTGGCGTGTGCGGGCATTGACGCTGGGGCAGCCGTTGAGCGCACGCGACACCGTGGACACCGAGTAGCCCGCCAGCCGGGCGATGTCGGCCATCTGCGTGCGCGCCGGTGCCAGGGGCTGCGACATGCTCACTCGGCCCACCCGAAATAGGCGCCAAAAGCAGGCAGCACCAGCTGGCCGTCGGCTTGCATCTGCCCGGCAGGCAGGCCATGGCCGGTGTCAGCGCGCAAGGCGCCCTGGCCTGCCAGGCTCAGCGTCTGGCTCTGGCCGCTGAGGTTGAAGGCCGCCACGCATCGCTGCGCCCC